>Ga0066709_100000097_pt1 | contig 32191 bp, 31 predicted proteins | sample GraSoiAngelo_158_FD_79665 | JGI IMG/M metagenome (GOLD analysis project Ga0066709, IMG submission 79665) | Grasslands soil microbial communities from the Angelo Coastal Reserve, California, USA - 14_1009_16_30cm | ecosystem: Environmental > Terrestrial > Soil > Grasslands | place: USA...
CTCCGCAACCTCGGCTCCGGTGAACGTCGCGCCGACGAGCACCTCCCTGTCGTGGTCGATTACGAACCGGGTCGTTCCGGGCGCGCCGCGGCCGTAGAAGCTGCCGCCGGCGACGTCCGAGGTTCCATAGTCGACCGCGCGGACGTTCAGGCCGGCCTCCTGCGCCGACGCGAGCGTGTGGCCGACTGCCGCGATCTGCGGCTCGGTAAAGATCACGCGCGGCGGACCGGCGCCGTCGTCGCGGATCTTCACGTCCTTGCCGAGGATCCGGTCGGCGGCGATCCGGCCCTGGTACTTGCCCATGTGCGTCAAGAGATTGCGGCCGTTCACGTCGCCGATCGCATACAACCACTCGTTCTCGGGCGACTGCAGCGTCTCGCCGACCTCGACCGGCTCCCCCGGCTCGAGGCCGATCGTCTCGACCCCGAGCTGCGCGGTCCGCGGGCGGCGGCCGACGGCGACGAGCAGCTCGTCGCCAGCCAGGCGGTCGCCCGTCTCGAGCTCGAGCCCCACCTCCCCGTTCCGCGACGCGGCGATGGCCTTGACGCCGACGCGCACGTCGATCCCGCGATCGACGAGCGCGGCGTGGACGAGCTCTGCGGCGAACGACTCCTCCCGGCCGAGCAGCCGCGGCATTGCCTCGATGACGGCAACACGCGACCCGAACGATGCCCACGCCTGCGCGAGCTCCACGCCCGAGACGCCGCCGCCGAGCACGAGCAGCCGGCCGGGGACCTCCTTCGCGGTCGTCGCCTCGCGGTTCGTCCACGGCTTCGCCTCGCGGAGCCCGGGGATCGGAGGCACGGACGTCTCGCTCCCGGTCGCGACGACGACAGCCGTCCGTGCCTCGAGCACCTCGTCTCCGACCAGGAGGCGACGCTCGCCGTCGAACCGGGCCGCGCCGCGGACGAGCGTCACGCCGCGCTCGTCGAGCCACGGCAGCTGCGCGCCGTCGTCGAGGTTGTGGATCACTTCGTCGCGCCGCTTGAGCGCCGCCTGCACGTCCAGCTCCCCCGCGACGGCCTCGCGCGCGCCCGGGATCCTCCGCGCCTCGTCGAGCGCCTCGGCCGGCCGCAGCAGGGCCTTCGAGGGCATGCACGCGTAGTAGGAGCATTCGCCGCCGACGAGGTGCTCCTCGACGAGCGCGACCTCGAGCCCGCCTTTGCCGAGTCTGCCGGCGCATGCCTCGCCCGCCGGACCCGCGCCGATCACGACGGCGTCGAATGTCCTCGATGCCACGATATTCCTCCTCGGTCGACACGACAGCTTCTCGCATAATCGAACCCGTGAGGGCGGGCGCAGCGGCGGTGACGACCATGGCGGTGATCGTCGCGGGCTGCGGCTCCTCGGGCAAGACGCAGCCGGGCCCGCCGCCGACCGCACAGGAGCTCGTGCGCAGCTCCCTGCTCGCAGCCGCCGAGTCGCCGGGGGCGACGTACGACCTCGTGATCGACGCGAAGCTGAGCGGAGCGTTGCCCAAGCGGCTCAGGAGCTACGTGCGTACCGCCCCGCACGCGCGCGCAACCGGCACGATCGCCCGCGACCTGTTCGTCGCCCACGTCTCGTCGAGCATTCCGGCGATCGCGATCGTCACCGGGGACGAGATCGCCGCGGGCCGGGACTTCGCGTACCTGCGTTACCGGGAAACGTGGTACGGCTCCGGCACGCACGGGCTCGTCGATTTCTGGCGTCGGCTTCCCAGTCTCGCGCTCGGGAGGCCTGCGACGCGGGACGAGCTGTTCGCGTTGCTCGAAGGTGCGATCCACGGCTCGGTGACGGCCGGGCCTTCGCGGGACGGAACCGAGACCTGGGAGCTCGCAGGCACCGTCGACCCCGCCGCACTGAAGGCGCTCCTGCGACCGTTCACCGGGTACGTGTCCGGCCTCCACGTGACGCAGATCGCGGCGCGGTCGCGCGCGATCTACGACGTCGGCCGCGACGATTTCCTCCCTCGCCGCCTGCGCATCGAGCTGCACGCGGTGCGCCCCGACCTCGGCACCCGGCTCGAGGCGCAGCTGCCGGACCTCCACGGCGTGGACGCGGTGATCGAGCTCGAGCTGACCGGCTGGGGCAAGCAGACGCCGGTGCAGCGGCCGGCGAACCCGAAGACCTACGACCAGTACCTCGACCGGCTCGGGCTCGGGGGCTAGCCGCGCCGTTCGTCGCCGCGGAAGAGCTTCATCTCGAGTCCCGCGAGCGGTATCGCTCCATCCTTGCCGACGCGCCACGTGTCCTGCATGTAGAGGCACGCCTTGCCGTCGTCGGAGATCGCGTGCGGGTGCATCGAGAAGATCATGTTCTCCTTCAGCTCGGTCTCGACGCCCTCGCCGATCTTCGGGAACTCGATCATCGTCATCCCGATCGAGTGCCCCGTGACGTGTCCGAGCTTGTAGCCGCGATCGGCGAAGCCCTTCGAGACGGCGCGGTGGACGTCGTGCGCGGTCGCGCCGTCCTTCATCACCTCGGGCGCGACGGCGTAGTACTCCTCGTACGCCTCCATCATGCGCTTGGTCTCGTCGCTCGGCTCGCCCGGGCAAATCGCGCGGGAGACCTCGACCCAGTGGCCGCCCGGGCCGGCGACCTCCAGCGACGGCAGGACGCAGTCGCGCGCGTCGAACCGACGCTCGCCCGCGATCTTGAACTCGGGCAGCGCAGAGCCGTCGGGCCCGTCGAGCACCATGTCCATCGTCAGCCGGCCGCAGCCCTGCGAGACGAAGTACTCCTCGCAGGGCGCGAGCACCTCGCGCTCGGTCTTCCCCGGTGCAAAGTGCTCGACGAAGATCCAGAAGCCCTCGGTGTTGATGCGCACGCTCTCGCGCACCGACTCGAGCTCGAGCTCGCTCTTGACCGCGCGTGCGAGATCGAATTCGACGTCGAACGGGACGAGCTGCGCGGCGCCGTCGACAGCGCGGAAGTCGCGGACGGTCATCACGTAGTCGAGCCCGTAGATGCCGACGCGCTTCCCCTTCGTCTGCTCGGCCAGCCACTCGCCGGGCCGGTCGACGAAGACCTGGTTCTCGATCCACGTCGTGCTGTGCTCGCCGACGTAGCGGGCCTCGCTCGGGAAGACGATCGCGGGGTCGCCCTCGCGCGGGAGCAGAACGTACGCATACCGGTGCACGATCACGAAGCCGGACATGTAGGTGACGGCGCCCTCGAAGCCGGTGTACTCGTTGCCGCTGACGACCACGGCGTCCACCCCGTGCTCGTCCATCGCCTGCCGGACGAGGCCGTAGCGGCGCTCGACCTCGCTCACTGGGACCATGACTTCTCCACTCCTTTGATCAACGTCCAGATCGTCCGATGCGTGGGCGTCGGCACGCCGTGCTCCTCGCCGAAGCGGACGATGCCGCCGTTCAGGTAGTCGATCTCGGTCTGCCGGCGCGCTTCGACGTCCTGCAGCATCGAGGCCTTGTGGTCATACGCGACCTCGGGCTTCGCCGCGTGGTCGATCAGATCCTCGGGATCGGCGTCCAGCTCGATGCTCTGCGCTGCGGCGACAGCCTTGCCCTCGTCGACGAGCTGCGAGACCAGGGCGCGGAGCGGCGGGAGCTCGCAGACGCGGCCGTGCGTCAGGCCGGTCAGGGCGCCGATCGGATTCGTCGACGCGTTGAAGATCACCTTGCGCCATTGCGGGCCGCGCGCGTCGCCGACGGCCTTCGTCGGCATCCCAGCGCGGGTGCACGCGTCGGCCAGGCGTTCGATCTCCGCGAGCGGCGCCGGCTTTGGCTCGAACGGGCCGAGCGTGGTGTCGCCCTTCACGTCCCACTGCACGTGGCCGGGCTCGACGATCTTGCCGGCGGGAAAGGTCGTGCCGCGGATCACGCGCTCCACGTGGTTCGCGATGACCTCCTCGTTGCCGATCCCGTTCTGGACGGTCGCGACGCAGCCGTCCCCGAAGGCGTGCGCCGTGGCCGCGATCGCCGCATCGGTATGCATCGCCTTCGTCGCGACGATGCCGAAGTCGCAGGGCGGGACCCCCGCCGCGTCCGAGGTCGCGCGCGGGTGCCCGAGGACGTCGCCGGCGCCGCTCAGCCGCAGCCCGTCGCGGTTGATCGCGTCGACGTGAGCCTGTGCGAGGTCGTACGCCCAGACCTCGACGTCCTCGAGCAGCGACAGGTTCGCCGCGAACAGCGACCCCACCGCCCCGCAGCCGACGACGCAAATTCTCACCGGACACGGCTCCTGCAGCCAAGACCCGGGACCTTTCCCGGGGTAGGACCCGGGTCGTGGCTCGTCGGGACTCGTGCGGCTGCGGAAATGCCTGCTCCTCGGCTGGTTGCGTGGCCGCTTCGGCCACGGCTGGGGACAAGGTCCCGGGACATGGTCATTCGGAGTAGCTCGCCTCTCTGGCCTTGACCAGCCGGTACAGGGCCGTGTGGAGCGGCACCGGCACGCCGAGCCGCTCGGCCTCGCGGATGAGCGAGCCGGTGATCGTCTCGATCTCGGTCGGCCGCCGCGCCTCGACGTCCTCGAGCATCGACGGGGAGTGCGCGCTGCCGCGCCGCGTCGCCAGCACGTTCATCTTCCAGGGATCCTCTCCCAGCTCGATCCCGGCTGCAGCGGCAACAGCCTTGCCCTCGTCGACGAGCGCGTGGACGAGATGGCCGAGGTCGGACGGCCGCTCCTCGGCCGCGAAGTGGAAGTCGTGCGGGAGCCCCGTCAGCGCGGCGACCGCGTTCACCGTCGCGTTGAAGATCAGCTTCGACCACTGTGCCGGCTGAAGATCCTCGAACGCCTCGGCCTTGAGCCCGGACGAGACGATCAGCCCGGCGACCTCGCGCACGTTCACGAACGTCGTCGACCCGTACGGACCGAGCCACGTCGCCGTGTCGAGGACGTACTCGACGTGCGTGTCGCTCTGCCGCGTGCCGCTCATGAACGTAACCGCGGAGATCAGCGGCCACTCCCCGTGCCGCGCGACGATCTCCTCCGCTCCGAGCCCGTTCTGGACGGTCATCACACTGGCCTCGAGCGCGTGCCCCTCGAGCCGCGACGCGACCGCGTCGAGGTCCGGCCCCTTCGTCGCGCAGATCACGAGGTCGACGTCGCCGAGCTCGGCGGGATCCGTGGTCGCCTCGACCCGTGAGTGCAGCTCGCTACGGCCCGAGACGTGCAGCCCGTCCTCCCGCAACGCCCGGGCCTGCTCCTCGCGCCGGCAGAGGACGACGACATCGCAGACCTGCGCGAGATGCCCCGCATAGAGCGAGCCGATCGAGCCGGCTCCGGCAACACAGACGCGCTGGATCAAGACGCGCCGACTGCCGCGCCGAAAACGTCCCTGAGCTTCCGCTCGAGGTACGCAACGTACGGGGCCGGGTCGATCGGCCCGCCGGCCGTCCGCTGGACGGTCTCCGCGGCGGTGAACTTCCGGCCGAACCGGTGCACGTGCTCACCGAGCCAGTCCCGCAGCGCGCCGAACTCGCCGCGCTCGAACTGCTCCTCGAGATCGCCGAGATCGTTCTGCGCGCGTTCCCAGATCTGCACGGAGATCACGTTGCCGAGCGAGTAGGTCGGGAAGTAGCCGAAGCCGAGATCCGACCAGTGCGCGTCCTGGAGGACACCGCGCACGAGATCCGGGGGATCGAGCCCGAGGTAGTCGCGCATCTTCGCGTTGAACGCGTCGGGCAGGTCGGCCAACGCGAGGGTGCCCGAGAGCAGCTCCCGCTCGATCTCGTAGCGCAGGATGACGTGGAGGTTGTACGTGACCTCGTCCGCCTCGGTGCGCACGAGGGACGGCTGCACCTTGTTGATCGCTCGATGGAAGGTCGTGAGCGGGACGTCGGCGAACTGCGGCAGCTCCTCCTGCAGCTTCGGATAGAAGACGCGCCACGTCGCGAGGCTGCGACCGACGAGGTTCTCCCACATGCGGCTCTGCGACTCGTGCATCGCCGCCGAGACTCCGCTAGCGAGCGGCGTGCGCTCGAGCGTCGGCGACACCTGCCGCTCGTAGATCCCGTGCCCGAACTCGTGCAGGCACGCGATCACCCCGCCCAGATGGTCCGGCTGAAAGCGGGTCGTCAACCGGATGTCGGTCGTCGCGAACGCCGTCGCGAACGGATGGACGGTGCCGTCCAGCCGCCACGTCGCCGGGTCGTACCCCCAGTGCTCCATCACCCAGACCGAGAAGCGTCGCTGCGCGTCGAGCGGGAAGTATCCGCGCAGGCACGAGTCGTCGACCGGCTCGGCCTCCTTGACCGCGGCGATCATCGGCACGAGCGCGGCCTTGAGCTGCTCGAACACGGGGTCGACGTCCGAGGTCTTCATCCCCGGCTCGTAGTCGTCCAGCAGCGGATCGTACGGATCGTCCTGCGGGCCGAAGCACTCGACGTAGCGGCGCCGCAGCTCGAGGTTGCGCTCGAGGTGCGGGAGCAGGACCGAGAAGTCCTCGCGCGCGCGCGCCTCGAGCCAGGCCTGATAGCCGAGCGAGCCGGCGCGGACGATCTCCGCGTGCAGCTCGACCGGAACGCGCCGCGCCTTCTCGTGGTCGTGCCGCATCACGCGGACCAGGCTCGCCTCGTCCGAGTCGTGGTCGTGCTCGGCCTCGAACTGCCTGAGCTCCTCGAGCAGCTCGGCGAGCTCGTCGGAGATCCACCGCTCATGGGCGAGGCGCTGCAGGGTCGCCTTCTGCTCGGCGCGGGCGTGTGCGCCGCCCGGAGGCATCCCCGTCTCCTCGTCCCAGGAGAGAAGGCCGGACGCCTTTTCGATGTCCCAGATCTCGCCCGCGAGGGCGCGGAGCTGCTCGTAGCGCCCGTTCACCGCGAGGAAGATACCGGCGCAGGCTCCTTGGTAACCCTCTGCCGGCGCCTCAAAAGGGTGAATTCGCGTCCTCCGGTGAGGCCGCTGGGCCGCAGGACGAGGACGATCGCCATCAGCGCGCCCACGACGACGAGGCGCGTGCCGGCCGGGAGATCGAGCGTTCCGAAGGGAAGGGAGGCGCCGTTCTCGGCCACGGCGAGGAACGAGTCGAGCGCGCTGACGGCGAGTGCGCCGACGACCGCGCCGAGCAGGCTCGTCACCCCGCCGACGACGAGCATCGCGAGTGTGACGAAGGTCAGGTCGAGATAGAGCGTCTCGGTGTTGATCGGCAGGAGATGGACGTAGAGACCGCCGGCGAAGCCTGCAAGCGCGCCCGAGACCGTGAACGCGACGAGCCGCTGCCGGTAGACGGAGATGCCGACGGCCGCCGCGGCGGCCGGGTCCTCCCGGGCGGCGCGCAGCACGCGGCCGAACGGGCTGCGCTGGTACGCGAACGCGACGACGACGGCGATCAGCGCGCCGATCGCCGCCTGGCCGAGCCCGGTCGTCTCCGGCACCGACGAGAACGTGTTCAGGCCGGGGCCGATCTTCTCGTAATAGCGGAGCACATTGTGCGTGATCTCCAGCACCGCGAAGGTCGCGATCCCGGCCGCCAGCCCGGAGAGCCGCATCAGCGGCAGGCCGACCAGCAACGCCGCGGCGGCGCCGACCGCGGCGGCGAGCGCGAGCGAGGGCACGTTCCCGACGGTGGTGTCCCGGAGGAAGTGCGCAAGGTTCGGCATGATCGCCGGCTTCTCCGCGACCGGCACGGTCAGCACGCCGGCCGTCCAGGCGCCAAGTGCGACGAAGCTGACGTGGCCGAAGGAGAGCACGCCCGAGTTGCCGATGAACGTGTACAGCGCGACGACAATCGCGACCTTGACGAGCGCGTCCACGAAGTACGTCTCGGTCGAGGCCGAGACGACGAGCCCGAGCAGCGCGGCGCCCCCGACGAGCGCAGCCGGGACGAGGAGCTGCGGCAGCCAGCGGACCGCTCTCACACGCGCTCCACAGCGCCGCGCCCCCGGGTGAAGAGACCGGCCGGACGGACGAGCAGGACGAGGATCACTGCGGCAAAGAGGAACGTCGGCAGGTACTGGCTCTTCTCGGTCGGCAGTGCGCCGCCGAGGAAGCCGCTCGCGAAGCCGATCGCGAAGCCGCCGAGCGTCGCGGGCACGAGCCGGTTCAGGCCGCCGAGGACGACGCCCGCGAGCACGACGATCGTGTCGCGCAGCGCGAAGTCCGAGGTGACGAGCGGCGTCTGGACCGTGAGCATGATCGCGACGATCGCCGCGAGCACACCGGAGAGGAGCACGGCCACAGCGATGACGCGGTTCGCGCGGACGCCGAGCAGCCGCGCGGTGCGGAAGTCGAGCGCGGCCGCGCGCATCTGCAGCCCGACCGTCGTCCGCTCGAGCAGTACGACGAGCGCGACGAGGCAGACGGCCGCGACGGCGATCGCGACGACCGCGATCTTGCGGATCTCGACGCCCGAGATTGTGAACGGGCGGTTCAGGTACGCCAGCGAGGCCGCGACCCTTCCAAGCGGCCCGAACCAAAGCAGCGCGATGCTCTGCAGCAGGAACGCGACGGCGAACGTCGCGACGAGCATCACCGCCGGCGACTGCGTCCGCAGCGGCCGGAACAGCAGCCGGTCCATCAGCATCGACAGCGCGATCACGACGGCGAAGCAGAGCAGGATCCCGCCCCACACCGGCCAGCCCCACCTCGACGCCATCGCGAGCGCGAACGCGCCGGCCATGATCAGCTGGCCATACGCGAAGTTGACGAGCCGCAGAACGCCGAAGACGAGCCCGATCCCGACGGCCATCAGTGCGTAGATCGCGCCCTGCGCGGTCGCGTCCGCAATCGTCTGCCAGTCAACGGTCATCCGAAGTACGCGGCGACGAGCCTGTCGGTGTCGTCCGCGTCCCCCGGCCCGAGTGTCAGCCGCAGCTCGCCGTTCGCGAGCACGTGCGAGCGGTCGGCGAGCGCGACCGTCCGCTGTGCACGCTGTTCGACGAGCAGGACGGCCAGGCCGCGGTCGCGGATCGCCGCGAGCGCCTCGAAGACGGCGTCGACGACGCGCGGTGCGAGGCCGAGCGACGGCTCGTCGAGGAGCAGCACGTCCGGCTCGGCGACGAGCCCGCGGGCGATCGCGAGCTGCTGCTGCTGGCCGCCCGAGAGCGCGCCGGCCTGGCGCGCGCGGAACTCCTTCACGACCGGGAAGAGCTCGTAGATGCGCGCCAGCACGCCCGCAGTGTCCCGTCTCGACCGGCGACCCGCCAGGCCGAGACGGAGGTTCTCGTCGACGGTCAGCTCGGCGAAGATGCGCCGCCCTTCCGGGACGAGCGCGATGCCTGCGCGGGCAACCTCCTCCGAGCGGCGCCCGAGCAGCCGGCGATCGCCGAGGCGCACCTCTCCGCCCGCGGCGGGCACGACGCCCATCACCGCGTGCAGCGTCGAGGACTTTCCCGCGCCGTTGGGGCCGATCAGCCCGACGATCTCGCCCGGCTTCACCTCCAGGGACACGTCGCGCACTGCGCGGACCGCGCCGTAGTTCACCGACAGCTTGTCGATGACGAGCGCGCTCATTCCGTGTCGACCGCCGTCTCGCCGAGATACGCGGCCGCCACGTCGAGATTCGAGCGGATCTCGGCCGGCGTTCCCTCCGCGAGGGTCGTTCCCTGGTCGAGCACCTGGATCCGGTCGCAGACGTCCATGATCAGCGCCATGTTGTGGTCGATCAGCAGGACGCCGGCGCCGTGGTCGTCGCGGACGGAGCGGATGACGGCCGCGAAGTCCGGCACCTCGGCCTCGGGCAGGCCGGCGGCCGGCTCGTCCAGCAGGACGAACCGCGGCTCGGTCGCGAGCGCACGCGCGACCCCGAGCCGCCGCTCGTCCCCGTGCGCGAGCGCGGACGCCGGCGCGTCCGCGTAGCGCGCGAGGCCGAGGACGTCGAGCACCTCCGCGGCGCGGCGGGACGCCTGACGCGGCCCGGCGCCGACCCCGAGCGCCGCCACCTCGACGTTCTCGCGCACCGACAGCGAGCGGTACGCGTGGCTGTGCTGGAACGTCCGCGCAAGCCCAGCCCGGCCGCGCCGGTACGCCGGCCAGCGCGTCACATCGCGTCCCTCGAGCTCGACCGACCCCTCGCTCGGCCGGTCGAAGCCGCTGAGGACGTTCACGAGCGTCGACTTCCCCGCTCCGTTCGGCCCGATCAGGCCGACGACCTCGCTCCGGTGCAGCTCCAGCGTGACGCCGCGCAGCGCCTTCACGCCCTCGAACGAGCGTGAGACGGCGGAGGCCCGGAGCGTTCCTCCGGGCCTCCCGTGGACTTCCTCTGCCGCCAACGCGTCCTAGATCTTCGGAACGACCTTGGCGACGATCGTGGTGACGACGCGCGGCACGTTGTTCTCGATGTCGATCACCCGGTACTGGCGGCCGAACACGGAGTGCAGCTGGGCCGAGAAGCTAACGAGCCCGGACAGCGTCGGGACCTTCCTGAACTTCTCCATCTGCGCGGCGAGCGCGGCGCCGTTCGTCGAGCCGCCCGCCCGCTTGATCGCGGTGACGACGCCGTCGATCGCGGCCGGACCGGTGATGAAGCCGCCGGTGCCCGCCTTGACCTGCTTCGCGAGCTTGTTGACGGCCGGGTTCGGATCGTTGCCGAACGACGACGCGTAGGTGACGAAGAAGTAGTGCGTCACCTTCGGATCCTTCGGGAGCCAGTAGGTCCCGTCACCGGCCCACGAGTTGAGGATCGGCGTGTTGTTGCCGAGGGTGCGGAGCCCGGACACGAGCGTCGGCAGTGCGCCGAACGCGCCGGCGGTGGAGGTCACGATCACGTCCGCATTGACGCCGTTCAGCCGGCTGACCGCGTTCTGGACGTTGTTGCTGCCGAGCGACTGGTAGGTCTCCTGCGCGACGATCTTGCCGCCGAGCTGCTTCCAGCGGGCGGCGAACGCCTGCACGACGTTCTTGAAGTAGACGATGACGGTGTCGGTCGCGAGCGCGGCGCTTCGCCAGCCCTTCTTCCACGCGAAGTCGGCCATCGCCGAGCCCTCGTCCTGCGCAACGTTGCCGAAGCTGAACGCCAGCCTGCCCTTCGCGCCGAACCGCTTCGGGCCCATCTGGTCGGTGCCGATGCACGGCGCGACCGCGAGCACGCCCGCGTTGATCGACGCCTGGACGACGGGAGCCGCGAAGTCGACGTCGCAGGTCGTGAAGATGATGTTGGCGCCCTGGCCGAGGAGCTTCGTGGCGCAGGCCTTCGCGATCGCCGGCTTGTTGCCCTGCGTGTCGCAGGTGCGGATCTGCAGCGGGCGTCCCTTGACGCCGCCCTTGGCGTTGACCTGCGCGACGCGCAGCTTGGCGGCGGCGAGCGCAGGCCCGTCGAACGGCGCCATCGCGCCCTTGCTGTCGAAGGCCCAGCCGATCACGATCGGCTTGCCGGCAGGGGACGCGCCCCCTGCGAAGACCGCCGCAGCGGCCGCGACCACACCGAACAGCGCGGCGACGGCGAGCCCACTCCTACGTCTCATGCTCTCTCCTCCGTTGGGGGTCTCGTGCTCAGGCGAGTGCCGGCTCGGGTCGGGTCCGAGCGCCCTTGAAGTGCGGGATGACCTCGGCGGCGAACAGCTCCTGCGTCTTGATCGCCTTCCAGTGCTCGACGCCGCCCGGGTTGACGGTGATGGAAATCTCGGTCAGCCCGTCGCAGACCTCGCGTACCGCCTCGATGCGCTCGATCACGTCCTGCGGCGTCCCGACCCAGACGACATCCTTCTCGATCATCTCGTCGTACGGCATGTCGCTGAGCTGCTCCATGAGCCCGGATGCGTAGAAGCCGTAGCCGGCGCCTTCGAGCTCCTCCTTCGACTTCAGCTCGTCCGCGTTCTCGAGCAGCACGGACGCGTTGCCCTTGAGGAAGCCGCGCATCATCGCCTCCGCCTCGCGCTTCGCCGTCGCGCGGTCCTCGTCGATGTAGCACGCGTGGATCCAGACGATATCGGGCTCGTGGCCGTGCTCGCGCGCGGTCGCCCGGTAGATGTCGAGCTGCTCGCGCAGCGCCTCGTACGGGAGCAGCGGCGGGACGACCATCGCGTAGCCCTTCTCGCCGGCGAGCCGGTACGTGTAGTCGCTCGTCCCGCCGAGGAAGATCCGGAAGCGGTCCGAGACCGGCCGCGGCACGACGTGCGAGTCCTCGACTTTGTAGTACGTGCCGTCGCTCGCGAAGCGCTCGTTCTCGAGCGCGTCGAGCAGCACCTGGAGCCCCTCCTCGTAGATCGCGCGCGTCTCCGCAATCGGCACGCCTGCCTTCGGCGGAATCCAGCCGTGGCCGCGGCCGACGCCGAACTCGTAGCGGCCGTTCGACAGCACGTCGAAGAAGGCGATCCGCGACGCGAGCACGGCCGGGTTGTGGTACGGCAGCACGTGCACGAGGGTACGGAAGCGGATGTCGCGCGTCCGCGGCAGCGCCGTCGCGAACAGCGTCAAGGGGTCCGGCGACGCGCCGAACTTCGGGAAGAAGAAGTGCTCGATCGCGGCGTACGCGTCGTAGCCGAGCCGGTCGGCGTTGACGATCTGCTCCAGGACCTCCGCGTAAAGCTGCCGCGGCTCCTTGCCCGGCCAGCTCTGGATCTCGGTGTAGATGCTGAATTTCATGGGTGCGATCGTCTCACTCATTTGATCTTTGATCAAGGACGTGTGACGCTTCGCGCGATGCGCACGACGTCGCGCCACCGGACGATGGCAGAAGCCGCGCTGGAGGAGCTCCGGGAGGCGATCATCCTCGGCGAGCTCGTGCCCGGAGCGCCGCTGCGGCTCGAGGATCTCGCCCGTTCGCTCGGGATGAGCATCTCGCCGATCCGAGAGGCCGTGCGGCAACTGGAGGCGCTCGGCCTGGCCGAGCACGTGCCGCACCACGGCGCCAAGGTCGTCGCGCTCGACGTCGACGACCTGCGGGAGCTCTTCGAGGTGCGGCTCGCTCTGGAGGCGCTGGCGGTGCGCGGCGCCGCCCGGCGGTTCGGCGACGAGGACGCTGCGCGGGCGCGGTCGTCGCTCGAGGCGTGGGCGACGGCGCGGCGCGGCAATGACGTCCGCGAGGCGATGCGGGCGCACACGGCGTTCCATTTCACCGTGTATGAGGCGGCAGGCTCGCAGTGGCTGTTGCGGCTGATCCGGCCGGCGTGGGACAGCTGCGAGCGGTACCGCCCCGCGCTGCTCTCGCCGAAGGGCGATCTGCAAGACCGGCACGAGCGGCTCGACGCCGAGCTGCTCGCCGCATGCGAGGCGCATGACGAGGACCGCGCGGCCGCGACGCTGCGCGCGCACCTCGAGCTCGCGGGCGAGTTCTACGCGGTCGAACTCGGCGACCGCGGAATCTTCGAGCGGTGAGGCCGCTCTTCAGCGTCGAGGAGCGCGAGCGCGTGCGCGACCGCGTGCTCGAATTTGCCTCGTCCGACCAGCGCGTGGTCGCCGGAGCGGTCGTCGGCTTGCTCGCGCTCGGCGATGGCGATCGCTGGTCCGATCTCGACCTGACGTTCGCGGTCGCGGATGACGTCCCCGTGTTGGAGGTGCTGAGCGACTGGACGCGTCCGCGTTCGGGGCGGGCGGGACGAAGTTCAGGCTGCTGTCCGGCGAGGCCGTCGAGAAGCCGTACGTCGAACCGCCGTCGGCGGGTACGGGCGCGGCTTCGACGCCCTCCCTGCCGATGTGCGCGACGGCTTCGCGGCTGCGCTGATGCGGTCACTGGCGCGCGACGAGCTGCTTCGCGTGCTCTGCGTCGCCGTCGACGGGTTGTTGCGCGAAGCGGAAAAGGTTCGAGAGCTGGCTGCGAAGGTCGAGCCGCAGCTACGCGTGCTCGCGGCCGAGTAGGGAGCGAACCTTCGCCATCGCCCGCTCGGCGGGCGGCGGGCGCAGCAGCTCCTCGGCGACGATCACGCCCGAGCCTGCGCCGAGCCCCGGGCCAGGCCAGGTGCTGGCGCCGATCTGGTAGAGCTGCTCGACGGGCGTCGCGTGGCCGGGGTTGCGCGGGAAGGGCCGCCAGAGGAAGTTCTGGTCGAGCGTCAGCGCTCCGCCGTACGGGTCGCCGTGCCGGAGGTTGACGTTCGCCGCCTGCAGATCTGCCGGCGAGAGCACGACGCGGCGCAGGATCTTCGACTCGAGGTTCGGAATGTGCTTCGCGAGGCGCGTCTGGATCCGGTCGGCATAGCGCTCGCGCAGCCGCTCGCTCCAGCGGCCCTCGCCGACGTCGAGGTCGCCGGCCGCGTCGCCCTTCACGTGCCACGGCAGCTCCTGCAGCTGGATCCAGAGAATCCCCTTGCCCTCCGGGGCGCGCGAGGGATCGATCGTCAGCGGCTGCCCGACGACGACCGTCGCCTCGACGGGGAGCAGGCCGCGCTCGGCCTCGTTGACGGCGCGCGAGACGCCGTCGAGCCCGGGCGTCAGGTGGACGATCGCGGTGCGATTCAGGCGCTCGTCGCCGTCCCAGCGCGCAGGCTCGGAGAGCGCGAAGTGGATCTGCATCTCGCTGCGTCCGTGGCGGAAACGGCGCGCACCCTCGGCCACCTCCGGCGGCACGCCGGCGTCGGCGAGCAGCCGTTGGTAGAGCTGCGTCGGCGTGACGCAGCAGATGACGGCGTCGGTCGCGGTGACGGTCTCGCCCTCGGTCGTGCGCACGCCGACCGCGCGGCCGGCCTGGACGAGCACGCGCTCGACGTCCTTGCCGGTCTCGGCGACGCCGCCGTGATCGCCGATGAGCCGGACGAGCGCGTCGACGAGCTTCGCGCCGCCGCCGCGCGGGATCGGCATCCCGCCCTCCTGCACGGCGACTGCGATCACCTGCGTCATGAAGCCGGACGTCGCCGCGTCGGGGCCGAGTCCCGTGTGCAGCACCCAGGGGGCGAGGAGCCCGTGCGCCCGTTCGGAAGCGAACGTCTTCTCGAGCCAGTCGCGGCTCGTCTGCAGCAGCTCGCCGGTGAAGGCCGCGGTGCCGGTGCGCCCGAGGCGCCGGTACGCCTTGAGCCCGAGGGAGAGGCCGCCGCGGCCCCAGAGCTCGGTGCCGAGCACGCCGAACGCGAGGTCGGCGTTCGGGAAGAACCGCTGCAGCACGCCCGGCCATTCCGGCCCGAGCTCGTCCGCGTTGCCCTCGGCGGTGCGGAGCAGGAACGACGCGTGCCCGTCTGGGAACGCGGTCGCCGTCGGCAGGTCGGTGTTGAGGTACTCGAGCCCGCGCGCAGCGAGGTCGTCACCGAGCTGCGCGTGCGCGGCCCCGCCGACCCAGAGCGGATGCCACGCGCTGAAGACGTCGTGATGGAAGCCCGGCTCGGTGATCTCCGCCGTCTTGATTGCGCCGCCGAACCAGTCGTTCCGCTCGAGCACGCACACACGCTTGCCCGAGCGGGCGAGCATTGCGGCGCACGCGAGGCTGTTGATCCCGCTGCCGACGAGGATCGCGTCATAGTCAGGCACCGGCGAGCTCCTTGAACTCGTCGTCGCTGACGAGACCGCGCTTGCTGGCTCCGAGCTCCTTCACGCGCGCGAGCAACTCGGCGCGCTTCTCCTCCGGCACGTCGAGCCCGAGCTCCTCTGCCTTGATGCGGATCGAGTCGAGGCCGCTCTTCTTGCCGAGCACGATCGCGCGCTCGGCGGCGACCAGCCGCGACGAGTACGGCTCGATCGACGGCGGATCGTGGAACTGGCTCGCGACCGCGCCGCTCTCGCGGCGGAACAGCGTCTCGCCGGTGACCGGCTTCCACGGCTCGAGCTCGTAGCCGGACAGCTCGCGCACGCGCTCTGAGACATCGCGGACGCGGTCGAGCTCGAGGTGCGACGCGACGCCGTAGAGCGCGCGCAGCGTCAGCGCGACCTCGCCGAGATTCGCGTTGCCGGCGCGCTCCCCCATCCCGTTGATCGTGCCGTGGACCCAACGTGCGCCGGCGCGCACGGCGGCGACGGCAGCGGCCGTCGCGAGCCCGAAGTCGTTGTGACCGTGGAAGTGGACGGGAACATCGGCGCCGACCCAGTCGACGGTGCGCCCGACGAGCTCGGCGACGGCCTCGGGCGACGCGATCCCGAGCGTGTCGACGACGACCACCTCCTTCGCGCCGGCGTCGACGGCGCTCTTGTAGACGCGCTCGTAGAAGTCGGGCGCCGCGCGCGTCGAGTCGACGCCGAAGAACGCCGCGTGGATGCCGTGCTCGGCGGCGAACTGCATCGCGCTCGTGATCCGGTCGAGCATCTTCTCGCGCGGGACCCCGATGGCGTCGAGCTTGAGATCCGAGATGGGCGACTCGATCACCGACGCGGGGACGCCCAGCTCGACGAGCGCCTCGAGATCGGCGGGAACGGCGCGCGAGAAGCCCCAGACCTCGGCGCGGAGGCCCGCGCCGGCGATCAGCTCCACGGCGCGCCAGTCGTCCTGCGAGACGCGCGGGAACCCTGCCTCGATCCGGTCGATCCCGAGCTCGTCGAGCAACCGCGCGATCTCGAGCTTCTGCTCGGGATCGAGCACGACGCCGACGGTCTGCTCGCCGTCGCGCAGCGTCGTGTCGTAGAGGCCGACCGAGCCGCCGAGCCGGTAGGCGTCGTTGAGCGCGCCGGTCCAGATCTCGGAGCTCATGTCCGCACGATCCCGTCGGGGAAGGGCGAGAGCTTCTCGGCCCCGTCCGCGGTGATCAGGAAGTTGTCCTCGACGCGCAGCCCGCCCCCTCCGTCCCAGTACACACCGGGCTCGACCGCGAGAACCATGCCCTCTACGATCGTGCCCCCGCCGGCCTGGTGCGCGTACGGCGGCTCGTGTGCGCGGGCGCCGATCCCATGACAAATCGGGTGCGACGGCTGCCCGGGATAGCCGATTTCGGCCAGGCCCTCGCGCACGGACCGGTCCAGCTCGGCCAGCGACGACCCATGGGTACACATGTGCAAGGCCGATGTGTACACATGTGCAAGCCCCTCTTCGAGACGTGCGTACTCGGGACGGAGCTCGCCCGGACAGAGGTTCTTCGTATGGTCCGCCCAGTACCCGTCCGCGCAGACCCAGATCTCGAACAGCGTTGGCTCGTTCTCTTGCACGCGCGAGTCGCCGGTCGCTGTGAAGGTCTTGATCGAAGGGCCCGACCAGACGAGCGAGAACGGCAGCGCGAGGTCGACCTTGGTGCGCCAGCCGGTGCCCTGGCCGTGCACGAACCCCTGCCATATCGCCGCAGCCTCGGAGCACTTCATCCCCGGCCGCAGGAGACGGCTGACGTGCTCCATCGCGGCGGCGGCGATCTCATTCGCGAGCCTGATCCGCTCGACCTCCTGCTCCGTCTTCACCGACCGCGCGTCGATGAGCAGCGGCGTCGCGTCGACGGCGCCGGAGAAGGCGTGGAACCAGGCCTCGGTGAAGGTCGTCGGCTCCCCGACCATGCGGTCCGAGGCCTGGGTCCCGAGCGAGAGCTCGAGGCCCACGCGCTCATACGCCGATGCCGCCTCCCGGGCAAGGGCGAGCGTCCGAGCCGTCGGAGGACGCGGGTCGGTTTCGTCGTAGCCGCGGAAGAAGCGAACGTCTTTCGTCCAGGCCATGCGTGCCGCGTCCTCCTCCGACGCTTCGAGGCAGATCAATACGGGCTCGCCCTCGCGCGGGAAGACGACTGCGTCGTAGCCCTTCATGCCCCAGAAGTTCGTCAGATAGAGGACGTTGTCGGGCGCGCGCGCGACGATCGCGTCGAGTTCCCGCTCCGCCATCAGCCGGCGGACGCGGTCGAGCTTCGCGTCGTCCCGCTCCCAGCTCACCAGCGGACGCGCGGCGGCGCCGGCTCCCCGTGAGCCTCCTGCCACGAGACGACGGGATTTCGGAGCACGCCGATCCGCTCGATCTCGGCATCCATCACGTCGCCCGGCTTCAGGTACAGCGACGCCGCGTCCTCGCTGAACCCCGCGACGCCGGAGACCGTTCCCGTCGACAGCACGTCGCCGGCCGAGTAACCGAGCGCCGAGTAGTGGCTGATGATCTCCGGGATCGTTACCGACATGTTCCCGGAGTACGAGCTCTGGCGAATGTCTCCGTTGACGCGGAGCTCCATCTTCAGGTCGTGCGGGTCGGGAATCTCGTCGGGCGTGACGATCCACGGACCGAGCGGGCAGAACGTGTCGATCGCCTTCGAGTACGAGAAGACGCCGGACCGCATCTCCCGCCGCTGGATGTCGCGGGCCGTGATGTCGTTGAAGATGACGTAGCCACCGATGTAGTCCGCGGCTTCGTCGGGGCCGAACCACTTGCCCGGCTTGCGGATCACGACCGCGAGCTCGAGCTCGTAGTCGAGCTCCTCGGTGAGGTGCTCCGGATAGACCACGGGCTCGTCCGGGCCGACGATCGCGTCGACGTTCTGGAAGAAGACGATCCACGGCGCGATCTCGTGCGACCACGCGACGGTCTTCGACTCCTCCTCGTGCTCGCGAAAGTTGCCGGCCGTGTGGAAGAACTTCTTCGGGACGATCGGCGCACGCAGGTGGACGTCGTCGAGCGCGTACTCGGCGCCGGTGGGCTCTGCATGCTGGCCACGGTCGAAGTACTCGCGCATCGACGGCACGTCGAGCTCGACGACAGTGCCGTCCCGCAGCTCGCCGACCTGTCCCGAGTTGAACGTGACGAGCATCATCAGGCGACTCCGCAGACCTTCGCCGCTGCCAGCGCGTAGACGTGGGCCGTCTTCACGAGTCCCTCGATCTCGAGGTTCTCGCCCAGCTCCGTGTCCATCAGGCCGGTCGACGTTCCGTAGTTGACCGTCGCGATCCCGTACCTCGTCAGCGCGGACGCGTCGGAGAACCAGCGCGTCGTGTCGCGCTCGGGGCGCGAGCCGAAGACCTGCTCGTGGCTTTCCTCCACCGCGGCGATCAGCGGATGCGACTCGTCGATCTCCGCGCCGGGCGCCGTCACGTAGACCTCACCCTCGATCCCGTAGTCCGGAAACCGCTCCTTCAGACCGCGCACCATCTCGAGCACCTGCCCGCGCGCGACCGGCATCGGCTTCGTCGGCGGCACGCGCACGTCGAGGAAGAGATCCGTGTGGTGCGGCGTCCGCGACACACGCCAGCCGAAGCCGCCCTGGATCGCACCGACGTTGACGATCGCCCTCGCGCCGCGGTACGCATTCTCTGGATCGTCCTCCCAGATCGGGATCCACTCGACCACCGCGTCGAGCACCTCGCGCATGCGCAGGATCGAGTTCTGGCCGCGCTTGCCCTCGCTGAACGCCGTATGGATGAAGTTCCCGTGCGTCGAGATCCGGAGCCAGAGCGCGCCGAAGTGGCCGAGCACGACCTTGCCCTCGGTCGGCTCGCCGAGGATGCACGTGTCGGCGACGCCCCCGTGCATGACGAGATACCGCGAGCCTGCGGCATAGCCACGGTACTGCGGGCCCTGCGCGTCGCCGTACTGCGTCTTCTCGATCTCGCCGCAGACCGCGGCGATCATCAGGTCGCCGCGCAGGCGGACTCCCGCGTCGTCGAGCGCCCGCAGCGCCTCGACGTAGCAGGCGAGCGCGCCCTTCATGTTCGAGATCCCGAGCCCGTAGAGCCGCCCGTCGCGCTCGAACGGCTCCGGCTGGAAGCCCGGCACGTGCGCGAGCCACGCCTCCGTGCCCGAGTACGAGGTGTCCATGTGGCCGTTGAACATCAGGCTCGAACCGCCGCCGGCGCCCTGGCGGATACCGAGCACGTTCGCGCGTCCGTGCTCGACCTGCTGCCACTGCACGTGGAGCTCCATCTCGTGGAACGTTTCGGCCATCAGGGTCGCCATCTCCTGCTCCGACCCGGTGAAGCTCGGCGTCGCGATCGCGCGGCCCGCCCACTCGACGAGCCGCTTCCGGTCGATCTTGACGTTCATCGGAACTCGGGGAGGACGCGCTCGCCGAAAAGCCGGATCTGCTCGTGCCGGTCCTCGCCCCACAGCTCCAGCATGACGTGCGTGCAGCCCGCGTCGCGGTACTCCTCGATCGCGGCGATGCAGTCCTCCGGCGTCCCGGCGATCGGCTTGCACTTGTCGAGCAGCGCGTCGCTCACCTGCGCCTTCGCCGCGAGCCGCCCGCCCTGCTCCATCGCCTCGGCGACGGGCCGAATCTCCTCCTGCTCGATCTCCGCCAGCTCGAGCAGCGTGTCGGCTGCGCCCTGGATGTTCTGCACCTTGTTCGCGAGATACATCCCGGCGATCTCGCGCGCCCCGTCACGGCCTCTGTCGCGATCGGTCGCGTGGATCGACGCGACGACCGTGCAGCCGATGTCGATATCCGCGTCGACGTTCTCGCGCGTGTAACGGACGAACGCCGGCGTCGTGATCGACGGCGTCAGGCAGCCGTCGGCGATCTCGCCCGCGAGCGCCTGCATCTTCGGCGCCGTCGCAGCCACGTAGACCGGCGGCACATCGCGCGGCGCGTTCGCGCCGCTCTGCAGCCCGGGCACACTCGCGCTCCACGTCGAGCCCGTGTACTCGAAGGGCTCGCCGCCGAGCACGCCGCGGACGATCTCGACCGCGTCGCGCATCGGCCCGAGCGTCTTGTTCGTCTGCATCCGCGCGTTGTTGAGGAAGATCTTCGACGTCCCGAAGCCGAGCAGGAAGCGCCCCGGACCGGCCGCCTCCTGCACGACGCGAGCGTCCATCGCGACCTGCACGGGGTGCCGCGTGAACGGCGAGATGATTCCCCAGCCGATCCCGAGCCGCTTTGTCTCGCGCGCCATCAGCGCCGAGACGACCGTCGAGGAGCGTGCCTCCATACCGTGCTTCCGCCACCACGGGTACGCCTCGGCGAGCCAGACGGTGTCCATGCCCGCCTCGTCCATCGCGCGCGCCGACGCGAGCATCTCGTCGAGCGGCTCCATCGTCAGCTGCATGACCCCGATCCTGAACGGGGGCATGCTCAATCCTCGGTCGACGTCGTCGGCCTCTCGGGATCCTCGTCGTACGCCTCGGGCGACCAGGGGCTGATGCCCTCGTCCGCGCCGCTCGTGCCTGCGTCCGGCTCCGCGTCCTCGTCGCTCTCCGCCGGCGGGCCGTAGTCCTTCACCTCCGGATCCGTCTCCGGATCGGGCGGCGGCTTCGGCGCGCCGGCATCCCCGGATTCGCTCATTTCGCCGCCTCGACCTGCTGCTCCAGCGACGCGAGCACGTTGCCGACCTGCTGGTTGACGATCGGCTGGAGGACGCGCTGGCCCATCGACCCGACCGGTCCCGCGATCGACACGTCGGCGGTCCACTTCATGCTCGTCGACCCGGGCCCGTTCTCGCTCAGCTCGAACGCGGTCGACATGTTCATGATCGCGCCGACGCCCTCCCCCCTCGCGTTCAGCGTCGCGAATTCGGGCTCGCGCTCGTCGGTCTTCTCCATCCTGATCTTCATCTTCAGGCCGCCGAGACCGAGCGGGATCTTCACGTTTGCGGTCCAGTGCTGCTCGTCCTGGATGTCGAAGCTCTCCACGCCGGGCATCGTCTTCGCCATCGCTTCGGGCGAGTTGAGCACGCGCCACACCGTGTCGCGCGGCGCGTCGAACGTCTTCTCCCCTTCCAATCTCACTTCGAGATCACCTCCACGCGGCGCCGCGACGCCTCCGGATCCTGCAAGAGCTCCCAGACGCGGTGGTAGGGATTGCAGCTGTCATAGACGACCGGGCGACCGCGCGGCGCAAGCGCGTCCTGCAGCGCCGCGCACACCGCGTGGATCCCTGCGCCCCCGCCCTCGCCCATGCCCTTCGTGCCGAGCGCGGTGAACGGCGACGGCGACTCGATGTACCCGGTCTTGAGCGGCGGCATGTCCATCGCGTGGGGCACGTGATAGTCGTAGAAGTTCGGGGTCAGGAGATTGCCCTCGGCGTCGTACGTGAACGTCTCGTGCGTCGCCGCGCCGAGCGCGTGCGCGGTCGCGCCCATCACCTGGCCCTCGACGATCTGCGGATGGATGCGCTTCCCGCAGTCGTCGATCGCCGCGTACTGGACGATCTCGTAGACGCCGGTCTCGGGATCGACCTCGACGAGCGCTGCGTGGACCTGCGCCGCGTACGTCAGCGTCAGGTTGCCGTACTTCCGCTCGACGTCCGGAAGTTCGAACGGCGGCCGGTACACGTACCGCGCGTTCAGCGTCACGTCGAGATCCTCGGGCAGCCCCGCGTTGTTCGCGTTGATGATCGCGCCGCAGGCCATCAGCGGCAGCGCCGCCTCCGCATTCGCCTTCATGCGGACGAAGCCGTCCGCGAGCTCGAGCTCGCTCTCGGGGCAGCCGAGGATCACCGAGCCGAGCTTCTTGATCTCGCCGGCGAGCTTCTCCGCGGCGCCCTTCACCGCGCCGAGACCGGTGACGGCGAACTGCGACGCGTACGTCCCGGAGAAGCCGGCGTGCGAGTTCCAGTAGGTGTCGTGGCCCGCGCGGACGTTCACGTCGTCGGGCGTGACGCCGAGGATGTCGGCGACGACGATCGCGGCCGTCGTCTCGTGGCTCTGGCCCTGCGGCGTCGTACCCAGCGTGACGACGATCTCGCCGAAGATGTCGAGCTTCACCGTCGCGACCTCGTTGTTGCCGGAGAACTGCAGCTCCGGATTGATCAGCCGCGACTGGCCGAAGTTGTTCGTCCCGGAGTCGAGCGTTGAGCCGATCCCGAAGCCGAAAAGCTTTCCGCGCGACTCGGCGTCCGCACGGCGCTCCGCGAGGCCCTCGTAGCCGATCAGCTCGAGCGCGACGTCGAGCATCCGCGCGTAGTCGCCGGAGTCGTAGACGCAGCCGTTCGGCGTCGTGTACGGCATCTCCTCGGCCTTGACGTAGTTCTTCTTGCGCACCTCGACCGGATCCAGCCCGAGCTCGTGCGCGACGATGTCGATCATGCGCTCTGTGAACCAGAGGTGCTGCATGCGCGAGTAGCCGCGGTTGGGCGAGCACGGCGCCTTGTTCGTCACGACCTGCGTGAAGTCGAGCCGCACGTTGCGCCAGCGGTAGCAGCCCGGAGTGACCTGTGCCCAGATCACGCCGCCGAGCGGCTCGTAGCGCAAGAAAGCTCCCGCGTCGTCCAGTGCCTTCGTGCGGAAGCCGAGGAGCGTCCCGTCCGCCTTGACGGCGACTTCCGTGTCGAGGAACCAGCGCTCGTTCCCGTGCGACATCGTCAGGTGGAACTCGGTCCGCCACTCCGTCCAGTTGATCGGCCGGTGCAGCTTGCGCGCGAGCAGGCAACACGCGACAAGCTGTGGGTGCGACGTGATCTTGTTGCCGAAGCCGCCGCCGATGTCCTGCGTGACGAAGCGGAGCTTGTCCAGCCCCGTGCGCATCGCCGGCCCCATCATGATCGCGGCGAAGCCCGGGAACTGATTGTTCGTGTGGATCGTCCACTGCCCGGTGCCGCGGTTGTACTCGACGACCGCGCCGTCGCACTCGAGCGGAGTCGAGTTGAAGCGGTCGAAGTGCAGCTCGCTGATCTTGACGACGTGATCGGCCTCGGCGAACGCGCCCTCGACGTCGCCCCACTCGTAGACGCCCTCCCAGGAAAGGTTCGACCCTGCCTCCTCGTGGAGCACCGGCGTCTCGGGATCGAGGGCGCGCCGTGCGTCGGTCACCGCGCCGAGCGGCTCGTAGTCGACCTCGACGAGATCCGCGGCGTCGCGTGCGAGCTCGCGCGTCGCGGCGACGACGATCGCAACCGGCTCGCCGACGTGGCGCACCTTGCCGACGGCGAGCGCGTAGTCCTTGATGTGCGCGCCCGGCGGCGTCGCGAGCTGGAAGAACGGGTCGGTGAGCGCCGCGACCTCCTCGCCGATCAGCGTCCCGTAGACGCCCTCGAGCGCCTCCGCCTTCGAGACGTCGATCGACGTGATGTTCGCGTGGGCGTACGGCGACCGGACGAAGTGCGCGTAGCCCATCCCGTGCCGCTTGACGTCGTCGAAGTAGACGCCCTGGCCCTGGACGAGCCGCTTGTCCTCCTTGCGCGGGACGTTCGTGCCCGCGAAGCCGCGCTGCTCCTCGCCCTCTTCGACGACGAGCGGCTGCGCGGGCGAGAGCGTCTCGGTCATCGGGCGACCGCCTTGACCGCGTCGATGATGTTCCAGTAGCCGGTGCAGCGGCAGATGTTGCCCTGCAGGCCCTTGCGGATCTCCTCCTCCGACGGGGACGGGTTCGCGTCGAGCAGCGCCTTCGCACTCATCAGCATCCCGGGCGTGCAGTAGCCGCACTGGAGCGCGTGGTGGTCGCTGAACGACTGCTGGAGCGCGTGGAGCTTTCCGTCCTCGGGCGCGAGTCCCTCGACGGTCTCGATCCGCGCGCCGTCTGCTTGCACCGCGAGGAGCATGCAGCTCTTGACGAGCTGGCCGTTGTAGATCACGGAGCACGCGCCGCAGTTGCCGGTGTCGCAGCCGACGTGGCTTCCGGTCAGGTCGAGGTCGTCGCGGATGAAGTGGATCAGGAGCCGCCGCGCCTCGACCTCGCGCTCGTAGGTCTCGCCGTTGACGGTAACCGTGACCGTCTGGCTCGTTTGCGGTTCCACCTAGCTCCTCGCGCTCGCCTGCTCGATCGCGCGCGCCGCCACGACCTCGGCCAGGTGGCGCCGGTACTCGCCGGAGGCGTGCACGTCGGAGGGAGGATCGAGGTCGGCGCCGCGGACGGCGTCGCGCACGGCATCGGCATCCCTGCCGCCCGGCCGGATCAGGACCGGGACCGCGGCCACGCAGCCGATCGCGACGCGCGCCTCGCCGTTCAGGCTGGCGGCGGCGTTGACGATGCACGTGCCGTCGGCGCCGATCGTGACAGCGGCGAAGCCGTCGCTGCGCCCGGCCGGAATCCGGATCTTCGTGAGCACCTCGCCGGGGCCGGCCGCGGTCAGGTAGACGCCGAGGAAGAAGTCCTCCGCCTTCACCGTCCGCTCCGCGCCGGCGCCCGCAATCACCATCTCGGCGCCGAGCGCGACCATCAACGGCGGCAGGTGGTTTGTCGGGTCGTTCGAGCAGACGTTTCCGCCGATCGTGCCGCGGTTCCGCACCTGGACATCGGCGATCGTCGCCGCGACCTCGCCGAGAATCGGCCGCGCCTTCGTCTCCGCGGCCTCCAGCAGCTCGGTGTAGGTCGTCATCGCGCCGATCGTCAGTGTGCCGTTCGGCGCGAGGTCGATGCCCTTCAGCTCCTCGATCGCGTTCAGGTCGACGAGCACGTCCGGCGCCGCGGCGCGGGCCTTCATCACGTTGAGGAGCGTCTGCCCGCCGGCGAGCGGGCGCGCGCCGTCGTCCGCGGCGAGCAGGCGGAGGGCCTCGTCGAGGCTCGACGGCCGCACGTATTCGACCTCGCGGAGGAGCATCGCGCGCTAGTCCACCTCACGCGTGATGCGGCTGTCAAGCAGGAACTTATTTCTTGTGCGTTTCACGGAGTAATCCGTCCGCGCACCTCGAGCTGGAGCTGCGGCGCGCGCAGCACGACCTCGTCGCCGTCCTCGAGGAACCGCTCGTTCCACGTCAGCTCGATCAGGCTGCCCGAGCTGTCGCGCTCCGGCCCGGAGATCGTTCCGGATGCGAGCAGATCGCCGGTGCGAAGGCTCGCACCGTTCGCGGTCAGGTGCGCGAGCTGCTGCTCGATGTTCCAGTACAGGTGCCGCGCGTTCGTGCGCGAGATCGTCTCCCCGTTCAGCTCGATCTCGAGCTCGAGGTCGTACGCCCACGGATCGGTCGCGAGGTAGTCGAGCAGCGGCGGCTCCTGCGGCGGCAGTGGGACGCGGTACTCGGCCAGCTCGTCGAGCGGCACGACCCAGGGGCTGATCGACGTCGCGAACGACTTGCCGAGGAAGGGGCCGAGCGGCTGGTACTCCCAGGCCTGGATGTCGCGGGCGCTCCAGTCGTTGACGAGCACGACGCCGAAGACGTGGTCGAGTGCCTGCTCGACGGGGACGGGAACGCCGAGCCGGCTCGGAGTGCCGATGACGAAGCCGATCTCGAGCTCGATGTCGAGCCGCGTGCTCGGACCGAACGTCGGGCCGGGCATTCGTTGCCCGTGCGGGCGACGGATCGCCGAGCCGCCGACGACGACCGTGCCCGCGCGGCCGTGGTAACCGACGGGCAGGTGGCGCCAGTTCGGGAGCAGCGGCTCCGAGTCCGGCCGGAACAGGCGACCGAGGTTCGTTGCGTGGTCGAGGGACGAGTAGAAGTCGACGTAGTCCGCGACCTCGAACGGAAGCAGGCACTCGCCGTCGACCCTCGGCCCGTCGAGCCCACGGGCGCGTTCGGTCGTCGCGCGCCACGCATCGCGCCCGAGCGTCATGAAGTCGTTGAGGCTCGGCCGGCGGAACGCGTCGCCGAGGTCGGAGAGGTCGACCACGCGCCCGTCGACCCGCGCGGCCACGCGAGGCTCCCCGCCCGGGGGCCGGACGACGCCGTACGCGATCGTCACAGGAGCCCGAGCGCCCGGAGCTCGTCGACGGGCTCGAAGAAGCTGCAGCTTCCGAACCCGCGAAACCGCTCCCGCACGCAGCCGTCTGCGGGGGTCAGACCCCGAGCGGGGTCCGGATCGGCCAGCGCCTCCTCCGCCGCGCCCGGATGGAACACGGCGAGAAGGAGGTTCAAGAAGCCGTGCGCCTCGCCGGTGCGGACGGCGTGATGGAGACCGGCGGACGCCTTGAACGCGACCTGCCCATCCGCGCACGTGCGGACGAAGCGCGCCAGCTCCGGGATCGACGGTCTTCGCTCGCCGCCGCACCGCACCTTTGCGAATGCGCCGGCGGCTCGGATCCGCTCGAGGTTCCGCTCGAGATCGCCGTCGATCGGCAGCTCGACGAAGACGTCGCCGTCGAACTCCGGCACGGCAGGCCAGCGACTCTCGACCGCTGCGACCCGATGCGGCTCGGATTTCGGCACCGGTCCGTCCAGGACGAGGCTGAGTGCGACGTCGTAGTCGCGGACTTCGTCGAAGCGGGTCGCGGGCCACACGAGCCGGTTGAGGATCCACGCGTGCTCGGACGCGCGCGCACGACGGTCCTCCGCAAGGGCCGCGCCGGTCGGGAGCTGCGCGGGCGGAAACGTCGGCGCGTGGTCGATCAGGCGCGCGAGCAGTTCGTGCTCTGTCCTGGCGGCCACGCGCGAATCATCGCAGCAGGATCCAGGTGGCGCGCCCGAGGCCGAGCACGCGGTCGCGGTCGCCGAAGAGCGCGGTGCCGGCATAGCGCTTGCGGCCGTCCTCGCCGAGCGGCCAGCCGACGACGACGCAGGGCTCGCCCACGGCAGGCGTGTCGGCGACACGTGCGTGGAGCCGTCCGAGGACGCTGACGCCGCGGTCGAAGTGCGGGTCGATCGCGAACGCGCCGGGGCAGTCGAGTGCGGCCCAGACGAGCTCCGGCCGTCCGGCCTGCTCCCCGGTCGGGAGCCAGACCGCGGCGACGCGATCGCCGCCGATGGGAGCCGGCCGCAGGCGCAACGCGTCGCCGGGCTCCCGCGCCGGCCCGCAGACGAAGCAGTGTGGAAACGGATGCTCGGGATCGTCCGCCGCCGCAGCGGAGCGTTCCGCCGCGAGCTCGAACACCACCGGCTCCGGCGGCTTCAGTTCGAGCGCGGCCGGCCGGGCTTCGGCGACCACGCGGTCGCCGTCGAGCACACGGAGCTCGTCGCCGTCCCGCTCGACGCGCAGCTCCGTCTCGAGCGCCGGCGGCAGCCGCAGCGTCACCTCGGCATCGCCGTCCACGTGCGCCGCGACGAGCCCGCACGTGTAGCCGCCGTTGCCAGAGTCGTCCGGGCCGCGGTAACGACGTTCGATCCAAACGGACGCCATGTAACAAACCCTAAAAGAGGGCGCGGCCGCCGTCACAGGCGCGCCCGCTCGACCGAGCAGAGCCAGGATCTAACGGGAACGGGCGAAAGCGCGCAGCACCTTCGCCCGTGACTCCCCGGGTTGGACTCGAACCAACAACCCTCCGGTTAACAGCCGGATGCTCTGCCAATTGAGCTACCGGGGATTGGCGCGGCGGATTGTAGCGAGGCGATAATCGCGTCGTGGAGCCCCAGTTCAGGCGGATAGAGGACATCAAGAGCTTCGAGCTCGCGCCGGGCGTCGCCGGCCGGCCGCTCTTCGGCGAGGGCGCGATGCTGAACGTGATCGAGTTCGAGCCGGGTGCGACCGTGCCGCTGCACACTCATCCGCACGAGCAGCTCGGGATCTGCCTGCGCGGCATCCAGATCCTGATCGTGGACGGCGTCGAGCATCCGATCGGGCCGATGGAGGGCTACGTCCTCCCCGGCGGCGTCGAGCACGCCGCCAAGTGCGGCCCCGAGGGTGCGACCGTCCTCGACGTCTTCCAGCCGGTGCGCGAGGACTACCGCGAGCGGCACGCCGCAATGCTCGACCAGGCGGAGTAGGCAGCCCTCTGCTCGATCAGGGAACCATCGAGCGCCCGGGCGGCCGGATTGTCGCGTGGGCGGCGTGGGGCGATCCCGCCGGCAAGCCGATCCTGCGGCTCCACGGCACTCCGGGCTCGCGGTTGTCTCGCAACCCCGACCCCGAGCTCTTCGCCCGCGCCGGGGCGCATGTCGTGACGTTCGACCGACCCGGCTACGGCGCGTCGACGGCGCAGCGAGACCGGGACATTCTCTCGGTGGCCCACGATGCGCTGGCGTTGGCAGACCGCCTGGGCTGGGACACGTTCAGCGTGCTCGGGGTGAGCGGCGGCGGGCCGCATGCGCTGGCGGTCACGGTACGCGCGCCCGAACGCATCGAGCGCGCCGGAGTCGCCGTCGGCATGACACCTCACGAGCTGATCGACGAGGACGACTTGATCGCGTTCAACCGGGAAGCGAGGCGTCGCTGCCTCGAAGGGGGACGTGCAGCGCTGGAATCGTTTCTCGCCGAACCCGCGTCGCAGATGAGCGCCGACCCGGTCGGGACGCTCGTCGCCGCCATGGAGGATGCTCCCCCGATCGACCGTGCGATGCTCGAGCAGCCGGAGGTACGGGCCATGATCGCCGACTCGTTTCGCGAAGCGTTTCGCACCGGCCCCTTCGGTTGGTTCGACGACGCGTGGTCGCTGATGAACCCGTGGGGATTCCGGCTCGAGGACGTGCGCACTCCGCTGCGTCTGTGGTACGGAGACTCCGATCGAAACGTGCCGCTCGCCGCCGCCCGCGCGATGGCGCAGCAACTCAACGTGGAGTCGTTCGAGGTGATCCAGGACGCAGGACACGCCGGCTGGCTCGTGCACGAGGAACGGATCCTCCGCACGCTGCTCGACTGAACAACGGCGGGTTTACGCGAACTCGCGGATCGCGGTCCGCACCTTCGCGAGCGCCTGCTGGAGGTCGAGCAGTCGCTCGTCGTCCGCCTCCGAGACGTCGCGCTGGAGCTGCCGCTCGCGCAGCCGCAAGAGGAGCTGGCGCGCGGTCTGCTCGTCGATCGACTCCGCCTCCGCGCGCGCGTGCAGCTCGGCGAGGTACCTCGCGAGCTCGTCGTCGGCGCCGACCTCCGCGAGCAGATGCGAGCGCATTCGCCGGTGCAGCGCCGAGTCGAAGTGCTCCGGCCCGAGCTCTGCGAGCACGCGCGTCAGCGCCGGTTGGGTCGCGACGCCCGCCAGAGCGCTTCGCTCGAGCCGCGAGCCCGCGTCGAGCAGCTTCGGCGAGATCGCACCGGTGGAGCGCGACGCGCCCGGCGCCAGGCCCGCCTGCGTCTCCCGCGGCAGGTCGAGGCGATCCGCCGCGAGGCGCACAGCATCCTGCCGCTGCGGCGAGTCGCCGAAGCGCCCGAGGAACTCTTGCACGCGCTGGAACGCCTGTTGCTTGTCGCGCGCGCGGTCGATCTCGAGCCGGACGCGGTAGGGCAGGTAGTCCTCCGCCTCACCGAGTCGCTGCTCGAACGACTCGGGATCGTCCGCGGGATCGGTCCCGACCGGCAGTGAGACGAGGTGGATGTCGAAGCCCTCGGCTGCCGCGAGTTCCATCCCGCGCAACGTCGCCTCCTGGCCGGCGGCGTCCGCGTCGAAGCAGAGGTAGAGCCGCTTCGTCAGCCGCACGAGCTCCTTCAGCTGACGCTCTGTGAGCGCCGTCCCCATCGACGCGATGACCGGCTCGAAGCCGGCCTGCCGCAGTGCGAGCACGTCCGTGTTCCCCTCGACGACGACCGCGCGGTCCTGCTTCGCGACTGCGGCGCGCGCCTGGTGGAGCCCATAGAGCAGGTCGCCCTTGCGGAACAGGTCGCCTTCCGGCGAGTTGACGTACTTCGCGCGCAGGGGGTCGTCCTGGTGGAGCTGCCGTGCCTGGAATCCGCGCACGCGGCCGCGCGCGTCGGCCAGCGGGAAGAGGAGCCGCCGCATGAAGTAGTCGTTCCCGCGCCGGTTCACGAGCCCGGCCGCCGCCAGCTCGTCGCGCGTGAATCCCTGCGCCGAGGCCGCCCGCGCCAACGCCGTGCCGCCGGGCGCGAGTCCGATCCGGAACTCCTTCGCGACCGACTCACCGAGCCTGCGCGACGCGAGGTACTCCCGCGCGAACGCACCGGCCTCGGCCTCCCAGAGGTAGCGCTCGTAGAACGACGCCGCGCGCTCGAGCAGCGCGTAGAGCCGCTCCTTCCGCTTCCGCTCGCGATCCGCTTCCGGTGACGCCTCCTCGTACTCGAGCGGCACGTTGAACCTGTCCGCGAGCCACTCGATCGCGCCGACGAAGTCGAGCTGCTCGGTCTTCTCGACGAAGTCGATCGCATCGCCGCCTTCACCGCAGCCGAAGCAGTGGAAGGTTCCGCGCTCGGGCATCACGGAGAACGACGGCGTCTTCTCCTGGTGGAACGGGCAGAGGCCCTTGTAGCTCGAGCCCATCTTGCGCAGCCGCGTGCGGCCCTCGACAACGGTGACGATGTCGATCGCGGCCTTCACCGCCTCGACCGAGGCGTCCTTGATCCGCGCCACTACAGGGAGCCCTCGTACGAGAGCGCGAAGCGGTCGGTCATCCCCGCGATGTAATCGGTCGCGTCCTCGGGCGTCGAGCCGTGCTCGACGAGGTGCTCGAAGATCCGCGAGATCGTCGCCCGGGCGCGACCGTGCTCGAGCCGCGCGTCGGGGCCGAGGTAGACGCGGTCGAACATGAAGGAGCGCAGCTCGAGCATCGCGCCGCCGACCTCGTCGGTCTGCGCGATGTCGCCGACGCGCTCGGACGTCTCGACGAGATCGTGGACGAGCGTGTCGATGCGCCGCGAGCCCGTCGCGCCGAGCAGCTCGATCGGCCCGTTCGGCAACTCGTCAGCCGACAGCACTCCGGCGCGCAAGGCGTCGTCGATATCGTGGTTGATGTACGCGACGCGGTCGACGATCCGGACGATCTTTCCTTCGAGCGTCTCCGGCTCGACGGCGCCGGTGTGCTTCAGGATCCCGTCGCGCACCACCCACGTCAGGTTGAGCCCGCGCCCGTCGCGCTCCAGCCGCTCGACGACGCGCAGCGAGTGCTCGTTGTGGCGGAAGCCGAGGCCGAAGCGCTCGCGCAGCAGCTCGTCGAGCGCTTCCTCGCCCGCGTGGCCGAAGGGCGGGTGGCCGAGGTCGTGGCCGAGACCGATCGCCTCGACGAGATCCTCGTTCAGCCGCAACGCACGGGCAACGGTGCGTGCGATCCCGGTCGTCTCGAGCGTGTGCGTCAGCCGCGTCCGGAAATGGTCGCCCTCGGGGTCGATGAACACCTGCGTCTTGTGCCGGAGCCGTCGGAAGGCCTTCGAGTGGACGATCCGGTCGCGGTCACGCTGGAACGGCGTCCGCAGCCGGCACGGCTCCTCCGGATGGACGCGCCCGCGCGACTCGTACGACCGCACCGCGAGCGGCGAGAGCCACCGCTCCTCGTGCTCGCGGACCGCGCTCTCGAAGGCATCGGCAACTCTCCCGGCGACCTCGGACATCAGGGCCAGCGTAGTCGCCCGAGCGGTCGCCGGGTAGACGCATTTCGTGCCGAAACTGACGGCATTCGTAGCGGCCGCGCTCCTTCTCGGCCGGCTCGCCGCAGACGTACCTCTACTTCCACGACCCCATGTGGTGGGGTCGCGACGTGCGGGTCTCCCTGACGCGCGTCCGCGTCTGGCGCGACGTGGCGACGGCGGCAGAACGCCGTGCGATCGTCGGGGACGCCAGCCGCCGCATCTTCGACGGGCACGACCGATGCGTGCGCTACGTGATCGCCGTCGCGCGGGTCGATGAGCGGTATGCGCTCGTCGCCTACGACTTCAGGAAGCCGTACACCGACTGCAGGCTCGGGAACGCCGAGTCGGTCGATCGCCGCACCGCCGCGGACGCGTGGCGCGAGCTCAGCGAGGCGAGCTCCCGGTGGGACTGCCTCGCCGCACCGCCGGGCGTCATCCGCAGCCTCGCGCGGAGCTGCTGGCTCTCTAGACGATGATCTGCACGGTGCCGCCGTCCGCACTCCACGCGGCGCCGGTGACGTAGCCGGCCGCCCGGTCCGA
>Ga0066709_100000098_pt1 | contig 32177 bp, 47 predicted proteins | sample GraSoiAngelo_158_FD_79665 | JGI IMG/M metagenome (GOLD analysis project Ga0066709, IMG submission 79665) | Grasslands soil microbial communities from the Angelo Coastal Reserve, California, USA - 14_1009_16_30cm | ecosystem: Environmental > Terrestrial > Soil > Grasslands | place: USA...
CAGGGCGCAGTGAATCAAGCGCAGCCGGGGGATGTGGTCGAACTGCAGGCGGGCGGCGTCTACCCAGGACTCATCCTGCCGCACCGGCCAGGGTGGACCTACTTACGGTCCTCGGGACCATTGCCTCCCGCAGGTTCACGTGTGACCTCTCACGATATGTTGGGACTGGCCACCCTGGATGGTGGTGGTGGCGCAGCCCTGCGCGGTGGGAGTTTTTGGCGCGTGATGGGGCTCGAGCTCCGCAGCACCACGCCGTGGGCCATTGTGGATTTTCATACCGGAGACGCGGTGGACCATGTGACCCTTGACCGTTGCTGGATTCACGGGACACCAACCGGCGACGTGACACAGGGGGTGCGGTTGGACGGGACGTGGATTGCCGTCGTGGATTGCTCGATCACGGACATCCATCACCGGACCAACGATGCGCAGGCGCTGGGGACCTATGACGGCTGGGGCCCGTTCAAGATCGTGAACTGTTACCTGGAAGCGTCAGGCGAGAACATCATGTTCGGCGGCTGGGACCCCAGCATCCCAGGACTCATCCCCTCCGATATTGAGATCCGCGGGAACTACATTCGCAAGCCACTGTCCTGGCAAGGGGCGGGCTGGGTCGTCAAGAACCTGCTGGAGTTCAAGAACGCGCGCCGCGTGTTGGTCGAAGGGAACATCCTCGAAAACTCCTGGGAAGCGCAGCAGCAGGGCTGGGCCGTGCTCCTCACCCCGCGCAATCAGAACGGCGCGTCGCCGTGGTCGACCGTCGAGGATGTGACGTTCCGGCGGAACTGGGTCCGCCAAGTCGTGGGCGGCTTCCAGGTGATGGGCCTCGATAACATCCGCCAGCCCAGCGGGCGGACGTCGCGCGTGCTCGTCACACACAATCTCTTCACGGGGATCGGCGCGTTCCCTGGCGTCATGGCGGGCAAGTGGATGTGGCTGCAGAACGGGCCGGCGCAGGTCACCATCGACCACAACACGATCCGGCACACGGGCCCGATGTTCGCGGTCAGTGAGGCGGTCCCATCAGGAATCGTCGTCACGAACAACGTCGCCAGGGCGGGCGTGGAAGGGACGATGCCCGCCGATACGATGTGGGGCGGGAATGTGTTCGTGGGCGGCACGCCCTTCGGGACGAACCTGCCCGCGGCGACGTACGACGCGGTGCTGGATGCGTCGAACCATGTCATCCCCCCGTTCACGGGGATGGCCCTGGATGCGACCGATCCCGGTGCGGACATTGATGCGTTGACGGCCGCGCTGGCCACGGTCGTCAGTGGAGCACCACTCCCTCCGCCCCCGAGCGCGGCACCCGCGGGTCCCCGTTACACGGTGCAGGTGCTCGACGCGACGGGCAAAGTCGTCGGGACGATCCCGCTGGTGTGATGCGTATGGCCGCCGACCTTCGGCAGGATGGGACGGTCGACTGGAGGGCCGGGCCAACCGGGAACTTCGTCTGGATCCGGGTCCAACTGCAGCGGCGCAGTCGCACCACGCATGCCGTGCATCTCGGGACCGGGCTGATCGCCTGTGAGATTGGACATGCGAATTTGGACGGGCAGACCCCCATGCGCCTGCGGATGATGGAAGCAGACGACCGCACGACGCCACGCTGCCCACGCTGTGTCGCGGTCGTCTATGGCCACGCATCCACAGACTGACCAACCCACCAAACACGTGCTGGTCGACATCGACGTCGACCGCGGCCGGACGTGGAGCCCCAAGCAGCTGCAATATATCTACTCCGCGCATCGGTATCCCATCATGTACGGCGGGTACCGCAGCGGGAAGACGGACGCGCTGGTGCGCCGCGCCTTGCGCTACTCGCTGAAGTGGCCGGGCAACCGCGGCCTGATGGCGCGCTACTCGCTGGGCGAGTCCTACGACACGCTGCTGGTGAACTGGGCGCAGGTTGTGCCCCCGGAGCTCTATGAGATTGCCACCGACCGCTGGGGCTGGCAGATCACCGTGAAGACGGAAGGCGCACCGTCGTCCATTCTGGTGCGCGCGCTGGATGAGCCACAGAAGTACGAATCGCTCGAGCTGGGCTGGGTCGCCATCTCGCAGATGAACGAGCAGTACGTGACCAAACGCATGTGGGACACGCTGGACAGCCGGCTGACCTGGAAACTGCCGGATGGCAGCCACCCGCACTACAGCTGTTTTGGGGAAGCGAACTCGGGTGCCAAGTGGATCATCGACCTGTGGAGCCCCAAGCGGCAAGAGGAAGATCCGGACGAGGAGTATGAGGCCGTGGAAGTGTCGATGTTCGACAACGCGGCGAACCTGCCGGCCGAGACCGTCGAAGCGTTGAGCCGCAAGCCGGAGTGGTGGAAGCGTTGGTTCATCTATCCCTGTTGGGAGCCACTGAGTGAACGCGCCGGCGAGCCCGTCTTCGAGGATCACTTCGACTTCGACCTGCACGTCTCGCCGGATCCGGTGACCCCTGTCCCGGGCTGGCCGCTCATCCGCGGCTGGGACCTGCCCGGACCCGTCGCGGTGGTCTGGTTCCAGGTGCTGCGCAACGAGTGCCGCGTGCTCTACGAGCTGCAGGCTGAACCTGGTGACGCGATCGAGCAGGTCAAGCAAGTGGTCAAGAATACGCACAACACGCTGTTCCCAGGCTTCGCCTGCACGGATTACGCGGATCCGGCCGCGTTCACCAAGTCGCCCACGGACCAGAAGACGTGTGCCGAGCTGCTGCGGCCGGAGATCCAGCTGCTGCCGGGCGAGCGCACCATTACGGGGCGGCTGGAGGCGGGCCGGCTGTGGATGGATCGGCTCAACCACAGCAAGCCGGCACTCTCGATCGACCCGCGCTGCCGCATCCTGATCGGCGGCCTGGCCGGCGGCTACGCCTGGAAACAGTCTGCCGGCGTGCTGCTCCCGGAACCGCAGAAGAACGAGTACAGCCACGTGATTGACGCCTGGCTGCACGGGCTCGCGCGCGTGAGCGCACTGGGCGACCTCGGCCCGGAATCGGAACGCGAGATCATGGGGCCGCGCGTCTTCGGGCCGCGGGACGAGCTCTGATGGCGCGCGACCTGAGCGACGTCCTCCACGACTTCCATGACCTGTACCTCGAGCTGGTGATGCTGGTCGGCACGCCGTTCAATGCCGAACGCGCGGCGGTGCTGATGGACCGGCACAAGAAGCTGCGGCTGGAACTGAAGGAGTCGTACTGGGCGGCGCGGCGGAAGGGGATTGACCTGCGCGGCCTCGAACTGCCGTACTCGGTCTACTAGACGCGGAGGTGAGGCATGAGGATCCTTGGGATCGACTTCACCAAGCTGTCTGGCCGACAGTTCCTGATTGTGCAAGTGTTCACCGCGGTCGAGACGTACGCGCTGGGGAAGTGGTTGGAGATCCTGTTCCCCAGCGCGATCGGGATGCTCGAGCCGCGACAGGGGCTACTCGCGGCGATCTTCCTGTACGTGGTGTTGGACATTGAGCATTTGCTCGCGGTCGTGACGAAGGACAACTAGCAAAGCTGGCCGCAAAAGCGAGCGCCTGCGCACTATCCCCCCGGATAGTCCGACCAACAGCGAGCGTGGGGCGGCCAGCACTCTGAGGAGGGACCACAGATGCAGGTGACGGTGGGGCGGATCGTGCAGTATCGGTTGTCGGCAGACGACACCTTGCGTATCACGCAAATGCGAGGCAAGAGCCCCGATCATGGGGGCAATCCCCATGATGTCGGCCAGGTGGTGCCGTTGGTCGTCGTCGTGGTGTGGCCCAACGAGCATGGGCCGAATTACGACGGCGTCAACGGCCAGGCGTTCCTCGACGGCAACGACACGCTGTGGATCACCAGCGCGAAGGAAGGCACGCAGCCGGGGCAGTGGAGTTGGCCCGAGCGCGTGCCTGAGACGGCAGCAGCGTGACGACACGCGAGGTGAAGTTGCTGCTGGCGGCCGCCGGCGTCCTGCTGGGGACCGTGGTCACCCTCGGTTTTGTGACGGCCGCCACGCAGCACTGTGGCACGGAACGCTGGGACGTCAAGACGCTGACGGACCTGTCGGCGACCTCCCGGCTGCAGACACCGCCGATCGCCGCGACGGTGGAAGACCTGGTCAAGCGGCCGGTGCCGGGGCCGATCCAGCTGCACACGCCGCGGTACCCAGACGAACGGCAGGAATACGTCGTGGCCGCGGATCTGGTGGAAGCTAAGCTCGAGGATGATCGCGACCTCCACGTCGTCATGACCGGCGCGAGTCGCGACTGGACCATGATTGCCGAGTTCCCGGATCCGCGGTGTGTGGGCAACAGCGTCTACCGGCCGATGATCGCCCACGCGCGGCGGGTCTTTGTGAGCAGATACGGCATGCCGCCCTCGACGCATTTCGTCTCGCTGGGCTATCGGATGGCGCGGCTGACCGGCGTGCTGTTCTTTGACGTGCTGCACGGGCAGCACGGGGTGGCACCGAATGGCGTGGAGCTGCATCCGGTGCTCAACTTTGAATGAGGAGACGGCGACCATGAAGATTCCGTGGGAACGCTATGCGCTCGCGTTTCTGGGGATCGTCCTCGGTGGTGCGATCGGTACGACCATGACCCACACGCCGCTGCTGCCGGCAATCGGGACGGTCGGGACGGCGCTGGTTGGCGGGTACCTGTTCTGGCTGGGTGCGAGCTACATCAAGTTCGCGTAGGGAGGTCGTGACCATGAAGGCACGGCGGCGGATCCAGCAGGCAGTGCATCGCAAGGCGGCTGCGGATACGCGGATGGGGACGCATCCCGTGCGGGCGACGGCGCGCGCCGCGCGAGTGGTGCGACGCGATCGCCGGCGGTACCAGGATACGGGCGAACCGGACGACGGCATCCCGCCGATCGAAACCGATGGCATGCCGGCCACCGTGCCGCTGCGCGGGGTCGTGTGATGATCCTGCTCGCGTTCGACGTGGATGGGACACTCTCGACGTCGGCCGGACCCGTGCCATTTGACCTGCTGCTTGTTCTGGGGGATGAGACGTTGCCCGCGGTCGCGGTCGCGGTCGTGAGCCCGAGCGCCGCGTGGCCGAAGGACAAGTTCCCGTGGTTGGATCGCGCGACCGGCAATCGGGTCGCGGATCTGCGGCACTTCGTCGACGAACATCCCGGCGCGTTGGTGCGCCTGTACGTGTCCGACAACAAGGACTACCAGGTCGCCGCGGCCGCAGGGTTTTGCTACATCGAAGCGGCGGAATTCGCGAAGGGAATCGTGCCCTGAGATGCCAGGCGCGAACTGGGTCACCATCCCGAAGTTTGACGCGCAGGGTGACCCGGATCGGCGCCACAAGCGCCTAGTCGAATACGCGCGCCGCCTGGTGCAGATGTCCGAGACCGTGCTGGCCAGCCGCTGGGACCAGTGGCAGGAGACCGACCGCCGCATGCGCGCGTTTGTCGACGTCACGGAATCCGATCGGATCACCGGCCGCGCGCGCCGGCCGCACGACGTCAAGCTCGTCCTGCCGCTCTCCTACGCGATCCACTACAGCTTGCTCACCTACTACTTCACCGTGTTCACCGCCAAAGACAAGCTCTTCCCGCTGGAAGGCCGCACGATCGACAGCGTCAAATCCGCGCAGCTGATGGAAGAAGTGCTCGACTACGACGTCCAGCGCCAGAACGCGGAGCTGGTGCTGTACGCCATGCTCAACGACGCCCTGAAGTACGGCATCGGTGCCATCCAGGACGAGTGGTACGAGGAGTGGACGCTGCGGACCACGCATGAGCGCGAGTCCGTGTCGCTGTTCGGCGTGGAGCTCGGCAGCCGGCGCACCAAGACGCGGAAGTGGGAACGCACGTACAACGGCAACCGCACCAAGAACATTGACCCCTACACCTTCCTGTGGGATCCGCGCGTGCCCGCCGGCCGGCATCAGGACGGCGACTTTGTCGGGTTCAGCTGGTTCGACAGCTGGACGCATCTCAAGCACATGCAGAACGCCGACAAGTACCAGAACGTCGACGAGCTCGAGGCGTGGTCGCGCGAGAAGGCGATGGAGACAATGGCACAGTCGGCGCGCTGGGAGGCGCTGGGCCTGCCGCTGGTCTTCGATCAGCAGCTCGACGAGGACGACAAGGGCTTCGTCTACGGCGTGACGCTGTGGATCCAGCTGGTACCCAGCGACTGGGACCTCGGGCTTGGTGACGACCCGGAAATCTGGGTCCTCACGATGGGCAATTACGATACCATCCTGCGCCTGCAGCGGTGGGAGTACGACTACGGCACGTTCCCCACCTCAGTCATCGAGCCGCACTTCGATGGCTACTCTCCGCTCAACCAGGGCGCGACCGAGATTGTGCAGCCGCTGACCGATCTGATGGACTGGCTGATGGGCGCACACCTGGCCAACGTGAAGAAGGCGATCAACGACAGCTTCGTGCTTGACCCCTCACGGATCAATACGGAGGACCTCGAGTTCAGTGGGCCGGCCAAGTGGATCCGCCTGAAGCGGAACGCGTGGGGCACCGACGTCCGCACCGCGATCACGCAGCTGCAGGTGCAGGACTTCACGCGCCAGCACGTTGCCGACGTGCAGCAGATGATGGACTGGGTCATCCGGGCGACCGGCGCGCTGGATCCGATGCTCGGCATGCAGCCGCGGACCAAGCAGCAGGCGACCGTGTTCAGCGGGCTGGTGCAGATGGCGGCCGCGCGGCACAAGGTCGGCGCGCGTCTGATGTCGCAGATGGGCCTGCTGCCCTGGGCCCGGCGCCTGGTCAGTAATATCCAGCAGCACCTGGACGAGGACACGTTCGTCAAGATCACCGGCACCAAGGCGCGGCAGTGGGGTCTGGATCCCTACGAGCGGCACATCCTGCGCGTGACGCCCGAAGACATCCAGGGCCAGTTCGATTTCCCGGTCCACACCGGCGACATCCCCCCGGATCCCGGGCGCAACGCGGAGATGTGGAAGGGCGTGCTGGAGACCATCGCCAAGATCCCGGCACTGGCACAGCGGTTCGACCTTGTCGAAATCTTCAGGCAGCTTGTGTACAGTACCGGGATTCGGAACATTGATGCCTTCCTGGTGAAAACGCAAGTGATGCCCGACGAGCGCGTGATGCAGATGCTGCAGCAGGGTAATCTCAAGCCAGCCGCGGAGGTGCTACGTGGCAACGGAGGCCAGACCGGACCAGGGCCAGGAGCCGAAGCCGGGCCCGGAGGTGGTCGACGCGCACTCCCTGCGTCAGCTGCTGGGGCATCCGGGCTGGGCGCTGTACTCCAGAGTCTTGGAGTCCAAGCGCGTGGAGCTGGAGCGTGAAGTACGCGACGCGGTCCGCGGCGGCCGGTTCGGCGAGGCGGCCCTGAAGCAGGCGATCGTCGACACCATCGCGGATTGTCTGGACGTCCCCCGGAACGAAGCGGCCGATTTAGAGTTGACAGTCCGGCGGCGCGAGAGGGAAACTATTGACGTTGTCGAACGCGAGCTACGACGTCAACCCGGCTAGCACGTCCCCCTGCGGGGGGTACAGGAGAGCTGGGGTGGCGGGCGTCCCTACCGAGACGATCCTGCGGGATCGCGGAAGCCGGAGGGCAGAGACCATAAAGGAGCAGGCCAGGCCGATGCTAGTAGATCGTCCACTGCGGACACCACTGCTGCCGATCGCAGGTGGCGAGGATCCACCGGATCCAGATCCTGCGGATCCGGGGAATCCTACGCCGCCGGCCGATCCGGTCGCAGAGCTGCGACAGAAACTGGCGGAGCGGGAGACCGAGGCCGGCAACTTGCGTGGCGAGCTCGCGTCGCTGCGCAGCCGGCTCGATGCGGCCGAGGTGCGTGCTAGTTACGTGCCGACGCCGGATACCGGCCGTCCAGGCGAACTCGGCAAACCGGATCCACTGCGCGAGTACATTATCCAGGGCATCCCCGAAGCGGAGCGCGTCGCCCCCACGATCGACACATTTGTCCAGGTCGTGCGCAAGATGCAGCCGGTCTACGCGCAGTACACCACAGATGCCCTGACGCAGCACGAACAACAGCGGCAGCTCGACGAGGAGTTCTGGGTGGCGCTGGGGCAGAAGTGGGACAAGCCCTGGCGGACGTTGCGCAAGCGCCATGCCAAGATCGTCGACGAGCTGACGAAGATGGAGCTGTTCAACGTGCCGCCAAATCCCGCGCAGGGGGTCAAAGGGGTGCTCAAGTCCGAGTTCCAGAACAACCCCGATCGCGCGGTGGAGCACATCATCACGGCGCTGGAGAAGCGGCTGGCCGGTGGGGCGGAAGACGTCCCGCCGACGAAGCCGGGTCAGCGTGCCGTGACCGGTGAGCCCACCCGTGCCCGATTGCCGGCCGCAGAGGTCGAAGCGAACCGCAAGGAAATGGACGATCTGCTCAAAGCCACCGGACAGGGGCGATAGCCCCCGACTGATCCTGGCCTCTCCCACCTTGTGCAGGAGGGAGAGACGCCATGCCACTAGCGGCCCTCGGGCTGCGCGGTTCTGGATCCTACAGTGCCGCCGAACGCCCACAGTCCTGGCGCGAGATGATCCTCGCGCTCTTCCCCAACGGGAAGGCCCCATTGACCGCGCTGCTCAGTAAGCTGCGCAGCGAGCCGGTCGACGACCCGATCTTCAACTGGTTCGAGAAGGACGTCCCGGTCCAGCGCGTGCTGTGTACGGCGTCGTTCACCAACGTCGCCACGACGCTGACCGTGGCGGACTCCACACCCTTCCGCGGCGGGCACGTGATTATGGACGAGCTCACCAACGAGAAGATGTTGGTGACCGTCGACCCGCCCAGCGGCACGACGCTGACCGTCCAGCGCGGCTTCGGCACGACCGCGGCCGTCGCGAGCTCCGGGACGGCGGATCCGCTGCTCATCATCGGCAACGTCAACGCCGAGGGTGCCGCGGTCCCGAGCGTGGTGTACTACAGCCCGACCAACCCGTTCAACTACACCCAGATTTTCCGGACGCCGCTGTACTTGACCCGCACGGCGCTAAAGACGCGCCTGCGGACCGGCAACGCCTATCAGGAAGCCAAGCGCGAGGCGCTCGAGCTGCACGCCATCGAGATGGAGAAAGCGTTCATCTTCGGCGAGCAGTTTACGGGCACCGGCACCAACGGCCAGCCGCTGAAGCAGACCGGCGGCATCATCAGCTTCCTGGGCGCGGATGCGACGTTCACGAACGTCTGGGACTTCAGCAGCACCACCTTCAACACGGCGAACTGGGAGAACACGCTAGAAAACGTGTTCCGCTACGGCTCGAGTGAGAAGCTGCTCCTCGCCGGCAGCACGCTCATCAACCAGCTCAACCAGCTCGCCAAGAAAGTGTCCGTGATGAACATCGTGCCGGGCGAGGAATCCTACGGCATGAAGATTTACGAGTGGCTGACGCCCTATGGGACGCTGTACCTCAAGCTGCACCCGCTGTTCAGCATCCACCCGACGTTCAAGTCGTTCGGCCTGGCGGTCGACCTGGACAAACTGGTCTTCCGCTACATCGACGACACGACGTTCAAGCCCAACATCCAGACGCCGAACATCGACGCCCGGATGGACGAGTTCCTGACTGAGGCGGGGCTGGAGGTCCAGCACCAGAAGGCGCACGCCTACATCAAGAACGTGACGACGTTTACACCGTAGTCTGACGCACACCCGGTTGGAGCGTGTACGCGACGCTCCAGCCGGGCACACTCTGCCAGGGGGGCACACACGCCCGAGAGAGGAAGGGACGACCCTGAATGGCGGAGCAACAGGTCCTGGCGCTGCTCACGAAGTTCCGGACATCCGGCGGCGGCGTGGGCGCGTCGATCAACACGTTCGGCATGCGCCAGTACACGGTCGCCTTCTACCTGACGGTGGGGACCGGCGCGACGCCGGCGAGTTGCACGGTCAAGATCCAGTTCAGCTCGCAGAAAGGCACCGATGGCACGATTCAGTGGATCGACCTGGCGGCACAGGTGGCGATGTTCACCGTCTCGCTGGCGACCGGCACGGCGTTCAACTACGCGTTCGTCAATACGCCATTGGTGAAGCTGCGGGCGAACGTGACGGCATATGTCCAGGCCACCAACGGAGACGATTTCCTCAACGTCGACCTGGTGGCGCAGCGGTAAGCGAGGAGGCAGTCGATGCCGAAGTTCATCTGCAACTACATCCCGGCGTACGCGGTGGGCCTGGGTGGCAAGATGTACCAGTTCCAGTACGGGATCCTGGAGCTCGAGGAAGGCCCGGATGCGGCTGATCTGCGCCGGCATCCGTGGTTCGGCACGCACATCTTCGAGCAGGGCGCCGAGCCCATCCCGGACGCCGCGCCGCTGGAGCCTGAGCACGAAGACGCGAGCAGCGCGGTGGCGTTTCAGGATCAGACTGGGGCGTGGCGGTGCCGTGAGTGCGGGGACGCGTCGCCGATCTTTGTCTCCGAACGCGCGGTGCAGCGGCATTGGGAGAAGCAGCACAAACCGGCTGCGAATCTCATCAAGACGAGGTGATCTGAGATGGCACGCGGAGGCAAAAGTCTACGACTTCGTGGTGTGACGCGGCAGGCGAACCAGCCGCCGCAGCATCGGTCGCTGCCCCAGATGCGGGACATGCACTACGTCCCGATGATCGAGGAGCAGCACGCCGAGCCGGCCTACCACTACGAGAAGAACGAACGCTTCTCGAAGGGGTTCGCCGCGTTCGAGACGCCGGCCAACGCGCACTACACCGACCTGCTCATCAAGGCGCAGCCGCGTGAGGGTGTGCCGCTGCCGGCGTTCCCCGACGTGCGGGGCAAGGTGACCACGATCGACAACACGCGCGGCGTGCAGATGAAGCTGGGTGCGGGCAAGCGGACGCAGGTCGGGTTCGAACGCCACCCGTCCAGCAACATCACGCGCGGGATTCCGGCCGCCGGCAAGCGCGGCCGCGGCGCACGCGGGTACGTGAACGTGAAGGGCAAGCGCGGCCGCAAGGGATCCTAAAGGAGGCGGCTCATGCCGCAGCGACGAGGCAATAAGCCGCGGTCGACCGTCGTCCGCGGCCAGGAAGGTGAAGCGCGCGGCCCGCGGCTCACCCGTGCGGGCGCGTCGACCGAAGGCGACGTGCGCCGAGCAGAGCAGCGCGCGATCGACTACAAAGAACAGCGCAAGACGCAGCGCGACGAAGTCCCGATGGGGCTCGCGTACGGGGGCAGCCACCTGCCCTACGGGGAGAAGGCGGCGGAGTTCGACTACCCCCACGGGTACGAAGCCGAGCAGTACGTCAACCAGTTCAGCAACTACAAAGGCGGCATGGAGTTCCGGACAACGGAAGTCAAGCACGTCAAGAGCCACATGGACATCCTGGATCTGGAACCCAAGGTGCCGCCGCGGGCGAAGAACACTAGCCGAGGGAGGGCGCAGTAGCCGATGCCTAACATCCTGGGGCAGGTCATTACGGTGACGGCGTCGCCGTTCACCTATCGCAACGCCAATACCGGGGTCGTGGAGCACATCATGATTTCCGGCGGGACGGTCTCCCTCGTCCAGATTGTGGAGGAAGGGATCAAGCGCACGCTCAACACGATCGGGATCATCTCGCTGAACCCTGGGGCCGCAATCGTTGTGACCTACAGCGTCGCGCCGACGATGACGAAGATCCTGGGAGACCTCATCACCGCGGCGTTTTAGCACACGGAGAGAGGAGTCACCATGTCGATCGGATCGTTCTTCCCACTCGGCGTCGGCTACACGCCTGGGCTCGCACCGGAGGTGCGACCGGTTGCGGTCGTCGTCATCGACGCGAACGTCACGTGGACCGTGGCGCAGATTTTCAGTGGGTACCTCCGACGTACGCTGACCGCCACGGCGCGCACGGATACGACTCCGACGGCGGCCGCCATCGTCGCTGCACTCCCACAGGACATCAAGCTCCTCAACCCGTCCTGGCACCTCGAGGTGACCAGGACCGACGCGGCCGGCGTTGCCTTGACCGTGGCCGGCGGCACGGGCGTCACACTGACCGGGACCGCGACCATCGCGGCGACGACGAACCGCACCTTCCTGTTCATCGTGACCAACGTCACGCCTGGCTCGGAAGCGATCACGATGAATAGTATCGGCGCCTCGGCGTTATAGGATCCGCCGATGCCGCAGACGCCCAAGGGCCGCAAGATCCTGGCGTCGATGCAGCGGCAGTACGGGCCCGAGCGCGGCAAGCGCGTCTTCTACGGCAGCATCAACAAAGGCACGATCCACGGGACCGGGACGCGGACTGAGGCGCGACGTCGACGGAAGCACAGACGCTCCGCCGCCTAACAGGCGCGTCCCTGTTGGTGAGCGATGGCGACGGTCGACGACCTCATCGTCCAGATCAAACAATACTTCATCCGGCCGCAGTGGTTTGACGGCAGCGGGGCGGATGTTACGGCGACCGTGCTGCCGCTGTTCGTCAACCAGGCGGTCCACATCCTGGAGCGCAACCTCGTCACGCCGTTTCAGACCTTCTCCTACCAGCTCACGCTCGCGCCTAACGTCCAGCAGTACCTGCTGATCCCCAGCGGGACGCCGGCGGTCTCCTACCGCAGCACACGCGGCATCACGATCCCGTTTCAGTCGGGCCTGGCCAGTGGGATTGGCGCGCGCGTGTTCCTGCAGCCGCACGTACAGGCGCGTGAGAAGTGGCAGCTCCAGAAGCAGGTCACCGCCAACCTGCAGAATACCGGGCCGCCGGAGGACTACTCCGTGTTCTGGGCCCCCACGCTCACGCCGGCGCAGCCGGGCTACTGGTTCTGGCCGGTCCCGAACAAGGCGTACGTGCTCAACATCGACCAGCTGCAGTGGATGCCGGATCTGGTGGCGGCCCAGGGTCCGCCGCAGGCGAACTGGTTTACCCAGAACCTGCCGGACCTGGTGTTGTGGGAAGCTCTGAAGATTGCCGCGTTCTTCCTGGAGGACCAGAAGAAGTACGATCGCGCGAAAGCCGCGCGCGACGAGGCGTGGAAGACCGCGCAGGCGAGTGTGGCGGATCTCGCGTTCGACGAGGAAGGCGCCGCCGCCGCAATGGTGGAGCCGGGATAACCCATGCCAGGACCCTTCACCTGGGACATCACCAACCCGACTGACAACTACATCGAGGCCAGTTTCCCGCTGCTGGCGCGCAACGACAAGACCACGCTCAAAAACATCCTCGGGACGCTCCTGCCGTTCGGGACGCCGACGGTGGGCTGGCGTCAGGTCCAGATCGACAACAACATCTACCTGACGAGCAACGCGTCGTGGACCGGCAGCGTGTGGAATCGGGACGACGTCGCCGTCACGGCCTGGCGCATCGACGCGATTGCGGCCGGGAACTTCGTTATCAACTACGCCGCGGCCGCCGCGAACCCGATCACCTGGGTTGTCTTGGTGACAGTGACTCCAACTGGCGCACTCATCACCAGTACGCTGATTGGTGTGCCGACCATTCCAGCCGCGTCGTCGTCCATCCCATTCCGATGAGGTGACCTGTGAGCGCAAACGTCCAGCCGATCTACAGCAAAGCCAGCAACATCGGCTTTGTGAACCAGATCACGGCGGCGAGCACGGACCACCTGGGCGGTGGCGCGGTCGTGCTGTTCACAGCCGGGGCGCTGGGCAGCTTCCTGAGCCAGGTGGTTGCGACGCCGCTAGGGACCAACGTGGCGTCCGTGCTGCGCTGCTGGGTCAACAACGGCGCGACGTTCGTGACCACGACGAACAACGCGCTGCTGTTCGAAGTGTCGCTGCCGGCGACGACGATCACGGAAGTCGCGGCGCAGGCGTCCATCACGGTGGTCCTCAACGTCGCGCTGCCGGCGACGTACCGACTGGGGATTGCGATCGGCACCGCGGTCGCGGCCGGCTGGGCGGTCGTGTGCGAGGGAGGCAACTACTAAGCCGTGGCACCACAGGATTTGTTCGGGTTGCCAGGTGGCGGCGGTGGGGCAATCACTGTCACGTTCAAGAAGGGTACGGCGGCTGGTGATTACACCACCACCAGCGCAACATTTGTGCGGGTGGACGCCACGAACCTTGCGTACACGGTGACGGTGCCCACTGGACAGAAGCTTCTAATCGCGGCTTCTGGGACTCTGTTCAACACGGCGGGTAACTGGGACGTGGCACTGGCTGACGGGACAGCAGACAATACGGGGATTCTGAATCTTGTTGAAGTTAGTGCCAACAGCAACATCATTCCATTTGCTCTGTCGTGGGTGTTGGTTGGTGATGGTACGGTCCACACGGTCAACCTACAGTTTAGGACGAGTGCTGGGACTCTGTTGATTAAAAACTTGGCAACATTCGTCCCAACGATGACATTCTGGCTGGGACCAGCGAACTAAAATGATTCTCACCTATAACAAACTCGTCACTCCCGCGCTGCTCGTGTCGCAGATCCGAGCGAATGTGCCGAGTCTCGCCGGCGGGAACTTCGGGGTCACGCAAAGCCCGCAGTCCCCCGCGGAGCAGATGCTGTACATCAGCGTGCCGGATACGCTCAGTGCAGCAGATCAGCAAGCCGTAGGCACGGTTGTGGCCAATCACATCGCGACACAGTCCGATCCCGCGACCGTCGCGATCCAGCAAGCGATCACGTCATTGAAGGCCGCAGCCTCGGCAGGTCTCCTGACCGTGGCGCAGGTACAGACCGCGCTGCAAAATCTCATCACCATCCTGGGACTGTGACTGGATGCCGACCCTGCCCATCCCACAACTGGGGAACACGCTCAACACCGAGCTGCCGGCACAGTTCCTCGGGCTGGCGCAGTACGCGGCCGGATTGAACGTGGACATGGACCACGCGGCACTCAAGAAGCGGCCAGGGCTCGCGGCGTTCTTCAGCGGAGTCGCCGGCATCCCGATGCTCTTCCAGGACTTCGTCGACATCAACAACAAACGCTGGCTCATGGTCGTGACCAGCACGAAGGTCTACAGTTTCGACGAGGTCTCACTCGCCCTGGTGGATCGGACGCCACCTGGCTACGCGGCGCTCTTCAGCACGCCGGCGCAGGCCACCACGTTCCAGTTCAAGTGGTACCTGGTCAATGGATCCGGCTTCTGGTCCTGGGATGGCGCGACCGCGACACTGTCCGCCCTGCCGGCCGGATCCCCGCAGACGGCGAAGGCGCTGATCGCTTTCGGCAATCACCTGATCCTGGGCAATGTCGTGACCAGCGGCGGCATCGTGGACGTCTTCAAAGCGGCCTGGTCGGACTTCCTCAACGGGACGATCTGGACCACCGGGGACGCATTGAGTGCAGACATTGTGGACGGGAACGACGCCATCATGGCGTTCGGGTTCATCAGCCGCCTGGCCGCGATGTTCAAAGAGGACAGCGTCTACACGCTGACGCCGATCGTCTCGCCGCTGTTCTACCAGTTCGATCGTCGCGTCGACTACGCCGGCTGCATCGCGACCGCGACGGTGGCCAACATCCCCGGACTCGGCCTGGCGCACCTGTGGCGCGACGACCTCTACATTTTCAGTGGGATTGAAAGCCGGCCGATCTCGTACTACGCCCAAAACCGCGCGTCGCTGCGGCGCGACATGTACAGCGTGCTCAACAGCTCCTTTGTCAACACCAGTTTCGCGGTGCGCGACATGGCACGCCAGAAGTACCTGCTGTTCATCCCTACCCAAGCGTGGTCGATCACGGCGCCGGCGTATGCGGTCTACGTCTTCGACTGGATCTACCGCACGCTCACCAAGTACGACTACAGCGACATCGCGGGCCAGATTACCAGCGGTGGTGGCGGAGAACACACCTTCAAAGTGTCCCGCACCTTTGCGCAGTCGCCCTACGCGTTTTCCGCGTCGCCCTACCGCTTCAATGACCTCAGCGCGTCCCAGGCATCGAGCACGCCCCTGTTTGGCGGCGCGACCAGCGGGAAAGTGTACCGCCAGCCGCCCGTCGCGCAGTACACCGACGACGGAGTCGGGTACCTGAGCAGCGCGCAGACAGGGTTCCTCGACCCGAGCAAAGAGCTGGACGAGATGCGCTGCGTGTCGGCGGACGTCGTCTTCAAGCCGGGCGCGGCGACGGTCAACATCTCGCTGGTGACCAGTCCGGACGGGGACACGCTCAACACGTTCGGGCCACAGGCCATCAGCTTGGCCGCCGGCGCGCGCAAGAAGACGGCGTACTTTGACCGCACGGACATCTTCTTTGCGCTCAAGCTGGACGATGCCAGTGGCACGGTGGGGTGGGAAGCGCGCTCGGCACAGCTAGAGTTCGCGGAGGAGGCGGCCAAACGGTAGTGCATGCCCAACGTCCCGCAGTTCAAGAAGTACCCGCCGATCGCGGATCCGGTCACCGCCGAGGTCTTGCGCCAATTCTTCAAAGAGGACGACGACTGGACACAGTTTGTCGCGACGATCATCAATTCCGGGTTGCTCACGCGCCAGCTGGCGACCAACGTGGCCGTGCCGGCGACGGCCGGATCTGTGGTGGTGTCGTTTGCCATCGCGCAGCAGGATACCAGTTTCATGGTGGCACTGGAGGTGTCGTGGAACACAACCATGTGGGTCACCGCGAAGACCAAGACGGGCTTCACGGTCAACTTCGGGACGGCCGCGCCGGCGAACGCGACGTTCAGCTGGGCCATCCTGCGATGACGGTGCAGCTGGTCGAGCTGGTGAGCAGTCCGCTGGACGAGCTGCGGCCGCTGGTCGTCGCCTACGGGCGAGAAGTGCCGCAGGATCCGGCCGCGGCGCACCCGGATAATGTGCTGCAAGAGTTCACGCGGCTGATGGGCAGCCCGTATGTGCTGGTCCTGGCGGCGCGTGATGGTGAGCGGACGGTTGGGTACGCGGTGGCGCAGCTCATGCACGACCCGAGCGATGATGCCATCTGTGTCCTGATCCGCCACGCCTATCTCGCGCCAGGCTATCGGCGCCGCGGCATCGTCTGGCAAGGATTGCAGGCGATCCACGCGTGGGCGAGTCGGCATCACGCGGGCTACTTCGCGGTAGTGACGCGGCGCGGGAAGGCGATGGCGCGCCTGCTGCACTGGCGGCACGCGGGCCACTATCATGGCGCAGACGTGCTGGTGACGGAGGTCTCACATGGCCACTGACCCGAGCCAGGTCTACAATCCCTACACGCCGTTTTCGCCCGTAGGCGGGAATCCGAGCTCACTGGCGTTCGGCCAATATTTCCTGCCACCGTCATTCGGCGCGCAGGCGGCCAGCTCGCCACAGACCGCCGGGACCCTCGGCAACACGGGCAGTGGATCCGTGCAGAGCCTGGCGCCGTACTCGCAATCGGCCTGGTACCAGTTCCTCCCATTCATCATCCAGGCGCTGATGGGCAACAGCCAGCAGCCATCCTCTTCGGTGTTCCCGGTGGGCAACGCACTATTCAGCACACAGCCGACTGCGACGCCACCGATCGCGACGCCGTTCGGTGGGACCGCATACGTCACCTCACCAGAAGGTGGCGGTGCCGGTGGTGGTGGTGGCATGACACCCGGCGGCGGTGGTGGTGGTGGCGGCGCATGGGCCGGACCAGGATTTGAAGGGAGCGTGCCGGGGACCGCGGCCTAACATGGACATCTTCAGCTCGCAGAAGTCGACGCAACCCTCCGCGCGCTACCCGTCGATGGCGGAGCTGCCCCAGGAGCTGCAGGGGCTCATCAAGCAGGGCACGAGCACGCTGCAGTCGCCGGCGTCGATGAACATTCAAAACATCCTCGCGTCGCTCGCCGGTCCGGCCGCCGGGCAGGTCGGTGCGACACTGTCCGGTGCGTACCTGCCGACATCGCCAACCAGCAACCCGTACATCAGCGCGATCATCGACGCGCTCAACAAACGGCAGGAGCAGGACACCTCGCGTCTGCGCAGCTTGTGGGGTGGGCAGGGACTGGGCATGAGCGAAGGACTGCAGCGCGCGGAAGCGGACCTCAGCAGCGGCTACGCGGGCCAGGAAGGCCAGTTGTTGCAGAACCTGTATCAGACGGAACGCGGGAACCAGCTCGGCGTGCTCCCCTACGCGATGGGCATGTATCAGTTCCCCTTCAACCTCGCTGAGCGTCTCGCCGCACCACTCATGACGCCGCTCGGGCAAACCACCACGGAGACGCCGAGCTTGTTCGCGCAGCTCCTCAAGGGCGCCACGGCCGCTGCGGAGTTGGGCTGGCAGCCGTTCGCGCCGGCGCCGACATAACGCATGAGCATCGACTGGGGTGAACAACTCGGAAAATTCTTCGGCACACTCGAGGCCGTGCGGCAGAAGCGTGCCCAGGACGCGTTCACCAATGCCATGCGTGCGCTGCAGATATACCAGACCACGGATCCGTACGGGCAGCGGGATCCGAATCGGTTGCGGGCGCTGATGGGCGAGGTCGAACGCACCGGGACAGCAGGTGGCATCCTCCCCAAAGGCTTTCAGTATGCGCGCCAGACCCTGACGACGCCCGGCCGTGTGACTCAGGAAGGCCAGCCGGCGCAGATGTTGCCGGCGGGTCTGGCACGCGCCGAGGGGACTCCACGCGCCGTGCCGGCGCAACCTGAAATGCGCGAACCCGCGACCACGACCACGCAGATCGCGCTGCCGGTCGGTGGCGTCGCCGATCGACCATTTCGAGACGTCGTCTCGAGCAAGGACATCCAGCAGTGGGTGGCAACGAATTACGGGCAGCAATTCCTGGACGCGCCCTACAAGGACGTGCTCGACGCGATTCCCGGACTCAAGACGCGTCTCGAACGCCTGGCGCTGCCGGCGATGACCCCAGAACTGGTGCTGGCGGGCATGCGGTTCCGTCCTGGTCAAGAAGCCCAGGCCCAGCAAACTGTGGCGTCGCTTATCGCGCAAGGCGAACTGGATCCGCTCAAACTCCGCGCGGCCGTCAAGGATTTCACCGAAGCGCCGCAGACGACCGAGGAAGTGAAGAAGGCGTTCACGGACCACCTCAACCGCGACACCACGCGGCTGAAGGCGCTGGAGTCGGAGATCAAGGCAGCCGCGGTCAACAACCCGGACGACGTCCCGCGCCTGGTGCGCGAGTACAACGCGCTGGTGCAGCAGGCGAACAACGCGTTGAGCATCCACGCCCGCGACGCGCAGGGCCGCTACGGCGTCGACGTCGGCTTCCAGGGTGTGCCGTTTGCGCCGATCAGTGATGCGGCCATCGCGAGCATGACAGCGGGTGCGCGTGAGAAGGCCGAGCTGGCGAAGACGCGGTTGGAGCTCACGAAAGAGCAGCTCGACCGTGCCCGTGCGGGTTTCAAGGATCTCACCCCTGGTGAACGTGCGGTGCTGACGCAATTCAACTCACCCTACTTCCAGTCCCAGCCGCCGCAGTTGCAAGCGGCGATTCGCGCGCGCGCGGCGGCCATCTACAGTCGCCTGACCGGGACGCAGATTACACCGGACGCGATGGCGCCTCCGCCGAAGACCGCTACCCCCGGCATCGTCCAACGCTATGAGAACCTCATGCGTGACCTCCGCAGCCTCTGGGACTCCAGTGCGCCGCCCGCCCCAGGTGCAGCGCCGCCGGCGCCCGCACCACCCGCGCCACCGGCCGCAGGGAAGACATACACCGATCAGGACGTCACTGACATCGTCGCAGCGAATCCTGGGATGACTGCAGCGCAAGCCGAAGCGATGCTGAAAGCCAAGGGATACACCAAAGCCCCGTGAGCATCGACATTGAACAAGAACTCGCCAAGGTGCGTGCGCGCCGGGCTGCGTCACCGGCTGGCACTGGACCGGCTCTCGACATCGAGGCCGAGCTTGCCAAGGTCCGCGCCCGGCGCGCTGCATCCGTCCGCGCGCAGTACGCCGCTGGCGATATTCCTGGATTCACGACCCCTGAACGCGGTCCCATCCGAGAGACGCCGATCACGCAGGCGCTGCGGGGGTACACCCGCGGGTACCTGATGCCGATCTCCGGCCGGGTCAAAGAGCTGCAGCCAGTCCCGGAACGCGTCAAGCCAGTCACCATGCCCCAGGTCCGCGCCCAGTATGCGGCCGGCGACATTCCAGGATTCACGCGGCCACAGCGCGGACCGGTGGAGGCCATCGGCGGCCAGCGTGTCGCGCCGGTTGAAACGATCGCGGAGTTCGCCGGCGCATCAGTCGGCCTACCGCAGCGGATCGTGACCGGCATCGCCGCACGCATCGCACCCGCCGCGGCCGCCAGCGCCCTGGGTCGTCTCGCGAACAACATGGAAGTCGGCGCGCTGTACGGCGTGCTCGACGCGACGGTCAGCCACTTTGAAGAATTGCGCGGCATGCCACCGAAAGAGGCGGCCAAGCGTATCGCGATGGCGGCCGGGCTCACCGCCGCGCAATTCGCGACCTTTGGCGTGGCGATTGAATCACTGCTCGCCGTCATGCGGCTGGTCGGTCCGACCGCGTTCTCAGCGGTGCGCGCGGCGCGCGACTACCTGCGGCCGACAACCGCCGAAGCACCGGCGGCTATCGGGGCGACACGGCCGACGCCGGCGAAAATACCACCAATCGAATCGCCCGATCTCGCCATCCGCACCACTGAGCCGGTTCTGCCTGAGCCCAAGCCGATCAGCGAGGTCAAAGCCGCGCCGATTACGCCGGAGCAACGTGCGGCCGCCGAATCGGGCATGCCGGCCGTGCGGGCCGGAGGGCCGTTTGTCCAGCCCGCAGTCTCCACGCGCCCGAAAGTCGGCCAGCAGGTCGTCTGGCAGGCCGATGGCCAGCCCTACACGGTTGAGTCGGTCGGACCACGTGGTGCGGTGTTGGTGGATCCCACCGGCCAGGTCCGGATCAACGTGATGGACAAAGACATCCGGCCGGCACTGGTGGAGACGCCGGCGCAGACACGTGAGCTCACCCTGGAAGGCCAGGCTGCCCAGGCAACGCCGGCAGACGTCGGTCAGCAAGAGGCGCTCATCACCACACGGGCCGCAACACCGGCGTTTGGTGAGCAGCCGGCGGCGCGTGGTCCGAAGCCGACGCCACCGGAAGAGATGACCCTGGGCCAGTTTGTGCGCAATCAGGGCGGGATCAGCATCGGCGAGAGTCCGGGTGTGACCGGCGAGCTACGCGGGGTCATGCGCAACGCCGCAGGGAAGCCCACCGGGTACGTCAAGGCGAAGGTGGGGATCAGCGCCGATCGCATGGGCCAGCTGGCGACGGAAGCGGGCTTCCGCACCGCGACCGGCGAGCCGATCAGCGAGGGCAACATCACGTCGATCCTCGCCGACGAGCTGCGCGGCAAACTGCTCTACAGCACGAAAGGCACGGGCCTGCAGTTTGAGAAGCGCGCGGCCGCCCAAGAGCAGAAGATGTGGAAGTACGTCAGTGGCGAGACCGGCGCGATGAAAATCTCTGAGCCGGTCGGCAAGGCGATCGAGGCGGCGCAGCAGGAGATCAACGACATCTATAGCGGCACGCATCGGGCGCTGGCGCCGGCACGCGCGCCTGGCATGGCCGAAATTCCGTTCGTCGGCCAGCGCAACCGGCTGCTGGGTGAACGCGACGTCTACACGCTGCGCAGTCAGGTCTTCTGGGACCGGAAAGTGGCGCCGATCCTGGCGCGGATGCCGCGGGCCAAGGGTGAGGATCCGGCCACACTGCGCAACGCGATCAGCCTGTACCTGGACCGCCTGCACGATCCGACCGGATTCGATGCGCACTCCGCGACGGCCGCGATGAAGTCGCCCGAGTTCGCAGCCGCACTCGAGCGGATGAACCGCATGACGCATGAGGAAAAGACCTACGCCGAGCAGGTCATCAACCTGTGGGACCACAACCGCGGCAAGTACCGAATCGACCAGGAAGTCATGGGGCAGATGCTGGACTTCCACGTCAGCCACCTGTGGGAGACGACGGCCGCCGGCCGGGACATCCCGCCGCTCCGCGGCCAGCGTGGGGCCGCGCAGCTCTCGCCGCGCTCGCCGTTCTCGCTGCACCGGTCGATCCCCACGATCGCGGAGGGCATTGACCTCGGGCTCACACCGCGGACGATGGACATCGTGACGCTCAACAAGCTCAATGACGCGGATACGGCGCGCGCGGTCATGGCAAAGGGCATGCGCGACGCGCTATTGGATTCCGGGATGGCGAAGTGGTCGTTTGAAGCCATCCCCGGCTGGGAGGATCTGGGCGCGCAGCTGCGGATCTTCCGGCATCCCATCCAGATGAAGACACCGCTGGTCGAGGGCGGGAAGCCGCCGATCATCGAGCAGCACCTGTGGGTGGATCCGCACGCCGCGGACGCCCTACGCTTCCTGTGGGAACAGGATCCCTTCAAGTCCCCGGTCGGGCCCGGCGCGTTCACCAACCGGCTGTTCAAGTACAACGCCTGGGTCAAAGGCATGGAGCTCAACTACTCGTTCTTCCACGACTTCAACCTGGCCAAGGTCTTCTTCTTCAGCCGGCCGCTGGCGTCACTCAAGATGACGGTCTCCGGACCTGGGCTCTACCAGAAGTGGGGACCCGTCGCGTACGGGATGAAGGCGATCACCGAGATGGAGCCGACGCTCGAGCGACTGGTCCAGGGGGGACTGAAGGTCGGGCGCGACAACGTGTTTGATGCCTATTACGCCATGACGGGTGGTCCGCAGCGTTGGGGACTGAGCAACACGGTCGCGCGTGCGCGCAGTCGGGCGTTGTGGGATGTTCTCCACCCGTCACTCAAGGCGGCCGACGCGATGGTGACGGTCAAAGACGCGCTGCAGAAATTCTCGGGGATGACCAACCCCAAGACGCACGCGCCGTGGACCGAGGAACAAATCTTCGAGCAGGTCGCCGAGGTGATGAACCGCAAGTACGGCGGCCTCAACTGGCACCGGTACGGGACGACGCGCGGCATGCAGACGTTGATGCGCGCGCTGCTGCTGGCTCCGGACTGGACGCTCAGCAACCTCATGCTCGGCGTCTCCGCGCTCAAAGGCGGCCTCCACATCACCTCACCCGAGACAATGTTCAGCAACACGGTCGAAGGGTGGGCCGCGCGGCAGTCGCTGGCCAAGACGGTGGCGACGTTCTTCGTGGCCCTGCAGGGGGTCAACATCCTGCTCAATGGTCACACGACGTTCCAGAACGACGAGAACCGCTGGCTGTCGCTCCAGCTGCCCTGGCGCTCGCCAGATGGCCGGCGCATCTACGCGGACTGGCTGCAGCCCGGCGAGCTCAAGGATCTGATTCGTGCCGGCGAAGCCTTGGGCCAGGGCGACATTGTGCAGGCGATGGGCTTCATCAAAGGCAAGCTCGCGCCGATCACCAAGACCGGCGTCTCACTACTTACCGGGACGGACTACTGGGGCCGGCAACTCAAGGAACCGGGGATGACGAACCTCGAGGCCGCCGAACGCTACGGATCCGAAGCGTTCAAGAACATCGCGCCGATCCCCATCGGCCTCACCGCGTTCGGCGAGTACCTGACCGGTTCCCGCGACCTGACGCAGGGGATTGCCGGCGCGATCGGTGCGGGTCCGACACCGCGCGGCGCCCTGGTGCCATCGACCATCTGGCAGACGCTGCCGACGACCAACAAACGTGAGTTCATGGACCGGCTCAGCCCGGCCGAACGCGACGACCTCATCAACCAAATCGCCACCGGCCGCGTCACCGGCACGGTGGGCATGAAGCTGGACGCGTACGTCAAGCGCGTCCACTACCTGCAGCAGCAGTACCGGCGTGAGCGGCCACCCGAGGAACGCTACGCGCCGCGTGGAGCGCGGCCGCCGGCGCCGGTCGTCACGGTCCCGCCCTAATGCTCATCGTCAGCAAATCCGGCGACCTCACTGCGCTCGCGCCGCGGATTGGTGGCAGTCTGATGATCTTCCGCCCCTACGCGCGCAAGAAGCACCTGTACGACGGTCTGGCGCCCATCTTCAGCAGCATGGAAGACGCCATCCGCTCGCGGCCGGAGTACATCCTGTTCGACCAGATTGACTCGTACGACAAGCACGGGCAGCCGGTCTATGGCATCGGCGCGCTCGCCGACGCGCTGCGGCGGCGCTACCCGGTCTGGGGCGCCGGCACGCTGCAGGACGCGCTGGAGAACAACCGGGCCTGGGCGCTGTCGGTCTTCCTCGACGCCGGCATGCGCATCCCGACCACGCTGGTCTTCGACCCGGAACGCGGGAAGGACTGGCAGGCGGTCGACCTGGAGGACCGGCTGCGCGTGCATCGCGTGAAGGGGCACCTGAAAGAAGCGCGCGCGTTCGTGGAGCACGCCGGCGGCCGGTGGGTGCTCAAGCCGCACGACAACGGGCCGACGTCGCTGTCCTACGTACCGCAGGACACGGAGGACCTGGCGCACCGGCTCGAGATGGCGCGCGAGAAACACCAGGTGCCGCCACAGACGCGGTTCATCCTGCAGCGGTTCGTGCCCGGCGTGGAGATCAGTACGGAAGTGTGGGTCAGCAACGGCGAGATCATCGGGCCGCCGAACGCGACACTCGAGACCAAGCGCCTGATGGCCGGTGACCTGGGCCCGTCGACGGGGTGCCAGACCAGTGCGGTCTTCGTGTACCCGTCCCAGGACGTGCGGATCATGCGCAAGACGATCGGCCGCCCGGACTTCAGGGCGTGGTTGAAGAAGCCGACCATGCCCACGGGTCGGCCGGCGCCTGGCCCATATCACGGGCCCCTGGATCTGAACTGCATCGTGTCGGAGGAGGATCACCAACCCTATGTGCTCGAGCCCACCCCCCGCTTCGGCTACAATGCTATCTACGCGCTGCTGGAACTCCTGGACGCCGATCCGCGGTCAGTGTTTCGTGGCTATGCCGCCGGCGAGGCGGCGCCTGCGTCGTTTCGTACGTCTCAGATTGCGTATGCGCTGCGCGTCAGCATCCCGCCCTACCCCGCGGCGGATGCGATCGACGATCCGGCAGCACTCGATGAGCTGATGGAGATGGCCACGCACGTCGACATTCTGGGCCCGGTCGACTCCCCGCACGTGTGGCTGCTCGACGCACAGAAGGTAGGCGGCGACACGGTGCGCACGGCGGGGTTCGACGCGGTCGTGCTCGAGGTCACCAGCAGTGCGGGCAAGCTCGAGGACGCGGTGCGCGCGGCGGATGATCTGTTCGAGCAGCTGCGGATCCCGGATAAGCAGGCGCGGACCACTGACGGCGCCGATCGCGCGAAGCGGGATCTGGCGCGCCTGGCGTCCTGGGGCTATGAATCGTTCGGGGTCCCTACTTCAAAAGGGATGGTGGTGGCGTGAGAATCCAGTCCATCCGGAACTTCAAAATCGTCGTGAGCATAATGGTCAGCGTGATGACGCTCATCGCGATCGGGATTAGCATACCAACTCACCTCGCTTGGGCTCAGGCTCCGACTCCGACAGACATCAATCTCCAGCGACAACTCGACAAGTTGGAGGGGATTGTGACGGTGCTCACGGAACGCGTCAACACGACGGCTGAAGAAACGGCGCGGGTGCGGCAGAACGGGTTTGAGCGGATCGCGCGGCTGGAAGGCGAGGTTGCGGAGAACCGGACAATTCTGGGTGCGCTGATGGCACTCATCCTCGGCGACTTGGTCGCCACCGTCTCATTGTTTCGCAAGGTGCGCAACGGGAACAATCGGGTAACCCCCTGATGTATTCAGCCAGGAACGCGGATACCATCCTGTTTGACCTGCTGGTGCTGGTAACCATCTGCACGTGGATCGTCGCGGTGCTCCGCGGGTTTGATGCGGCGCGGCTGGCCGTCATTGGCGTCTCGGTCGGCATCGGCGTCTGGGGGCATCTCCGGCAACTGCCGCCGGCGTAGATGGCGATCCTCGTCCCGACCGGCTACATCACGCCGCACTTCACCTGGCAGGAAGCGCAGTGTAAGGACGGCTGCGTCATGCCCGAGGCCGTCAAGCCGATGGTGCTGGCCCAGGCGCACGTGCTCGAGGCCGTGCGTCACGCGCTCGGCGATCAGGCCCTCGAGGTCGATAGCTGGTACCGCTGCTGGGTCCATCACGTCGCGGTCTACGCGGCGCGCGGGATTCCGGAAGCGCAGGTGCCGAAGGATTCCATGCACCTAGTGGGTGGGGGAACGGACATCAAGCATAGCACGAAGACGCCGGCACAGGTGCAATATGAGTGTGCGGTGCTGCAGCGACTCGGGATCATCGGCGGGCTGGAGTCGGCGCCGGCACACACGCACGTCGACTGCGGCGCCATCCGCTCGTTCACCGGACCCAGCCTATGAAGTGGTCCCCGCTATCGCTCGCGTTCGTCGTCGTGCTCCTGGTGGGTGGCGGGGTGCTCGCTGGCCGCGCATGGTTCCCTCGCATCGTGGTCCAGCCGATCACCCGCGAAGTCGCGACGCTGGTGCCCGGCAAGACGATCGTCGTCCACGACAAGGTCCCCGGACCGATCACGTTCGTCGATCGCACCGTGACGCGGACAGTGGATCACATCGTCTTCGTGAGCACGCCCACCACCCTCACGCCTGAGCAGCTGGCGGAGGCCGAACGTGTGGCGCTGCGGAAGTTCACGCTCGACCTGCGGATCCCGGCCGGCCAGCTTATCCCCTGCGCACACCCGCACTTGGCGCAGTCTGGGATGTCCTGCGCGGAAGATGTCGCCTTCCAGGCGCGGATCCTGGAGCCGGCGGCCGGGATCTTCGTCCCTGTGACCGTGCCGGGGTCGATCGCGGTCCCGGTGCAGGTGACCGTGGAGGCCAGGCTCGAGGCCACGGCCACACCCAGCCGACAGAGCAGTCTGGCGATCTGGCCCGTGAGCCTCGGGACCTGGCCGTCTGCGACCCTGTCCGCCCAGCTCGCCTACCGCAACCAGGCGTCCTGGGGCGGCACCTACGAGATCCGGGTGGGGTATCACTACCTGGGCCAGACCCCCGGTCTGGACGTCACGGCCCTCTGGGGCATCGTGCTGTAGACCCCGCCACGCCCACCAGGATGCGCTAGGACAGATCCGACCCCAGCCAGCAGTCTCCCACGCCAGGCATCCCCATGTTCGGTATTCTAGGGGCTTGACAGAGCATGACGATCACGCGCATGATGTGGCGTGAGGTGATGCACGCATGAAACAACATGCATCACAACGCATCCGCAAGCATCAGCGCAAGAACAAACGCCGCTATGTCGTGAATGTCCGGCGTAAAGCATGGGATGAACTGCGAAGATACGCGCGCGATCGTGGCATGACACTCGGCGTCGCGATTGAGGACTTGCTCAAGTTTCGGAGGAGGACGATGTGGCACGAGGTAACCCAAACACCAACAGTGGCCGAGGTGACAACATGAGTGCAAAGGAAGTGGTGGCCAGCGGCGCCGAGCTCGCGCGCCCTGAGCTGGAGAAGGGCCCCCCGCTCGACGTCGTCGAGCTCACGCCCGAGATCGTCGACCGCATCGTCCGCCAGGCGCAGCTGCGGCAGGACGCGTTCAAGAAGCTCCTCATCGTCGCGCTCGCCGGCACGCGGCCGGACGGCTGGATGGACTTCGGCGGCAATCCGTGGCCGACCACGCCGGAGGCGGAGCGGATCCGACGCGACTTCGGCATCTCCGTCATCGACGTGCAGGATCCCAAGCTCGAGGAAGGCAGCGACGACCGCGGTCCGTGGTTTGCCTACACCGTCAAGGGCACGGTGACCAGCGCGCTGTTCGGGACGATCGAGTGTACCGGGCATGCCGGCAGTCTCGACCTGTTATACAGCAAGGCGGGTGACGTCTTCAAGCCGGCCAGCGACGTCGACCGCCCGTCGATCAAGCAGGCGGCGTACTCCAACATGATGCAGAACGGCGTGACCAGGATCCTCGGCCTGCGCGGTCTGACGTGGGATGAACTCGCCCAGATGTCCAACAACCGTGTCACGAAAGCCAAAGGGCAGCACGTGGACTTCAAGGGCAAGCGCGACAAAGAGGCCACCGCCCCAGGTGCGCCGGCGGCACAGAACGGGGTGCCAGGGTACGTCGCGCGTCTGGAAGAACTGCTCAAGCAGCTCGACGTCCCCGACGTGCGGAAGGTGATTCAGGGCCTTACCGCGTTTCCGGGCAAGGACGGCAAGCCGGATTTTCCAGGGTTCAATTCGATCGGCGGGATCAAAGCGAGCAAGAACCCGGAGTATGTGGCCAAGCTCGCGTACGACAAGGCGCGTGAGCTCGTCGACCAGGGCGGCTTCAAACTGAAGCAGGCGGCGGCTAAGGATGAAGCGCCGGCACCCCCAGCACAGCAACCCACTGGGGCACCGCCGGCACCCATCTCCCCACCGCCGCCTGCTCAGGTCTACGACAACAAGGCGGAGCAGATGGCGCTCGGCGCCGAGAAGAAGCCGGAGGCGCCAGATGGCAACTGAGCCGGCACGCGAACTCAGTGCGGACGACCTGGCGGGCCTCATCGCGGAGATCCCGCAGCACATCGACGACTACAAGGCGAGCAAGATCGAACAGTGGCCGGTGCGCAGCAACCGCGCCAGCGAGCTGGGGCATCCCTGCGAACGCTTCCTGACCTACAACCGTGTCGCCTGGCGCCACGCCAAACTGCCCGGTGTCGACGCGCAGTACGTGTTCGACGAAGGCCGGCGTAGTGAAGAGCACGCGCTGGACGACCTGCGCAAGGCCGGCTATACGATCCTGGAAGGCCAGCGCAGTTTCGAGTGGGCCGCCAAACAGATTACCGGCGCGATCGACGGCAAGATCCTGTTGCCCAAAGGCCACCCGCACCCACGCGCCGTGCCGATCGAAATCAAGTCGACCAACCCCTATGACTGGGAGCGGATCACCAGTGTCGCGGACCTGGTCAACAGCCCGCGGCTGTGGCTGCGCAAGATCCCGGCGCAGATCACGACCTACCTGCTGCTCAATGAGAGCGAGGAAATCGGCGCGCTGATGATGCGCAACCGCTCCACGGGCCAGTACAAGACGCTGCCCGTGATGCTGGACTACCAGCTGGCTGAGACGATGGTCGCCAAGGCGGAGCGCGTCAACGCGCACATCGCCCAAATCTACGCGGCTGGCGGCATCCCGGAAAGCGGCATCGTGCCGGAGGCGGTGGACGCGCTGCTGCCCGAGCGGATCCCATTCGACCAGGACATCTGTTTGCGCTGCAACTACTTCGCGCTGTGCCTGCCCGACGTCTTCGCCAAGCAGTCCGCGGAGGTCGTGGACGACACGGAGCTGGCGACCATGCTGGACCGGCGTGCGGAGCTGTCGCCGTTCGCCGATGAGTACGAGTCGGTCGACCGCGCCATCAAGAAGCGTGTGGGCGACCGCGGCCGGGTCATCGTGGGCAACTGGCTGGTGACCAGTGAGATGCGCACGCGCAAAGGGTTCACGACGCAAGACACGACATTCCGGGTATACAAGATTGCCAAGGTGCAGTCTGCAGAGGGGATGCGATGAGGTTCCCGAGCGGCTGGCGGCTCAACGACCGTGCATCGCCAAAGGGACTGATCTGCCCTGAAGCCGGCGAGGGACCCGCGGCGGCGTCTCCTCTGCAGTTCGTTGTGATGCTCCTCATCCTGTTGGCCAGCATGCAGGGTGTCCCTGACCCTGACGCCCCGCCGGTCTGGCTGGGCCCCGGCCTGCCGGGGGATCCACCACACACCGCGGTCTGATGCGCCGGCGCTACGCGTGGTTCATCGTGGGGCTCGTCGTGGGCATGATCGTGGACAGTGCGTTATGGCTGACCTTCATGCAGCGCCATCCGGAGAAGTACCCGTGAGCACGCCGACCCCGGAGTGCGCCTGCCCCTACTGCGCCCGCCGCATCGACGCGGTCTCCTGCCTGTCGGCTCCGACGGAGGTCCCGGAGCCGGGCGACATCACCGTGTGTTTTTACTGCGGTGCAGCTCTCGTCTTCGCGGATGGGCTGACGCTGCGGAAGCCGGAGCCGAGCGACTTTGTCAACCTGACCTTCCAGTTTCTGTGTGAGCTGGTCAAGACACAGACCGCGATCCGGAGGTTTCATGCCAGCAAAAACTAGGATGACGATCGGCGACAAACTGTACGTGCTGCTGCTCACGGTCCCGGCGTTCGTCGCGGTGACCGGGCACCACCATCTCGCGGCCTGGCTGCTGCTGGTGCTGGTCGTGCTGCTGCTCACCATCCCGGATCCGCGATGAGACGTCGCCTGCGGCCGCCCTCAGTCCCACGTGTGCGGCTTACCGTCTCCGAGGGCTTGATGGAGATGGCCTGGCTGCTGGCGATGTACGCGCGGAAAATGGCAGTGAAGGACGCGCGCTTCAAGGTGTTTGTCGGTCGGTTCGCGCGGATCGCGAAGGCGTTTGGGAAGGTAGCGGCGAAGCACAGGGGCAAATAAAGAACCCGGCGCCGTGGACTAGGCGGAACGCCGGGCGGGTGGTCTTGCCGTCTTAGGTCGTACTGCAGATTATACTACCTCCCGCTCGGCGTTTCCTCCTCCACGGTGCCCCAAGGAGGCTTCCCCTGTGAGCGTCCACATCATGGGACTCGTCTGGAAGTACAGCCGGCAAACAGGGACACCACTGCTGATGCTTCTGGCTGTTGCGGATTACGCCGATGACGACGGGTGGGCGTTCCCCAGTGTGAATGAGCTGGCCCGCAAAGCACGGCTCGGGGGGAAACAGGGTCGGCGGATTCTGCACGGCCTACTCGAGTCCGGGGAACTGGAGATCCACATGGGCGAGGGACGTCGCGGCACCGCAGGCGGAACCCAGAAAACCCATCTCTACCGGGTCGTGGTGCCGGACCTGAAGGTACTCCCTCAGGAGACCCCCCCTTTGCCAAGGGTACTCCCTTCGGGGGTCAAGGGTACTCCCTTGCAGGGCCAAGGTACTCCCATAGCTATGGGAGTCGAACCGTCATTAGAACCATCAGTGAGTAGAACCGTCAGTGAGTCCACGGCGCAGCCAATGCGTCGCCGACCCCGGAAGAGCGACCTGGCCCTACAAACAGCGAAGGAGTTTGTCTCTCAAGATGCCCGCGACCTGGCCAGGTACGCGGCCGAGAAGCACGGGTGGCCCCAGGTGCCGTTCAAGCTGCGGGCCGAGTCGCAGGTAGCCCAGCAGTTCCTGGACGTCGGGATCGGCGCCGAGGTGCTGCGCGACGTGATTGACCGGCAGGAGAAGCTGGCGACGCTGCGGTGGCTGGCTGAGCGCATCGACCTGCGCAGCCTCGAGGAGCTGGGGGACGACGCGAAACTGGAGGAATCGAACCGGCGCATCATTGAGCGTTTCTGGCCGAAGGAGCCGAAGGAATCATGACGCCGGCTCCTGAGTCCATCAACGTCTCGCTGGGCAAGATCCTCGAGCGGATGATGCAGCACAGCATCCCCGACGAGGACATGCCCCGCCAGTACCGGTACCGGTGCCTGGCGTGCAAGGACGTCGGCGTCGAGTTCTACCTGCACCCCGACTATCCGGATCGCAGCTACGCGCGGCCGTGCAAGCACTGCACGCTGGGCCGGGTGACCCTCAAGACATGGAGGAAGCCGCCACGGAAGTCGCGCAAGACCGGCGAGCACCTGGATCCGGTCGTGTGGGCGAATCTCAGTGACGAGGACGTCAACGCGATCCTGGCGCTGCCCTGCGCGCATGTGCCGGTCCCAGAGCCCGTGGTGGCGCCGCTGGTGACGCCGGCGACGTCGTCCACCGCGAATGAGCCCATTCCCCCGGATCCCGCGGAATGAGCCCATTGGCCCGCGGCCGCGCGAATGGTACCATTACGGCGAGTCGACCCAATGAGCCCATTGTCCGAGCTCGAGAAAGGACCCATGAAGATGCGGATCCGGATGAGTGACCCCGAACGCCAGCTCATCATGCGCGCACTCGAGGCGCAGCTGCCCAAGACGGTGCGCAAGGCGCTGCGCGAACATCGGTGGTGGTACCTGTCCTGGCGCGTGCAGCGGCCGTGGCAGGCGCACCGACTGCTGCTGCGCCGGCTGGAGACGGTGCGGCGGGGGAGGCCAGCGACGAGGTGAACGTGCGATGGTAACAGTCCACTACAACGACGTCGACGAGTTCCTGGAAGAGCTGACGCAGGATGCCCACGACGCCGAGGTTTTGTCCGAGATCGTGCGCGTGACGAATCTGCACAAGCCGTTCGTGATGGTGGACGACAAAGGCCGCAAGCACGTGCAGCCGTTTATCCAGCACGTGTACCTGCTGGTGACGTACCTGCGGGGTCCAGGCGAAGTTGTGCGGCTGGAGAGGTACGTGGGCGACCAGTGGGATGGCATGACCGACACGAACGAGAAAACCTGGGTCCGGTCGACCGAGCTGCGGAACAAGATCCTCGACGCGTGCGCGAAGCACAACCTGCGGGTGCGCGGCGGGGAAGTGCGCGCGGGAGGAGACAGCGGATGGCCGTAATACGAGACCCGATGTTCTGGCTGACGG
>Ga0066709_100000101_pt1 | contig 31849 bp, 24 predicted proteins | sample GraSoiAngelo_158_FD_79665 | JGI IMG/M metagenome (GOLD analysis project Ga0066709, IMG submission 79665) | Grasslands soil microbial communities from the Angelo Coastal Reserve, California, USA - 14_1009_16_30cm | ecosystem: Environmental > Terrestrial > Soil > Grasslands | place: USA...
GCGCCGAGGACGCGCTCCATCGCGCGAATCCGGTTGAGGCAGGTGCGGTAGCTCCAGCCGACCGCACGGCCGGCGGCGCGAATCGTCCCCGTGTCCTCGACCGCCTCGAGGAACCGCAGATACCGCGGGCCCATCAGGAACGCGCCGTTCCAGTTGAGCCAGAGTTTGTGGCGGGGCTGCAGATGCGCGCGGAGCGCGGGCGAGCGGTGTGCAGGCATACCGAGACTCCTCAGGAACGTTCAAAACCACATCGGAGCTTTGTCCAATACTGCGACAAGCTACTGCCGCATCCTTCGGCCGTCCTTCACCACGGGTACGATCCGATGAATCGCCCTTCGCCTATCGCATTGATCTCGCTGCTGATGCTGTACGCCTGCACCGATAACACAATCTCGGCACCCCCGCCTCCCCCTCCTAGCAACGTTTCCGTTGCCTACTGCGCGGGTTTGGAGCCCATGTGGGTGGCGTTCCAGAACGGCGACGGCGCCTGGACTCGGGCGCTACCGACGACTTCCAATGGCAACGTGGTCTTCCAGGCCACGATCGCCTCGACGCGAGGCGGCATCGCGACGGTCTTTCAGGGTGGCTTGGGACTTACCAGCCTGCAAGTCCTGTTTGGCGCGCCGGAGGAGCTCGAGAGCGTGGGGTTCACGAATCCACGGTTCTGCAGCCCCGCCGCGCTGAAGACATTACACGGCAGGGTGGCAGGACTGGATACCAACGAGTTCGCGATCATCCGGGGAGGCTTCGAAGCGGAGGCTATCGCGCACAGCGCCACCGGCGGCGAGTTCTTGCTCCAGGTGCTTCCTCCTGGTCCGCAGGACATCATCGCGACGCGAGTGGTGAGAACCAACGGCATTGACTCGATTCCCCAGATGATTCTGCGACGCGGCGTCGATCTGCCCGACGGCGCGACGCTGCCGGTCCTCGATTTCAGCGCCCCAGAAGCGTTTGCGCCCGCGGTGGCGAACGTCTCGCTGTCCGGAATCGGTGTCGGCGGCGCCGCCATCTCCACGCGCCTGATCACGAGCACCTTCAACAGTACGTTTGGCGTCGTCACCGGCCAGGACATTGGAACGACTCGGCCGTACTTCGCCGTGCCGGACGCGCGATTGCTTCCGGGCGATCTGCAGGTCCTGTTTGCCTCGGGTCACGGGGCGACACCGAACAGCGTGCGGAGCGCCGGTCGCTTCTTCCACGCCGTCCAGGACTACACGCTCGCGCTCGGCGCGGACGTGATCCCGCCGACGTTTAACACAATCGCGACGCTACCCACGCTCCGGCTGCGCGCGCGGTTCGTGAATCAGACCGAGTATGGCCTCCGGACGTCGGTGACGTTCCAGGAAGACAGCACGCGACAGGTCAGCGTGTCGATGACACAGGATTACGCGCTCCAGGTGGGTGGTGTCTACGACCTTGTCATTCCTGAGCTGACCCAAGTCGCGGGATTTCAGCGTGGATGGGCGCTCTCTCAAGGCAGCTCGCTGCGATGGTCCGCGGTTCGAGCGGGTGGAACGCTCGACCTGGGCTTCGACGTCGTGCCGTTCGATGGAGCGACTCAGCGAGCCGCGTTCATCTCTGACGTGCTGACGCCGTAACGGACTTAGTGGAGGGTGCGCGCCAGCGCACCGGGGGTCGTACCGAAGGCGCGCTTGAAGAGTCTCGTAAAATGCGCCTGATCGGCGAACCCGGTGCGCTGCGCGATGTCCGAGAGGGTCGCACCGGTCGTCTCCAGTAGCCTGCGCGCGCGCTCCAGGCGGCGCGCCAGCAGATACTGATGCGGCGCGCGGCCCAGCGTCTCCTTGAACGCGCGGGCAAAATGCGCCGGCGAAAGCTCGACCTCTCGCGCCAGCATCTCGATCGTCAGGCGCGCATCCAACGCCGCGTCGATCAACTCGAGCACGCGCCGCTTGGCCACCGCCGACAATCCCCCGCGCACCGGCACCGGGCGAGGCTGGACGACGCCGGCGTGACGCACCAGCAAATGGCCGAGCCCGGCCGTGACGGCTTCGACGAAGGCCAGCCCACCCGCATTGCGACTGTCCGCTTCGTCTCTGAGCGTCAGCATGAGATGCCGGATCTGCGGCGACTGGACCGCGTAGGTGCGCCGCAGGCGCATGGGCTCGACGGTATCGAGCGACGGAGACACCAGGCGCGCCAGGTGCAGTGGATCGAGCGCCACGCGCAGATATCGCAGCGTGCTGTTGAGCCGCAGCGTGATGGGCATCGTGCTGGGACTGATCCAGAGACTCTCCGGCGGAACCGTGAACTGCTTGAATCCGTGAGACTCCTGGACCTCGAGCTTGAGCGGTGCCCGGTCGAGGTTGAGCGATAAATAATGCTGATCGCCGACCAGATCGTCGACCGCCGACACGTCGTTGCGCCCCGCCTCGACGCGCACGCCAGGCCAGTCCAACGCCTGACTGGTCACGATTGCGGAATGACTGTCGCGGCGCGTGACGCGGCCGCGCGTCACGATCGACTCGAGGAGGACAGGTTCGGCGGATCCGGTCATGCAGCACGAACATTCAAAATTGCACGCCGGTTCCGCTCAATACTGCACGCCACTTCTGTTTGAACTTGATCGCACCACATACCAGGCGGAAGAATGTTTACGCTCAAGACTCGCTTCACCGTCGTTACGTTGGCAGGTGTCCTCGTTGGCTGCAGCAGTGGTTACGGTTCGACGGCGGCACCTCCTCCGCCGGCCAATACTGTCGCGGCAAGCGACGCGCTCACGTTCACGCCCGGAACGATCCGGGTGGGCGCCGGCGACATTGTCAGGTTCACGTTCGGATCCGTGGCCCACAATGTTTTCTTCGCCGCCCAGACCGGAGCCCCGGCGGATATCGGCGGCACCAATGCGAACGTGGCGGTCGAGCGGACGTTTGCGGTCGCCGGCACGTACACCTACACGTGCCACATCCACCCGCAGATGCACGGGACGGTCGAGGTCCAGTAACACTTGCGACCCCGAAAACAATCGAGGCCGGGAGCAATCCCGGCCTCGATCGTTTCGAACGACCCGCAGTTCAGGTACTCGAGCTCGTCAGCGTCGGGCGCTTTTCGGTCGGCGAGACCTTCAGGCGGATCCACATCCCCGCCAGGCCATGGCCCGGCACTGCGCAGAAGATCATGTAGGATCCCGCCTTGTTCGCGACGAATCGCACCGAGTCCGTTTCGCCCGAGCCGAGACCTTGCAGCAGCCGCGCCGCCACCGTCGTGGCGCGCGCGAAGACCGGTGGGTCGACCGGGCCAGCCGGCATCGGTTTCGTCGTATCGACGACTTCGGCGGAGTGCGGGAGATTCGCGTCGTGATTGGCGAACCGCAGCACCACCGTCCAGTTCGTCGGCACCGTCAGCGTCAGCTTCCCGTCGTTGAAGCCGTTGAAATTCAGGCCGCCATTCAGTTGCGTCAGGCCGGCGGTCAATTGGAGCGTGGCGGTCTTGGTGGTCGTGTCTACGGTGAGCCAGTTGCAGTCGATCTGCGACTGCGTCGCAGGACTCTGCGCCGCACCGATCGACGGCGCGAGCAGGAGGATGCCGCAGAGACTCGAAAGTTTTATCATGGGTCCAAGCTACCTATCGACCGGCTCCGACGGAAAGGCCCACATAAATGTTCCGACTCGGCGCCGGCTCATAGAACCTGCCCCGCGCCGCGTTGATCACCACCGAGCCGACGTAGCGACGATTGAATGCGTTGTTGACGCCCAAGAATGGCGCGAGACGCATCCCACCGGCCTTCCCATCCCAGCCGACACGCACATTCGTCGCCCACCATGGCGAGGTGGTCGTGCTGCCCGTATCGCTCACGAAATATCCCGACGAATACGTCTGCTGCACTTCCCCCCACGCGCCGCGGAATGTCGCGGGTTGCAACCGCGCGAACAGGTTCAGCCAGTGCTTCGGGATCCCCGGCAAGGCCCGGCCGTCCAGCACGTGGGGGATCGTGTCCGTGAACGCGTAGCGCCGGTACCGGTAGTCCGAGTAGGTCCACGCGGCGTTCAGGCTCACGCCCGGCGTCACGGCGAGATCCGCACTCAGCTCCATCCCTCGGTGCCGCGTGCTGCCCGCGTTGCGATAGTAGAACCGCGGCGCGGCGATCTCATACGGAATGAGGGCGTCCCGGACGTCGGCTTGAAACACCGCGACCGTATATCCGAGGCGCCGGCCGGCCGACCCCCGGGTGCCGATCTCGTAATTCCAGGCCTGCTGCGGCTTGAGTCCGGTGTTGAACCCCCCCGAGCCCGACGGTGAGTTCGCGAGCTCCGTGGTGGTCGGTGTTTCGAACGATGATCCGACGTTGGCGTAGATGGTGCTCTTGCTCGACGCGCTCACGGCGACGCCGAGCGATCCCGACAGCGCCCGCATCAGGCGATCGCCCGAGTCGTCCGGGTTGGGAGGCGTCGTCGTAATAAGGTGGTCCTGCACGGTGAACTTCACCCAATCATAGCGCAGCCCAGCAGTGACCGTCGTCCGCGCCGAGACCTCGAGCGCGCTTTGCACGAATGGCCCGATTTCTGTGACATGTTCCAGCTGATCGAGCGTGCGCACGGTATCGGGTTTCGCCGAGTCGCTCGGCATGTACGCGAAGTTCTTGCGGTCGTCGCGCAGGCGTTGGAAGTCGATGCCCGCGGTCAGCCGATGCACGAGAGAACCGAGCAGCGCCGGGACCGTGACGCTGGCGCGCGCTCCGTAATCGATGCGATCGAGATCGATGTACGTCGTGGTGATCGGATTCTTGAGATCGCGGGTGAGCCCGAACAGCGTGAACGCAGCCTCGCCGCCGTTCGCCCAGGCACGACGCACCGTGGCACCGCTCTGGACTTGTGTGACCGCCTTGCCCGCGTTCCGCTGCAGGTTGACTGCCGGCGCCTGATCGGGTTTCGTGCGCAGCTCCGCGAGCGTCAGTGAGCCGGGATTGTCGGCTCGCGGGTTGTCCCCGACGTCGGTCACCAGGGCAAGCGACCAGCCGTCCGCGAGAGGCAGCCGGAGGCGTGCGTTGAGGACGCGCTGGTCCGCGGCGCTGTGGTCGCGCTCTCCTTCGTAATCGAGCCGCGAGACCGTGATCGAGGCGCTCCCCCCCCCTCCGCCCACGCGCGCCCCGGTCGTCGTCTGCCACTTGTTCCACGTGCGGCCGGATCGGGCGCTGAACTGACCCGCAACGAACCGCGCGTCTTCACGAACCTGCTCGGTGGCCTGCGGACTGGTCCAGATGCTGATGACTCCGCCCGACGCGTTCCCGAACAGCGCCGACGACGAGCCGCGCAGCACCTCGATGTGGTCGACTTCTCCCAACTCGAGGTTGGTGAGCTGTCCCTGCCCGTCGGGCAGCGTCTGCGGGATGCCGTCGACGAGAATCTTGATCCCGCGCACGGCGAACGCCGAGCGCGCGCCGAAACCGCGAATCGAGATGCGCTGATCCTGGGAGAAGTTGTAGCGATTCGCGACGAACACGCCCGGCACATTCGCGAGGGCCTCGTCCAGTCCCCACGTCGGCTTGGCACGGCTGATCTGGGCACGGTCGACCGTATGAACCGACAGCGGAACCTTGGAGAGCGGCAGCTCGGCGCGGGTGACCGAGACGGTCAGCGGTGGCAGCGGATAGGGCTTCGTCGTGTCGGCGGGAGTCTGGCCGCGCAACGCGAGCGGCACGCACCAGAGTGCCGCCGCGCACGTCAGCCCCCGCACCGACCGTGTCATCGCCGGTGGGTTCTAACTCATCCGGTCAGATCGCGTCAAGAGCGGCGACCTCCTTCCACTACCTCTGCTGGCTGCTATTGCTCGTCGGCGCGCCGCTGGCGAGTGATTGCGCGATCTGGAGATGTTCACGCAACGTCGGCAACGTGCTCGCGATTAGAGACCGCAGCTCTTCATGCTGTGCTTGGCCCTGCGCCAGCTCGAGCAGGCCGATGGCTTGGGTGTGGGCTTCGACCATCGCGTTCACAAAAGCGGTGTCGAACGCGGCGCCGCGCAGGGACCGCAGCCGTTCGTCTGACTGATGGTCCGGCGCTTCGCCGCGCTGCGGGGAGCTCTGCGGGTAGCCCTGAAGCCTCGTCGAGTCAGCCGTCGAGTCCCGGCGGCCCATGAAACCAGGCCGGTCGTCGGAATCTTTCCACGGTACGCGAGTCGTCTGTCCGCGTTCCTGCGGGAGTGCGACCCGGAGCTGCTTGGCGAGCGCCACGACCTTCTGGTCCGCCGCCTGATGATCGCGGACGAGCCGCGCTCCGTACCGTTTCACCTGTGCCGAGGATGCGTTGTGCTGCGCGAGCTGACTCATACGAATCTCTTCGAGATTCGCGCGATGGATCTGCAGCAACACGATGTCGTCGCTGAGTCCGGCCGGGGCACTCGCCTGCGCCGCCAGCGCGCCCGCGCACGGCGCGACGAGCAGCAGCAGCGCGGTAATGGTATGCGACCGCATGTGATCTCCTGTCCAAAAGTGTGGTGGGCATACCCGAAGACCCGGTGAACGGTTCTGGGGTTAAGGCCGTCGCTTTACATTGTGGGACGTGAGGACGCGAACGTTCCTGCTCGTGACGGCAGCCTGCGTCGGGCTGTGGGGGTGCGGCGACGGCTCGGGCCCCACCTCGAGCCGCGCGCTCTTACAACCTTAGACGCTATGAAGCCTCACCGATGGCTCATCGCGAGGACGGTAACCGCCGCGAGGCTTGTGACGATCATGCCGAGGATCCGCCACTTCGATTCCGAATCGGCTTTTCCCGGCACCTGAATGCGATCGCCGGCGCGGATACCGAGCTCGTCCAGCGTCGCGCCCCGCGCGATCGCCGTCTGGAGCGGGGTCCCGTTCCACAACGAGGAGTTGCCCCGCAGGATCTGTAGGCGTTGGACTTGGGCATCCTTGGTAGCGCCACCCGCCAGCATCAACGCGTCCGCCAGCACCAGGTCGATGGGAACGGCATAAAATCCCGGCCGCATCACCTCGCCGACGACGGACACGCGGATCAGGGCGCGCGCTTGCAATACGGGATCATTGATGTAGCGGCCCAGCTCGCGGCTCAAATGGGCCTCGATATCACCGCGGCGCACGCCGGCGAGCGAAATCTCCCCGATGTTTGGAAGCCGCAGTGCGGGCCCCGCCACCACGGTGAATGTGTCCGTCAGTGCGGAATCCCCCTCCACGCGGAGGAAGATGCGATCCCCGACCTGGAACCCCGTCGCGCGTGTTTGCGCCTCCGCCGGCACCACTCCCTGCCAGGCGGTGGCGAGCAGCGCCGCTGCGACGATCAGTGACCACCGGGAACGCTTCATAATCACGTCCTTCCGTCCTTCAAGATTGAGGCCTAGACGACCTGCGGGCTCGACACACGGCGCCCGTCGCGTTCCTCCACGGCCTCGTAGCCGGGCAGATAGTAGGAGTAGTACGCGTAGTAGCCGTAGCCGGCACCGCGTGGCACGTCGTTCAACACGGCGCCAAGCAACCGGATGGGCAGACGATCCAGCACCTCGAGTTTCGCCCCGGTCATATCGCGTTGGCTGTGACCGGTCCGCAACACGAGTAACATCGCGCCTGTCACAGTTCCCAGTATGAACGGATCGACTCCGGCAGTGAGCGGCGGGCTGTCGACCAGGATGACGTCGTATTGGTCGCGCAACTCGATGATGAGCTGAGTCATCGCCGGCGACCCCAGCACCTCCGGAGCGCGCTGCGTGCGCGTGCCACATCCGATGAACGCAAGGCGGGAGTACGCCGTCCGCTGCACGATGTCGCCCAAGCCCGCCTCCGTGCGGAGAAAATCGACCAGGCCCGGCTGGCGGTTGGCCTTGAACCGGCGGTGCAACACGCCACGCCGGATATCGCCGTCCACCAGCAGTGTGCGCTGTCCTGCGTCCGCGAACGTGAGCGCCAGATTGGCCGACAGGAACGACTTGCCGTCGCCCGGTCCGGGACTCGTGACCGTGACGAGCAACGGGCCCGGACCGTGCTCGTGCGCGAGGCTGAGGCGCACACCGCGCAAAGCTTCGACGACCTCGGCGGGGTCCTTGGCTCGCAGATGCGGCACCGCGCCGATGATCGGCAGCCCGAGGTCGCGCGAGACCTGTTCCGGGTACCGCACGCTGGGATCCGCGCGGTCGAGCAAGATCGCGCCCAGCACACCCAGGCCGAGGCCGGCCAGAAGCCCCATGAGCAGCAGGCGTGGCGCCGTGTTCTTGACGGGACGCTGCGGCACCATCGCCGGGTCGAGAATCCGGACATCGGGAACGGTAGCCTCAGCGGCCAGCCGGGCTTGATCGAAACGCTGCTGGAGCGCCGTGTACGTTTGCTCCTTCAGCTCGGCGTTGCGACTCAGCCGGACGTCTTCAAGCGCCCGGCCGGGAATCTGGCGCAGATCGCGGGACGCAGCATCCACCTGTCGCCCCAGTTCCGATTCCCGTGCCGCCAGCTGCGTCGAGAGGGCGCGCGCGAGCGTTGGGATCGTCCGCTGCTGCAGCTCCGAGATCTCTTTCGCAAGCCGCTGCAACGGCGGATAGGCCTCGGAGTAGTGGTACCTGTAGGTGCGCAAGGACGCCTGCTTGTCGCTCAGCTCCTTCAGCGCATTCGACAACTCTGGCGCATGCTGCACGGACCCGATGGCGGACAACGCCTCCGTCGGTAGCCCGTCTCCGCCACCACCTTCAGCCAGTAAGCGATCGATCGCGTCGCGGTCCCGGCGCAACTGGTCGCGCTCGACCGCCATGTCGAAGAAACTCGTGCGAATCGGGTCGCGGGTGTCCGCCGTGGCTTTCCGGCCCGCCGGCTGATCCGACGGCAGAGTAATGGTGCGCGTGCGGAATCCTTGCAGCGCGGTTTCTGCAGAGTCGAGATTCCGCTGCGCAGTCGTCAGCTGGTCTTCGAGGATCTTTGTCAACTCGTTGAGCTTTTCGCGCTTCAGTTGGGCCGCCACCTCCACGTAGCGCTGGGCCACGGCGTTCAGAATCTTGGAAATCAGGGCCGGGTTCGGGCCCCGCAGTTCCAGCGCCAGGAAATTGCCGTTCAAGTCCATCCGGACGTCCAACTGCTCCCCGAGCCGCAGGGCCGCGTCGCGAGGCGGTACGAGAGAGAACTCAACGGTGCGACCGGCGGGCAAGCTCCCCGGTGCTGGGGCCCAGCGGAAGCCAAGCCGGTTCCCTATCGAGTCGCCGACCGTTCCCCGCTCGAGGTCGACGCCTTCGGCCGAGGCCAGAGTGTATCCCCGGCCGTCGGCGCCGACGGTCAGCCGGTAGTCGCCCGGGCGGAACGTGTCAGTCACACCGAAGCCGTCGAAGCTGGGCCAGTCGCCAGGCCGTTTCACCCCGATGTACAGATGCATGTCCCGCACAACCTGGTCTAACACGATGTAGGAACGCAGCAGCTCTACCCACGCATCCGCGTCGAGCAGCGCGCCCTGGCGGATTGGCCCTCTCGTCTCAGAGCCGCCGGTCCCGCGCCGATCCGGGACGTCGACCCAGACGTTGGCCTGCGCCCTGTAAATCGGACGGAGCACGCGGGTCGCCGCGAAGGCCGCGCCCAGACCCAGCGCCACCATGAGGAGCACGACCCATTTGAAACGCAAGAGCGCGCTCGCGACACGCCGCCAGTCGGGGCCCGATTGTTCTCCGGAGAAAGTCGGGGTGTGTGGGGAGGGGGCTCGCCCCAGCTCGACAGGCGTGAGGTGGTCGCGAATCGCGGGAAGAGGCTTTGGATTCATCAGCGGCTCACGAAGCAAGACCTATACCGCCCTTGTCTTCATCGCGAGCCGCGCACGGCGCCGTGGCGCGCGTCCAACAAGCGCGGTGCGCACGCCACATCGCATCGAAACCTCACCTTATAAATGGCACACGCCTTGCGATTCACGCGGGCATGACGCTTCCTCAGCTGCATCCGTTCTCTTGGACCGCCAACTTCGCACCGCGGAGCTGCGACGCGGGTCGGCGCATTCTCAACGTCGTGATAGCGACGCTGGGATTGGTGCTGGCCGTGCCGTTGATGGCTGCAATCGCCGTCCTGATCAAGCTCACGTCCCGCGGCCCGGTGCTGTTCACGCAGCCGCGGATCGGTCTTGATCGTCGCGCGATCGGCAACGCCGGGGGCAACTCCCGGCGCCATTCTGACCACGGCGGCCAGACGTTTACCATGTACAAGTTCCGCACAATGCGGGTGAACGGCGGTGCAACACCGGAGGTCTGGGCGCAGCGCGACGATCCGCGCGTGACGGCAATGGGTCGGGTGCTGCGCAAGCTCCGGCTCGACGAGCTGCCGCAGTTATGGAACGTGCTGGTGGGCGATATGAACGTCGTCGGCCCGCGCCCGGAGCAACCCGCGATTTTCGCGTCCCTGCGCGACCAGATACGAGAATACTCAGAGCGCCAGCGCGTTTTGCCGGGGATCACCGGCTGGGCCCAAATCAACAGGGCGTACGACAGCAGCGTGGACGATGTTCGAGAAAAGCTCACCTACGATCTGGAGTACATCCGTCGCCGCTCGACGCTCGAGGACTTGAGGATCATGCTGCTCACGCCTGCCGTAATGCTCGGCCGGCGGGGCGGTTGGTGAAACGGCCAGCCGCTCGTTTCCAACCCTCGCCTGGTCGTCCGGCCAGGATCAGTCGGATGGTCATTCGTAACTCCCCGCCGTAGGGACAATCCCCAGGCTGGCATTGCGGGAATCCCTGTCACTCAAAAGGATGGTCGGACCGAATCTTGCCGTTGGGGAAGTCACCGATATGCCTGTGGTCCTAATCGTCGGCGCGGATGGGCAGATGCTCGATCCGGTGGCCGGGCCGCTCGAGGCCGGTGGGTACGCCGTGCTGCGCGCTCCATCGACCGAAACCGCGCTGGCAGCCGTGCGCCACACGTCGCCCGACGCGATCGTCGTCGCAACCGCCCTTCGCGACATGGAGCCTGCCGAGCTGTGCGTCCTGCTGCGCGGCGAACCGCGGGTCACGCGCCACACCCCCATCTTCATCGTGGGCGAGCTGGCATCGCGCGACGCTCGGCTCGCCGCGCTGCGCGCGGGCGCATCCGACATCTTCGGCGAACCGCTCGACGTCACCGAGATGCTCATCAAACTCGACAGCTACGCGCAGCTCAAGACTCTGGCCGAACAAATGCAATGGACCAGTCACGTGGATCGCGAGACGGGACTGTACAACTTCCAGGGTTTCGCGCGTCGCGTCGAGGAGTTGGGAGCACTGTCGGTGCGGGCGCACGGCGCGCTCGCGTGCGTTGTGCTTGCGATCGAGGTGGAGCACGACGGCGCGCTGCCCGAGGTGACTGCGTTCTGCGCTCAGGCAATCAAGGGCGGCGTCCGACATTCGGACGTGCCGGGCCGGATTGCCGCCGCAGAGTTCGCCGTCGTGGCGCCCTGGACCGGCGCCAACGGTGCAATGCTGCTCACGCAGCGGCTCGCGGGAGTGATGCGGCGCCGCTCGCACGCCGCCGCCGTACCGTCGTTCCAGCTGCGCACCGGCTACGACGCGGTCGGGAACCTCGCGTACGCCCCGCGCAGCGCGAGCGATCTGCTCGTACGCGCGCGCCGGGCGTCGCACGATACCGACGCGGATTCGCCGCTCGGCTGGATTCGACCAGACGCGGGGTGAAGCAACTCACACCTGCCGCGATATTTGGCCCGCGGGGCCGCTCGTGACACCGCGGCGCGTCGGCTCCCACAGCGCTGTTCCCCGCCCCCCCAGCGCTCTGATCCAGGCCTGCAGCGCGGCGATGTTCCCACTCACCGCGTAGGCGGGCACCGCGATCAGCCGCGGGACCGGTCGTCCCTCCGGCCACACCCAACCGATCGCCGTCACCAGCGCGACGAGTCCGCCGAGCGCAAGCGTCGCGGCGGCCCAGCGGCGCTCGGGCGCGAGCCACGCGAGCGCCGCCGCCACGGGGAGCGCCATCCACGGCAAGAGCCAACGGCACAATTTGTGGCTCCACAGCATCCACGCGAAAAGACCGTGACGCCGTGGGTTAAGCAGGCGGCGCATGTACCATAACGTCCTGAGGCCGCGCGCTATCGTGCGTACTTTGCGACGGTACTCGCGCCGCAGGGAGCCGCTACGGGGGACGTAACAGATCGCGGCGGGAACCGACACCGCACAGTACCCCTGTTCCCGCGCAACAAGTGCCGCCCCGAAGTCCCGGCTCAGTCCGTCCGGCATGCTCTGCATATGCAGATCGCGACGAATCGCGTACAGACATCCTGACGCCCCGACAATGCCGGACAGGCTGGTTTCGAGATCCCGCACCCATAGCTCGTAGCCGACGTAGGCTTGTTCCCCGGGATTCAGGCGGTCATCGACGTTAGAGACGCTCACGTCGCGCCCCGAGGCAACGCCGACCGACGGGTCGTCGAAGGCCGCCACGAGGTGTTTTACAGCTCCCACGTCGATCCGCACGGAAGCATCGGTGTTGACGATGATCTCCCCGGTGAGGCGAGACCTGGCGGCGTTTTCCGCCGCAGTCTTGCCGCACCGCTGCGGCAGGCGCACGAGTTCGACGCCTCGGGGGGCGAACCGGGTGACGATCTCGTCGGTGCCGTCCGTAGATGCATCCGAAACGACGAGGATCTGCCGGCGCTCGGCGGGATAGTCGATGGCGAGAATCCGTTCGAGCGTGCCGGCGATCCCTTCGACTTCGTTGTAGACGGGCAGCGCGACGCTGATCGTGGGCCAGTCGGCTGCACGGCGTCGGGGCCGGTGTGGCGGTTCCCTCCGAACCACCCGCAGGAGCTCGAGGATCGCCGGATAGCCCAGGTATGTGTAGGCGCACAGTGCGACGGCGGCGACCAGCAACACCAGCGCGAGGGTGGGAACGAGTGGCATCGCTCGCTCTATGAACAAATTCCGTGCCGGTCCGGCCCCCCCCCCCGTCGCGGTCGCGCAACAGGCCGCCGCAGCGGGCTCCGTGGCGCCGACGCAACGCACTCGGGGGCAGGTCGAAAACGAGGTAATCCTCAAGAGGGAATACGAATTAGTCCCCAAGAGGGATGGAAGTCTATTTCGCCCCTGGCATACTAATCTGGGATCGACATGTCCATCGTCTGGTTCATGGTTTCGCGCGTTCGCACTCGCCAGATCACCCCGGCGTGACCCCCCGAGATTCACATCCGCGGTGCGTCGCCGCGTCCCGTGTTGCAGGATCGCGATAGCGTGGCCCGATCCCTGCGTCAGGCGTCGGCGGGAGGAGCGAACATGTCGATACCGCTAGGATCAACCAACGGCGCGCACCCCGACGCAGTCAGTGTCAACGCGCTGCTGTCCATCGGTTCGGGAACCAAGGCCAACATCCGCACCTTGGTCGTGGACGACGAGCACAGCCTGCGCGAGACCTGCGGCAGCCTGCTCACCGCTGCGGGGCACGATGTGACCGTCTGCGGCCGGGGCCAGGACGCGCTGGATGTACTCAAGCGCCAGCCCTTCGACATCGCGCTCGTGGACCTGTACATGTCCCAGGTCGACGGCCTGACCTTGCTCCGTGCGGCCTTGGCCACGAACCCGGGTACGATCGTCATCATGATGACGGGCAACCCCAGCGTCGAGTCGAGCATCGAGGCGCTGCGCCAGGGTGCCTGGGATTACCTACCCAAGCCGTTCTCGGCGCAGCACCTGCAGATTACAATCGGACGAGCGGCCCATACCGTGCTGGTCGCCCGCGAGACACGCGATCAACAGGAGGATCCCGAGCGAAGTCAGGAAGCGGGCGAGAAGGTCGCGCTGCTCGGGGCCTCTGCTCCGTTCCGCCGGGTCATCGAGCTGGCACGGCGTGTGGCGCCGACCGACGCCTCAGTGTTCATCACCGGCGAGAGCGGCTCGGGCAAGGAGCTCGTCGCCCAGTTCATCCACCAGCACAGCCGGCGTTCCAGCCGGCCCTTTGTCGCGATCAACTGTGCCGCGCTCCCGGAGGCACTCCTCGAATCCGAGATGTTCGGACACCGCAAGGGCGCCTTCACCGGCGCCGTGCGCGACAAGCCCGGCTTGCTCGAGACGGCCAACGGCGGGACGCTGTTCCTCGACGAGCTGGTGGAGATGTCCAAGCCGATTCAGGCCAAGCTGCTGCGCGTCATCCAGGACGGCGTGGTGCGGCGCGTCGGCAGCGAAACGACGGATGCCGTAGTGAACGTCCGGTTCATTGCGGCCACGAACGGTGATCCGGAAGCTGCGGTAAAGGCTGGCATCATGCGGCCAGACCTCTACTACCGCCTGCGCGTGGTGCCGATCAACGTGCCCCCGCTCCGTGAACGGCCCGAAGACATCCCGTTGCTCACCGAGCACTTCCTGTCGACGTACTGGATGCGGCACCGGAGGCAGGGCGCGTCGTCCCCCAGGCTGTCCGATGACGCGATCCGCACGCTGTGCAGCCACCCCTGGCGGGGAAACGTGCGCGAGCTGCAGAACGTGATCGAGCACGTGGCCGTACTCACCGAGCCGGGGGCCGCCATCCGGTCTGAGGATCTCCCGCTCACCATCGAAGCGCGGTCGCCCGTCGCTGCAAACCCGGCATCGCTCAGCTCGACGCTGTTTGATGAGAGCTATCATGGCGCGCGCGAACAGGTCATCGCGCAGTTCGAGCTGCAATACCTGACGTGGTTACTCGGCCGGGCGGGCGGGAACCTGTCGAAGGCCGCCCGGATCGCCGGCGTCGACCGCACCACCCTCTATCGCCTGATGGAGCGGCACGGCCTGCAGCGCAGCCCCAACGCCGCGTGGCTCGTGGAGCGTGAGCCGGGCGACGAGCCGGAACCGACTCCGCAATCAGAACCGGAACCGGCCGTCTGAGCCTGCCGGCTCCTCACGGATTCACGAGACCTTCGCGAATCGCGTAGCGCACCAGCCCGGCGGGGGTGCGAATGCCCAGCTTGTGCATCACCCGGGCGCGATGTGACTCGCTCGTCTTGACGCTGACACCGAGGATCGTCGCGATCTCTTTGGTCGTCTTTCCTTCCGCGATGAGTTGCAGGACCTGCCGCTCGCGAGGCGTGAGCCGCTCCCTCGGCCGGTGCCCGTCGGGCGACTGCGGCGCGGCGAAGAACGCGTCGACCACCGACCGGGATACCACGGGACTCACGTAAACAGCGCCGCCGCGGACGACCTCCTGAATGGCCTGTGCCAGTTCACGGGGGGACTGTGTCTTGACCACGTAGCCGTTGATGCCTGCGCGCAGCGCCTCCATCACCCGCCGGTCTTCGGCATATCCCGACAGCAGGATCGTTTTGGTGAGCGGGACGTGGCGGCGGATTTCGCGCGCGGCGTCGAGGCCGTTCAGGACCGGCATCGCCAGATCGAGGACGGCGACGTCGGGCTTCAGTTCGCGGGCCAGTCGTACCGCTTCCCGGCCATCGGACGCCTCCGCGACGATCTGCATGTCCGGCATTTCGCGCTCGAGCAGCAGCTTGATGCCCCGCCGCACGATCTCCTGATCGTCGGCCAGGATCACGCGGAGCGTCACACGCCACCAGCGTGAGGATACGCTCCGGCGTACCGGCGCTGACCGGCGGCCGGAGCCTTGATGTTCACCATTCTGTAGATCGCGTCGTATCGGCTGATCCAGGGTGGCACAGTGAAGTTTGTGAGCAGTCGCACTCGCGCGCGTTTCGCGCGAGCGCGCGCCACGGCAGGATCGTGGTAGACCGCGCGAATCGCTGCGGCAAGCGCGACTGGGTCGGCGGGAGGCACGAGCGCCGCTTCCGCCGAAGAAACGACGTCCGGGACCCCTCCGACGCGAGCCGTGACAATCGGCACGCCGGCCGCCATCGCCTCGAACAGCACGATCGGCGTGCCTTCGGTGTGGGAGCTCAAAACGAAGACGTCGAAGGCGGCGAACAGCCGTCCCGCGTCGGGGACCGTCCCGTGCAGGCGGACGAGCCGCTCAACACCAAAGCGCGACGCCTGCAAGCCGAGCGATCGGCGCTCCGGTCCGTCCCCTACCGCGGAGACGGTGACGGGCAGATCGGTCAACTTCACAAGCGCGTCGAGCAGGACCTCTGGCCCCTTCTCGGCGCTCAAGCGCCCTACCCACCCGATGACGAATGCGTCTTCTCTCAACCCCAGGGCGCGTCGCGCCGTCGCACGATCGAGCGGCGGCGTGGTTTCCAGCCACCCGTTCTGGACGAAGTGCACCTTGTGCGGCGGGACCCCATCGCGGGTTAGCAGGTCAACGAGCGGGCGCGAGACCGCGACCACCGCGTCGAAGCGCCGGTAGGCACGTCGCTGCAGCCGCTCGTACAGCCGGTGTTTCCAGCCGCCCCATGTGAAGCCGTGAACTGTGGTGACGGTGGGGATGCCCAGTCGCCGCGCTGCGCCAGCGTCTACGACATCCGGCCGATAGCCGTGCGTATGCACGATGCCGGGCCGCAGTCGGCGGCACAGCTCGACGATCGCCGCACGCTCCCGCCAGTACGCTCGACTGGGGACGACAATCGAGTGCGTGCCAACTGCCGCGGCGGCCAGGCTCCCGAGCAGCCTGTGATCCTCATGGCCGCGGTCAAGCACGGCGGCAACGTGCACGTCGTCCCCGGCGTGCGCCTGTCCTTGCGCAAGTGATTGGACGACGCGCTCCAACCCGCCGACTTCCCCGGGCGCCACGACGTGGAGGACCAGCATGCCAGAGCACTCCAGCAAGTCCGACGCCGCAAGGCACACTGTCAGCTCCGCGCCGACGCCTTGTCTAAGTCGGTGGCTTGCCGAGGGCTATAACGCGTCGCCCACCATAGTGTCGAGTCGGCACCGATGCGGCGTTGCGCCGGCGCCACGCTCCGATGACGCAACCAGTCTGGCTAGGCTGGCCGGGCTTGGCACTAACCGTGCACACACCCCTTTCCGTGATTTGTGAGACCAAGCACACAAGCCAAGACGTCGACGTCGTGGTGACGTGCCTGGCGGCGGCGCCCCACGCCGTTCGGGCATCGGCGGCGCGGCTCTCGGACGCCGAGCGCCACAGGGCGCGTCGTTTTGCCTTCGGTCGCGACGCCCGCCGATTCATCGTCGCGCGGGCACGCCTGCGGGAGCTGCTCGCGGCGCGTCTGGGTGTGGGAGCGGAGTCGATCGAGTTCGAGTACGGCGCCCACGGCAAGCCAGTACTCTCGCGGCGGTTCGCGGGCTCGGACTTGCACTTCAACGTGTCGCACTGCGATGACGTCGCCGCGTACGCGTTTTCATGCGGACACACGATCGGCATTGACCTCGAAGCCGTCCGGGTGATCAGCGACGCGGACGACATCGCGGCACGCTATTTCTCGCGCCGCGAGAACACGACATACCGGACCCTCAACCCGCGCGACAGGCCGCTGGGGTTCTTCAACTGCTGGACGCGCAAGGAAGCGTTCGTGAAGGCGCTCGGCGATGGTCTCTCGATCCCGCTCGATCGCTTCGATGTGACGCTCGCGCCGGGGGAGCCGGCGAAGGTGCTGCGGGTCGAGAACACGCCTGGGGACAGCTCCGGCTGGCGGCTGGACAGCTTTTGTCCGGCCGCGGGCTATGTCGCAGCGATCGCCAGTCAGGATAGAGGGTAACCGGCATGTGTTCGATCCTGGGAATCTTCGAAATCGCGGCTGGCGTCGATCTGCAGGCGCTGCGTGAACAGGCGCTGTCCCAAAGCGCGCGCCAGCGCCATCGCGGTCCTGACTGGAGTGGCGTGCATGTCGATGACCGCGCCGTACTGGTGCACGAGCGCCTCGCCATCGTCGACGTCTCCTCCGGTGCACAGCCGCTGCGTTCCGCCGACGGCGGGCTGGCGCTCGCGGTGAACGGCGAGATCTACAATCATCGCGAGCTCCGGCTCGAGATCGCGGATCGCTATGCGTTCCAGACCGCATCGGACTGCGAGGTGATCAACGCGCTGTATCGCGAGCACGACGTCAATTTCCTCGGGCGGCTGAACGGCATCTTCGCCTTCGCGCTGTGGGACCGGGACGCGAGGCGTTACCTGATTGCGCGCGATCCGATCGGCGTCTGTCCGCTGTACATGGGCCACGATGCGGCTGGGCGCCTGTACGTCGCGTCCGAGCTCAAAGCGCTGGTGGGCGTCTGTGACGACATCACCGTATTTCCTCCGGGCCATTATCTCGACAGTCGCGTGGGCACGCCGGTGCGCTACTGGTCCCCCGCGTGGCGAAGCTATGAGCAGACCCGCGGCGTCGCAGTTCCTCCGGGGAAGTTGCGTGCTGCGTTCGAAGCCGCGGTGCACCGTCAGTTGATGAGCGACGTGCCCTACGGCGTCCTGTTGTCAGGCGGCCTCGATTCGTCGCTGGTCGCCGCCTGCGTGGCCCGGTTCGCCAAGCGTCGCGTGGAGTCGGACGATCGTGAGGAAGCGTGGTGGCCGCGTCTGCATTCATTCGCGATCGGCCTGGAAGGCTCGCCCGACCTGGCGGCGGCGCGCGTCGTCGCCGCCGCGTTGGGCACCAGTCATCACGAGTTCAAGTTCACCGTGCAGGAGGGTCTGGACGCGCTGCCCGACGTGATCCGTCACATCGAGACGTACGACGTCACGTCGATCCGCGCCTCGACACCGATGTACCTGATGGCCCGGCGTATCAAGGCGATGGGCGTGAAGATGGTGCTCTCGGGAGAGGGGTCCGACGAGATCTTCGGGGGGTACCTGTACTTTCACAAGGCGCCATCCGCGCGGGCCTTTCACGACGAAACCGTGCGAAAGATCGAGGCTCTGCATCTCTATGATTGCAACCGTGCCAACAAGGCGATGGCGGCGTGGGGAGTGGAAGCACGGGTGCCGTTCCTCGACCTGGAATTCCTGGACGTCGCGATGTCGATGGACGCCGAGCACAAGCGGGTCCGCGCGGGCAGGATCGAGAAGGCGGTCCTGCGCGAAGCCTTCGTCGGCGCTCTCCCCGACAGCATTCTGTGGCGGCAGAAGGAACAGTTCAGTGACGGCGTCGGCTACGGCTGGATCGATGCGCTGAAGGGGCACGCGGAGAACACCATCCGCGATGCCGAACTGGCGCGGGCTGCAACACAGTACCCCACCAATCCGCCGCAGACAAAAGAAGCGCTCCTGTATCGCCGGATGTTCGCGCGAGCGTTTCCGGGCGCCTGCTGCGCCCTGACCGCGCCCGGTGGGCCGTCGATCGCCTGTTCCTCGCCGGCGGCGATCGCCTGGGATCCGGCGTTCGCCAAGGCCGCCGATCCATCCGGGCGCGCGGTGGCGGGGGTCCATCGCGCGACCCAACCACGGGTCCGTGTCTCATGATTTCTCTCGCCGAGGCTCCCCGAACGACTGACGCGCTCCGGGCGTTCCGCTCGACGATCCGCGCGTTCGTCCAAACCGAATTCGTCCCTCACCAGGACCGCTGGCGCGAGCAGCGATTCCCGGACCCGGACGCCTGGACGAAAGCCGGCGCCGTGGGGATGCTGCTCAGCGATGTGCCAGCGGAATACGGTGGCGGAGGAGGCACCTTCGTCCACGAGACCGTCGTCGTGGAGGAGCTCACGCGCGCGGGCGTTCCCCTCCATTCCTTCATTCATGACAATGTTGCGCACTACATCCTCGCGTACGGCAGCGAAGCGCAAAAGCGCACCTGGCTGCCCCGCATGGCGCGCGGCGAGTTGGTGGGCGCGATCGCCATGAGCGAGCCTGCCGCCGGGTCTGACCTGCAGGGCATAAGAACGACCGCGCGCCGCGACGGCGACCACTACGTCATCAGTGGCTCGAAAATGTTTATCACGAACGGCTGGCACGCCGGCCTCGTCTGCCTCGCGGTGAAAACTGATCCGAAAGCGACGGGACCCAAGGCCATTTCGCTCATCATGGTTGAAACACGGGATCTTCCGGGCTACCGCGTCGGCCGCCCGCTCGAAAAAGTCGGTATGCACGCGCAGGACACCTGCGAGCTGTTTTTCGACAATGTGCGGGTCCCGGCCTCGAACCTCCTCGGTCCCGCCGAAGGCCGGGGCGGCTTCCAGATCATGGAGAAAATGAGCTACGAGCGCCTGGCGATTGGCGTGGCTGCCGTCGCAACCGCGGAGCGAGCCGTCGCTATCACCACCAAGTACGTGAAGGAGCGCAAGGCGTTCGGCAACCCGTTGATCGACTTTCAGAATACGCGCTTCAAGCTGGCCGAGTGCAAGACCGAAGCGCATATCGCCCGGGTCTTCCTCGACCGCTGCATCGAGCGCTTCATCGCCGGCGAGCTCGATACCTTCTCCACCGCGATGGCCAAGTATTGGCTGACCGACTGCGAGTGCCGCATCGTCGATGAATGCCTGCAGTTCCACGGCGGGTACGGCTACATCGCGGATAACCCGATCGCCCGCATGTGGACCGACAGCCGCGTGCACCGGATCTACGCCGGCAGCAACGAAATCCTGAAGGAGATGATCGCCTCATCGCTATGAATGAAGACCAGTATCGCGCGCTAGTGGTCGAGTACAATGACTCGGCCGCGCCGTACCCGGCGGACAAGACCATCGTCGCGCTCTTTGAGGAACAAGTCGCGCGCACGCCGAATGACGAAGCCATCCGGTTCGGCGAGCAGTCATTGACCTATAGCGAGCTCAACGACCGCGCCAACCAGATGGCGGCGCATCTCGGCACCTTGGGCGTCGGCCCTGATCACCTCGTCGGCCTTTGTATGGAGCACTCGATCGAGGTGGTGTACGCCATACTCGGCGTACTCAAGGCCGGCGCCGCCTACGTGCCCGTCGATCCTGCGTCCCCGCGCGAGCGCGTCGCCTTCATGTTGCATGACATGGCGGCTGGACGTGTCGGGACTCTGCCGGTATTGGTGACCCAGTCGCGTTTCATCGACAGCCTGCCAAGCGGCCCGGCACGCGTGGTGACGTTGGATGCCGACTGCACCACGATTGCAGGATACCGGGTCGCGAATCCCCGGGCCCCGGTCTCGCCCAACGGCCTCGCCTACGTCATCTACACCTCGGGCTCCACCGGCACGCCGAAAGGCGTGATGATCGAGCACCGCAGCCTCGTCAATTACATCTGGTGGGCCAAGGACCAGTATAGTCCGGGCGAACGCCTGCTCTGGCCGCTGTTCTCCTCGCTGGCGTTTGATCTCACCGTGACGTCGATCTTCACGCCTCTCATTTCCGGTGGCCGCATCGTCGTCGTTCGCGAAGACCCCGGGATGCCCGGCATGGCGATCTTCAAGGTCATCGAGGACGGCGGGGTAGACATCGTCAAGCTTACGCCCGCGCACCTCGCGATGATCAAGGACATGAACCTGCGCGCCACGAGGATCCGCAAGCTCATCGTGGGCGGCGAGGATTTCAAAACTGAGCTGGCGCGCCAGATCACCCAGAACTTCGGCCGCCCGGTAGAGATCTACAACGAGTATGGCCCGACCGAGGCCACGGTCGGTTGCATGATTCACCGCTACGACGTGGAGCAGGATCGCGCGCTCTCCGTACCGATCGGAATTCCCGCGGCGAATGCCGGTGTGTACATCCTCGACGAACAGCTCCGTCCCGTGCCTACCGGGGTCATCGGTGAGATGTACCTCGCGGGGGACGGACTGGCTCGGGGCTACCTCAATCGCCCAGACCTCAGCGCGCAGAAATTCCTGACCACGAAAGATCCGAGACACAATGGCTCTGGTGCACCGCTGCGCTTGTACCGAAGCGGAGACATCGCGCGGTGGAGCACCGATGGCCGCATGGAGTTCCTGGGCCGCGCCGATCATCAGGTGAAAGTCGCCGGGGCGCGCATCGAGCTGGGCGAGATCGAGGCCCGCCTCCTGCAACACGACGGCGTGCGCGAGTGCGTGGTGGATCTCGTTGATCCCGTCGCCCTACGGGCGGCGAAACGGTTGACGCACTGCACGCGGTGTGGTCTCGCGTCCAACGTACCGGGGACGAGCTACGACTCGGCGGGCGTGTGCAATGTCTGCCGCGGTTTTGACGGGTATATCGACAAGGCGCAGGCGTATTTCAAAACGCCGCAGGCGCTCAAGGCGCTCGTCGCCGAGATGAAGGCGCGGCGCACAGGAGACTACGACTGTTTGGTGCTATTGAGCGGCGGCAAGGACAGCACGTACATGCTGTATCAGCTCTGCGACCTCGGGCTGACGCCGCTGGTCTTCACCTTGGACAACGGCTTCATCTCGGACGAAGCCAAGACCAACATCCGTCGGGTCGTGGACGCGCTGGGCCTCGAGCTCGTCATGGGTGGCACGCCACACATGAACGAGATCTTTGTCGACAGCCTCAAGCGCTTCGCCAACGTCTGCAATGGCTGTTTCAAGACGATCTACACGTTGGCCACGAACCTCGCCTCCGAGAAAGGCATCCGCTACATCGTGACGGGACTGTCGCGTGGACAGTTTTTCGAGACGCGCCTGACCGAAGAGGTCTTCCAGCGTGAGGATTTCGACGTCGCCAAGCTGGACGACCTCGTGCTCGAGGCGCGCAAGGCCTACCACCGGCGTGAGGATGCGGTCTCGTGTCATCTCGAGGTCGACATCTTCCGCGACGATGGCGTGTTCCGCGACATTCAGTTCGTCGACTTCTACCGGTACTGGAGCGTGCCGCTGGCGGAGATGCACGCCTATTTGCGGCAGCGCACACCGTGGATTCGCCCCTCTGATACGGGCCGTTCGACGAACTGCCTCATCAACGATGTCGGCATCTACGTTCACAAGAAGCAACGTGGATACCACAATTACGCGCTGCCGTATAGTTGGGATGTGCGCCTCGGGCAGAAAACCCGCGCTGAAGCCGTGGAAGAGCTCGAGGACGAGCTCGATGAAGCGCGAGTTCAGGAGATCATGCGTCAGATCGGTTATTCCGAGCCGACGCAAACGACCGAGACCAGCATCAGGCGCGTGGCGGCCTACTATGTGAGCGAAAAACCGCTGAGCGTCGCGGAGCTCCGCGCGCACCTCGCCACGTGGCTCCCGGAGTACATGCTTCCCACGTACTTCGTCCGGCTCGACCGGTTGCCGCTGACGCCGAACGGCAAGGTCGATCGCCAGGCGCTGCCGATGTTCTGTTACGAGAACATCCAGGCCGGCCACGAGGTCGTCGGACCGCGCACGGAGACCGAGAAGGCACTCGCCGTCATTTGGCGCGAATTCCTGGTCGTGGAGGAGATCGGCATCAACGACGATTTCTTCGACCTGGGCGGTCAGTCCCTGGTGGCGATCAAGGCCTTGTCGCGTATCCGGGACACCTTTGCGGTGGATCTGCCGCTCCGCAATCTGTTCGAGCACCCGACGATCGCCGGGCTGGCCGAGGTCATCGATAAGCTCGCCTGGGTGGGGCAGTCGCAAGCGTCGACCCCCGACGCTGCCGGGCGGGAGGAGTTTGCGTTGTGATCGTGCCGACGTTGCTTCAGGAGTTGCGGAGCCGCGACATCCGAGTCTGGGCGGAGGGCGACCAGCTGCGATGCACCGCCCCCACCGGGGTACTCACGCCCGAGCTGCGCGAGCAACTACGCGAGCGCAAGACCGATATCGTGGCGTTTCTCCGCTCCGCCGAGTCGCTCGCCCAGCAGCAGCGGGGGATGGTGCCGCTGCAGCCTCGAGGCACGCGTGCGCCTGTGTTCGGCGTGCCTGGACACAACGGCGACGTCTTCTGCTACCGGTTCCTGGCACAGCAGCTGGGTGACGATCAGCCGTTCTTCGGGCTGCAGCCTCCGGGTGCCGACGGTCAAGGCGAGCTGCTTACGCGCGTCGAGGATCTGGCCGCCTACTTCGCCACACAGATCCGTGCCTACCGGCCCAACGATGCATATGTCATTACCGGCTTCTGCGCCGGAGGCACGATCGCATTCGAGCTGGCGCGACAACTCCTGCAGCAGGGCGCGACCATTCGTTTCGTCGGGCTGTTCACAAGCCCGTATTCAACGGCGTTCCGGCGGCTGCCGCAGTTCAGCCAGCGCCTCGCGAGTTACGCGGAGCGGGTCCGTTCGCACGCGCGTGCGCTCGCGTCGCTCTCAAATAGGGAGCGTGGGCTCTACATCCGGGAAAGACTGCGCGATCACAAGGCGCGCCGTGACGCCCAATCGCAAACTCCGCCCGATCCGGTGCAGGTTCAGCGGGCCAAGGTTGAGGCCGCCACGATCGCCGCGATCCGTCGCTACACACCTCGCCATTTCGACGGCCGCCTGGGCCTATTCCTACCCAACAAGGAATGGCTGCGCCCGGGCAGCCCGATGCTGCGTTGGCAAGACGTGGCGCGCGAGACGGATCGGTATGTCGGGCCGGACGGCTGTCCCGGTGACGAGATGCTGCTCGAGCGTTACGTCGCTCGCATCGCCGATCTGTTTCGGAGCTGCCGCGGTGAGCTTGGATCCGGACGACCGACTCCGAGAGCGGCCGCGATCGCGTGAGCCACGACGATCGCGCCGGCAGGAGTGAAGTGGTCGTGATCGTAATAGTGGCGGGAGCGTTGCGTCAGCAGCGGTAGCAGGTCGAGGTGCGGGACGTCGAGTCCGTCAGCGACCTGGCCACCCCGCGCTTGCACGAGCGCCAGCAATCGATTGACGATCTCCAGATCGTAATAGACGCTGACCGTTTCCTTCCATGGCCTACCAACCCCGCCGTGCCAAAACTTCGCTGCCTCCTCGGCCGTGTAGGGACCCTCCAGCCATGGCTGATGCACCACCAGCACGCGATCGGCATGCGTCTTCGCCCGGCTGACAAGGCGACGGAAATGGTGCTCGAAATTCCGCAACACGAAGGTTGGGTCGGGCATCGTCCTGAGCACCTCTTTGGCTTCCGCGCGCATGCGTCGCGCGCCGACGAACCATGCCCCGGTGCGCTCCTTCACGTCGACACGACGAAACCACGATCGGAGCAGCCGGCGAGCGATCTCCGGCAAGGCCCACGCGCCGGGCTTCCAGCCGAAGCGTTGCTGCGGATGACAGGAAAACAGCATCTCTTCTGGCACCGGCGTAGCCGCCCGCGACGGCGGGGCACCCTGCTCGATCCAGTGATATATGTCGCTGGCCCCGACCATGACGATTATCGCATCGAGGTGGCGGTACTGAGGAAGGATGCGCTCGAGAATGACATCGAGCTCGGGCGACCCGATTCCTGAGTGTCCCACGTTGCCGACGTGGACCCGGCGAGCGCCCAGGCCGTGGAGGCGATCCGGCGCGTTGAGCAGTTGTTCGAGCACCCCGGGCCAGGTCTTGGCTTGGTCGAGCGCGAAGCACTCGACCGCGCTTCCACCCACCGTCAGAATGCGGTACAATCCCTCCTCCCCCTGAGCAACCTCACCTCCCCGCTCCCCATCCGCGTTGACGTGGAATCGCGCCTGCCGCTCGAGCTCGGGAAACGCGCCGGGGTCCGGCCGGATTTCGAGACGCGCCTGCGGTGGCCAGACGTAATAGCGCGACCGTGCGCGGATCCACCAACGGCACGATGCTTCGGCGACGAGGAGGAGAGCCGGTGCCGCGAGCGCGGCAACGAGGATCCAGAGCATCACGCGCGACTCTGCGCTCGCAACATCGGGAGCCGGGCCCGCAGGTCGACATGCGGGTCATTCCGGTACACGAAGAACACCCATGTCAGCCCGAACAGCACCACCATGGCGACGCCGGCCACGGCCAGGCCGCCCAGGTTTCGGACCTCCAGGCCCAGCTTAAACCACAGCAGCAACCCGAGCACAGGAAGGGCTCCGAGCGCGGCCCGTGGAAAGACGTACCGCAGGTACTCCGTGACCGGCGCATCGAGCTCTCGGCATGCCTGGACCAATACGAGCGCGGCAAACAGGACGTTGGGGATGGCGGTTCCGAGCGCGACGCCGGCAAGGCCGAGCGGACGCACCAGGAGGATGCTGAGCACGAGATTGACCGTACCAGCGATGAGAAACCCGATTGTCGGAAGCCGCGGCTTGCCGAGTCCCATCAGAATCGGAAGCGCCACGCCGCGTATGGGCAGGAAGACCAGGTAGGAGATCATCAGGATCTGCAGGACCTGGCCCGCCGATCGCTCGAACTGCGGGCCGACCCACCACGCGATGAAGCGCGGCCCCAGGACCACGAGGAACAGGCCGGCAATCATCGTTATCGAAAATGCGATCTTGGACCACTTCAGGAAGATTTCCCGCAATTCCGGGATCTTTCCTTGCGTCTGCAGTCGCGTGGCGGTCGGCATCACAACGGCCGCGATGGCCACCACGAATTCCATCAAATAAATGATGACGCTGTTGGCCACGGTGAAATGGGGAATCCACCCCACGCCCATGAACCCCCCGATCACCAGCGAGTCCGTTTCGAATGAGAGGCGGGCGCCGGCGTTGAGCACCAGCACGTACAGGCTGAAGGAAAAGATCTTGCGCACCAGGCCCCAGTCGAACCCCGCCAGGCGCACGCGGATCTCGGGGTACCGGCGGCGAATGACCAGCCAGCAAAGCGTGAAGTCGAAGGCCAGGCACGCCAGCTGAACCAGGGCGAGTACCGTGAGGGACGTCTTGAGCGTAAGCAACGCGACCGTGAGTCCCAGCCGGAGCAGGAGTGTCGCGAGGCGGACGACATTGCGCGGTACAAAATCACAGTGCGCGGCCAGGACGCCTTCCGGGAGCAGCCCAACGAATCCGACCGCCACGAACAGCACCATCACGCCGAACGCGGAGCGGGCGTCGCCATGCAACGCCGTCGGGATGCCGTAGAGCGTAAAGAATGCGTACAGGCCGACTCCGACGACCAGCGCGATGAGTCCCAGCAGCAGGTACAGGCCCATGCAGCTGCTGATCGCCTCGTTGAGACCGCGCGTGTCACCGGTAGCGACGTGCTGCGCGAAGTAGCGGACGGACGCCATCGGGACTCCTAACACGAGCAGCCCCAGGTACCCATTGATCGAGGTGATGAGCAGCCAGGTGCCGTATCCGTCGACGCCCAGCTTGTGGAGCGTGAACGGGGTGAGCAGATACACGGCAAGCACCGTCACCACGGTGATGAGCCAGTTGCTTCCGACGTTCTTCAGCATGCGGCGGATTCTTGGGCGGGTCGGGACTGCATGTCTTGCGACAGCAGCGATGCCGCTTCGCTCACTGTGACAAATGTCAGGGAGGTCATTCTCGTAAGCCCCTCGAGATAGGCGGCGACGGAGGAGTACAGGCGCTCAACGTCGGCAGCGGAACGGCAATGACCCAGTCCGGGCATGAGACTCGGACTGTGCCAGAATAATTGCAGGTGGCGCACACCCTGCTCGAGCAAACGCCGCGACAGCGTCAGCATGTCGCGCATCGACGACTGTTCCGGGGATAGCGCAATGCGCTTGATCAGGCCCGTGCGATGGGCGACCCCGGGAAGGTGGAACCACCGGCCAGGCGGCGCCTCGAGCAGGCGACGCGCGGGATGCCAGAAACTGAAGGGCGCACGGCTGAAACCGTAGGACATGGGAATTTCGAGCAAATCGCCGTTCGGGGCGGGCTCGCGAGCGTCGCGGTCCGGCGCCAAACGATACGGCACGATCGGGGCACCGACGAAGCTGGGGCCATCGTCGACCGGCTCCAAATTGATGAACGGAGCGACGCTGCTGTCGACGCGGTAGCCGCAGCGCAGCAGCGCCGCCACCGTCTCGCGACCGAGGCCATACCGTCCCGCGCGAAACGCCGTTGGCCGGAACTCGAACGCCTCTTCGAGCGCTGCCGTGAGACGTTGGAGCTTCGCCAGCTGCAGCTCGGCCGGTAGGTTCTTGAGCATCGAGTTGCGCGCAACGAACGCTTCGCTGAGGGGAGGAGTGTTCCACGGGTGTAAGTGGGCCGCGATCTCTCCCCGGCCCCCGCTACAGACCTCTCGCATCATGTCGGCCGCGCGAGCATCGGCGGCCACCTGATAGGCCGTAAAGTAGGTCGGCCTCACGCCCAGGCGGTCAAAGAATCCCGCGAGCCGCCGCAGTTCGCCGATGTTCTGCACCGTCACGTCCTGGCGGCTGCGGTACCAATTGTCCTCCTCGGTGTCGATCGAGACGATGACCAGCACCGGAGACTCACGCATGGCGCGGCACCCCCTGCCGGAACGCCGAGGCCGCATGGAGCGCGCGCAACCAGAGCCTTCTCCACCCGGAGCGGAAGATGACGGTCTCGCTGGTCGTCCGGCGCGCCGGCGTCCACTGCTGTTTGTAGGGATCGTCCCCACGCAGGAAGTCGAACGCGCGATAGCCCTGCTGAATCGCGCGCTGAATCATCAGTCCCATCAACACCAGCCCCACGCTTTCCCGCTCCCAGCGAGGGTCGCGCCCACCCTGGTAGAAGTACACCGTGTCGCCGGAGCTAAAGCCGTACCAGGCTGCTGCAGGTTGCCCCTCCACGTCTAGCGTGCTCAGCCAGAGTCGTTTTTGCTTCGCCATCTCACCGGCGAACTGGCGCTGCAAGCGCTCGCTGCGCGGGTCGCGAAACGCTCCTCCACCTGCACCGTCCCAGCGCTGCTCATGCAACCGCAGCAGGTGGCCCCAGCCCTCGTCGAGCCGATCCTCTCCATAGTCCACAACGGCGGCAGCGTGATCTCGAAACAGGCTGCGCTCCTTACGGCGCAGGATCTGGCGTCGGTTCGCGCTGAGCGTCGCGAGGTAAATGTCCCATGAACGCGGCAGCTCGAGCCGCGGACACCGCCACAACGGGCTCCGTCGGATCGCGTGCCCGCGTGCCGCGAGGGCGGCGCAGAGCCGCTCCGCATTCGGGGCTCGCTCCACGAGATTGTCGAGGACGATGATCTCCCACGGCATCGCTTCGATCGCCGCCGCGAGAGATCGCATATCGGCCTCAGCCAGAGCCAGTACGTCGAGCTGATCCGGACAGCCGATGTCTCCGATGGCCCAGTTCAGCGCACACACCCAAACCCGGTGGAACTGGACGCGGCACATACGGACGGGCACCACAGCGTGGAGCGCGCGGTCCGAGCCGTGCAGCAGGAGAACTCTGCTCGCATCCAGTTCCTCAGGCGGCGCGGAGTCGGCCCACGCACGATGCCAGCCCCAGCTCATGAACGGGGACGGCGAAGTGCCGCGCGCGAGCAGCGCATCCCACGCGTCGGATCCGAGCGCGAGAGCATCCGACAACGACGCCCGCGTCACGCCCGATGTGGCTCGCGGGCGTTCCATGACCAACGACCGACTCTCCAATCCTGGTTTTCTCCCGATCCATGGACGTCGTGGGGGAGCAACGCCGACCCCGTCGGCCGTTTGTGCAAGAGGCGCGCCCTTTGGATCGTCGCACCCGTGAAGCGCGGTGTGGCGTCGCCATGTTGCGTCGAGGCCACACCGCCCGTGGCGCCACTCTTGCTCTTGAGCCACCGATATGTGCGGCATCGCAGGCGTCGTGTACCGGGACCCGGAACGCCCCGTGGCGGAGTCGTTGGTGCGCCGCATGTGCGGCGCGATCAAGCATCGTGGGCCGGACGACGAGGGGATTTACGTGCACGGGGCCGCAGGTCTCGGCATGCGGCGGCTCAGCATCATCGACCTCAGCGGCAGTCGGCAGCCGATCTTCAACGAAGACGGCTCCAAGGTGATTGTCTTCAACGGGGAGATCTACAACTACCAGGAGCTGCGGGCCGACCTCGTGGCCCGCGGCCATACGCTCCGCACATGCGGGGACACCGAGACCGTGCTGCATCTCTACGAGGATCGAGGGCCTCAATGCGTCACGCCGCTCCGCGGGATGTTCGCCTTCGCCATCTGGGACGCGTCCTCGGAGACCCTGCTACTCGCGCGGGATCGGTTCGGAATCAAGCCACTTTACGTGATCACCGCTCCCTGGGGGATCGCGTTCGCGTCCGAGCTGAAGGCGCTGCATGCCGCCGGCCTGACGTCGCGCGAACTCGACTGGGAAGCACTCGACACGTTCTTCCAACTCGGATACATCCCCGCTCCTCGGTCCGCGTTCGTGGACGTGCACAAGCTCGAACCCGGACACACGCTCGAGTGGCGCCGCGACGGAGACGTGGTAACCCGCCGGTACTGGCAGTTCCCATTGCACGAGCGTCCCAGCCCCACCCCTGACCCCGAGGAGCGGGTTCGCGAGTGGCTGGATGGGTCGGTGGCGGCACATCTGGTCAGTGACGTGCCCGTGGCCACATTCCTGAGCGGCGGTCTCGACTCCTCAGCGGTCACCGCGAGCATGGCCCTCGCGGGAAATACGCCGCACGCATTCACCGCCCGGTACTCGGGTTCGGGAGCGACAGCGGCCGACGAGACGGGACTCGCGCGGACGTTGGCCAACCGCTACGGCGCAGAGCTCACGGTGATCGACATTCGCCCCGAGCTCCTCAACATCTTCGAGCCGATCGTCCGAGCGCTGGACGAGCCCCATGCTGACGACTCGGCGATTCCGACATGGCTACTGTCGCAAGCGGTGGGGAGTCGCTACAAGGTGGCCTTGACCGGCATTGGGGGGGACGAGCTGTTCGCTGGATACCGGCGCCACTTTGGCCTCCTCGCCGCTGAGCACTACGCCCGACTGCCAGCAGGTGTGCGGCGCATCGCCGGCGCCATGAGCCGCTTCCTACCAGAGCCGCGGGACGGGTCGCTCGGCGTTGACCGCCTCAAGCGTTTCCTCCGGACCGGCAACGGTGCCGTGCCCGATCGGTTCCTAGACCTAATGAGCCCGCTTTCGAATGCCGAGCGTCTAGCGGTATACGCGCCCGGCCAGCGGGAGCGGGCCGGGATCACGGGTTCGGCAGCCAGTGTTCGCTTCCGCGACTTGTTCAGCGCCCACGGCCGCCCCTCGGGACTCGCCGCCGGATTGTATCTGGACTACGCGACATATCTCCCCGACGACATCCTCGCGCTCAGCGACCGGCTGTCGATGGCGCATTCGCTCGAGGTGCGCGTCCCGTTCGTCGACCATGTCCTGGTCGAGGCTGTCTTCCCGCTCCCCCAGCGCGTGAAAATCGGACCGTGGTGGCGGGCGAAGCGCCTCCTGCGGCGCGCCCTACGTCCTCGCCTGCCACCGGATCACCTCCGGGCACCCAAGCGCGGCTTCGTCGGCCCTACTGCGGCCTGGCTCCGAAACGAGCTCCGCCCGATGCTGACAGACGAACTGTCCCCTGAACGCCAGCGTCGCTTGGGTTATTTCGATCCGGCGACCGTGCAGACGTTCCTCACGGAGCACCTTACGGGACGCCAGAACTGGGAGCGGATACTATGGGGACTGCTGTGTTTCTCGACGTGGCATCGACTCTACGTGGAGTGAAGAGACCCAGCCATTGGAGCGTCTCGACGACGAATGGCGCCGGGTCGCTCCAGCGCCAGACCTCCGAGCGATCGCGGCGCGGAGAAACCCGAAAGAAGTCGAGGAGCGCGCGGAGGCGCGCGCCGCGTGCCTTGAGACGCAGATACAGCTGGTCCACGTCCCCCCAGAACCAGCGACTCCGGACACCCACTCGGTAGTCACGGTGCCCGGGGACGCGCTCCCCGGCGGCGCAGCGAACGAGCAGCGCTGGGAAGTCGACGCCCGAGTCGATCGCCAGTTGCAGAGAGCCCCAAAACCGACCGTTGATCTCCATCACGACCTGGCGGCCAGTCTCATGTTCCCGCTTGCACTCGATCATCGCGACGCCTTGCCAGTCGAGCGCGTCGAGCAACCGCAGTCCGGGACCGGCCAGGCGCTCGTCGAGCGGGATGCTTTCCCGATAGGTGCTGACACCGCCGCTCGGTGGCTTCTCCCGCAGACGCCGATGGGCGAACATGGCGATCGTCCGGCCGCCCCAGCGCAACGCGAAGAACCCCTCCCCAAGACCCGAGACACGCCGCTGCACCAGGACGGGGAATGCAGCGGCCGGGAGGGCAGCCAGAGCGCGGCGGCACTCGACGGCATCGGCAACTGGTGTCACCGTCAGCTTGCGACGGATACCGGCCGCGGTCACGACCGAGCGGTGGGGTTTGACGACGGCTGGAAAGTAGTCCTCTGGCAGGGTCACGTCGCAGTCACCGGGCGGCGAGGTGGTGCGCGGCCCC
>Ga0066709_100000103_pt1 | contig 31759 bp, 32 predicted proteins | sample GraSoiAngelo_158_FD_79665 | JGI IMG/M metagenome (GOLD analysis project Ga0066709, IMG submission 79665) | Grasslands soil microbial communities from the Angelo Coastal Reserve, California, USA - 14_1009_16_30cm | ecosystem: Environmental > Terrestrial > Soil > Grasslands | place: USA...
CCGAAGGACGGCAACGTCATCGAGGACGTGCGCGTCGTGCACGGGGACCCGGACGCGAGAGCGGATGTTGTCGTCGAAGGCGAGTACGAGGTCGCGATGCAGGACCAGGCAGCGCTCGGACCAGAGGCTGGGCTTGCGGTGCCGGGGCCGGACGGCAGCGTCACGCTTCACATCGCGACGCAGTGGCTGCACGAGGATCTGCGTCAGATCGCGCCGTGCCTCGGACTTCCGGAAGAGAAGGTGCGGCTGGTGCTCGCGGGAGTCGGCGGCGCGTTCGGCGCACGCGAGGACGTGACGCTCCAGATCCACGTGTGCCTCCTCGCGCTCGCGACGAAGCGTGCGGTGCGCATGACGTACGGCCGCGAGGAGTCCTTCTACGGACACGTCCATCGGCATCCGGCGCGCATGTGGTACCGGCATGGCGCGACCCGTGATGGCCGTCTCGTCTTCGTGCGTGCGACGATCGTGCTCGACGGCGGCGCCTACGCGTCGTCCACCTTCGCCGTCGTCGCGAACGCCGCCTGCTTCGGCGGCGGGCCCTACCGCGTTCCGAACGCGCTCATTCACGCCGTCGGCGCATATACGAACAACCCGCCCACCGGGGCGATGCGCGGATTCGGCGCGGTGCAGTCGTGCTTCGGCTACGAGGCGCAGATGGACAAGCTCGCCGCAGCGCTCGTCATCGATCCGGTCGAGCTGCGCGCGCGGAACGCACTGGAGAACGGCGACCGCATCGTGACCGATCAGCCGGTCGAGGGATCCGCGCCCGTTGCCGAGGTGATCCGGCGCTGCGCGGCGCTGCCCCTCCCGCCGCAGCGTTCGTCGAACGATCCGCTCGAGCTTCCCGGCGGCGCGGGCAATCTGACGCACGGCGAGGGTGTGAAGCGGGGCGTGGGGTTCGCCGTCGGACTGAAGAACGTCTGTTACTCGCACGCGTTCGACGATTTCTCGACCGCGCGCGTTCGTGTCGAACGCGACCAGGGCGGTGTCGTCGCGCGCGTGCACACCGCGGCGTCCGAAGTAGGGCAGGGGATCGTCCTCGTCTGCGAGCAGATCGCGCGCACCGAGCTCGGGGTCCAGCGCGTCATCGTCGAGACGCCGGATACGACGATCGGCTCCGCCGGCTCATCGTCCGCGTCGCGGCAGACCTGGATGACGGGCGGTGCCGTGCTCGCGGCCTGTCGCGAGGTGAAGGCCGAGCTCGTCACGCGCGCTCGCGGACGGCGTCTCGATGATGTCGACGTCGCGGAGCTTCTCGACACGCCGGTCGAGCGCGTCGTGACGCACCGCCATCGGCCGACCGAGAAGCGCAACGACACCACGCAGAACGACGGTCATGTCGCATTCCTGTTCGCCGCGCACAGGGCCGTCGTCGACGTCGACGTGGATACCGGGCTGGTGAAGGTGGTGCAGATCGCGACGGCGCAGGACGTCGGCAAGGCGATCAATCCGCTCGCGGTGATCGGTCAGCTCGAGGGCGGCATCGCGCAGGGTCTGGGGCTCGCGGTGATGGAGGAGGTCCAGCTGAAGGACGGCGCGGTGCGCAACGCGTCGTTCACGGACTACCTGCTGCCGACGATGCTCGACATGCCGCCGGTCGTCTGCGACCTCATCGAGTTCCCGCACCCCGACGCGCCGTACGGCGCGAAGGGCGTAGGGGAACCGCCGACGATCTCGAGCACACCCGCCATCGTCGCCGCGATCCGCGCCGCGACCGGCCGCGCCCTCGAGCGGGTGCCGGTGCGACCGGATGACATCGTCTTCGGGGCGTCGTCGCACTCCGGGTGGCGCGTTGCAGCCGGCGACGACCCTCGCGGCGCTGAGCGCGTTCGATAGACCGAGCACGCGGGCAAACCGCCCTTCGCGCGCGAGCTCGACGTCGCCCACACCTCTCGCTCGCTGCTGGCTACGCCGGCCCGCCGTTCAGCTGGCGCGCGGCGCTCGGGCCGGCTGGGCGCAGACGCTCGCTCGAGGTGTGCCGCTCCGTTCTCGCCCGCGCGCGAAGCGCGATGCGCCCGCTGGCTCACAGATGCACTCGCGCGCATCATTCATGGCGATGCTCTCGCTCGAGACGCTCCGCGCCGCGCCGAAAGTGCTTCTGCACGATCACCTCGATGGCGGGCTGCGTCCGGGCACGATCGTCGAGCTCGCGCGCGAGCTGAGGTACGGCGGTCTTCCGACAACCGATCCCGGCGAGCTCGCCCGCTGGTTTCACGCCAGCGCGGCGAGTGGATCGTTATCGCTCTACCTGCGCGGCTTCGCGCACACCATCGCGGTGATGCAGACCCCGGACGCGGTCGAGCGCGTCGCGTACGAGTGCGGCGAGGACCTCGCGCGCGACGGGGTCGTGTATGGGGAGGTCCGCTACGCGCCGGTCTTCAGCACGCAGGGCGGCATGAATCTCGAACAGGTCGTCACCGCGGTCGTTCGCGGCTTCGAGCGGGCCGAATCCCGCTATCCCATCACGCTGCGCCAGATCATCTGCGCGATGCGGGACCGCACGGATTCGCTCGAGATGGCCGAGCTCGCGGTCGCCCACCGCGAGCAGGGCGTCGTCGGCTTCGACATCGCCGGTGAGGAAGCGGGCCATCCGCCGAAGGCTCACCTCGAGGCGTTCCAGCTCTGTCGGCGCGAGAACTTCTCGATCACCATTCACGCTGGCGAGGCCTTCGGTCCTCCATCGATCTGGCAGGCTCTGCAGTACTGCGGCGCACACCGCATCGGGCACGGCGTTCGCCTGATCGAGGACATGGCGATCGTCGACGAGACTGTCGTGAAGCTGGGACCACTCGCGGCGTACATCCGCGACAAGCGCATCCCGCTCGAGCTCTGCCCGTCGAGCAACGTCGACACCGGCGCGGTCCCGTCGCTCGAGGAGCATCCGATCCGTCAGCTCATGGAGCAGCGATTCCGCGTGACCGTGAACACCGACAACCGACTCATGTCGGACGTGACCCTGTCGGAGGAGTTTCGGCGTCTCTCTCGGGCCTTCGCGCTCACGCTCGACGACGTCGAGAAGCTCACGCTGAACGCGATGAAGAGCGCGTTCATCGGTTACGACGAGCGCCTCGCGCACATCTATGGAAAGATCAAGCCCGGCTTCGCGAAGCTGCGCGGTGAGCCGGCGCTCGCGGGATATCGGCTGCCGCCGAGCGCCTAGCGAATCGCCGTCATTCCCAATAGGTATTGGACTCGGTGCCATAAGAGCCAACTAGAATCGCCGCGTGATACGCATGTCCTCAGTTTCGGGCGCGCGTCCGCGTCGACGACAGATGCTCCGTATCGCCTTCGCGAGCGCCGTCGCTCTCAGCGCGACCGAGCTCGTCGCGGCGGTGGCGCCCTACCTGCGGGTGACACGCGTCGTTGGTCTTGGCGCGCCGGTCGCCGTCGGCAAGGCGACCGAGATCCTGAGGCAGTTCGCCGCGACGAACGATCGTCCGATCCTCATCCGCGAGGGCCGCTTCTTCCTGTTGCACGCGCCGGGCGGCATCATCGCCGCGTACCGCAAGTGCACCCATCTCGGGTGCACGGTCCCGTTCTCGACGGAGAAGGACCTCTTCGAGTGCCCCTGCCACGGCTCCCGCTATGACAAGCGCACCGCCGTGGTGCTGAAGTCGCCCGCGCCGAAGCCGCTGCAGCTGTTCCACATCACGCAGTCGCAGAGCGGCGTCCTGGTGGTCGACACCAACCCGCTGAACGTCATCGACCGGGGACAGGAATGGGACGATCGGTACCTCGAGATCCGCGAGGGGTAGCGCCGCTCAGCGCGCCGATGTACACGCCCGAACCCACGAGAATGCCGCCAACGACGAAGATCGGCGTGATCGTCTCGCCGCGAAGCGCGGCGCCAAGCGCGACGGCGACCAGCGGCATGACAACGAGAGCGTAAGACGAGGCGGACGCCGTCCAGCGCCGCAGCATCATGAGGAACAGCCCGAAGAGGCCGATCGAGCCGACGATGGACAGGTAGGTCACGACGATCCAGACCGTGCTCGTGTGCGGCAGCTCGTGCGGCTCGCCGACCACGAATGACAGCGCGAGGACGATGAGCGCACCGACGAACATGCCGACCGCGTTCGTCGCGATCGGGTGCATTCGCGGCAGTCCCTTGGCGATGACGCCGGACTCGGCGGCCACGAGCGCGTTCGCGAGTATCGCGACCAGCGATAAGAGGGGAACGCTCGCGGAGAGCTGCTCGCGGAACACGAGCGCGATGCCGGTGAGCGCGATGAGCCCTCCCACGAGTCCGCGAGCACGGAACGGCTCGAGACCGTGAAGCGCGACAAGGACCAGCGTGAAGAGCGGAACGGTGGCGAGGACGACCGCCCCCGTCCCCGCCGGAGCGTCCTGAAGTCCGTAGTACGTGAGGGCGTATCCGACTCCGAAGTTGAGCGCGCCGTACAGCGCCGCACCCCGCAGGGAGGCGCCGTTCGGAAACGGGACGCGCCAGACCGCCATCGCCGCGAACAGCAGCGCGCTCGCCGGAAGGAATCTCAGCGCGGCGCCCCAATACGGCGGCAGCTCGGCGTTGCTGAAGCGGACCGCGACGAAGTTGCTTCCACCGATCAGCACGACCAAGAAGAAGAGCCCGAGCGTGATGCGGTCGGGCTTTACTTGAGCCAGAGCAAGTCGCCGAAGAAGAAGTCCTGTCCCTGCGCGACGGTGCGCGCGACGCCCGTCTTCATGTCGAGCACGAAGAACCCGCCCTGGCCGACATACGCGATCTTCGTTCCGTCAGGCGACCAGGCGGGCACGACGTCGTCGCCGGTCTGCCCGACGGACTTGAGGCCGGTGCCGTCGCACGGGACGACGAAGAGGTCGGACGGAACGCTGAGGTGCGCGAACTGGCCCCTGGTGCTCGCGCGCGCGATCGTGTGCCCCGCCGCCGAGAACACGACGACGCAGTCGTTCGGCGAGAACCTGGGGGCCTGCAGGTACCAGAAGCTGTCCTTGCTCTGAAGGAGCGGCCGCGCGTTCGCTCCATCGATGTCGGCGCGCCAGAGCGCGTCGACCTGCCCGTCCTTCAGATGCACGTAGATGAGGGTCTTTCCATCGGGGCTGATGGTCGGATCGGCGCCGTCCTTGACGATGCGCTTGCGCTCACCGGTGCGAAGATCGAGCCGCTCGATCGCGTCATCGTTGCCCGTGAACGACCCGTTCTGGATGATCGCGGCGCGCCGGTGAAAGTAGAGCACGTTGCCCGACGCGTCGAAGCGCGGGCTCGCGTAGAAGACGTTGTCAGATTCGTGCTGCACGACGGCTCGCAGGCCGGTGCCGTCGATGTTCACCGTGTACAGGTCGGAGCCGAATCCGCGTTTTGGATCGGACTGCGGCGTGAGTGCGAACACGATCGATTTTCCGCTTGGATGGAGCGACGGCGTGGACGGCGCGCTCTGCGGTGGCAGGTCGACGATGCGCCCCAAAGTACGAGCCGTGTTGTCGAGGGCGAGGAGGCCGCCTGGATTGGCGAGGATGAACGACGCGTTGAAGCCAACACCCGGAGCGACCGGTGCGCTCGATGTGGGGGGATTCGTGACGGGCTGACAAGCGAAGAGCAAACACGCGAGCGCAATAACGACGACGCGCCACCGAGGGCCCCCGCGCGCGAGGGGTCCCCGTCCCGAAGGGACGGGGTTTCGCGCGTTGAGAGGGTTTCGGTGGCGCGTCGTCGGACTAAGCACGCGCGTCATGCGATGACTTCTCCGGAGCGCACGACCTTCTCGCGGATGTGGCCCTGGATCCGAGCGGACACGCGAGCGTAGTGCTGCACCGCGCTCACGAAGGCGGCGTGCGACCAGGTGAGCGGCGAGACCGACAGCGGCTCGCCGGTGTACGGATGGACCTGCTCCGCGAGGACCCCTGACGGCAGCGCCTTGCTCGCGGACCACCGCAGGAGCGCGAGCGGCCGCTCGAGATCGTCGAGCGTCGCCGCCGTCGCGATGTACCACTCCGCCAGCCACAGCGTGCTCACGAACCACGGATTCCCGGGGACGCTCGCGACGTCCTGGGACACCTGGAAGTAATGGTCGTTCTCGTAGCGCGCGATGCCGCCGACCGGCGTGCGCACGGTGAGCCGCTGCTCGATGGCCTTCATCGTCGCGACCACGCGTGGATCCGCCGCGGGCAGCATGCCGAAGAGGAAGATGCCGGCGAGCGAGATGTCGATCGTCGCGTCTTTGACGATCATGCCGTCAGGCAGGACGGCGACGGTCCGCACGAACCGGCCGCGATCCTCATCCCAGAGGTGCGTGAGCGCGGCTTCGCGGATCTCCTGGGCAGCGACCGCGTAGCGCTTGGCGAGCTCGTGCTGTCCGAAGGCCACGGCGAAGTTGCGCCCGGCGGTGAGGCCTGCCCACACCGCGGCCGTGGTGAATGCGTGGATGCCACGGCGCTCCTCCCACAGGTCGAACGACGGCGCGGGGAGCTTCGTGTGCGTCTCGCGGAAGGTCGCCATGAAGTCGGCGCCGGTCCGCACCAGCTTGCGGTAGAGCGGTCGGATGAATTCGATGTCACGGTCGCGCTCGTAGTGCTGCCACAGCGCCCAGATCGGCAGCCCCGTCTCGTCCTCCTGGATCGGCAGCTCGAGGCGTCCGTCCGACGTGGACCACGCGTGCCACGACGAGCCCAGGGATCCATCCGGGTTGTACTTGTGGAGCAGGTAGCCCTCGTGCGTCATGAGGTCGCCGCACAGGAAGAAGAAGCGGCGCGTCACCTCGCCATATCCGGCGAGGTCGAGCGCATCGGCGACGAGCGCGCCGTCCCGCGGCCACATGTAGGAGTACGTGTCGCGGTTGAAGCGCAGGACGTCGGAGTCGTTGCCGGCGATGATCGCGCCGTGGTTGTCGACCTGCGTTCGGATGACGAGTGTCGAGCGTTTGTACAGACGCGCGATCTCCGCGGGCAGGTGATCCGCGATCGACTCGTCCTTGTTCGCCCAGAGGCGCCAGTAGTCCTTCGTCCGCGCGAGAAACGATGCCGGAGTTCGCTCGCGGACGAGCTTGTCCAGCTCGCGCACCTCCTCGTACGACTCGCCCGCCGCGATCCAGAACACGACGGTCGAGCTGCCGCTGCTCGGGACCCGAAACGTCAGCATCCCAACGCTGTCGATCGAACCCTGCGCGACGGGATTGCGTGACAGCACACCGTCCTCGGCGTCGCGCCACGTGCCTTCCTTGCCCGGCGAATCCTTCTGACCGATCGCGAACGAGGTCAGACCGAAAGAATGCCCACCCGCGGTGCCCGAGATGAGAAAGGCACGCCTGCCCTTGTAGTGGACGATCGCCTGCGATCGTGGGTCGTAGAACGCAGAGTCGCCGACCTCGTTGCCGAACAGGTGCGCGTCGAAATGCTGGAAGACGCGGATCTCGCGTTCCCGTCCAAGCTCGTCCTCGACCGTGACCTCTTTGAAGTAGATGTTCCGGTCGAAGTCCACCGCGTCGCGGCAACGAAGGCGCAGCCCGAGGGTCTCGTTGTGAGCTGTCGTGTCGCCCACGAGCGTCTCGTGCTCGTACGCGATGTGGCTTTCCCAGTCGTCACCGCCGACCCAGCTGAACTTGCCGTCGACCCACACGCCGAAACGGCATGGTGCGCCGACGGTGTGGTTCTCCTGTCCGACGTGCGGGTAGAAGATGTCGCGCAGCTGATAGCGCGCGTCGAACGTGACGAGAAAGTCGCCATTGCCGAGTGGGAGGTCGCGGGGCAAATCAGGCCCTGCGTGTCGCCGCGAGGAAACGCTTGGCGTTCGTCACGATACCGGCATGGTCGCCGCGCTCGAGGAGATCGCCGCGGATGAGCGGGCCGCCGATGCCGAAACCGACGACGCCAGCCTTGAAATACGCGGGGATCTCGTCATATTCGACATTCCCGGTGGCGACGAGCGGTAGATGCGTGAGCGCGCGGCGTATGTTCGCCACGAAGTCCGGGCCGCCGATCGTCGCGATCGGAAAGATCTTGATGAAGTCCGCGCCCAACTCGGCGGCCTTCACCATCTCGCTCGGCGTCATCGTCCCGGGCATGGTCATGACGTCGCGCGCGCGACCGACCTCGAGCATCTCGGGCACGAGTGCCGGGCTGACGAGGAAGCGCGCGCCCGCGAGCACGGCGTCCTCGGCCTGCGCGCCGGACAGAACGGTGCCGGCGCCGACGATCGCGCCCTGCTTCGCGAAGGCGTCGTCGGTCGCGAGCTTTGCGATGAGCTCGTAGGCGTCGGGCACGGTGAGCGTGATCTCGACGAGACGAACGCCCGCCTCCGACATGGCGCGCGCGGCGCGCTCGGCCAACTCGGGTGTCGCGGTCCGGATGACCGCCACGAGTCGGTCTTCTCCGAAGATCCGGACCAGGTCGCGCCGTAGCGCGAGCGGCTGCTGCAGGGTCGCCATCTCAGCCAATCGTATCGCTCGGCGAGCGCGCGATGGCCGACGCGACCCGGCTCGCGAGCTCTTCGGCCGTCGCGACATCCTCCGGAGCGAAGCGTCGCTGCGATTCCGCGTTGGTGAACGACATCGAGCCCTTCACCTGACCCTGCACGAGGAGTGGGACGCCCATCCACGCGCAGATGCCGCGTTCGAGCAGTTGGCGTAGGTGGTCGCTGTTCCGCGCCAGGCGCTGCAGTCGATCGGGATCGACCTCCGCCCAGATGATCGGCCGCGCGTCGCGCAATACGTCCCACACCGGATGCGCTCCGAGCGGATCGCGCCGGTAGCGGCTCGCGACGGCCCAGTTCGCGCGCTCGATATCGACGTCGAGCGCCGCGAGCGCGACGCGCCGCAGCGATCCGTCCGCTTCGAGCAGATCGATCGCGCAGAAGTCGGCGAGCTTCGGCACCGCAAGTCGCACGATCTGCTCGAGGCGACCTTCCACGGCACTCTCCTCACCGAGTGTTTCGCCCGCCCGGAGCAACAGCCGCATCCGGCCCTCAGCGGCTTCCGCCGCGGCCCGCGCGCGCCGCTCTGAGTCGAGTAGCGCAGCGCGGTCGATCGCGCTCGCAACGCGTTCGGCGATGAGACGGAGCAGGCCGAGCTCATCCGCGGTGAACGTGTGCCCGCGCTCGCACGCTAGGTAGAGGAGACCGACGAGCTCGCCCTCGGCGTGAAGGGGCGCGACCACGGATGCCTGGACCGGTGCGCCCACGAGCGCGTCGAGCTCGGCTGCGGAGAGATCCAGGATCGCCATCGGCCGGCGGGCCTGTATCGCGCGCTCCGCGTCGCCGCCGCGGACACGCACCGATGCGCGCGGCAGCTGATCGAGTCCGACCGCGGCCCGCACGGCGAAGCTGCCCGCGGGGTGAGCCGGAACGAGCACGAGCGCCGCGCGCGCCTCGAATACCGGCATGATGCGCCGCAGCATCTCGGGCAGCTGATCGTCCAGCGCGTTTCGTGCAAGCACTGCATCCGTGATGCGTTGCAGCGCCTCGAGCCGCGCCGTCGCGATCTCGGCATCGGCTCGCGCGTTGCGCTCGCGGTAGAGCAGCTCGCGTCGCTCGCGATCGGCGCGCCGAAGGTCGTCGGCATCGCTTGCCTCGCGGATGAGGGCGGTGCGCTCACGGCGCATCACGCCGACCTCACGGATCATCGCCGAGACGATGAGCGCGGTGAGGCAATAGAGAACGAGGATGAAGGCGACGTAGGGCAGCTGGATCGGCAGCCCGAGCGCGCGCTCTCGCCAGAGCGCGAGGCCAAAGAACTCGAGCGACACGATCAGCGTCGCGGCGCCTGCGCCGATGTCACCGAGCCGGAATGCGGCGGTGATGATGAACAGGACGGCGAAGAGCGGGAACAGGACCCAGTTCGGGTCGGGCGTGATCGTGAGCATTCCGAGAAAGATGACGACGCAGTCACCGACGAAGGCGACAAGCGAGATCCGCTCTTGATCGGCCGCGGTACTCGCGCGCCCGGACAGGACGTGCAGCGCCGCCGCCCATACCAGCAGAAAGCCGGACAGCGCGAGGACGTAGCCGAGTCCCAGATTCGGTAGAAGCGGCGCGATGAGCAGCGCGGCGATCGCGCCGACGACGCGCGTCCAGGTGATCGCGCGCTCGAAACGTCGTGGCGCCTCGCCGATGTCGCTGACGTCCGCGCCGCGAACGTCAGCGCTCGATGAGGAAGACTCTTGCGGGAGCACCGTCACCGCCTTCGAACTTGATGGCGCCGCACGCGAGCTCGTACTCTCCGGGCCGCACCTCGCCAAGATCGAGACCCTCGATGATCACGATCTTCGCGCCGAGGAGCGTCTTGTGCGTGGGATAACCCTCCTTCTCCGGCCCCTGCGGCTCGATCGAGAGGTAGTCGATACCGACAAGCTTCATGCCGCGGTCGACGCACCAGCGGGCCGCGGTCCGGTCGAGCGCCACGAAGTCCCGGTCGAACGGACGGGCCGGCTCGCGCCAACGCTCGCTGTTGCGCGTCTTGAATAGGATTCGCTCGGTGCTCGCGGGCACGCCGGCGCGCTCGAGCCAGGCCGCGCTAATGTGACCCGGGCCGTCGAAGCCGATCACGCGACAGGGGCCCACGAGCGCGTCGACCGGCAGCTCATCGACGGTGCCGGCGCCCTCGATGAAGTGCACCGGCGGATCGACGTGCGTCCCGGTGTGATCGCTGAACGTCACCACGGAGACGTTCGCTGAGTCGCCCTTCGCGATCCGCCGCAGCGGCGTGATCTTTGGGCCTTCCTCGCCCGGCCAGGTCGGCATCCCGGGGCGCATGACGAGCGAAACGTCGTGCACGTTCATGGACCAACCTCCACCACTGTCTTGATCTGCGATGGATCGTGTGGCAATGCGCTTGCCGCATCGGCGAGTGGCACGCGCCGAGTGATGAGCGTGCTGAGAAATCCTGGCCAGCGCCGCTCCGCCTCGGCGAGATCGGCGATGCCTTGCCGGAAGTCGTCGGACTTCGCGTTCACGACGCCGAGGACGAGGATGTTGTCCAACACGAGGTTCTGATTGATGAGGTCCGCCGGCAGCAGGCTGGAGCGCCCCGCGCCGGTGACGCTCGTGAGGATCACCGCGCCGTTGGCGCCGACGAGCCGAAGACACTCGAACGCGATGGCGGACGTTCCCGTGGCCTCGATCACCACGTCGATCCGCTTCGAGCGCGCCGCGACAGCGGCGAGGGGCGTGACGCTGGTCGCGGCGTAGCCGGCGCCGATGCGTGCGAGGAGTGCCTCCTTCTCAGGCTTGTGCCTGCGCTCGACGACGGTAACGTCGAGACCCTGGAGCCGAAGCTTCACCGCCGCGAGGATCCCCACCGGTCCGCCGCCGGCGACGATCGCAGCGCGCGGTTCCCACACCGTCATGCGCCGCTGCGCCACGCTGATGTGACGCCATCCCTTCTCGCTGATCGTGAGCGGCTCGAGGAGCACCGCGACGTCGGCGATGGTCTCGGGGACGGCGAACAGGTATTCGGGTCGCTCCGCGAAACGCTCGGCGCAGAAGCCGTGGAGACCTTCGATGCCGCGCTCGAGGAAACCACCCCAGAGACACATGTCTTGCTCGCCCAAGAGGCAGTTCGGACAGCCATCGGGCCGGCGAACGCTCGCGACGACCGGCGTGCCCGCCTTCAGCGACCCCGCGTCGCGGGCGACGCGCCCGAAGCTTTCGTGACCGATGACGAGCACATCGGCGCCGTCCGGCGCGCGTCCATACTCGCCGCGCTCGATCTCAGCATCCGTACCGCATAGCCCGACGCGCACGACGTCGACCAGGACCTCACCCTCGGCCACGACTGGCTCGGGTACGACGCGCACCGCGCCGGAGCCCGCGCGTCCCGGCTCGACCGTGAGCGCTCGCACCGGCGGAGCATATGGGCACGGTGGCCGCGATACTGTCGCGCGATGGTCACGCCTCGCGAGGTCGAACGCATCTTCCATGAAGCTGGTGCTTTCCGCGAGGGTCACTTCGTGCTCGCGTCGGGAAAACACTCGCCCGGGTATCTCGAGAAGTTCCAGGTGCTGCAGTGGCCCGTGCGCACGGCGATGCTGTGCGCGGACATCGCGGAGTGGGCGCGCTCTCTCGCGCCGCGGACCATCGCCGGTCCCACGACCGGCGGGATCATCATCGCGCATGAGGTCGGGCGCCAAATGGAGCTGCGCGCCGTCTACGCCGAGCGGACCCTGGGCGCGCGGGGCAGAGAGTTCCGTCGCGGGTTCGAGATCGGATCCGGAGAGCGCGTGCTCGTCGTCGACGACATCATGACCACCGGCGGATCGGTGCAGGAGACGATCGACGCGATCCGCGCGAAGGGCGCGCAGGTCGTGGGCGCCGCCGTCTTCGTCGACCGCTCGGGCGGCGCCGCGACACTCGATGTCCCGATGCATGCACTCTGGACCCTGGACATGCCGGCGTACGCGCCAGGCGAATGCCCGCAGTGCGCCGCGGGCGTGCCGCTCACGAAGCCTGGCACGACCCCTGCTCCGGTGGCGCGCTGATGACCGATCTGCTGAAGCTGATCCGCACCCTCGCCTGGTTGGCGTTCGCGGCCGCGATCTACCAGGAGCTACGCAAACCTCCGGAGGCGCGCACCTGGACCGGCAAGGTCGGGGGCGTCGTGCCGTACGACTTCCGCGTGCCGACGCTCGATCGGCTGCGCGACGCGTACTGGGCGCCGGAGAGCGACGAGATCTTCTCCGAGAAGGTCTTCGGCGTCGGCTGGGCGGTGAACGTCCCCGTTGCCGCGCGAAAGCTCAGCGAGATCCTTTCGCAGTACGCCGAATCGAGCGCCGCGCTCCGCCGCCGCGCTTCGCGACGCGACGAGCCCTGATCTCGAGGTACGCGGGGAGCCAGCGCTCGAGCTCGTCCGCCGACCCCGGCTCGCCACCCTCGTAGCTCGGCGAGGACTCCCAGAGCCCGTCGACGACCAGTCCGTTCCTCGCGCACGCGTTGACGAGGTCGCCGGTCCGGTGGCCGTATTCCAGGGTGCGCGCCTCCACCTTCACCGAGCCGAACTCCCAGAGCGCGTCCTCGAGCGGGATCGGGCCATCGTCGAAGTACCGCTGCTTGAATCCCCAGCCGGTGCCGGTCCATGTCTCCTGCATGCGCAGCGCGACCGGATGCATCGTGGAGAAGACGTAGAGACCGTCCGCCGCGAGGATGCGAGCGACCTCGGCGATGACACGCGTCGCGTCCGGCACGAAGACCATCGAGTGGTGGTGATTCACGACGTCGAACTCTCCATTGTCGAACGCGGAGAGGTCGCGCATGTCGCCCTGGACGAAGCGGAGCTTCGTCCCGCGGTCGCGGGCGAGCGCGCGCACCGTGGCGAGCTGGCGCTTGGAGATGTCGAACAGCGTCGTGGTCGCGCCGAGCTCCGCGAACAGGACCGCGTCCCATCCGCCTCCGCCCGCGAGCGACAGGACGCGCTTGCCGTCGAGAGCGACGCCACGAAGCCGGCCACGCGTGAGCTCGTCGAGGAAGCGCCGCTTGCCCCTGACGTCGCGCGGCGGCTTGCCCAGCGGGCGCGTGTACGGGATGCCGGCCTCCGCGAGGCGCTCCCACATTTGCCGGTTGTGCTCGCCGACGTCGTCGACCGCGGCGTGCGCGGAACGCGCACGCCCGGCAGGCGAGGGCAGCGAACGCTGCCCGATTGCGGCGATGCGCCGCGTCACGGCACGCTTTCGCAGCATTGGTTCAGGTGCGCGTCCAGGAAGTGCCGGACGCGTGCGTCGTCGGACGCCGTGAGCTCGTCGATCCAGTTCCAGGCTGTGAGCACGATCGCGCCCGGCGCGATCCTGTCGTAGGGGCGGATGAGTAGCTTCACCTCGCCGTACTTGTCCTTGGGATACGCGGTGAGAAGCGCCTGCAGCGCCGCGAGCGCATCGGCTGGGATGTTGTTGTACGACGCCACGACGCCGCCGTGCTCCAGGTTGTGCACCGCGCGCTCGTCCGGCACCGCCTCGCTGTGGAAGCCCCACGTCGTCGGCGCGGGCCAGTGCGGCCCGGACGTCGGCGGGTGCGACGGATACGCGATCGGCGTGCCCTCGGTGATGTGGTCGCCGACGCCGCTGCCGGGACCGGTGTAGCGACCGGCGCTCTCGCCGACACCGAAGGAGCGCGCGACGAGCACGCCGATCACGAGCAGCACGGCCGCGGCGCCGACCGCGATCCACGGCACGCGCCGGTGCCACGGGTAGTTGCTCTCCGCTCTCGCACCGGTGGTCGTGGCCCGCGCACCACGTACGGCGCGCTTCTTCTTCCGCGGCATGCGGCCGCTAGTCGCTCAGGGCGGCGTCGACGGCGTCGCGGATCCGGGCCAGGCGCTGGGGACGTTCCCTCGCGAACCGCTCGATCCCCGCGAGCAGGTGCTGCGGCGAAAGATGCGCCTCTGCGATCACCTCGTCGACCGTCCCACCGGTGCGCCAGCGGTCGTCCCAGTCGGAGGTGAGCGAATACTCGGCGACGACGGGATGGTCGATCCAGTCGCGCATCACGCGGCGCGCGCGGTTGCTGATCACCATCGCGTCGACACGGTCCGCGGCCGAGGCGATCTCGTCGCGGTAGCGCTGATCCTCCAAGGCGAAGAGCTGCGGGCTGATCGCGGCCACGATCTTGACGTTGAGCCCCCGCTCGTCGAGCTGCGGCAGGATCTTCACCAGGTTCGCGGTCGTCGACGTGCCCTGCACGAAGATCGTTCCCATCCGTGGCTGCCCGGCACGATAGCGGCGGATGAAATATGCGCCGCGCGCGGCCGCGAAGTGCGAGTCCATGCCGAGCGCCTTTCGGTCCGGGATGTCGACGTTCGGCCGTGTGAGGTGTAGCGCGACGATCGGCGCCTTCTGGCGCAGCGCGGCTCCGAGCACGACGGGGACCTCGTTGTATTCCCAGGGATGGACGTCGATGACGGCGCCATCGGGGAAGAGCTGCGTCACACCCGTCTCGAAGATGCCGAAGTGCGTCCGGGAGTCCTCGGCCGTCTCGGGGCCTGAGTGTCCTGCCACCCACAGGACCTTCCCGACGCGGAGCTCGCAGTCCTGCGCAAGCTGGCTGAACAGGCGCATCTCGCCGTACTTCAAATAGGAGAACGCTCCGTAGGTCGAGCACGCGCCCCAGAACCCGTTGAACTCGCTGAACGGATCCTCCGCGAGATTCACCGAGGCGATGCCGCATGCGACGCCGGAGTTCGTGAACTCTGTGATCTGCTGCGGCAGGAGCGCGCCGTGGACGTTCGTGTCGCGCTGGTACCAGCCCCAGCCGGGGGCGTCGCCGAATCCCTTCATGAAGCCCGCGATATTGGTCGACTCGGCGAGATCGGCTGACATCGCGATGAAGAGAGGACGCCCGTACTCCGTCTTCGCGAACGTGTTGACCCACGAGCCCCAGGTCGCGAGCGCGGCGCGATTCGGCTTCTTGTCGCCGGGTTTCGCCCAGATCGCTTCCGGGTAGCGCTCGTAGTCGCAGATCCGCTCGTCCTTGAAGATGTCCTTCGCGCGGCCGCCGAGGAAGAACGTCGGCAGGTCGTCCGGGACCGTGCCAGCGATCTCGACCAGGCGATCCGAGAGGTAGTCGCTGACGTCGCGCCTCGTGTTGAGTACCGAGGCGGCGATCTCGAGGTTGCGCCGCGCCTGCGCGCGCACAGCCGCGGCGTCCGTGGGTGCGTCCTCGTCAACACCCTCGTACTGCACGCCGTACTTCTTCTGAAACTCCTTGCGCAGCTGCCAGAAGAGCTCGCTGTTCATCGCGTGCGCGGTCCCGTGCGAGGCGTAGTCGTACTTGAGGTAGCCGCGCCCCTTGCGTGTGCGGAACCAGCCGACGCTTGGGACGCGCGCTGGGTTGTCACCGCGCGCGGCCTCGAGCACGACCTTCGTGACGGCATCCCACTCGCTTCCCTGTTCGGTGCCGACGACGCGCCAACCGTACGGCTCGAACCAGTCGCGCGGGCCGCCGTGCACAACGCTCGACACCGCGTTCACGTCGATGCCGAAGTCGTTCCAGTCGAGAAGGAACACCAGGTTCGAAAGGCCGAGGCCCCACGCGGAGTTGCGCGTCTCGTGACTCGCGCCCGGCGTGAGCCCGCCCTCACCCTCGACCGCGAAGACCTTCACCTCTTCCGCGCCCGCGATCTTCAGCGCGACGGCCTCGCCCACCGTCGGCGGCATGCCGTGACCCGAGGGCCCGGTGTTCCATTTGAGGAACAACGTCTTGCCCGCCATCTCGGCGTGACCGGGAAGACCGCCGTGGCGGCGGAGCCCCAGCAGGTCCTCCCAGGTGAGCGCGAACTTCCCGTCGAACCGGAACGCGAAGCGCTCGTCGGGTGTGCGCTCGTGCCGCACGCGCATCGCTTCGTTGAGCGTCGCGAGGGTCGCGTAAATGAGCGGTACCGTGTGACCCGCCGACAGGATGACGCGATCGCCGAAGCGGCGCCACGGCCGCAGCAGATCCCAACGCATCGCGCCGGACAACATCAGTGCGAGAAGCAGATGGACCTTCGAGCGCGAGCCGCCGGGATGACCGCTCTGCCGGTAGTTCAGGGAGAGGTCGATGAACTCGTCGACCACGTCCTTGGTGACCTCCCACAGTGGAAAGGTCGACGCGGAGTCGGCGAAGAGGCGTTCGACCCCGGAAGTGATCGTGCGAGCCACAGGGCTTTTTGTAGCACCATTTGCGCCGTGAGCGGCAGCGCGCACGTCATGCCCGAGACGGTGCGGATCGCCAGCGAGGGCGAGACGCTCCTCGGCGATCTCTATGGCGTACTCCCGTCACGACGCGCCACGATCCTGGTGCATGGCCAGCAGTGGGATGCCAGCGGTTGGCGCGACGTCGCTGCACGCTTCGTCGAGCGCGGTCTGCCGGCGCTCGCTCTCAACCTGCGCGGCTACGACGGGAGCTCTGGCAAGACCAACGAGTTCGCGCCGCCCGCGCCGTGGTCGCCTGCCGCAGACCTGCGCGCGACGAAGACGCTGCTGCGCGATCGGGGCGTTCGCGAGATCGCGTTGGTCGGTGCATCCATGGGCGGCCACGCGATCCTCGCCTCGAGCTTTGAGGCCGACGTCGAATCCATCGTGTCGGTCTCGGCGCCAGTTGTCGCCGTCTCGGATGAGCTGTCGCGCCGGATCACCGGGCGAAAGCTGTTCGTGTGCGCCGATCGCGATCCCGCGGCGCCGCACGTGCTCCATGCCTTCGACGTCGTCTCGCGTCCGAAGACGCTGCTCATGTTCGGCGGTAACGAACACTCGCGCGGCATGTTCGCGGCACCCTACGGACCCGAAGTCGTCGACGCGATCGTCGACTTCGTGGCGCGAGGGACCTGATGCCGGCGCGGGTCAATCCCGACGTGCCCGGCGAGCCGCTGCTGCTGAAGCGTACGGGTAAGCGTCTGCGCGTTCTTCGGCGGAGGCGTGCGCTCACGATGGCGCAGCTCGGCGCGGACAAGCGTGGCCGTGTCTACTTCGAGCGGCAGTACGTCTGGAAGATGGAGACCGGCCGCGTCGCGCCGTCGCTCGCCGCGCTCGCGCACTTCGCGCGCCGGCTCGACGTCACGCTGTCCGAGCTTCTTCGTGGGATCTGACGTGCGCGATCGGCAGCGTCACGTGGAAGGTCGTTCCGGCGTCCACGTTGCGCTCGGCCCAGAGTCGTCCGTGATGCCGTGACACGATCTCGCGGCTGATGTAGAGGCCCAGCCCAAGACCGCCGACGTGATCGGCGCGCGGGTCGGGAGAGCGGTAGAAAAGACCGAAGATCTTCTCCACCTCGCCGGGCGCGATGCCGATGCCCTCGTCGCGCACCGAAATGACGGCGTTCGCGCCGTTCACCTGCAGTGACATCACGATGCGGCCGGTCTCGGGCGAGTACTTGATCGCGTTGCCGACGAGGTTCTCGAGGACCTGCTCGATGCGATCGCGGTCGGCGACGATCGGGGCCGTTCCGTCGATCTTCGTCTCGATCTGTTGGCTCTTGCTCAGAAGACGCATGCGCTCGGCGACCTCCTGGACGACGTCGGCGAGATCGATCTCGGCGAGGCGCATCTCGACCCGACCCTGCTCCAGCCGGGAAACGTCGAGGAGCTCATCGATCAAGCGGGCCAGCTTCTTCGACTGGCGGCTCGCCATATCGAGCGTCTCGTCCGCCTTCTTCGCCTCCTCGCGCCACGCGGCGGGGACCTCCGTCGCGCCACTGAGGCGGGACATGCGGCGCCGCGCGATCTGCATGAACCCGCTTACGGCGGTGAGCGGTGTGCGCAGCTCGTGCGAGGCCATCGACAGGAACTGCGTCTTGAGCCGGTCGAGCTGCTCCAGCTCGACCAGGCGCTGCCGGAGCTGTCGTCGCTCGAGCGCGCGCCCGATCGTCGCGCGCAGCTCGTCCACATCCGATGGCTTGATGAGGTAGTCGTACGCGCCGCTTCGCAGCGCGGCGACCGCCGACTCAAGTGAGGCGTATCCGGTGAGCATGATCGAGACCGTGTCGGGCCAGAGCTTCTGCGTCTCACGGAGGATCTCGATGCCGTCGAGATCGTCGAGCCGCAAGTCGGTGAGCACGACATCGAACTCGCGCTGCCGGAGCTGCTCCATCGCCTCCTTGCCGCTCGTGACGGCCGTGACCTCGCTTCCGTCGAGCTCCAGGATGGCCTTGATCGTCGTCGCGACGCTCTGCTCGTCGTCGACGACGAGGACCTTAGGGTTCGGCATCGTCTGGCGGTCCCGCGACCGGAAGCGTGATCGTGAACGTCGTGCCCTGGCCGGGACGACTGCGTACCTTCAGCGTCCCGCCGTGCGCCTGCACGACGCCGTGCGAGACCCACAGCCCCAGCCCGGTGCCCTTCTCCATCTTCGTCGAGAAGAACGGCTCGAAGATCCGCGCGATCGTTTCCTCGCTCATGCCCGCGCCCGTATCGCGGACGTCGATGCGCACGACGTCTGGCGAATGCGCGTCAAGCTCGCCGCCGCCGGTCTGCGTCGTGATGATGAGCCGTCCTCCATTCGGCATGGCCTCAGCGGCATTGAGGTACAGGTTCAGAAGGACCTGCTTGAGCTGATCGGCCGAGGCGTGGATGAGCGGCAGCGTGGGTAGCAGCTCCTTCTCGATCCGGACGGCGTGCTCGCGGAGACGCTTCGCGACGAGCGTCTCGGCCTCCAGCACCAAGGCGTTCACGTCGGTCGGCCCCATCGACGTCGTCGGACGGTAGAAGCCCAGCATCTGCCGAAGGATGCGCGACATCCGCTGCGTCTCGCGCGTCGCGATGTCGAGGAAGGACCGCTGGGGCGTACCCTCGGGCACCGCGCGCGTGAGCAGATACAGCGAGTTCTGTACCGCCTCGAGCGGATTGTTGATCTCGTGAGCGATCGAGGCCGCGAGCCGGCCTGTGGCCGCGAGCTTCTCCGTCTCGAACAGCACCTGCTCCAGCCGTCGTCGCTCCAGCTCGCGCAAACGACCGACGTCCTGCATCGCCGAGACGGTCGCGACCACCGAACCGTGCGGCCCGCGGACGTCGGCGGCGGTCACCTCCATCTCGAGGTGCTCTTCGCTTTCGGGATCGGTGAGCATGACCTCGCCGCGTTTGGTTGTCGATGGCTCGAGACGAAGCTGCGAAAGGAACGAGGTGAAGCGCGCGTCGTTGGAGAGCGCGATCTGGTCGTGCCGGCCGCTGCCGCCCGTCGGCGAGAAGAGATGTTGGGCCGCTGCGTTCAACGTGATGATCTGATTGTCGTCGTCGACGACGATGATCGGGTTCGGGACGCTGCGGAGGACCAGGTCGAGCCGGTCGCGTTCGGCGCGGATCTGCAGGTCCGCGGTCTGGATGCGCTCGGCGCTCCGCGCGAGCTCCTCGGTCATGTGGCGGATATCGGTCACGTCCTTCAGCACCGAGACGACGCCGCGCTCGCCGATCCGGTGGTTGAGCGCCGGCATCGTGATGACCTCGTAGATGAGCTCAGTGCCTTCGACGGGATCGACCAGCGTGACCTCGCGGTTCGTGGCGCGGCTCGCGGTGTCGAGGTTCCAGGCCGACAGCGCCGCGGTAAAGAGGAAGTTGTTCATCCACACCGCGCGCCGCTTGCCCGCTGACTCCTCGTCGCTCGATCGGAAGAGATGCTCCGCGCGGCGGTTGAGGTGCAGGATGTCGTTCTGGGCATCGGTCACGAGCACGGGATCGGCGACCGAGTTCACCATCCACCACAGCCACTCCTTCTCGACGGCGTGGGACTCGCTCGCGCGGCGGAGGACCTGGACGTCCTGTTCGCGCATGAGCGCGGCGCTCGCCTGCCGCGCGAAGGGGACGAGCCGCTCTAGGTCGACGTCGCCGACGCCATCTTTCCGGGCGAGCAGGACAACGGCTCGGGGTCCGTCGCTGCGTCCGCTCGCGGAGCGCAGCGGTGCGGCGACGAAGCTGCCGATGCCCATGTCGGCGAGCGCGGCGCCGGTGTTCTCGTCGAGCCTCACCCCATCGCCCAGCTCGACCCGCTGCGGTGCGCCAGTGCGCAGCGCGACGACGAGAGGATTGTCAGAACCGGCGACGCCGACCGCGAGCCGGCGCGCCTGATCGTCGGTGACATTCCAGCCGAACAGTCCGCGCAGCGATGCGGTCGAATCGTCGTACACGAGGACGACGGCTTTGTCATAGCCCAGCCCGCGCACGAGATCGTCGAGCATCGGCTCGAGCGTCTCGCGTGGGTCACGACCGCCGGCGCTCTCGCGCTGCGGCTCGGCGAGGTCTCGCATCGTCTGCCTGCGGCTTACCGCTCCTGCGTCGTACGTGCTCGGCTCGTCGCGGCGTCCACGGAGCCCGCGCCGGCGCCCAGCGTCCCGGTCGCCTGGCGCGGCGAAAGGCCAAGCGCATCGGCGTACCGCAGGTAGGTGTCGATGGAGGCGACGACCACGCGTGCTTCGACGGTGATGAGGTCGATGCCGACGAGCGACACGCGGACCCAGGCATCGATGATGATGCCCTTATCGAGGATGCGGTCGAGGACATCGATGAGGCTCGAGCCGCCTGGACTGCGTTCAACGACCGCCATCTGTCAACCCCCTCTTGTCTTGAGCTGTCGCTCGAGCTGCGCGATGCGCGCCTCGAGACGCGCGACATCGCCGGCGCCGACCCCGTCAGTCTGGCGCTTGCCACCGAGAGTGGGATCGTTCCGCCACCAGTTGAGTCCGATCTGCTCGGCCTTGTCGATCGAGCACACCAGCAGTCGGATGCGGATCGTGAGCAGCTCGACGTTCGCGAGCGACACGCTGACGTCGCCCGCGACGACGAGGCCCTTGTCCAAGACGCGGTCGAGCAGATCGACGAGCGTCGCGGACTGTTGCTGCTGCCCAGGGGACATCCGGCTCATGCTCATGACGCGGCCGCGATCCGGAGCTGGATGTCGTCGTGGTCGAGCCCGAACTGCTCGGCGATCTCGCCGACCTTCTGCTCGAGCCGCATGAGCGCGATCCCGACCCGCTCCACCTCGTCGTCGGTGAGCGTGCCGCCCTCCATCCGGCGGATGGCCTGGCGTTCGAGCACCTGGCGCAGGAACTCCACCAGCGTCAACACCAGCCCAGCGAGCCCGCGCTCGACGTCCTCGGGGTCGAGATCGATGTGTTCGGGGAGCAGCGATCGTAGCCGCGCGATCTCCTCGCGCAGCTCGAGCTCGATCTTCGCCGCATCGGACGTGGTCATTCGCTCACCGCGAACGTATACGGAGCCCAGGGTCCTTGCATGACGGTCGTTACGTCGCCTAGCTGCGCGCCGAGTCGCTCGACGCGCGAACTCATTTCTTCGATCTCGTCGCGCGTCACCAAGACGGACATTGAAACGGCCACAGCGGGTCGAGGGCAAATCCGGTGTCGAATGAAAGCCGGCTCGATCGCCAGCTCGCTGAGCAGGCGGGCAACGATCGCCTCAGCCCGCCGTTCCCGCGCCCGTTCGACGCGCATCTGTGTCAGCCCACGCTCGAGGTACGCGCGACCGCTGCGTGCGGGGACGATCGTGGCGCGGGGGAGCGCCTCCTGCTCGCGCCAGGCGCAGGTGATCGCGAGCTCGCAGCGGTGACCGAGACGGACGAGCTGCGCGGCCAGGTCGACTTCGCGCAGCGCGAGCCGCAGGCGCAGCGCCTCTTCGTCGGCGAAGGCGCTACCGAAGCGCGCGGGGAGACACGGTACCCGCTCGAAGACCGCCTGCACGATGCGGTGGTGATCGAGCAGCTCGGCTTCGCCCGCGGCGCGCGCGGTGTCCCAGGCCGACGCGAGGGCAGCAGCGCGCGTCCCTGACACGCTGAACAGACCGAGGTCAGCCGCGACGCCGGCGTCCTCCGCCGCGACGATCGCGCGAAGCAGAAGGCTCATATGTCGGCTCCGTGACGCCGGATCGTGTCCACACCCGAGAGCACCACGCTGAGTCCGAGATAGATCAGGTCGACGCCTGCGACCGAGATCGTGACTTCTCCGGTGAGCACCACGCCACGATTCAGCAGCCGGTCGACCAGCTCAACGAGCGGGACATCGAGCGTCGCGACCTGCTCGGTCACGACATCCCGCCGAAGCGGTACGCGGGCCATGGCCCGCTCGCGCGGACGCGATAGCCGCTCTGACCGAGGCGGCTTTCGAGCTCGCCGATCGCGCTCACGAGCGCGGGCTCGCGTTCGCGCGCGACGAGCACGGACGCCCGAAGCGCGACCGCGTCCGCGCCCTCGGCCGCGACCGGCTCGCGGTAGGTGCGCTCGGCGATGCCGTCGAGCTGAGCCAGGGCGGCCGCGGCCGCCTCGTCGTCGCGCCGCTGGGTCGAGCGTGACAGCGTCGTTCCGCGCTGCTTGTCGAGGAGGAATGCTCGGCCCGGCGGGCTCGCGGCGATCTGCGCGTCGAGCGCGCGCACCTCGGCGTCGTCGGCGGGTGCGTCCCGGTCGCGTGACACCGTGACGACCCACTCGGCGCGGCCGGCGAGGGAGGCGAGCAGGGCGGCGCGGGCCGTCGTGTCCTCGCGCAACATCGTGCGCACGCGTCCGTCGTCGCGGTAGATCGCGCCGAATGACAGCGGGAGCACCGTGCCGAGGAGCTCGAGCAGACGCCCGTTCACCACCTGATGCTGTGCGGCGCGCGCGGCGAGCCAATCGAGATCTCGCACGTGCTCGTTGAGCGGCGCCTCGCCGTAGTCCGCCTCATCCACGTCGCTGGCGGCCGCGAGCAGGCTCCCCTCGACGACGCAGCCGACCGGACCTTCGTCGATGCCCGTGAGGCCCGCGGCCGCGACCCGCGCGGCGTCGCTCGCCCGCGCGATGCCGTACACGTAACGCAGCGAGCTCACCGGATCTCGTCGGGGAGCTCGATGACGACCTCGCGCGGACCTTCGTCCGGCAGCGAGGACAGCTGCGCCTGAGCGGCCGCTTTCTTGTGCTCGCGGATCTCGCGCAGCCGCGCGAGCAGTTCCGCCTCCCGCTCGCGGAACTCGGCCTCGGGCATCCGTCCCTCTTCGAACGCCTCGTTGACCAGGATCAGCTGCTCGCGGACGGGATCCTCATCCCACATCTGGTGGTCCGCTACCTCGAGGACCTTCTCGAGGCAGTAGCGGATGCCGGCCACCGGTGCCGTCACGGGCAGCGCAAGGAGCTTGAAAAGGATCACGCGCTGGACCCGGCGCCCCGCTCCAGCTTCAAACGGATCGTGACGAAGTTGTACGGCGGCCACGGACCGGTGTACTTGAACGACAGCTTGCCCTCGAAGCGCTTCCCGACCTCCTGGACCTGCTTGTCGAACAGGCTGGCCTTGTCGCGCGCAACGAGAAAGGCCGCGTTCATGATCATGCGGTCGCCGATGACCTTGTTCGACCGCGAGGCGATCACCGAGTCCTGCAGCGACTCGTAGATCTCGCGGGTGTAGGCCTCGGACTTCTCGGCCAGCGCCTGCTCCACGAGGCGGCCGAGCTGCATCCGCGCGAAGTACGTTGATGCCTGCTGGTTCCTCTCGATCTCGGCCTTGAGGCGGCGGATCTCCTCGTAGTCGCGCTCGACCTCGACGAGGACGGACTCGCGGTCCCAGTTGATCTTCAGGCCGAACTCGAGCTTGTCCTTCATCTTGCGCAGCACGTCGCGGAGCTCTTTGTAGGTGTCCTTCAGGAACTCCCGGGTGTCGTCCTCGGTCTTGAAGAGCGTGCCGAAGCTCATCGGAACGGGCGTGAAGTTGTTGTCGATCATCACGACCTCGTTCACGTGTTCGTGCGTGAGCGCGTTCTCGCGGGTGGGGTCGTACACCATCAGCGGGCTGCGGCTCACGACCGCGGCAAGATCTTCGTGATGGACCGTGTACACATCGTCACCACGGCTGCCGATCCCGATCTTGCCGAACGACCTCGGCTCCGCCGATTCGATGATGCAGTAGACGTAGATGCCCTCGCCCGACGCGGGCTTATCGCTTGGCGGTTCCACCTTCACCGCTTCCATGGCCCGTCACTTTAGGGTCGCGTCGCTCTGCGCGCGAGCGACGGGCGTGACGGCGCTCGCTCGGTAGCTCGCTAAGGCTCGGTACGTTCCACGACCTCGGTGACGGCCGCGATCACGCCGCGCACCGATCCATCCGACGCACGCAGAGGCTCGGCGTCGACGCGCACCGAGGCATCGCGACCGAGTTCGGGCAGGAACATCCGCAGGCGCACGTCCCGGAACGCCTCGCCGGCGAACGCGCGGGCGAGCGTGTCCTCGATCGAAGGGAGCTCGCGACCCGTCGCTTCATCGCGGAGTCGATAGCGTTTCGCGGATTCGGAGGTGACGTTCGCGAAGGGCCCGCCACCGAGCAAGGCCTGGGCGGCGCGATTCACCTTCACCACCGCGCCGCTGCGATCGAGCACGACGATGCCGCTCGGGACCAGATCGAACATCGCGAGCTGCTCGGCGGAAAGCTTCGCCAGCTCCTCGCGGGCGAGCACCGCGTCCGTGACATCGACCGCCAGGATGCTGATGCCGGCGACACCGTCAGCCCCGGGTAGCGGCTGGAGCGAGACCTCGGCGTACCGGTTGGGCTCGGGTTCGCTTCCCCAGCGGCCGCGGAAGTCGTGCAGCACCTGGGGTCGGCCGCTCGCGTACACCTCGTCGAGGACCGAGCGTGCGCCCTCGGGAAAGACCTCGCCGAAGGGACGACCGATGATCTCGCGGTCGCCCGAGGCCCGACGGTAGGCGTCGTTCGCGGCCACGAAGACGTGGTCCGGTCCGCGCACGATCGCTTTCATCACCGGCGACCGCTGGAAGACGTACTCGAGCCACTCCGGCTCGAGGTCGATCGTTCCGACGATGCGCAACCGCGTCGCGATCTCGGCGAGTGACGCGCGGTTGCGGACCGCCAGGCGCTGCAGGAGCGTGGAGACGTGTTCCTTGACCGCCTGCTCGGATAGACCGATGCGGTACCCGATCTCCTTGTTCTCGAGACCTTCGGCGACGAGGTCGAGGACGACGGATTGCCGGTCGGTGAGCCGCCTCCCGCGGGCGCGCCGCCGCTCGGCTTCGGGTGTTTCCGGCGATTTCTTCAACTATACGTAAGTATGGCTTTTCGAGAGGCGGGACGGCGACCTATAACTCTGTCCCCTCCAAAGGGTGGCGGTCTGCTGCGAGTTGAGCGAGACGGGCGGTGGTGTGAGCGGTGCTTGACGAAACGAAGGTCATCCTGCTCGTCGAAGACAACCCCGACGACGAGGCTCTCACGCTGCGTGCCTTCGCGAAGAACAACATCGGCAACCGCATCGTGATCGTGCGCGACGGCGCCGAGGCCCTCGATTGGTTGTTCAAGCGGGGCCAGTACGCCGGGCGGCAAGACCCGGAGCCGCAGATCGTGCTGCTCGACCTGAAGCTGCCGAAGGTCGATGGCCTCGAGGTGCTGCGGCAGATGCGCGACGACCCGCGGACCAAGCTCATGCCGGTGGTCATCCTGACGTCCTCCAAAGAGGAGTCCGATGTCCTGCGCGGCTACGAGCTGCGCGCGAACAGCTACATCCGCAAACCCGTCGACTTCGCGCGCTTCGTCGAGGCCGTGCGGGAGATCGGAATGTACTGGCTCGTTCTCAACGAACCGCCGCCGGTGCTCGTCCCTAAACGTTGAGCACTCTGCTCCGCGCGCTCATCGTCGAGGACTCGGTCGATGACGCGGAGCTACTGGCTCGCGAGCTGCGCCGCTCGGGATATGAGGTCAGGTACGAGCGCGTATTCGACGGCGAGTCTCTCGACCACGCCCTCACGCAGGGGACCTGGGACATCGTGTTCTCGGATCACAGCATGCCGCACTTCGGTTCGGGCGCCGCGCTGCAGATGGTCCGTGGCCGCGACCCAGACGTCCCTTTCGTGATCGTGTCCGGCACGATGGGCGAGGACGTCGCCGTAGACGCGATGCGCGCTGGAGCGAACGACTATCTGGTCAAGGGTCGGCTCGCGCGTCTGCCTGCGGTCGTCGATCGCGAGCTCCGTCAGACCGCAGCTCGCGCGGCGCGCCGTTCTCTCGACCGTGCTTTCGCCGCGCTGCGTGATGTCGCGAGTGCGATCGGCGGCCTGCCCGAGCCAACCGTCGTCGCCGAGCTTGCGGCTCGGCACGCACGCGAGTTCGCGGCGGCCGATGGTAGCGCGATCTACTCGTGGGACGCCGGGTCGCAGCTGCTGCGCGCTCTTTCGATCGAAGGGGTCCCCGAGGGTCAACGCGCGCAGGTGCTCCAAAGCGGCGAGGGTGCAGCCGGAAGCGCGTTCGTCCGGCACGAGCTGGTCGTCGTGGAGGACTATGCCCGTTGGCCGAACGCAGCGACGATCTCGCGCAGCTTCGTCAAGAGCGCGATGGCCGCGCCGCTGCTCGTGGGTGACCGCGCGATCGGTGCCGTCGTCGTGATCAGCGCCACGCCCCGCTCCTTCTCGGAGGAGCAGCGGCAGCTCCTCTCGCTGCTTGCCTCGGAGATCGCGCCGACGCTGGAGGTGGGACGTCTCTTCGACGAATCGCAACGGCAGCGCATCGAGGCCGAGGCGCTCACCGAGGCCGCGCGGATCGTCGCGGCCGGCGCGCTGGCACACGACGGTCTGGCTTCGATCCTCGCCGCGGCGCAGCGCGTCGTCCCTACGTCTGCCGCTGGACTGTTCGTTCCGGTGACCGGCGGCCGCATGGAGCTCGTCGCCGCCATCGGCCGCTTCCGCGGCGCCCACGGCCGTTCGTTTCCTACCACTTCGTCGATCGTCGGCCGCGCGCTTCTGTCCGGCGCGGTGCAGATCCGCGCCGAAGACGAGCCGCCGGATGAGACGCAGATCGCGCTCGGCGGTCCGGTCGCCCTCGCGGTGCCGATCGTGAGGAACGAGGTCACGGTCGGGGTGATCGGGCTCGGCGTGGACCACCGGCGCTTCGTCGCACGCGATGTAGATCTCCTGCGTCGCTTCGCGTCGCTCGTGTCGATGGCCCTTGAGAACATGCGTCTCCAGTCGGAATCCGACGCTCACGCGCGCGACCTCGAGCGACTGGCGCATTTCGACACGTTGACCGAGCTGCCGAACCGCGCGCTGTTCCATGACCTCCTGCGCGACGAACTGGCGCGAGCAAGCGCGGCGGCAAGCCGGCTCGCGGTGCTGTACGTCGACATCGATCATTTCAAGGATCTGAACAACACCGTCGGACCGCGCCTGGGTGACGCGATGCTGCGCGCGATGGGACCGCGGCTGCGCGAAGCCGTCGGCGACGCGGCGGTCATCGCCCGGGTCAGCGGCGACGAGTTCGCGGTCCTCGGCGCGGTAAGGGACGATGGAGCCGCGGCACGCCTTGGACGCGCCGCGCACGACGCGTTCGTGCAGCCGCTGCGCGTCGACGACCAGGTGCTGCAGGCGCGCGTCAGCGTGGGGTTCGTCACGTATCCGCGCGACGGCGACGACGCCCACACGCTGCTGCGACGGGCCGAGGTCGCGGTGCAGATCGCGAAACGCGGCGACGGTTGGGCCGCCTACGCCCCCGAGCACGACGAATACGCGCCCGAGCGGCTCACTCTCATGTCGGAGCTGCGACGCGCCATCGAAGGCGACGAGCTCGTGCTGCACTTCCAGCCCATCGTCGAGCTCGCGACCCGTCAGATGCGCGGAGTCGAAGCACTCGTCCGCTGGCAGCATCCGGAGCGCGGCATGGTCCCGCCCATGGAGTTCATCCCGCTGGCCGAGCGCGCGGGGCTCACGAAGCCACTCACGGTCTGGGTCCTCCGCGAGGCGCTCCGGCAGCTGCGGCTCTGGCGTGACGAGGGCCTGGACCTTTCGGTCGCCGTGAATCTGTCGATGCGAACGCTGCACGACCCTGAGCTGCCTCAGCTGGCACACGATCTCATCGAGCGCGCGGGGGTTCCGCCGGCCCTCGTCGGATTCGAGATCACCGAGACCGACATCATGGCCGACGCGGAAGGCGCGATGCGTGGGCTGCGGGCGCTGCGCGAGCTCGGGGTCAAGATCTCGATCGATGACTTCGGCACCGGGTACTCGTCACTCGCGTATCTCCATCGGCTCGCGGTGGACGCCGTGAAGATCGATCGGTCGTTCGTGTCGCGGATCACCACCGACGAGAACAGCGCCTCGATCGTTCGCGCGACGGCCGACCTCGGGCATGCGCTCGGCCTCGAGGTCGTGGCCGAGGGCGTCGAAGATGAGCGCGCCTGGGGTCGCGTGCGCTCCCTATCGTGCGATTTCGCGCAGGGTTACTACATCGGCCGACCGATGAAGGGCGCGGACATGGCAGTCTGGATCAAGGTGTGGCGCGGGGTGGCGGCGATATGACCGCGAGCCAGCTGATCCAGCTGCTGTCGAGCGCGACGTTCGTGCTGGTCTTCGTCGCGGTGCTGGTGCGCGCGATCCGGCGCCCGAGCCGCGAGAGCATCGACATCGCGCTGTTCTTCGGCGCGCCGGCGTTCTCGATCGTAGCGGGCCAGGTCGCGTCCGCACTCGGCATCCGAAGTCCGACGCTGTCGCTCGTCTCCGCGGCCCTCATCCTGGCGATGCCGCTGCTGACGCTCCGAGCGATCAAAGGCTTCACCGATCTGCAGCGCCTCGTCGTGCCGGCCGCCGCGGTCGCCTGGGCGGTTTCGGCGATCGGTCTGCTCATCGCGCCGACACCGATGCCGCCGGCGCTCCTTGTCCTGATCCTCGTGTACTTCGTCGTCTTTGAGACCTACGCGGGCTTCGCGGTGTTGCGCGCGACGCGACGTGCCCACGGTGTGACGCGCCGCCGCCTCCAGCTCATCGGCGCTGGCACGCTTTTCCTGGCGCTGACGATCTTCGGCGCGGGCGTCGCCATCGTCCTGCCTGTCGCGGGTTCGTTCATCCTTGCGCTCGCGCTCGCGTCCGGGATCGCCTACCTGCTGGGGTTCGCGCCGCCGGCAACGCTCCGGCGCGCCTGGCAGTCCCCTGAAGTGCTCGCGTTCGTGCAGCGAACCGGTCGGCTCGTGGGCGAGGCCGCACCGGAGCTCGTGTATTCGACGCTGGCGCGGGAGCTTGCCGCGGCGAGCGGTGAGCCCGACGCCGGGCTCGGGATCTGGCAGCCGGATCTGGAGGTCCTGCGGTTCTATCGCAATCGCGGGGAGCCGATCGACCGTCGGCTCGACGAATCGCTGGCGGGCCCGGCATTCGTCCAGCAGCGCGCGCTCGTCACCGCCGAAGACACCGGTGGCAGAAGACAGCTTCCCGCTGAATTCAGGCGCGACGCGCCACGCTACGTGTTGGCCGCGCCGCTCACGGTCGGGAGCCGTCGCATCGGTGTCGCTTCCATCCTCGTTCACACTCGTTCGGCCTTCTTCGAAGACGACCTCGCGCTTCTCGAGCTCCTCTCCAGTCAGACCGCCATCGTGCTCGAGCACCGCCGCCTCTTCGAGGAGGTTCACGGCCTCAACCGCGCCCTCGAGCGGAACGTGTCCGAGCTGCGCGCGCTCAACGACGAGCTCGGGGCGTTCGCCTACTCGGTCTCGCATGACTTGCGCGCGCCACTGCGCAGCATCGACGGCTTCAGTCAGATCCTGCTCGAGGACAAGGGAGCGGCTCTCGGCGACGACGGTCGGAAGCACCTCGACCGCGTGCGCGCCGCGGCCGGGCGCATGGGCAGCCTCATCGACGACATGCTGCTGCTCTCGCGTCTCACGCGCGACGAGATGACCCCGCGCAGCGTGGACCTGACGCAGGTGGCGCGTTCCGTTGTCGACGACCTGCGCGCGCGCGAGCCCCAGCGACAGGTGGAGTTCGAGAGCAACGGCGCGCTGGCCGCGACGTGCGACGAGCGGCTGCTTCGCATCGCCCTCACGAACCTTCTCGGCAATAGCTGGAAATTCACGCGCAATCGCGAGCCCGCGCACGTCAGCTTTGGCGGCGAACAGCGCCATGGCGAGTCCGTGTTCTTCGTGAAAGACGACGGCGTTGGGTTCGACATGCGCTACGCGGACAAGCTCTTCAGCGCCTTCCAGCGACTGCACAACACGTCGGACTTCGAGGGAACTGGTATCGGTCTCGCCACCGTGCAGCGGATCATCCATCGTCACGGCGGCCGCGTCTGGGCAGAGAGCGAGGTCGGCAAGGGGACGACGTTCTACTTCACCTTGCCGCCCGCCGACATTCCGGAGGCGCGCTTCTAGTCTGGGCTCCGTGGGCGAGATCCGCGCGGAGTCCTTCGGTCGCCGCAGCACGCGCGCCTGGCACTCGATCGAGGAGCGCATCGTGGAGATCGAGCGCGAGGTCTTCGGTGACGACGCCTTCAGCGCCGATGAGCTCCGCGCGGCATTCACCGGACGGCAGAGACTCGCGGTCCTGCTGTGGGACGGCGACGTGCTCATCGGATACACGCAGGCCGGTCAGGCCCGAGCTCGCGGGACCTACTACATCGCGAACACCGCGATCGCGAAGAGCTACCAAGGGCGCGGCCTGATCCGGCTCCTGATGGAACGGCTCTACGCCGACGTTCGTGCTGTCGGCGCGCGCTTCATCGAGCGAGACGCGGCCATCGCGAACGGCTACGCCGACAAGATCGTGCGCTTCCACTCCGCGGACATCATCACGACGCGCGATCACGACAGTCCCTATGGACGCCAGCGGTTCATCCGGATGCGTGTGCCAGAGGCCTAACATCACGGCCTCGATCGCTCAGCTTTGGGAGGGCAATGCCATGAGAGGGTTCGCCCTGTGGCTCAACTCGCCGGTTGGACAGGTGATCCGCGACATCGTCGAGGGAGGCATCGCCGGCGCGCTGGCCGCGGTGCTCGCGCTGCAACTCGACGTAGCGACACCGCAGGTGATCTGGGCGGCCCTGCTCACTGGTTTCATCTCCGCGGCGATCGCTGTGGCGCGGCGCAAGCTCGTCGGCGCGAACGTCCCCCCAACGCCCGCACCAGGGCAATAGCGAGGCGGCTCCCGAGCAGGCAACAGATATGCCTGGCCCGCCTCGACAGCGGCGAATCGATCATCCGGTCTGGGATGAGAAAATGGGGCGCCGAGGGGCCCGTATCGCTTCAGTCATGGGCCCGTAGCTCAACGGTAGAGCAGGGGACTTTTAATCCCTTGGTTCCGGGTTCGAATCCCGGCGGGCTCACATGCTGCGCGGCCTCGACTCGATGAACTGTTTCAGGCTCCGGCTGGCGTCGCGCATTCCGCGCTTCAGTACCGGCCGCAGCAGGAGCAAGAGCGGACCCAGCGGTCCCTGAAACGCGACATCGCTCGATCGCGTGAGCCTCGTCCCGTTGCCGACCGCCTCGAGGGCGTAGCGCGTGTTCGGCGACCGGATCGGACCGCCGTTCATCGACATCACCACACCATGCGGCGGATCCCACTCTTTGATCACAACGTCGATCCGGGACTCGAAGCCGAAGAACACCATGCGGCCACGCATGGTCGCGCCAACGCC
>Ga0066709_100000104_pt1 | contig 31754 bp, 34 predicted proteins | sample GraSoiAngelo_158_FD_79665 | JGI IMG/M metagenome (GOLD analysis project Ga0066709, IMG submission 79665) | Grasslands soil microbial communities from the Angelo Coastal Reserve, California, USA - 14_1009_16_30cm | ecosystem: Environmental > Terrestrial > Soil > Grasslands | place: USA...
GACATAGGAGCATCGCTCTGGAGCGACCTTCGTAGCCCTGGACAGCACCCGCCCACACTGCGCGTGCGATGAGGAGATTGAAGGCGAGTCGTTCGTCCATGCTGGAGTGAGGGCGACGGCGCGGCCGAGCAGCGTGTCGACCGATTGGGTCGAAGTAATCGACGGGCTCAGTAGAGCGTTCCGGCCTTCGCCATCTGGACCAGTTCGTCCCATTCAGGTGAAATAGAGGGGTTCGAAAGCCGCGCGATTAGCTCCACACTCGAGAGTGCTGGACAGATGTGCTGGACAGAGTCCTGGTCAGAATCGTGGACCGCGCGGCGTCACGCGGGGAGTTCACGTTCGAGGCCGCGAGGAGGCCGCGAGGAGATCCGGCGGTTCGGCGAACATCTCCTCCAGGCCGCGCGTCACGGAGGCGTCGACGGCGGGGAGGAGGAAGCCGTAAACGTCCGACGTGACACGGATCGAGCGGGTCAGTCGCCCCACCGCAAACCGCGTCATGGGCGGTATGGACACCGCCACTTGGGCTGCATAACTTCGACCTATGGTTCGTCGACGCTACGTGCGCACGAGAGCGTTGTTCGCCGCGGTGATCATGACGCTAGGGGTCGCGACCTTTGGTCAGGCCGGTGGCGCGGGGGCGAAGGAAGGACGAAAGGGGCAGCCACAGCGCTCGTCGGAGGACATCACCAAGGTCGATCACGTCCTTGTGCTCATGCAGGAGAACCGGTCATACGACGACTACTTCTCGCGGCTGCATTTCCAGGGGCAACCCCGGTCGACCGTCGAGTCGCAGAAGCCGAATCCGAACCCGCTGGGTGGTCCACCCATTCACGCATTCCTCAAGGACAACCCATGTGAGGTCGCCGACCTCGACCACTCGTGGAACGGCACGCACCGTGAATGGAACGGCGGGCGTATGGACGGCTTCACTGCCGCCAACGTCAACCCTGCCGATCGCACCGGTAGCCGAGCGATGGGCTATTACGACTCGAAGACGCTGCCCTTTTACTACGGCGTTGCGAACCAGTTCTCGATCGCCGACCGCTACTTCGCGTCCGTACTTACCCAGACATTCCCGAACCGGTTCTATCTGCTGACCGGTACGTCGTTCGGCCACATCCGCAACGATGTCGCCATCTTCACCCAAAAGACGATCTTCCAGGCGCTGGATGAAGCTCGGCCACCGGTGAGCTGGAAGATCTACCTTGCGTCATTCCAGGTGGAGCTACTGTTCTCGTACGTGGCGCAGCACACGGCGGGTCACGTGTTCCCGATCTCGCAGTACTTCACCGACGCTGCGAACGGCACGCTTCCACAAGTGTCGTTCCTCGAATCGGACCCGTTGGGCGACAAGAACACCGAGTCGGACGAGCACCCGCCCGCAAACGTGCAGGTAGGGCAGAAGTTCACGCACGACGCCATGAGTGCGCTCGTGAACAGCCCAAACTGGCCCTCGTCGGCCTTTTTTCTCGTCTATGACGAGCACGGCGGCTTCTACGACCACGTGAGCCCGCCACCGGCACCGGTACCTGACGACATCCCTCCGATGCTGCAACCCGGCGACACGCCCGGCGCGTTCGATCGCTACGGCATCCGAGTACCGGCCCTCGTCGTGTCACCGTACGCGAAGGCGCATCACGTCTCGCACACGGTGTATGACCACACGTCGATTCTGAAGTTCATCGAAACGCGCTTCGGGTTGCCCGCGTTGACACGCCGTGATGCCGCGGCCGACCCGATGCTCGACATGTTCGATTTCTCGCGCGTGTCGCACCCGCATCCGGTCCTGCCCGACGCGCCAGTGGACGCCGCGGGCATCGCGGCATGTAACGCCCTGCCCTAGAGAAGCATCGCACCGCGCGCTGCCGGGACCGCGCTCGGCCGCCGCGCGGGCGTCCCTACGGCTCCCATCCCGCGACCTGACCAATACGCGCGGTGTTGGCGTGGCGCGCCCGCGTGGGTGCCGGGACCGGCCAGCGGCTTGAGCTCGACGTCGATGTGCGGGTGGAGCTGCGCCGGGCCAGGCACCTGCACACCGATTACGGCGCGGATGACCTGGGTCACCGAGAACCCGGCGCTTGAGGTCCGTGAGTGGGCATCCTCAAAGGCGATGCCGGCCGGGTGATCATCCGGCATGGCGCCCGTCGCCTCAGGACGCGCTCACGTGCAGCGTGCCCACCATGTTGTGGCTGTCCTTGTGGTACTTGCAGAAGAACTGCACGTCCCCAGCCGAGCCGGGCGCGGTGAACGTCACCGTCTGGGTCGCATCGCTTTCCGCATCCCGGTCGACAGCCAGGCTGGTGACGCTGAAGTTGTGCTCGGCCTTGCCCTCGTTCTTGAACGTGAGGGTGACCTTCTGGCCGGCCTTGACGTTCAGGGCCTTGGGATCGAAGCGAAAGTCATAGGCCTCCACCTTCGTCCCGCTGCTGGTGGATGCCGACTTCGACTTGCTCTTGCCGCACCCGCTCGACGTCACCGCCAACACGAGGACGAGCACGCTGACCTTCAGCCACCGGACCGTACTCATTACCACCTCCCGCTAGCCTTCATCCCTCCTACGCGCTGGACTGGTCATCGGATGTCCGCCTCCAGCTCGGGGTAGCTCCGACCCGGCGATCCGGCGTCTCGCTTCGAGGACGGTTGTGTCCGCCGACTGGCACCTCGCCCGGACCGGCTACCCCAGCCAGCGGCTCGACGAGCCCGTCGATCCCGACCGGCCTGACAACCTGTGGCGGGCTGTGGGCGGCGACGACGGCTCGCGCAGTCGCTTCGAACAGCGGGCGCATCCGAGAAACTGGCAGCTGAAGCTTCGCATCCTCGTCGCCGAGGGCCTCCGCCTGCTTGCGGGTCGGCTGCCGCTCTGATCGGATCAGTATCTGCCGAATCCAAGCGACTTCTCCGTCGATCCGGAGAGGCGTGGACCGCCCGCTGAAGACGGCGCCCAGACATGCGGGAGGCCGGGTCGGCGAGAGCGGGGCCACCGGGAGGTTCAGGCGCCAGCAGTAATTAGTTCGACGGGTTCGAACCGACCCCTAGTTGTTGAGCGGCCCATGATCGCCGAGCTGGCCCCGAATCACGCCGGTGGGACAGATTGTCGTGTGGACGTTGACGTAGTAGTTGTCAGCGTTTGCCTGGATCGCTGCTACGAGCGCGGCATCGGTGAAGCTGCCCCGAGCCACAACGCCGTTCTCGGCTCCGGCCGTTGGGGGGAGAGGCTGCACAATCGCTCCCGCGACGCCCTTCGGTGCGACATGGATATGGGCCGCGATGATGGCGCCGGGCAGGTTATTGGCAATGATCTTGAACTGGACCGTCCCATCGAGGACGTGGAAGACCGCGAGCCCCCGCGCCGCGTTCGTGGCCGAGGCACATCCCGGCACCTCCTCGTCTGCGCTCAACACCGCAACCAAGGTTCGGGTCGGTTGTTGGGCAGCGCCAGCCGCGACCCCGACGCCCATCGACAGCGGGATCACTGGAGCCAGGACCGCCACTAGAACACGTCTGATCATGAAAGCCCCCTCACACCCGAATGATGACGGTAGTCAGTCTCGCAGGCAGGCGGAGCAGAGTCCACGGTGCCACGCGTTCACCCATGAAGCCGTGCGACGACGTCTCGAACCTCATGGTTTGAAAACAGTCCTCTCACCTCCACACTCGAAAGCGCTGGTCAGAAGGTCTGACTGCCTACGAAAGCGACTGGCGTACGTTCGGCGAGGCCGCGGACAGGCCGCGGGATTGAAAGAGAGTCCCCAGCCCTCACGTCACGCTCGCGTCGACGGCCGGGAGCAGCGCTCCATACGTGTCCGACGTGACCCGGATCGACGCGTGCCCGAGTCGTTGCTTGATCGCCTCGATGTGCGCTCCGACCTCGATCATCAGCGCGACTCTGGTGTGCCGTAGGCCATGGAAGGTCAGTCCATCCAGCCCCGCCTCTTGGATCGCGGGCGCCCACACGTGCGAGCGGAAGTTAGCGGCACGAAGCGGCCCGCCCTCCGGAGCGACGAAGAAAAGCGCCTCGGGGTCGGCGGCGGACAGCCCTCGATGTTGAGGTGCTCAGAGAGCATGGCGATGAGGAACGGCGGAACGGCAAGTGTGCGCCGGCTGGCAGGGGACTTCACCTCGGCGCGGACGTGCTTGCCGCGGACCTCGGCGATCGTCTCAGCTACTTCTAGGGATTCGCGGAAGAAGTTGAGTCTCGCGACGCGCAGTCCGACGACTTCAGACCAGCGCAGCCCCAGCACGCCACCGAAGCTGACTTCGTCGAGTTCTCGCCAACGGTGACGCGCGCCATCGGCACCTTCACGGCTGTCGTCCGCCAGGGTCGGATCACCAGCCTTGCGCAGCAGTACGATCGCACTGACCCGCAGACGGATGCCCTCTTCCGTTCCATCGGTCAGTGAGGGAAACGCACCCTCTTCAGATACGAGCGCCTCTTCTGCCCGTAACCCGCCCGTGCGGTTGAAGAACTCGGTAGATGATGAGAGCGACGATCGCGCCCACGATGGAACCGAGGAGACCCGCGGCGGTGAACTCGCTCATGGTGCGGCTCGTCAGAAGGACTGCGAGCCAGCCACCGATCACCGAGCCCACCAAACCGAGGACCAGAGTGCCCAAGAGCCCCATCGGGTCACGACCAGGGACCAGCAGACGTGCGACCGCGCCTGCGACCAGTCCGATAAGCAGCCAAGCGATGAAAGCCATGATGCAGGTGCCTCCGTGAAGGTCGTGTGGAGGGGAGCCCTTCCCCGTCGGCCGATCGGTCAACCGGGCAGACAATCGCTCGACCGCGGCCCATGACACTCACGGCGTCGCCGAGCCGCGGGGCGATCAGCCCTTGGCAGCTTGGAACTCCCGACCCAGTTGCTCGAGTCGCTCGGGCGCAAGGGCTTTACGAGTCTTGGGGAGGATCTCGGACTCCTCTTCCTGCACGTGGTGCTGGATCGCCTCCTTCAACTCCTCGACCAGTTCCGCCAGGTGGTTCGGATCCGAGGTCTGGCGGATGCGACCGATGAGCTGGCGGGCCTCCTTGTGCTCCTCTACGCCTTCCTTGGCCATCTGCTCGCCGCCGGGGACATCTGAAGCGATGACGGGATAGACCGCCTTCTCCTCGCCCGTTGCGTGCCGGTCGAGCTCGTCGCAGATCTGCGTTGCCACAGACGCGTCTTCGCTCGCCTCGAATGTCGCGAACAGACCCTCCACTTCGCGATGGTCCTTCTCGATCAACTCGACGACATCGGGCATCGTGTCTCCTCCTTCGGGGGGTGTTGCGCCTACTTCCCCGTTCGTGGCGTCGATGACGCACGTCAGTTTCGTGACCGCGGGGGAGCGGATGTTGACCGCAGGAATGCGCGACGAGGTGCACGCGCAAGCCGACCGACACGCCGAACAGGCGGGCGGGGCACCGGGACGATGCTCCCAGGCGGGCACGACCCCGCGGGACGAATGGAGTCCCGCGGCTCATGGCCCGGGCTCGCGGGCGAGGTGAGAGGGCAAGGGCATCGTGCGCTTCGCGCCACGTCCGCTCCGCTCGACTCGACGCCCAACGTCGTTGCCGTCACCTACGTAGGGCCACACCAGTCCGGGGGCGATGTCAATATCGCGGCGCAGGTGTCGCGGCGCCAGCGCCTCGCCGTCGGTCTTCGGTCGTCAGACGGCCGGCGCGGAACGGGCTCAGGAGACGGACAACGAGACTGACGACGAAGGCGATCAGCCGATCGACGGCGCCCGATGGCCGCTCCCATCACCCGCCGCGGTTTGCACCGGCTGCTTCAGTCCGTGCTCGTCGACGGAGACGAGCGCCTTGTGAAGGACATCGCGCAGGAACAGCTCCTGCGACTCCCGGTCATCGGTGCGGTTACGAGATGTGTTCGATACTGAAGGGGCTGGGTACAACCCGCTCATGTCCGTCTGGGGAGTGCTGCTGGTCCCGGTGGGGCTGGGTTCGGTCGTGGGTGTGCTGGCCCTCACGGCCTGGCTCGAGCAACGGGTACTCTCACCCCGGGCACTCATCCGCAGCGCGGCGCGAGCGCGCCTGGGATCTCCGGCGCATGTCGAGGTGCTCGTGGCAGAGCAGTGTGATCGGCTGCTACATGGCCCCGATCGCGCGTCCGTATGAGGGCGGGTTGCGGGGCGCTGGCGCGGGCTGGACCGAGCAAGCGTGATGCGTGTCACGCGATGCGCGACCCCGAGACAGCCGTTCGCCGGGCGCAGTTCGCTGCTTCCGGCGCACCGCCCTGTCGATTCCCCCATCGGCACCCGGCGCTCAAGCGATTGTTTACGATGGGGCCGCTCCGAGCGCTAGCGCGCGGGGCCGTGATGACTGGCCGTTGACGTGGAGGGCGCCTTCAGGGTGTCCAGAGCGAGCGTCTCACTCTCCATCGGGGCAATCGGGGCGGGCTCGCGATGCAGGCGCACCTTCGGCGTAAGGCCGCGAAGCGCGCCTCGGTGCCGGCGTTGGAGGGCACCCGGACGTCGACTCCCGCCGAGCGTTCTGGGGCGCGCATCTGGCCGACCAAGCGCAGACCTGAGCTGAGCATTCCGTGGGTCAGCCATCGAAGCGGAACCGGGTCTGGGCAAATTCGCCCTTGGCGAAGGACAGCACCTTGCGGGGACGGACCTCGAAGACGTGGGCGACGCCCGGTTCGTGGTGGAAGGCGCCGTCGCGCACGTCGTACTGCCAGTCGCCGTCGTACTTCGTCTTCCACATTGCGGCAAGCGCGCGCAGCAACGCGTCATCGGTGACCTGCTCGGCCCGTCCCTCGACGACGACGTCGAGGCCGGCCTTCCAGCGGTTGTCGCCCGTTGTGAGCACGCACTGGTCGTTGGCGCGCAGGTTGAGGGCTTTCTGCTCGCCGGGACCGGTGCAGAAGTAGAGCGCGCCGTCGCGCCACACCGCCGGTAGCGGCGTGACGTGCGGACGCCCGTTTGTGCGCACCGTCGAGATCCAGAACAGCTCGGCCGATACGAGCACGCCGACGACGTCCTCCCACGACGTCGGCGTGGCGCCGGGCGCGCTGAAGCCGGTGTGCAGCTCGGGTGTCGGAGCAGGCGATGACATCACGACCACCTCCCTGGTCAGTTGTCGAGCGCGGTGTAGGCGCCGGTCCAGAAGTCCTGGATGACCACAGGCGGGGGGAACGGACCGGCGAAGGCGTCGGTGCTGAGCATGACGCCGATGAGCGCGTTGCTGGGGTCGTTCGACCACATGCTCCCCATGCCGCCTGCCCAGCCGTACGACCCGATGGAGGGCCCGAGACCGGTGCGGCGCACCTGCACACCGACGCCGAAGCCCCACCCCTGCGAGCCGTCGGGCAGGGGCCCGGGCGCGCCGCTGGCGACATCGATCTGGTCGGTGGTCATCGCGTCGATGGAAGCGCGCGACAGCAGGCGCGAACCATCCGGTAGCCGCCCGCCCGACAGGAGCATCCGCGCGAACGCGTGCAGGTCGTCCACCGTCGGCACAAGGCCGGCCGCGCCAGACGGAACTGCCGGCGGCTTCGCCCACTGGCCATCCGGAGGATCGAAGACCAACCGTGCGCCGGTTGGGTCGATGCCATAACAGGTGCCGAACCGGTTGACGTCGGCGACGGAGAAGGCGGTGTCGACCATGCCCAACGGCTCGAACACACGGTCGCGCAGGACGACGTCGAGCGGTTGGCCGGCGGCGCGTGCGATGAGCACGCCGAGCACATCGGCCCCCTTGTTGTAGAGCCAGCGCTCGCCGGGTTGGTAGAGGAGGGGCAGCGTCGAGAGCCGGCGCATCCATTCGTCCGGCGGCGGCGGTACCTGCGGCTCGGGCGGACCGGCGCCGAGCTCGAGCTCGGCCAGCGCGTCGAGGAACGGCTGCGGCCAAGGTGCCGCGAAGTCCATGCCGATGCCAAGCCGGATGCGGAAGATGCTGTCGCGACCGACAGGCGCGGGTTGGCCTCGGGTGAGCCGGCCGGCGACACCGACCTCCACCTGATCGCCCGCGGCTAGCAGCCAGGCGATACCGCCGACCCGGTCCTGCTCGACATGGTGCTGCATCGCCTGGGCGAGGTGTGCGAGCCGTTGCGGGTCGAATCCACTCATATGGGCTTCGACGCTACGACGGTCGAGAACGCATCGGTGGCGCACTCGAAACGGGCATGTGGGCGGCGACCTCGCGCGCTAGTGGTCGTGGCAGTCCCAACCGCCGAGATGTGCGGGACCATCCGGGTGCCGTCCGTACAGATCGACGGCGCGCGCTACCGCCGCCGAGCCGGCGATAGGAGACGTGCTCGCCCTCCCAGGGAGGGGGCAATCCGTCCCGCGTACGCTCTCGGCGTGCACGTGACGTTGCGCCCAGCGATGCCGGAGGACGCGTCCCGCATCAGCCAATTGCTCGATCAGCTTGGGTGGGTCGTCCCACCCGAGGGCGTCGTCGCTGAGCTCTCGGCATCGCCGTCGACGGACGTCGTGGTCGCCGAGCTCGATGACGATGTCGTTGGTGTTGTTGCCATCACAACGCGACGGCAGTTCCAGCGGGCCGGGAACCTCGTCACGATCGACACGTTGGTCGTCGACGAGGCCCACCGGTCGCGGGGAATTGGTGAGAGGCTGGTAGACGTCGCGCTCGAGGCTGCGGCGCGGAACAACGCTCAGGCCGTCGAGGTAGTGAGTGCACTTCGCCGCGTCGAGGCTCGCCGGTTCTACGAGCGGCTCGGCTTCGAGGTGACCGCGAACTACTTCGTGCGCTCGACCTGACTGGGCCCAGCCCTCTGCTGGCAACTGCGGATCTACAGGTGGCGCGTCCCAGAAGTGCCGTCGGTCGCGCTCACGACCGCGAGCGATGAATCCGACGCATGGCCCTGATGCGACCGATCTGCCGTTAGGCGCTCGCAGGATCGAGACGCTACGGAAGAACCGCTGGCGTCCGCCTCAGATCATCAATCAGGGAATTCCGCGTGTCCTTATCGGAGCGTGTGGCGAACGCCTTCTTTGGGAGCCGATGCAACATCGTCCTTCGACTCCCTCGAAGTCGATGACGACTCCACGGCAAGCCAAAGGGGAGCCCGTCAACCGAGTAGGGCGAGGAGTCGCCATTCGCCAGGAACGCCTTTGAGCCGATGCGTGCCACGTTCGTCAAAGGCGAAGCTCGAGCCCGCGACCAACGCGGCGACACTCTCGGTGACCAGGATCTCGCGTGGTTCCGCTGCCGCCATGGTGCGGGCCGCAACGTTGACACCGATGCCACTGAGGTCACCGCCCGGGCGAATCTGAACTTCGCCGGTGTTGACCCCGGTGCGAATGTCGACGCCGAGGGCCGCAATGCCACGATTGATCGCGAGCGAAGCACGCAGGGCGTTGCTCGGAACCGGGAAGGTGGTCAGGTGGCCGTCACCGGTCTGCTTCACGGTACGGCCACCAAATCGTTCGACCGTTCGCCGGACGAAAGCGTCCACCCCGTTGAGCACGTCCTCCCACCGGCCGTCGCCAAGCTCCGCGGCCCGGGCGGTGGAGTCCACGATGTCGACAAAGACGACCGTCGCGAGCTCCCGCGCACCACGGTCGTCGGCGCCGGGCCCAAAGACGAAGTCGTTGAACTCGCGTGTCGTCTCCGGGTCGTCGAACCAGTAGAACGACGGTTCCGTGAGTTCGAAGAACCGAGCCCCGGGCACACGCGCCGCGAGGTCCCGGGTCGCCTCGACGGGAACGTGGGCCAGATCGCCGGTGTAGAGCACCGCAGTCCGCACCTCGACCTGAGGCAGCAAAGCGCTCACGTCTGAGGTATAGGCGGCCCGGACCCAATGCGCCGCGGTTGCGGGACTGGCCGCGACGCGCTCGAAGCGGCCGCAGAACTCGAGAAACGACTCATCGCAGCCGAGCGCCGGAACATCCGCATACACGACCCGACCCGTGCCCCAGGTTCGGCGGACGAACTCGACCGTCCGATCGATGCCCTCGTTCGTCTGGCCGTATGGGCGATCCGGTGATTTGGCCAACGACGGATACACATTCATCAGGACGAGCGCTTCGACCCGCTCGGGATGGGCGGCACTCAACGAAACAGCGGCATGGCCCCCGAAACCTTCACCGATGACCACCGCCCGACTGACACCTGCGGCGTTCATCGCGGTGACCGCGTCCTCGACCCACGACCCGAGGGCCCCGATGCGTTCCGGCGGAACCGGATCGGATACCCCCACGCCTCGCGGATCGAAGAAGAGGCAACGGCTGAAGCTCGCCCAGTACTGCTGGATCCGAAGGTGTACCGGATGCTCCCACACCGTCTCGATGCTCGCCGCCCACTCCGAGAAGATGACGACGCTGAACCCACCCTCACCGAACACCTGATAACCCACATGCCCGCCCTCCGCAGTTTGCGCATACAGGACGGGCGGGGCTACTCGCTGTGACGACCCTCCCTCCACGACGCCATCGTGGTCCCAATCCCGAGTGAACGAAAGAGCAACTCCCCCCGGATCTTCCATTCACACAGAACATCGCGCTCCGACGGAACACCAACAGGCCTCAGGCACCGGCGTTCTGTGCGGCGTTTCGCGAGTGGCCCGGACGGACACCGGTGACTTCGTTCGGCGCGCCCGAATTACCGCTTGGCGCTACGTGCTACCTGAGCACCTGCCGCTCGCGCGTCGACACCCGCCCCAATACACCGTGCCGCTCGTCGTGCTCGAGGGCGTTCAGTTCCGCGGATACCAGACTTCGCTGTTGCGCGGGAAACACCGGCGGTGAAATAGGGGGTCGGGTCCTTCCAGTGTTACGCCCGCCCGGACAAGCGTTGGGTCGTTCGCATCGACTGGCTCGCCGCACGCCTCGCAGACGGTCATCCCTCGCGGCATCGGCATCACGGAAGGCTTCCAGCGACCCCCACCGGCCGGCCAGGCCCATATGAGCTATTGACGAACGCCAGCGGCCCATCCGTTGCGCGGTCGACTGATGGTAGCGGCGAGGCCAGACCGCTCCGACCTTCTCTGTCGACGGTGTTGCCCGGCGCTGAAGAGGAACCCCGCCAGGGGTCGGCGGGTAATCGGCGCTGGTGGTCGAACACTTGTTCGCCTACTGTCGAGGGCCGTGGACCGACCAACAGAGCTCGAGAACCTGCGGCGCAGTCTGGCCATGCTCAACCCCGGCGCCGCCGCCTCACTGTCGCGCGAGGAGGCCATGGGCCTCATCACCGACGTGGCCGAACTCCAGGCTCGCCTCGAGCTGCTCCGCATCGGTCTACGCCAGCTCGTCGATGAGGCCGAGCACCAGTAGCGGCGCGCGAGTACCGTGACCACGTCGCCTCCGGCGGCATCAGTCGCAGGGCACCAATCCGGCGATCTGGGCGCTTACTCGGTCAGCAATCGCCGGCTGGTATGCGCGCGACGTCGAGCCGGTCGAGGAACTCGCTCGCTGCCCGTTTGGACGAGAGCACGTGAAGGGCCGCGTGCTGCCCATGCTGTGAAATGATCTCGTGTTCGCGCTCGGGCTCTGAGCGGCGCTTGCGCCAGATGCGCACAGCAAGTGACCACTCATCGCGCAACCGTCGCCAGGCCGAATCGTCACACCCTTCGGGCATCTCGCCGACCGACTTCCGCACGCCGCGCAGGAGCGCACGTCCTGCGCACACTGGCCAGGGCGTGTCGAGAACCACGATGGTGTCCGCCCGTTCGAGGCGGAGATCAAGTGTCTCGTGGTAGTTGCCATCGGCGATCCACGCGTCGCCCGCGAGCACCCGGCGTTGCTTCTCGCGCCACTCGTCCTCCGAGGGTGCAACCCAGCCGGGCTTCCAGAAATGAAGGTCGAGGTGAATGACGGGCAAGCCGGTCCTCGCAGCGAGGGAGCGCGAGAACGTGCTCTTCCCGGACCCCGCCAGCCCAGTCACGAGGACGTGTCGGCCTATCGCGACGGCGGCATCACTCATCGGCTTCAGTGTCCCTCAAGTGCCGGTCGGGGACGCTCGCGATTGTGAGCAAGCCTGAATGAGGGGGCCGGGGGACGGCCCGGGCGCTCGCTTCCGCTCCGTTCTGCGGTTTGCGCGGCTGGACTGACGACAAGAGGCCCACACCCCCCACCCGTACGTAGGCTCGCACGCGCCTGGCCTACGGGGGTTCGGCACACCACAAGAGGGGGTTGGCGCGTGCGACGACTACGGATGAGGACAGGGGGGGCCATCACGCTGGTGGTAGCGCTGGCGATGGGACTGCTGCTCAGCGGCTCGGCACCGGGCGGCGCGGCGACGGGCGGCGACAAGAGCGGAGTGGTGCCGCAGTCGACGGGCTGTACGAAGACCTTCACCAACGCGGGGCCGCCGGCGCTGACCGTGTGCGTGAGCAGCCACGGCAACATCAATCAGATCCAGTACAGCCCGTTCGGGAGCGCGGTGAACCACATCAACAGTGAGGGTTACTGCTTGCTCGATCTGAACACGTTCGTCGCGTACCACGACACTGGCCTGGTCGAAGGGGGCTGGGGCGTGGCCACCCAAAGCAGCACCGCCACCACCGTCACCACCACCCGCACCACGACCGACGGCATCTACACCCTGACCCAGAACGTCTTCTTCAAGTACGGGTCGCGCATGGTGCTGGTGGGCAACCTGCTGAAGAACAACGACACTGTCACCCACAATGTCGCCTTCGACCGCGCCTTCGACGGTGACATCAACGGCACTGCGAGCGGCGACATCTATGACGTTGCCGGTGGATCGGTGTTCGGCCAGGAGACCGACGGCTTGGCCTCGACGTTCCTCGCCAACCCGTCCCTCGTGGCCAACATCGGTGTCTCCACTTTCGGCAACTGGAGTGCGAGTCGGAGCACGTGCTCGCACACGTTCGAGGCGACGCCGACCGCGCCGGGCGACTACGTGGGCATCGTGCAGGGCGCCTTCCCCATCGCCGCCGGGGCGACGGTGAACTTCCGCACGGGCTACCGCGTGCTGTAAGCCGCTCTCGAAGGAACGACGTGAGAGGGGGCCGCTCTGTTGGGTGGTCCCCTCCCGCACGTCGTTCGTCAACCGCCTCACCGACGTGGGGCACGGCTGGCGTCCTAGCAGTACCCTTCGTGTCGCCCCCGGGGACAGGGGAAGGCTCGGCATCACCGTGCAGAGCCGTCCGTCACCGGGGACGATGGCGCGTCCGGCGGCGCGAGCGTCCATCAGGGCACTCGGCGCAGCTCACGATCGCGAGCACCATGAAGCGAACGGCGCCTATCCGCGCTCGGGATCAGGGATTACCGGGGATGCGCGCAGCGAGACCCGCGTCGTACTCCGCGAACACGGCTATGCAGGTCCAGCCCCGCGCGATCTGCGACGGCGTGGGTGGCCACACGGCGGCGGCGTTGGTGTTGGTGTCGAGCGGGCCACCCCGCTGGGTGAGCGTGCTCGAGGAAGGGAGCTGCAGCGCGATGGTCGACCCCTGGACGCAGCAGTTGCCGGCGCTGTCGAGGGTGAGCGAGCTCGCGCCCACGCCCATAGGCGCCCCACCCATCACGTTTCCGTAGTCGCACGCGTGGTCGACGTCGCCCTGGCCGTCACCGGCCCCTCCGCCGACGGGCGGGGAGAGCACCTGCGCGTTGCAGAGGAACGCGGCAGCGATGCGTCCGGACGTGGTTGTTCAGTACATCGGCATCCATCGCGAGCTCCCGAACGTCGTGGCTTGAAATGGATACGTGACGGTGTTACAGGGGGCCAGCCGATACCCTCGCGCGTCTCGCGGAGCTAACGGCTCGCTGAGATCGCGGCTCGCGGCGATCGACGTTGCGTACTCGGCGAGACCGTGTGTGCATTTCCCGATGAATCGGCGGATGCCGGGCTCGACGATCCAGCCGGTGCCCGGTGGGAACGACGAGTGCCAGTGAATGGTCGTGCCGCCTTCCACCGCATCGCCGAGCACGACTTCGCCGACGTAGTCGCGGACGTGGAGGTTCGAACGCGAGGAGTACTTGAGACTCCGATTCGGGACGAGCTCGAGGATCTGGTCGTGGCCGGTGGTCCGACCGAGCCGGAACAGCCGGACCGCGGAGACACCTTCGGGCGGCGGGACGCCCGGTTGTTCGAGCTCGAACGATTCGATCGGGCTCCATGTGGGCCAGGTCGAGCCATCGGCCAGCAGCCCGAACACAGCCGCCACCGGTGCCGGCGTCACGGCCGTGACGTTGACATCACGACGTCGCATCGCTGATCCTCCCCTCTCTGTACCGTATGGTACATGTACCATACGGTACAGAGAGGGGAGGTCAAGTGGCCGGGAACGAGACGGGGAGCGACTCCAGGGAGCGGCTCCTCAACGCCGTCATCGAGTACGTCGCGGAGCACGGCGTCGCCGATCTGAGTCTTCGCGGTCTGGCAGCCGCCATAGGCACCAGCCATCGCATGCTCATCTACCACTTCCACTCGAAGGCGGACCTGCTCATCACGGTGATTCGGGCGGTGGAGAAACAGCAGCGCGAGCTCCTCGCCGCGTTCGACCTCGATCCGTCACTTTCGCCGGCCGTCGCGATGCGGCGGATGTGGGAACACCTCTCCGATCCCGCGCTCTGGCCGAACGAGCGGCTCTTCTTCGAGTTGTACGGCCAAGCGCTCCAGGAACGTCCGCACGCAGTCGGACTTCTCGACGACATCGTGACCTCGTGGCTCGAACCGATCGCCGCGATGCGTCGCGAGCAAGGCGTTCCTCCGGAGACCGCCCGAGCGCAATCGCGACTCGACCTCGCGGTCGCGCGCGGCCTGCTCCTCGACCTCCTCGCGACCGAAGACCGCGCCGCGACCACCGCCGCAATCGAGCACTACTCCGCGCTCTACGAGTCGTGGCGCGAACAAACCGCCGACTCGCCACCACCCAGGCGCTGACCAGGTCTACGCGAGGCCAAGAGCAACTGCTACGGCAGACGCACCTCGGCGCGGACCTCGACCGCGTCGCGGACTCTGAGCGCACCGAGCATCGCCGAGTAGGGCTTGATGCCGAAGCTGGACTGCACGACGGTAGTCGTGACGGTTCCTCGCGGTCGGCCGGCGATGATGCCGATCATGATGATTAGCTCGGCGGCGCGGGTGGCCCCGGCGATCGTCAGGTCGCCGTGCACGATGAAACCTTCGTCGGTCGGGGCCACTGCTGTCGAACGGAACCGCACCTCTGGGTACTTCTTGGTGCTGAGCAGCTTGTTGATGGTCTTCGCGATCTCCGACTTGTTGATCGCAAGCAGCGGCGCCGCGCCGCCCTTGCCCTCGCGTACCTCGAGCGACGCGGCGTCGACAACGACCTCCACTGTCGACGCCTCGATCCGTTCTGCGTCGATGTTCACCGTGCCGGCCCACCGCGTTACCTCGATCACGAGGTCGTGCCCCGCCATCGCCCCGAAACCGCTTCGTCCTGTGTGCAAAGTGAGCGCGCCTGTTGCCGGACCGATGGCGTAGGTGCCGGTCGCGAGTCTCATAAGGCCCATACCGGACTCGGCCGCCGGTCGTTCCTGACGGTTGACCTCCAGGCCGGGGAGAGATAACTGAAGCGCTTGGAGTGCCAGCCGATATCGCCGGGCTCTAGCAATGTCAGGCCGGCACGTCCCGAGGTCTCCTGGCTCCTGGCCGCCCCGATCTCAACGACAAGGCGCGCGCGGCGGATTCCGTCGCCCGCGGTGGTAGACACCGCGATGAACTCGAACACCCCGAGCCGGGCCTGAGCCGTGGTCTCGCGCGTCGGGTTGTACGAACCAGTTTTCATGGACGAGCTCAGACCGCACACCGCAGCACTCCGGTGCGCCCTTCTAGGGGCATCCATTTTGCTCGTTGCCGAATGTGTGGGCGGCGCCCACAACAGTTCAGCGTCGGCACATCGCAGAGCCAGACACGAGATCCTCTCGACGCCGGGTACGGCGAATGCCCAGCCGGACAACGACATCGTGGCAGAGAACTCGAGGACTGGCACGACGGACTGGCGAATTCACCGCGTCGCCAGACCGCACGAGATCGAAGGATGGGCGGACCAAGTCAGCGTCATCGCCGGCGAGACGGTGCGCTTGTACGTCTCCACGACGGCTCACTCGTACACCGTCTCCGGCTTCCGAACCGGATGGTACGGGGGTGCTGAGGCGGCGCTCATCTATCGGTCCCAGAGACTCCAGGGCTCAGTTCAGCGACCATCACGCCTCGATTCGTCCACCCGAACCGTGCTCACGAGCTGGTCTGCAAGCGTGACCGTGGACACTCACGGGTGGCCACCGGGCGACTATCTCTTCCGGCTGGATGCAGATACAGGAGGGCAGGAATACATCCCGTTGGCGGTCCGGAGTACGTCGAACGTCGGCCGGATTGTGATTCTCAATGCGGTGACAACGTGGCAAGCGTATAACGGCTGGGGCGGGTACGACCTCTACAACGGTCCCGGTGGGCTTGCGGATTTTGTCCACCGTTCCCGAGCGGTGAGCTTCGATCGACCCTACGGTGGCGACGGCGCCGGTGAGTTCATCGGCAACGAGTTGCCTTTGGTGGCGCTCGCCGAACGACTGGGTCTGCCTGTCAGCTATGCGACCGACATCGATCTACACGCCGACCCCGCGCTTCTAAACGGCGCGCGAGCCCTCATCTCGCTCGGGCACGACGAGTATTGGTCGAGCGCGATGCGTCTTGCTGCCACGAATGCGCGCGACGATGGGATGAACATTGCCTTCCTCGGCGCCAATGCCGTGTTCCGGCACATCCGACTGGCTCAAACTCGATATGGAGCGAACCGGTTAGAGATTTGCTACAAGCGTGCCAACGAAGACCCGCTCTACCACAAGATGAATCGAGAGGTCACGGTCGACTGGCGAGAGCCTCCGACGAGCAAGCCGGAAAGTGTTCTCACGGGCGTGTATTACGAAAGCAATCCCGTCACGGCCGATATGGTCATCGTCGATCCCGATAGCTGGCTCTTCGAAGGGCTTGGTTTGCGAGCTGGGGAGCGTTTGCCGCGCCTGGTTGGACATGAATACGACCGTGTCAACCCCGGCGCTCCTACCCCACGACCGATCGAGGTTCTCTCACATTCTCCTCTGGTGTGCCGTGGTGTAAGGAGTTTCTCGGACGCCGCCTACTACAGCACGCCCAACGGCGCCGGCGTCTTCGCAACGGGAACGAACCTCTGGGTGGCGAGCCTCGACCCGACGGGCCCGACGGATCCCTTGACGCAGCGGGTCGTCACCGAGGTCACCACCCGCGTGTTGAGAACGTTTGGAGCGGGCCCCGCGGGGCAGCCGCACCCTGCCCAGGACAATCTGGCGGGGTTTCGAGAGTACGCAGGTGACCCCATCGCGGCGAGGGTGAATCTTCATTGAGAGGGATCTGAATGGATGCACGGAAGCCGAGCTCTCGCTGGTTTGGAGTCGCGGTGGCCGGGATGATCATCGTGGCAGCGTGCTCCGCGGGCACCCGGGTCCGAGCGGTCAAACGGGCGGCGATCCCGACGACCACTCAGGCGACAATTGCTCCGCCCGCGCCGGCCACCTTCCCTCTGACCGGGCTCCCCGTGGACGACAAGGGCAGGGCAGCCCGCCCAGCCCTCTCGGTCAAGGTGGACAACGCTCCCGGCGCCTTTCCCCAGGCCGGGCTGAATGACGCCGACATCGTCACTGAGGAGCTGGTCGAAGGCGATCTGACCCGCCTGATGGCCACCTTCGAGTCCCATGACTCGGCGCTCGTCGGGCCGATCCGATCCGCGCGCCCGGTCGATGCCGACCTGCTCCGCGAGCTCGATGGTGGCATCTTCGCCTATTCAGGCGCCGCCGCCGGCGAAGTCGCGCCCGTCAAAGACCACTCGACGGCGACGCTCTTGTCCTACGACGACAACCACATGGGCTTTCAACGTCTCCGCGGTCGGCCCGCACCCCACGACGTGTTCGCGAGTACGGCCGACCTCTACCGGGTCGGGGCCGCGCGGGGCGCGCAGACCACCCCGCCATCCCAGTTGTTTCGTTATGGCGCGACCGGCCCCGGACAGCCGGCAACCAACGCCGTCGTCCCCATGTCGTCTGAGCTCATCGCGACATGGGGGTGGAATGCGACCACGCGTCGCTACGAGCGGAATCAGGGCGGTCGGCCCGACAGGCTGATCGACGGTTCCGTGGTTTCGACCACCAACATCGTGGTGCTCTCGGTCGAGATCCGAGGTACCGGAATCTTCGATGCGGCCCACAACGAGGATCCGCTCGTGGTCGTGAGTGGTTCGGGGCCAGCCTGGGTGGTGCGCGACGGCCAAGTCATCTCATGTCAGTGGCAGCGTCCCAACTACGCCACGCCTATGCGGTTGGTGGACGCGAACGGTGCCGACGTCAACCTCCAGGCGGGGACGACTTGGCTCGAGCTCCTACCGCACGGTCGACAGCCGGCATTCAGTTGACGCCGCGGCAGCGGGACGCATAACCGGCGTTCGGTCGTCTCGTTCCGTGCGAGTTGGTCAAGCTCCGAACGCGCCGAGTTGGACGAGCACTCCGAGCCAGTCCTCGACATGACGGGTCCCGACGATCCGCGCTTCGGCGAGCCCTCTTCCAGTCGGCCGCCACAATCAGCTGGACTGACGAGGTCCTCAGCCGCACCGGTGCCCGCCCTCCTGCCTCGTACGAGAGCTGAGCCGACTCGAGCCCGCCTGGAGGCCGATCAAATACGATCCCGCGTTCGATCGCACGGGCGGTGATGATGGAGCCGATGACCTCTACCCGACGCGAGCCCTCGACCAGCCTGGACGGGTGCAAGCGGATTCTGATCATCGGCAGGACGGGATCGGGAAAGACCACTCTTGCCCGAGACGTCGCCGCCGCGCTCCAGGTGCCCCACGTCGAGCTCGACTCGTTGTATTTCGGGCCGAACTTCAGCACCGTGCCCGAATCAGTCCTGCGGGAGCGCGTTGCGACCGTCATCCAAGAGGATCACTGGGTGACCGACGGCAACAAGCGCGCGGTTCGCGATCTCGTCTGGCCACGCGCGGACACCATCATCTGGCTGGACTATCCGGCCGCGGTGACGCTGTGGCGGTTGGGGCGAAGGGCGTTGCGTCGAACAGCGAGCTTGCAAAAGCAGGCTGCAGAGTCAGGCGATACCAGGGACCTACCCGGACAGTTGATCGCCGGCGCGAAGGCGGTTCTCACTGCGCTTCGGTCCCACACTGGACAGCGACGAGAGTTCCCCCGATTGTTCGCAGCACCGGAGAACCAGCACCTCGCGGTGGTACGTCTCCGCTCACCGCGAGCGACACAGCAGTGGTGCGACCGAGTCCTCCGAGCGGTGTAGACGCGGCGCGGCGATGAGTCAGCCCGCGAGGCGCGCGAACATCGCGAACGCAGGCTTCTCCCCGAAGTCGTCTCGCAGCAGACCCTCGCCCGGCGCCGAGGTGAGCACCGGCCGCCTCGTGGCGCCGGGTGGCAGGTCGAGCGGCTCGCTCCAGTTGATGCCGATGACGTCAGTGTCGCCGGCCAGCGCTTCGAACGTGTCTCGGAGAAACGCGGCCTGGCCCGCGTCTCCGTCCCGGTACGCGCCGCCGAGCTGGGGGGCGTACGACGGCACCGCCTGGACCTGGGGCAATGACGTGTACGCCGTCTCGGTGACCCACACCGGTACCGGGCGGCCCCCGTTGCACCGACGGATCGCCTGCTCCGAGAGCTCGACGACCGCGCGTCCGTAGACGGGCCCGTCGTGGCCCAGGTGCACGTCGAGCACGTCGAGACTGCGGCAGAACTGCGGGTCCGCGTACAAGCTGGCGGTGAAGCTCAGCGCGCCGCGGACGTCGGCCACTCGTTGCAGAATGTCGACGAGCGTCGGCGGCAGGAGCTCCTCGCCTCCGTTCAGCACCTTGACGCGGGGGTCAGCCGCGTGCGCAGCTTCGTACACCGCCTGCTGGAACCCTGCGTACTGCGCGGCCGTCCCGCCCACCCAGTTGCGCCGCGTGTCCTGCGGCTCGTTCCGCGGGATCAGGTACCTCACCCCGAACGGCGCGACGTGGCGCACGAGATCGGTCACGAACTGCCGAGCCGACGCACAGCCGCCGCTGGGGCCGCAGTCGATGGGAGGGTACGCGCCGTCTCCGTGCGCGCGGGGCGCGACGTCCCATGCCGGTGTGTCGCCCATCTCGAGCAGGACCTCCAGCTGTTGCGCCTGGGCCGCAGCGAGGATGCGGTCGAGCCCCCGCCACTTGTACGTGCGTGCGGGTGTCGGCTGCACGATGGCCCAAGGCTGACCGACGCGGATCGCAGTCGCACCGGCTCGGCGCGCCGCCGCGAGCACCTGGGGGAGGTTCTGCAAGCCCTTGCCTCGGGAGAAGCGGTTGACATCGATGCCGAGGGTCACCGATCGGGGCAGGCGCGGTGCGCCGCTCGTCACGGTCGAGGTCGACGTGCCGGATCCCGGCATGGTGGTTGTCGTCCGCGGCGGCGAACCGGGAGGTGGCTGGAAGGCGACGCGGGGCCCGGGCCGTTCGCTCACCGTCCCGTGGAGGACCGCGGCCGCGCCGACGCCCACGATCACCAACACGAAGATGCCCGTCGTGACGGCCGGCCTCTTCCTCACCGAAGACAATTGTTCCCCGGGAGGTCGGCAACCGGCGCGCGCGTCGACAGGGGTCTCCCGGGCTCGCGCTCGCGCCCCTGAAAGGCGAAGACGCGGCCGGCCATGACGCCGCACTCGCCGATGCGTCGTCTATCGAGTCATTCATCGTCCTTCGATGGCCTCGAGACGACCTGTTCTCACGGCACGGGTGAAGGCCTCGTAGTCGCGCTCTGTCTGGTCGGCATAGGCGACGGCAAAGCGCCCGAGCGCCTCGTCGAAGGCAGATCCATTCCCGAGATAGCCGGCGAGCAGAGCCGGGTCTCCGGAGCGGGCATGAGCTCGCGCGAGGGTGGCGCCGCAGAGGCGTCCATAGTCGGCGAGGCTGCGTCCGTCCGAGCCGTCGATCTCCGCGGAGCCCTTCATGTCGCGGAGTTGTCGGACGTAGGTGTCGAAGCCGTCGGCGCGCGCCCAGCCGAGGAAGACGTCGCTGGCCGCTTGCATGATTCGCTGACCGACAACGACGCGTTGCCCCTGGTTTCGGTACGGGGACCGCCCCGCGTAGGGCGAGAGCACCGACGGCTGGGCCTCCTTGATCTGGAGAAAGAGGGGGTCGAGATCGGCGACACCGGCGAGCAGGACGACGAAGCAGCGTGTGCCCACGCTGCCGACGCCCACGACCTTCAGCGCGGCGTCCACGAACTCGTAACGGTCGAGCAGGAGGCGGCGGTCCGGTTCGAGGGTGGCCCGATAGGTCTTGGCGAGCCGGAGTGCCTGCTCGACCTGCTGCTCGTCGAGGCGCACGATCAGCGGCGGGTCCTCGACGATCACGCGTTTGCCGGCCTGCACGGTCGTCAACTTCGAGAGTGCCTGCATGCTGGTGCGGCGGCGAGCCTTTGCAACGGTCCTCTCGACCTCGACCCGAGTGTGCTTGGTCGGGGCCGCGGCGAGAAGGGCGTCGACGTCGATCCGCGAATGCCAGACCTCGAACGACGACAGCTCGGCCAGCGCCGCCATTCCCGACCGGTACTGGAGCGCACAGGCGTGAGCGGCGTCGACGCCGTGGGAGTCGGTCAGCCCGGTTGTGCGCGCGGCCACGACGAGGCTCGCAGCGAGGCGTTTGACGTCCCACTCCCACGGGCCGACCTGGGTCTCGTCGAAGTCGTTGACGTCGAAGACCAAGTTGCGCTCCGGAGTGGCGTACGTGCCGAAGTTCAGGAGATGGGCGTCGCCACAGATCTGCAGCTTGATTCCGGTCGATGGTGTGTGGCTCAGGTCGCTCGCCATCACGAGCGGCGCCCCTCGGTAGAAGGTGAACGGCGACTGCAACATGCGGCCGTTGCGCACCGGTACGAGCTCCGGCAAGCGCGTCCGGTTGGACGCCTCCAGAAGCTCGATCGGATCGAGGCGGTCCTGAGGCGGTTGCCAGTTCCCATGGCTCGAGCGAGGGACTCGCGTGCGCAGGTCGCGAACCGCGGCCCGAGTCTCGTCGCGGCGGCGCCGGGTCGGCACACGGTCGCTCACTGGTACCCCCGGTCGGTCGCGGTCATGGTCTCCCATCTCGCACACCTGCGCCTGGGAAAGCTTGCCACGCGCTCCAGCTCACCGCCCTTCGCCGTTGATCGTGATGGGGTCGCAACGCGGTGATCGAGGCACGCAATTCTTGTATGAGCGACGCGATGCAGGTTCAATCAAAGACGCGGACTCAAAGCAGATCGGGGAGGAAGTCATGGACGACGCCCGTTGGGAGCGGTATGCGGCCGTGGGTGGGATCGTGTTCGTGGTTCTGAGTGTCATCGGCGCGCTTCTGCCCGGCGCGCCGCCCGCGGCCGATGCCTCGGTCGCGAAGATCACGAAGTACTTCCAAGACCACACGGGTTCCATCGAGGCCGGACAGATCTTCCTCGGGGTCGGCATGATCGGGTTGCTGTGGTGGTTCGGCTCGCTGTGGCGGATGATGGTCCGGGCCGAAGATGGTCGCCCCCGCATGGCGATCGTGGCGCTGCTCGGGCTCGCGGCTGCGGCGGGGCTGGTCCTTCTGTCCGGTGCTCTCACGTCGACGACCGCCTTGCGCATCGACGATCTCGGCGGCGCGTCCCGCTTCTTCTACGTCTTGTCGGGCGTCGTCATCGCGACGGCCGGTTTCGGCATCGTCGCGTTTCTGGGTGCCGTCTGCGCGTTGAACTACCGTGCGAGCTTCCTGCCGCAGTGGGTCACCTACCTCGGGTGGCTCGCCGCAGCCGGGTTCCTCGGGGCGAGCCTCGGAAGTGCCAGCGACCACGCCGCGTTCTTCGTGCTGGGTTTCGTCAGCTTCCTCGTGTGGTGCGTGTGGATCGTAGGCGTCAGCGTCGTGATGTGGCAGGGCGACGAGAGGGCTGCACTCGCGGCCTGACCCGACCTCGGGTGCTGCCCACGCACGTACTCGGGCTGCTCGGCGATCGCGTCGATCGTCATGAAGCCATCGGGTAAGACGACGAGGTCGACCTTGCCTTGCCCGAACGTGCATCAGAACGGCGGGTTTGGGATCGGATAGACCGAGCAATTCGGTCATGAGGAGTCGTTCGCGTTCCCGCGCTCGGAACAGAAGCACCTCCTGCGAGCCCGCACCATCGCTCGCGTGCCACCTCCCCGCTTGCGTACGCCCGTCCGGACATAGGACTCTTGGTCTCGCACCTGCGGTGGGGGGCCGGCATGGCGCGTGTCAAGAGTGTTGGCAAGGTCGAGATTCCGCATTGGCCCGCGCTCGACGGGTTGCGCGGTCTCGCGGTTGCCGCGGTGCTCCTCTTTCACGCGGGCTTCGGTTGGGCGAGGGGCGGCTACCTCGGAGTCAGCGCATTCTTCACGCTCTCCGGCTTTCTGATCACCACGCTGCTCCTGACGGAATGGCGCGAGACCGGGCGCGTGTCCCTCCAGCGCTTCTGGTCGCGTCGCCTGCGACGGCTCATGCCGGTTGCACTGGTGGCGCTCGCGGGCATCGTGGTGTTCGGCGCGGTCGTGGCCGACCCCGACCAGGTGCGCGGGCTGCGGGCAGACGTCCTCGCCGCCCTCGGTTACTCGGCCAACTGGCGCTTCATCTTCTCGGGCCAGTCCTACGCCGCCCAGTTCCAGGCGAGCTCACCTGTCCTGCACTTCTGGTCGCTCGCGATCGAAGAGCAGTTCTACCTGTGCTTTCCGCTTCTCGCGCTGCTGGCGCTGCGACTGCGTGGGCGCCGGGGCCTCTCGGTGACGCTCGTCGTGCTTTCGGCGGGCTCCATCGCAATGGGGCGGTGGCTCCTCGACACCGGCGCTTCCCCCGATCGCCTCTACTACGGCACCGACACCCGCGCGTTCGAGCTGCTGTTCGGGGCGCTGCTGGCCGTAGCCCTCGCCGGTTCCCCTTCACCCCGGCGCCGCGTGAGCCGGCTGGCGCTGCAAGGCGGTGGCGCGCTCGCCCTCCTCGCGATGATCGTTCTCTGGGCGACGTTGGCCCAGTCCGATCGGTGGCTCCACCGCGGCGGGCTGCTGGTGCATGCCGTGCTCACGGCGTTGGTGGTCGCCTCCGCCGTCCAACCCGCGGGGCCGGTCCGCGCCCTGCTCGGGCGTGCGTCACTGCGGCGATTGGGGCTCATCAGCTATGGCGTCTACGTCTATCACTGGCCACTCTTCCTCTGGCTCGACGCGGACCGCACCGGCCTGTCGCGCCTGCCGCTCTTCGCGCTTCGAGCGGGGGTGACCGTTGCGCTGGCAGCGTGCTCGTACCGCCTGCTCGAGCGGCCGATCCGTGACGGCCGCCGGCTCACCGGGCGCCGACCCTGGGCGGTGGCGCCGGCTGGCGCCGTCGCGGTGTGCGTCGCGCTCGTGGTGGTGACTGCGAGCCCGCCGCAGCCGGCGATCGTGTACAGCGCGGTCCTCGACCACCCAGCGCGGGTGTCCCCGCAGAGTGTTCTCTCTGCCCCTGCCGCGAGCGTCCCGTCCTCGAGTGCGCCTGCCGCGAGCGCCCCTGCCTCGAGCGCGCGGCCGATCCGCATCATGGTGGTCGGCGACTCGGTGGGACAGACGGTGGGTCGCGGCATCGAGCGGCTGGCCATCCGAACCGGTGCGGCGGTGGTGAGCAACTCGGCGTTGGGATGGTGCGCCATCGGCCGCGGGGGTGTGGTCCACCTGTTCGACACGGGGACGCTCGACCAGCGGGGCTGCCGCGACTGGTCCGAGCGCTGGAACATCAGTGGCTTTCACCCCGACGTGGTCGTGGTGCTCTCGACCCTGTGGGAGATCGCTCCGCGCGAACAGCCGCAGTGGGACGGCGTCCGCCGCTTCGGGGAGCCCGACTACGACCGCTGGCTCTGGTCGGAGTACCTCGCCATGACGGCGTACGTCTCGAGTCAGGGCGCGCGGGTGGTCTGGCTCACGGCGCCGTGCGCCGAGCCTGCACAGAGTCGGGCTCGGTTCTGGTCGAACGATGTCGGAGAGCTCGCCGCGCTCGTGCGTCTCAACCGCATGGTGTCGGCCCTCCCGGCGGCGGTCGCACCCGCTCGACTTCGTGTCATCGACCTCTTCGCTCACGTGTGTCCGCGGGGAGAGTTCACCCAGCGGCTCGGCGACGTTGACAATGCGCGACCCGACGGCATGCATTTCTCGGATGCGGGCGCTGACTGGGTCGCCGAGTGGCTCTGCCCCGAGCTGCTCGACAACGCTGCCGCCTGCTCGAACCGGCTTCCGCCGCACAGCTGACGCGGGACGGGCCTCCCGACCGCACAACCGGGAGCTTTCAGCACAATCCCTTTCGGCCCAACTGCTCACAGAGCAGCGTGGCTTCGGCGGTGTAACCCGCGTCGGTCCAATGAACCCCATCTGGATTGTCCGGTGGGACTTGATCGACGAACCTGTCAACGCCACGAATGGACGAAACATCGGGGTGGTTGCCGCTCATGACGATCACCTGACCTCCGGGGCGGAGCGTGGTCCGCGCCGCGTCGACGAGGTCTTGCCATGCCGTGAGGTACTGAGACGCCGAATGAGTCCCGTCCGGGACGTAGGAATCCTCCAGCACCACGAAGTCGACGCCCGACCACTCCCGCACCCAGGTCGACCAAGGGTGGTCGACCGGGTTCGTTCCCCCGTACCACCGCCCGTCGACGATGGCGCCATGCGCCAACCCGACCCGCTGGAACACGGGACCGTATTCCTCCGAGAGGCTGTCTCCGATGATGGTGACTCGGACGGGGTGGTCGACCGTGGGATTCCTTGCTCGAGGACGATGAATGACCTGGGCGGCGGGAACCGCGGGCTCCAGACAGCCCGAAAGGGCGAAGACCAGCATTGCCACGATGAATGCCGCCGGCGCTGTCGTGGCCCTGCGTACGCAACCCATACGTGAGGGAGAGTACCCGAAACGCCCGAATTGCCGTATATAGTCGGTTCAGGGCTTTAGTCCGAAGCGCCGGCTGTCAGCGCTCCCGGCAACCAGTGCCGCGAACCACAGGCAGTGATCCGCGGCGGTGCCGGCTGCCGAATCCTGTCGAGCCATGAGGACCGGATGGTCCGCCACCCGGGCGGGTGCCAGCGGCCCAGAGAAGGAGAGGGACCCCAATGGGTGCATCCGAGAACAAGGCGTTGGTGCGGCGGCTCTTCGAGCAGGGCATGAACGAGCGCAAGGCCGAGGTCTTCAACGAGTCAGTGGCGCCGGACTTCGTCAACCACGACCTGCCGGGGCCCACCCCGGGGCCCGAAGGTTTCCGCCAGAGCTTCGCCATGTTCGAGGCCGCGTTCCCCGACCTGCAGGTGCACCTCGGCGAGGTCATGGCCGCGGAGGACGACAAGGTGATCACCCGCAGCCATTGGACCGGCACCCACAAGGGCGAGTTCATGGGCGTGCCGGCCTCGGGCGCCTCGGTCGACGTCAACTTCATCGACATCTGGCGGGTCGAGAACGGACTGCTGGCCGAGAGCTGGGTGCGCATGGACTTCCTCGGCCTGATGCAGCAGGTCGGCGCCGTCCCGTCCTGAGCCGTGCGCTACGGCGCCGCGACGGGGTCACCTATATCGTGCGACGGATGCGCCGCCTCGTCGTCGCCGTCGTCGTTGCCCTCCTCGGCGCCGGTTGCCTGCCATTGCTGCCCGGGCTCGCGCCCGTCGCGCACCGCCGGATCGTGGCCCTCGGTCACGATGGTCGGTGGTTCACTGACCCGGGCGGACGTGTCGTCATTTTGCGCGGCATGAACTTCGTGGAGAAGTGGGCGCCCTTCACTCCGGCCGCCGACGGCTTCGACGACGACGATGCAGCACTCCTCGCGGCCAACGGGTTCAACACGCTTCGGCTCGGTGTGCCGTTCGAGTTCGTGATGCCCGCGCCGGGTGTCGTCGACGACGCCTACCTGACGTCGATCGCCGAAACCGTGCGCATCCTCGGCCGGCACGGCGCGTACGTGCTGCTCGACTTCCACCAGGACGGATGGGGTCCGGCCACCCACGGCAACGGCATGCCGGCGTGGGCGACGATCACCGACGGTCTCCCCAACCCGCCCGCGCAGTTTCCCCTCTACTACGTCCAGAACCCCGCGTTGCAACGCGCGTTCGAGAACTTCTGGGCCAACCGGCCGGGGCCAGACGGCGTCGCGCTCCAGACGCACTACGCCTCCGCGATGCGCGCCGTTGCGGCCCTGTTCGCGCGTAGCCCCAACGTGATCGGATACGAGGCGATGAACGAGCCGTGGCCCGGCGCGGACTGGTCTTCATGCCTGACCGGCTGCGCCGACCTCGAGGCAAGCCGGCTCGCGCCGTTCTACGCCCGCATGACCGCAGCCGTGCGGTCGGTCGACCGTCGACACCCCGTGCTCGTCGAGCCGTTCGTGCTGTTCAACTTCGGCAACGCCGACACGTCACTGCCGGGACCCGGCTCGCCGAACGTGCTGTCGACCCATGTGTACGCGCTCGACGCGAAAGGGAACGCGTCGGCGATGGATCGCAGCGTCGCCGCCGCCGAGCGCGACCGTGCCGCGCTACTCGTCACCGAATGGGGTGCAATGAGCGACCCGGCTGCGCTCACGCAGACCGAGAACGACTTCGACGCTCGACTCGTGCCGTGGCTGTACTGGTCGTACAACGGGCTCGTCGTCGCCGACAGCAAGCTTCCTCTCGAATCGCCCAACCTCAACGCCTCGGTCCTGGACGCGCTTGCGCGTCCGTACCCGACCCTCGTGAACGGCACGCCCACGCGCCTCACGTTCGACGCCGCGACTGCGACGCTCGACTTCGAATTCGTCACCCGGCGTCCCGACGGACGCCGCGCCGCTCAAGGGCTCCAGACCGAGGTGGTCATCCCGAGGCGGCGCTACCCCGCGGGCTACACCGCCACCGCGGTGGGTGCCACCATCACGTCACGGCGCTGCGCGCCCACCCTCACGTTGCGGAGCCGACCCGGCGCGAACGCAGTGTCCGTCCGGGTGACGCCCGCGAGCTGTTAGCGCAGCACCAGTGGCGCGCTCTCGCGGGCGCGACAGGTGGCGCCGGCGCAGCTGCGCATGGCGTCGAGTCGTTGATGGAGGGCATCGAGGCGCGCGGGACTGGCCGCGCCTGCGATGTTGTTCAACTCGTCGGGATCCCGGGTGAGGTCGTAGAGCTCGCGCTCACCGGTCGAGTACTCGACGTAGGTGTAGGTCGGGAGCCGCAGTCCCTGGAACTCGGGGATCCGGCTCCGCCCGGCTAGGGAGCGGCGCGGGGCAGCGGCCGACGTCGGAGTCGTCGGTTGCGCATCCGAGCTCGAAGTGGTGTCGGCCTGATCGAGATCGTCGGGTTCGAGCTGACCGGCGCCCGAGCGATCCTGCTGGGCGGAGGTCTCGGTCCAGTGCTCGAGGAGGAAGACCTGGCGCCAGTGCGCCGGGACGCGGGGGTTCTTCGTGGTGAGCAGCGGGACGAGTGACCGGCCGTCCGGGTTGTCCGTCAATCGACCGCCGCCGATCGCGGCGATCGTCGGCGCGAGATCCACGTTGCCCGTGAGCGCAGTGACGTGCGACGCCTTCGCGACGCCGGGCCCGCGTATCAGTAGCGGGAGGTGGATGTCGGTCTCGTAGGCGGTCTGCTTGCCGGACGGCATGCGGTGCTGGCCGAGGTGGAAGCCGTTGTCGGATGTGAAGATCACGTAGGTGTCGTCCAGCTGGCGCTTCGCGTCGAGCGCGTCCACCAGGCTCGCGACGCTCCGGTCGACGGCCTGCAGGGATTGGGCTCGCTTGCGGTAGCGCCGGTCGATCAGTCGCTGCCGCTGCGGGGTCAGCGGGGGGAGCGCTTGGATGTACCGGGGCTTGTCGCTGACGTCGGCTTCGTCGTACGCAGGATCGCGCGGTGCCTTCAGTCCCGGGAACGCCCTGGTGTCCTGGGGCGCGGGGGTGGACGGCGAATGCGGCGCGTACACGGCCAAGTAGGCGAAGAACGGCGTCGAGGTGCTCGCGGCGCGGGTGATGAAGTCTCGGGTCTGGCGCGTGTAGACATCGGTGCCGTAGTCGTCGGGCCCATGTCCGTAGTCGACCTGCTTGCCGTTCTCGTTCAGCGTGTAGTCGTACTCGCCGTACGCGTTGCCCTTCGACGAGCTCGACCACTGGTCCCAACCCGGCGGCACGTAGGCCGGGCCCGCGGTATGCGGATAGCCGTTCAGGTATTTGCCGAACAGCCCTGTGGCATAGCCCGCGTCGTGCATCGCCGTCGCGATCGTCGACTGCTCGACCATGTCGGCATGGGCCGTCTCGAAGCCGCCGTTCCCGCCCCCGTTGGTGAGCACACCTGTGTTGTGGGAGTACTGGCCGCGAAGGATCGAGGTGCGGGCCGGGCAGCACAGCGTCACGTTGTCGAAGTACCTGTCGAAGCTCACGCCCTGATCGCGGATGAGCTCGCGCACCTTTGGCATGAAGCGCAGGTCGTCGAGCCGCATGTCATCGGTGAGGACGAACAGCACGTTCGGCTTGCGTCTCGACGACGGCGTCGCGCCCTGGGCCGATCGCCGGCCAGGTGAGGAGGAGGTCGCACACCCTGCCACGAGAAGCACGGCAAGCACGGCTTCCGACCACACGTGACCGCGTCCCAACCCCACGCGATCTCGGCGGGGGGTTGGGACGTGGGAGGCGGTGCGGCTCATCGAGCCTCGACGATACGGGGCCATGATGAGGAAGCATCACACGTGCTGTTAGCTATTTGTGAGCACCCGAAGCGTCGCTCGGCGGACCGGGCTCACACGTGTCTGAACAACTTGCCTGCTGCGTTGAAGTTGCCCGACTCGCACGGGAACGAGCATGACTGCGCGTGGGCAATGATCTTGTAGAGCTCGCCCGCGGCCGGAACTGAAGGCATGGTGAACGTCACCGTATAGCTCCCGTTCGCGTTCGCCGTCTGGCTCATGGGGGTGATCGCCGGCAACAGGGCGCCGTTCGAGACGCGCTTGATCAGGATCGTCTTGTTCGTATGGGCCAGGAGGCACGCGCCGTCGTAGGGGATCGTCGTCGGGTCGTCGGGCTGAACGGTTCGGCACGCGAACTGCACGCCTGTCACCGCCACCGACGTCCCCGTCGGGATCGAGCTCGGACACGTCGACCCGTTGCACGTGATCGAGGGGATCGGGGACTTCAGGAAGAGCTGTCGGTACCCGGCATAGAGCCACGGCCCGAAGGGCGCCGCCGGGTTGAACTGTCCCAGCACCACCGCGCACGTGTGACCGGCCGCGATCTGAGCTGGAGTGGGCGGACAGACCGCGTTCGGGTTGGTGTTGGTGCCCGTGGGCCCACCCCACTGCGTGAGGAGCGCGGCCGACGGGAGCTGGAGCGTCACGTTCGGCCCGCCTGTGCAGCAGTTGCCGGTGGCGTCCAGCTGGAGGCTCCCACTGTTGGGCACGCCCTGCCCCCCGAAGCCCCGCCCGTTGCCGAAGTCACAGCCGTGCGCAATGTCGCCTTGTGCCCCGGTGCCGTCGATGTTGGGCGAGAACGCCACCTGGCCGTTGCACAGCGCGAGGGTCACCGGCGCATTGGCCTTGCCGCCGAAGATCGAGGTCGACACGGAGACGGTTTGCGGCGTGGCGCACGCCGGCCCGTAGTTGGCGGAGCAGCCCGCGTTCTTGCTGGCGGTGAGGTTCACCGCCTTGCTCAGCGCGATGGATCGGCTCGACACCGCGGGGTTCGCATTGAACAGGAAGGGCGCCGAGCCCACCGCCGCCAGAGCGTCGACGAGCCCGGCGCCGACCACGTCGGCGGTTCCGCCGTTGGTCACGGCGGCGGCCGTGGCCTCGAGCGCCGACTTCACCGATGCCGGTGACAAGTTGGGTGACCGCTGGCGTAAGAGTGCCGCTACCGCGGCGGCGTGGGGCGCGGCGGCGGAGGTGCCGAAGAAGCGACAGGGCCCGCACGGCGGTGGGAAGAAGGTGTTCACACCCCCGTCGGTGGCGGCGACGTCGGGCTTGTTGATCACGAGCGGTGAGGGCAGCGGTGGCGCGGGCGTGGTGCCCGAGACCGGTCCGAAGTAAAGGGTCACCGGTCCGTGGGAGGTATAGGGCTCGGGCGTGGTGGCGTTGTTGAAGGGCACCGCGGCGATGGTGGCGGCCTTGGCCGCACCGTTGTGGGAGAGGATCGTCGGGCCGATGATGTCGCCCCCGGTCGAGGTGTTGTACTCGGCGCTGGTCAAGTTGCTGCGGAAGAAGACGTACTTGAGCCGCGGCGTGCTGGACCCGCTGAATCGGTTGACGACCAGGTGCACGTTCTGAGAGGCCCCCGAAGTGTTCTTGTAACTGAGGAACTCGAAGGGGCGCTGGGAGGTGGCGTTGGTGCCAACGCTGGCAGCCAAGACGGTGTTGGTGGCGCTGTTCATGAGGTACAGGTCGAGGTCGGTGGCAACCCCGTTCCACGGCTCGGCCCACTGCAGGTCCACGACGAGGGAGCCGTTGTTGGGCAGCGTGTAGCCCGCGGTCGTGTCGACGCCGGCGCCCGGGTTGAAGTCGTGGCAGGTGGCGCCGGCGAAGCCGGGCAATCCGGGTGGACACGGCGAGGCGGCGCGGTAGGCGGGTGCCTCGTACGACGAGACGTTCTTGCCGCCAACGATGGTGTTGGAGTTTCCGGCGGAAGAGAAGTACGCGGCTCCGGTGGCCGTCACGTCGTTGACCGCGACGCTGACCGGACCGTCCTGGAACATGGGCTCGACGAAATAGGTGACGTCGTCGACGATCACGCTGGACCCATGCGCGTTGCGCAGACTGCGGATGTTGTCGGCCATGGTCGTCACACCACCGTTGGCCGTGGCGAAGGCGAGCTTGGCCCCGGGCGCGAGGTCATGCACGATC
>Ga0066709_100000106_pt1 | contig 31687 bp, 24 predicted proteins | sample GraSoiAngelo_158_FD_79665 | JGI IMG/M metagenome (GOLD analysis project Ga0066709, IMG submission 79665) | Grasslands soil microbial communities from the Angelo Coastal Reserve, California, USA - 14_1009_16_30cm | ecosystem: Environmental > Terrestrial > Soil > Grasslands | place: USA...
CGCCGGGGAAACCCGCGCGCGTCGATCGCGCGGAACGCGAATCCCGCGGCGGGCACGGCCTTCGCCTCGACGCCCCGTTCCGTCCCCACGAAGGTGACGGTCGAATCGGGATGAATCCGCATCCACTCCTCGGCGATGGCGATTCCGGGATAGACGTGTCCGCCCGTCCCACCCGCCGCGATCAGGATGCGAACGGAACGCGCGCTATCGTCCACCCGCACGCCGGACCGCGGCCTTGCCTCCGACCGAGGTCGTTCGAATGCCGGTTTCCATCTGACTTGCGATGTTGAGGAGGACACCAGTTACCCCCAGGTTCACCACGAGGGCCGAGCCCCCGTAGCTCAGAAAAGGCAGCGGCAGACCGGTGGTGGGCACCACGCCGGTCACCACCGCGACGTTGATGGCGACATAGACGATGAGATTCACGGTCAGCCCGGCCGCGAGCAGGAAGCCGAAGCGGTCGGGCGCCATGCCCGCGATCTTGAGGCCACGAAGGAAGAGGACCACGTAGGCGAGAAGGACCGCGCCTGTCCCGATGAGGCCCAGCTCCTCCCCGATCACGGCGTAGATGAAATCGGTGTGCGGGTCGGGCAGGAAGAAGACCTTCTGGAGCCCGTGCCCGGGCCCGGTGCCGAAGAGCCCGCCGGAGCCGAGCGCGATGATCGACTGGGAGAGCTGCCAGTTCTTGCCGAGTGAGTCGATCGAGCCGCTCCCCCAGAGACCCCACCACGCCTCGACGCGGTCCATCATGTACGGATGGCGAAGGACCTGGATCGAGGCCAGGAATACCCCTCCGAGGAGGAGAAACCCCAGGTGGCGAAACCGGGTGCCCGAGAGGTGGAGCATCAGGAATCCGGTGGCGAGAAGCGCGATGGTGCTCCCCAGATTGGGCTGGAGGAGAATCAGGAGCGAAAGACCGCCCAGCACGAAGACCGCGGGCAGAACGCCGTCCTTGAACGAGGCCATGCGCTCCCCTTTGCGGTCGAGGAGCCGTGCCAAGTAGGCCACGCACGCGATGCGCGCCAGCTCGGTCGGCTGCACGTTCATGGCCGCGAAGGAGAGCCAGCGATTCGCGCCCCGGACACCCACGCCGCCGACGGCGAGGAGCACGACGAGGAGCGCCGTGCAGGCGCCGAGGGCCCACGGCGCCAGGCGCATGTAGACGTGATAGTCGACGCGCGCCGCCAGGAGCAGCACGACGAGGCCGATCCCGATCCGGATCGCGTGGCGCTTCAGGAAGAAATATTCCGACTGGTATCGCTCGGCGCCGAGAAACGCGCTCGAGGAATAGACCATCACCAGGCCGAGCGCGACGAGGGCGGCCACCGGCAGGAGCAGCGTGAGATCGAGGCGCCGCGGCGGCGTGATCGCGAAGCTCATCGTTTCGCCCTCGTCAGCGAGCGCTTCAGCTCAAGGACCGCGGCCTCGAACCGGGCGCCCCGCTCTTCGAAATTCCGGAACATGTCGAAGCTCGCGCAGCCGGGAGAGAGGAGGACCACCCCTCCGGCCGTCGCGTGGGTCCGGGCCAGCTGGACCGCATCTTCCAGCGTCTTCGCGCGCACCGAGGGAACACGCGGCCAGGCCTGCTCGAGCTTCGACGTCGCCTCCCCGACATAGACGGCCTGGCGGACCCGCTCGCGGACGAGCGGCGCGATCGACGCGAAGTCGCCGTCCTTGTCCCTTCCCCCCGCGATCAGGACGATGGGCGAATCGAACGACTCGAGCGCCCGGCGCAGCGCGTCGACGTTCGTCGCCTTCGAGTCGTTCACGTAGCGCACCCCCTCGACCTCCGCCACCAGAGCCAGACGGTGCGGAAGGCCGCGAAATTCCCGGAGCGTCTTCACGACCGCCCGCGCCGGCACGCCCAGCGCCATCGCGGCCGCGGTGGCGGCGCAGAGGTTCTCGGTGTTGTGCGGCCCCTGGAGCAAGGCCTCGTCCCGGCGCATGAGCGTTCCCTCGCGGCCCGCGACGCGGTACCGGATCGACCCCTCCGACTCCCAGACGCCGTCTGCGGTCGGATCGGCGAACCCGAACCAGATCGGGTGGGAGCGCATCGGCTGGAGGAGCCGCGTGAGCCGCGGGTCGCCGAGCGGCTGGACCCGGAAATCCTCCGCGGTCTGATTCGCGAACATCTTCACCTTGATCTCGGCGTAGCGGTCGATCGTGCCGTGGCGGTCCAGGTGATCCGGCGTGACGTTCAGGATCACGCCCACGCGCGGGCGGAACCGCGTGCAGAGCTCGAGCTGGAAACTTGAGACCTCGACGACCAGAAACCCGTCCTCGGGCACCTCCTCCGCGCGCTCCGAGAGCGCGGTCCCGATGTTCCCCAAGACCTCCGTCTTCCGGCCCGCGTTCCGGCCCATCGCGCCCAAGAGCTCCACGGTCGTGCTCTTCCCGTTCGTGCCGGTGACCGCGACCGTAGGGGCCTTCGCCACGGCGAATCCCAGCTCGATCTCGGGCGCGATCGGAATTCCACGGCGCTCGGCTTCCACGAAGAGCGGAAGGTCCGCGGGCACGCCGGGGCTCGCGACGACGAGGTCCCGCCCTTCGAGCGCGGACGGGTCCATCGTGGCGTAACGTGCCTCCATGCCGCGGCGCTCGAGGTCCGCCGCGTCGCCCGAAATCTCATCCCGCCGCCGGCGGTCGATCGCCCTCACGTTCGCTCCGTACTTGAGAAGCAGCCGCGCCGCGGCCGTGCCGCTCCGCGCCAAGCCCACCACCAGGACGCGCCGTCCCGCGAACCAGGGAGGGCTCTTGGTGGTGTTCATTGCAGCTTCAGCGTGCTCAAGCCGACCAGGGCGGCGAGCGCGGCGGCGATCCAGAATCGGACGACCACGCGCGGCTCCTTCCATCCCGACAGCTCGAAGTGGTGGTGTAACGGCGCCATCTTGAAGACCCGTTTCCCCCAGACCTTGAACGAGAAGACCTGGATCAGGACCGAGAGCGCCTCCGCCACGAAAACAGCGCCGACGATCGCGAGCAGGAACTCCCGCTTGATGAGGACCGCCACGGCACCGAGGGCCGCGCCGAGCGACAGCGAGCCGGTGTCCCCCATGAAGACGTCGGCCGGATTGCAATTCCACCAGAGGAAGCCGAGCGTGGCCCCGACGACGGCGGCGCAGAAGACCGTCAGCTCTCCCGTGCCCGCGATGTACGGCACTTGGAGGTACTCGGAGAACTTGACGTGGCCGGTGATGTAGCACATGCCGCCGAGCGCGACCGCGGCGAATGCGGTCATCCCCGCGGCGAGGCCATCCAGGCCGTCGGCGAGATTCACCGCGTTCGACGCGCCCGTGATGACCAGGATCACGAAGGGAAGGTAGAGCCACCCGAAATCGATCACCGTGCGCTTCAGGAACGGAACGTTCGTCGCGCCCGGATCGATCATTCCGTGCGCCGGGTAGAAGTAGACCGCAACGAACACCCCGATCCCCAAGAGGATCTGGCCCGCCAGCTTGTACCGGCCCAGGAGCCCCTTCCGGTAATGGAGCATCACGCGCAGGTAGTCGTCGATGAAGCCGACCGAGCCCATCCAGAGGGTCGCGGCGAGGGCGATCAGGACGTTCCGGTTGCCCCAATTCCCCCAGAGAAGGGTCGAGATGGTGATCGCGATGACGATGAGGACTCCTCCCATCGTCGGGGTGCCTGCTTTGGGAAGATGGGTCTTCGGCCCATCGTCGCGAACCTTCTGCCCGACGCCCAGGCTCTTGAGCTTGGCGATCACCGGACGTCCGAGCACCAGCGCGATCAGGAGCGCGGTCGCGAGCGCGTAGGCGGAGCGGAACGTGATGTACCGGAAAACGTTGAACGGCGCGAAGTACTCGTGGAGCGAATAGAGGAAGTGGTAGAACATCAGTCTTCCCCCGCCGCGCCGAGAGCGCCCGCGCCCGCCGAGCCAGGCTCGAGCGCTTGCACGACGCGCTCGAGGCGCATCCCGCGCGACGCCTTCACGAGAATGAGATCGCCGCGCTTCGCGTCCTTCGAGACCGCGGCCGCCATCTCGGGCACGTCCTCGAAACGCCGGATGCGCGACGCCGGAAGCCCCGCGTCACGCGCTCCGCGCTCGACCGCGGTCGCATAAGTCCCGGCCACGTAGAGCCACGAATCCGGCGGCACCAGGCGCCCCACCTCCTCGTGGAGCGACTCGGCGCCCACGCCCAGCTCCAGCATGTCCGCGAGCACCGCGCGGCGCGCCCCGCCGGTCTCCATCGATCCCAGGAGGGCGAGCGCTTCGCGCATCGAGGCGGGGTTGGCGTTATACACGTCGTCGACGATCGAAACCCCTCGCTTCGACTCGATCAGCTCGAGGCGGTGACGTGTCGGTCGCAGCGCATGGAGCGCGGCGGCGGCCCGATCGCGCGGAACGCCGAGGTGATCGCCGACCGCGATCGCGGCCAGGGCGTTCCGGGCGTTGTGGCGCCCCAGGAGCGAGAGCGACACGACCGTCCCGTCGGGGAGCGTGAATCGGGTGCCCCCCACCGCGGTGGTCGAGATCTGGGTGGGCCTCAGGTCCGCCTCGGCGTTGTCGAGGGCGTAGCTCCGGATCGGGACCGCGCGGCGCCGGTTCATCTCCCAGAGAAGTGGATCGTCGGCGTTCAGCACCAGGAGCCCATCGGGAGCGATGGCCGCCGCGAGCTCGCTCTTCGCCCGCGCGACCTCCTCCACGGTTCCAAGCTGCGCCAGGTGTGCGGCCGAGGCGTTCGTGAGGACGCCCACGGTCGGCCGGCAGAGCGTCGCGAGGAATTCAATCTCGCCGCGCGCGCTCATCCCGAGCTCGATGACAAGCGCCTCGTGCTCCGGGCGGAGCCGGCAGAGCGTGAGCGGGACGCCGATGTGATTGTTCAGGTTTCCCACGTTCTTGTGCACTTTGCTCGCGGTGCCGAGGACGGCCGCGATCATCTCCTTGGTGGTCGTCTTGCCGTTCGACCCGGTCACCGCGACAACGGGAATCGAAACGCGGTCCCGGCAGTGCCGCCCCAGCGCCTGGAGGGCCGCGAGCGGATCCCTCACCTCGATCACCGGCTTGCCGGCGCGCGGCCACTCGGCCGACGACGCCCTCCCGGCCCGGATCAAGCTGCCCCCCGCCGCGCCCTTCAACGCCGCCGCGATGAAGTCATGGCCGTCGGCGTGCGATCCGGGCAAGGGAATGAAGAGCTCCCCGCCCTCCAGCGCGCGGCTATCGATCGCGCAGCCAGAGAAGTGCGGCTCGGTTCCCGAGGGCATCGGATCCCAGAGACGTCCCCCGGTCACCTCGAGGACGTCGAACAGCTTGAGCCAAGGGCTGCCGGTCCTGCTCACGGGCGAAAGCCCCTCGCCTCGAGCGCGCGCCGCGCCAGATCCCGGTCGTCCAGGACGATGGTCCGATCGCTCAATACCTGGTACGTCTCGTGACCCTTCCCGGCGATCAGGAGCACGTCCCCCGCCTGGCACGCCTCCACGGCGGCCCGGATCGCCTCGGTGCGGTCCGCGATGACGCGCACGTTCGTCGCGCCCCCCGTCCCCGCCACGATGTCCGCGAGGATGGCGTTGGGATCCTCGCTCCGCGGATTGTCCGACGTCAGGAACACCAGATCGGCGCCGCGGACCGCCGCCTTCCCCATGAGCGGCCGTTTGCCGCGGTCGCGGTCGCCGCCGGCGCCGAAAACGCAGAGGACGCGTCGCGGCCTCATCGCGCGCACGGCCTCGAGCGAGCGTTCCAGCGCGTCGGGCGTGTGCGCGTAGTCGACCAGCACCTGGAACGGCTGCCCCGACTCGACCGGCTCGAGCCGCCCCGGAACGGAGACGACCGCCTCGAGCCCGGCGGCGATCGCCGCCGGCGGCGCGCCGACGGCCATGCAGCCGGAGAACGCTGCGAGCGCGTTCATCACGTTGAAAGCACCGCGCAGGCGGAGCGCGACCGAAAAAGAGCCGTGCGCCGTATCGATCCGGAACCTCGTGCCTGCCGGGTCGAACCGCACGTCTTCGGCCTTAACCTCCGCTGCGCTCTTCGAGCTGAATCCCAGGAACGGCTGATCTCCATGCTCCCGGATCCAGCGACCGGCTGGATCGTCCATGTTCACCACCCCCATGAACTGTTTGGAGCGATCACCTCGGGTCTCCGCGCGGAAGAGCCTGAGCTTCGCGTCGCGGTATGCCTCGAGCGTGCCGTGGAAATCGAGATGATCTTGCGTCAAGTTCGTGAAAACTCCCGCGTCGAACGCCACGCCGTATGTCCGGTCCAAAGCCAAAGCGTGCGACGAGACCTCCATCGCGACCGCGGTCGCTCCCCGATCGCGCCAGCGGCGCAGAAGCCGCGAAAGCTCCGGCGCCTCGGGCGTCGTGTGCGGAGCGGGTTCTTCCGCCCCTTCAAACGAGTAGCCGACGGTTCCGATCACGCCGACGCGATCGCCCCGGGCGGCCAGCCCCCCGCGGATCAGGTGCGCCGTCGTCGTCTTTCCGTTGGTTCCCGTCACGCCCACCATCACGAGCTCCTTCGACGGATGCCCGGTCTCCTCGGCCGCCAGCTGCGCCAGTGCCCGCCGGCTGTCCCGCACGCGGATCTGAGGAATCGGAAGTTCTCCGGCCGGCCGCTCGACCACCGCGGCCGCCGCGCCCTTCTCTACGGCCGCGCGCAGAAACTCGTGCCCGTCCGCGCGCCCGCCCTTCACCGCGACAAAGAGATCTCCCTTCCCGACCGAGCGCGAGTCGTACTGCACCCGCTCCCACCCGCCCGCGAGCCTCCCGACGACCTCCGCGGCTCCCAAGATCCCCGGCACGGCGGCAACCTCCTTCGCGGGTGCGGCGATCACGTGCCCCGCGGAGACAGGACCAGCGAGCACTTGGTTCCCTTTCGCGCCGGCTCGCCCGGCGCGGGCGTCTGATCGACGACCACGCCGCTTCCCCGCACTCTTCCGATCTCGATGGCCACGGCGCTGAGCCGCGAGAGCGCCTGGCGAAGCGCGAGACCGCGGAGATCGGGCACCGCCGCATCCTCCTCTTCGAGCGCCGCGAGGGTCAGCTCGACCACGGTTCCGGGTCGCGCCGCCGTCCGAGCCTCGGGCAACTGGGTCGAGACCCGCCCTCCGACGGCGCCCATCCCGGCGACGCGCATTCCGTATCCGGCCCGGGCCAGCTCCTCCCGCGCCCGGCTCAGCTCGAGCAGGCGTACGTCGGGCACCGCGTCGGCCGCCGGGGCCTCGTCATCGACCCGTACGACGGTGGAGGGTGGGAGCGCGATCGGTCCGCGTCCCTGGAGCGCCCATGCGGCCAGGATTTCCCGGAAGACCGGGGCCGCGACGGAGCCGCCGTAATAGGCGCCCCTGGGCTCGTCCAGGATGATGAGCCCGACCACGACCGGGTCGGCAGCGGGGGCCATTCCGATGAAGGAAGAGATGTAGCGACCTACCCCGTAACCGCGCTCGTTCTCCACGGTCTTCTGGGCCGTGCCGGTCTTTCCGGCCACCTCGCACCAGGGCAGAGCCGCTTCCGTGGCCGTCCCCTGGGTCACCGCGTCGCGCAGGAACGAGCGGAACGTCCTCGCCGTCTCCGATGAGATCACGCGCCGGACCTGCTCGATCGGGACCTCCCGTATCGGCTCGCCGTCCGGGTCGACCACCGCCGAGACGATCCGGGGACGGAGGAGGATGCCCCCGTTCGCGACCGCGGCGTAGGCCATCAGCATCTGGATCGGCGTGACCAGGACCTCCTGGCCGATCGAGATGGTCGCGAGCGAGCGCTTCGACCACCGGTCCGGATGCCGGATCTGGCCGGGCGCCTCTCCGGGCAGCGAGATGCGGGTGGCCTGGCCGAATCCGAAAAGACGGGCGAAGTCGTAGAGCGTCGCCGCGCCAAGGCGGGTACCGATCCGCGCGTAGCAGACGTTGCTCGAGAGCGCCGTCGCGCTGCGCACCGAGTACCACCGGGTCTCGGGATGAGAGTCGTGGATCGTGAACCCGCCGAAATCACCTTCGCCGCGCTCGACCCAGAAGGAATCGGATGGGGCAAAGACACGCCCCTCGAGCGCGGCGCAACCTGCAAGGATCTTGAACGTGGAGCCGGGCTCGTACTGGTCCGCGATCAGACGGTTCCGGTGTCCGTCGCCGCCCGGCCGGCGCGGATCGTCCACGGTCACCATCGCGAGAATGTCGCCGGTCCTGGGATCGGCGAAGACGGCCATGCCGCTCTTCGCGCCGGTCCGCTCGACCGCCTCGCGCAGCTTCAGCGCGGCGATCGACTGCGCATCGAGATCGATCGTCGTGATGATGCTCGAGCCGGCCTCGGGAAGCTTCACGAGGCTCTGCGGCAGCTGATAGGTGATCCCCCGATTGTCGTTGAAGAGGGTCGCCCAGCCGCTCCCTCCTCTGAGATCGCGATCGAACATCTTCTCGAGCCCTTCGAGGCCCAGCCCTTCCCCGCCCAGGAGCCCGACCACGGGCCGTGCCACCAGATCGAGCGGGTAGACGCGGCTGGGCACCTCCTCGACGTGCACTCCCTCGGGCAGCGCCGTGGTGCGAAGCGCGAGTTCCTGCTCGGGGGTCAGGTGCGGCGAGAGCCGCACGTAGGCCGCGTGCCGCGCCTTGCCGGCGCGGAAGCGGCTCGCGGCCGCCGGCCCCGCCGCCTGCGCGAGGAAGGCCTGCGTGGCGCCCGCGTTCTTGACGTCGCTCGGACGGACCGAAAGCCGGCTCAACGAGACGTTGTCGGCGAGGGAGCGGAGGTGACGGTCGTAGATCCGGCCGCGCTCCGGCTCAAGGATCACGCGCTGCGTCTGCTGCTGTCTCGCCGCCCGGGCGAACCGGCCGTGGTCGAGCAATTGAATCTGGACGAGGCGGGCGAAGAGAAAGAGGAACGCGCCCATGCCGAGAACCGCGATGAGGCGGAGACGACGAAGATCGCGCGGGCTCATCGACCCACCGCCGCCCGCACCGGCACGGCCGTGACGTCCGCGTCAAGCGGCGCGGGTCGGCCCTTGTGAATTCGCCGGAAGAACGCGCCGAGCCGGTCGACCACTCCGGGTCGCGAAACGGCGCGCGGGATCGCCTGATCCAGATCGATCTCGATGATCCGCGCCGGATCGGGGGCGACGAATCCCTGCGCGCGCAGCGTCTGGGAATCGATTCCCTCGCGCAGCGCCGCCTGGTCGCGGAGCTCCGACGAGAGACGGATCCGGTTCTCGAGGCCCCGGACTTCCCTCCGCAGCCGCTCCCGCTCCATCGAGAGGGAATTCGTGATGGTGCTCTCCCAGACCTTGGAGAAGAGGAGCGAGCCCAGCACGAAGAGCGCGAGGAGCAGCTTGCCGTACCGGGGCCGCGGCGCCTGCACCGAGTAACGCCTCAGGTAGACGCGGCCGGAATCGGCCCTCGCGGAAGCGCGCGCCGGGGCGCCTCCCGACCGTCCGGAAATCGCTCCGCCGGGGGTCACAATCTCGAGAATGTTGCTGGCTACGCTCACGAACCAGTCTCCTTTCTCCGTGCCGCTCGAAGGCGCGCGCTCGAGGCACGCGGGTTCAAGCGGACTTCTTCAACCGAGGGGCGGATCGGCCGCGGGGTCAACGGCACCCACGGCGACGGGGTCGGCTCCACCCACGCGTCCATGGGGCGCGGCGGGCGGATGGCGGTTTTCACCATTCGGTCTTCGAGCGAGTGATAGGCGATGACGCAGAGCGTGCCGCCGGGCAGAACGACGCGCGCCGCGATCTCGAGCAGCGCGGAGAGCTCCTCGAGCTCGTGGTTCACGGCGATCCGGAGCGCCTGGAAGGCCTGCGCGATCCGGCGGGGCCGCGATGGACCGGGATAGATCGGCTGGAGCGCCTCTCGAAGCGTGCGCGTCGTGAGCGGATGGTGCTCGGACGCCGCGCGTCGGATCGCGCGCGTCGCGGCGCGGGCCCGGGGCAGCTCCCCGTACGATTGGAGGGCCGCCTCGAGGGCGCGGTCGTCCGTTCCCCGGATCCACGCGTCCGCCGTCATCGGGAGCGACGGATCGAGGCGCATGTCGAGCGGGCCGTCCTGGGCGAAGGAGAGACCCCGCGCCGGATCGTCCAGCTGGTCCGAGGAGATGCCGAGATCGGCCAGCAGGCCATGCACGCCCGTGATGCCGAGCCCCCCGAGAACCTGATCGATCTCGGAGAACCGCCCGCGGACGGCGGTGAATCGGTGTGGCGGCGCCGGCGGATTCGCGCGAGCGCGCTCGACCGCCGCCGGATCGCAATCCATTGCGATGACCCTAGCCTCCTCCCCTCCCAACGCCGCCACGATTTCGCGGCTGTGGCCGCCCAACCCCAGGGTCGCGTCCAAATACGTTCCCCCAGGGTCGGTCACCAGCAGCCGCACGGCCTCCTGCCTCAGTACCGGGACGTGACCCGGCATCGGCGATCCCCTAGTACCTGGTCTTGCCCCAGGCTTCCGCCCGGGCGGCCCCCGGAATTCCGGCGGGGCTGCGGGCGAAGCTCGCAGATTCGAAGTCGGTCGCGCGCCATTCGAGACGGCTCAGAGCCGGCGCCTGGCCGGCCACATGGAAGAGCGCGCGCAGGTACGGATTCAGCCCGACAAACCAGATCGAGGCTCCCCGATCGCGCAGGCGCTGGAGCGCCAACGTGAATTCCGAGAGACCCCGGTAATCCAGATGGCTCACGTCTTCGAAGTCGATGCGAAGGGAGTCGCGCGGAGAGCCTCCGGACTCGACCATCGCGTCGACGACGCGCGTGAGCTCCCGCCGCCCGAGGCTGCCGAAGAGTCGGAGCTTGAGCGCGCCGCCGCGCGCGGCCTCCCACTGATAGGTGGGTCGATCCGCCGCGCCCGCCGCTCGCGAATCGATCGTCGCGCGCGTCACAGGAGAAGCTCCCCGGCCATGTCCTCGTACGTGCGGTCCGAGGAGGCCATGTATTTCTCGAACTCTTCCGGACTCCAGATTTCGATGTGATCGAGCACGCCGTTCACCAGCACTTCCTTTTTCAGCGCGGCGTGCGCGATGAGGCTCGGCGGAATCGCGACGCGGCCCTGCGCGTCGAGCGTTTCATCGCGCGAGTCGAGGAGCATATGGCGCTGGTAGCGGCGATGGGTTGGATCGCTGAATGAGCGGGAGCGGAGTCGATCCTCGAGCCGCTTGAACTCGTCCGCCGGGAAGAGGGAGACGCAAGCGTCGAGACCGCGGAGGACCACGAACGTCTCGCTCGCGTCTCCCGACAAGAGGCGCCGGAAGCGAGCAGGGATGCTCACCCGCCCCTTGTGATCAATGGAATGCTTGTAACTGCCGCGGAACGTCGCCATCCCAGATCCCTTGATGCCCCCCGAACGTCCCGCCTATGGGGATCGAAGCGTTCCCCACTTCGTCCCACAATTCACCACGCGCCGCATCGTACGTCCGCACCCAAGGGGTGTCAAGGCGGATTCCAGGCTTTTTTGCAAAAATATGATGGTGTTATGTAATGAGTTACGGGATTTTGAGGAGAGGTGGGGAAAGTCTAGTTGCGGGGGTGTGAATCGAGGCCGGAGAGGAGCCCTGCGACCCGCGCCGCGACGGCGCTTCGCTCCCATTCCGGGGCCTGCGGCCGGGGCGGCGCGGAGGAGAGACCCCCGCCGCGGCGCCACTCGGAGAACAGGCGTCCGATCGCCTCGGCGGTGGCCCCCTCGTCGCGGGCCGAGCAAACTGGACCCGCGCCCGATGCCCGGAGTAGGTCGGCGCCCGGGCCGGGGTCCAGTATCCCGAGCACGGGGCGCCCGCTTGTCAGGTATTCGTAGATTTTGCCGGTGTAGAGGAGCGCATCGGCTTCTCCGCCGTGCCCAAGCAGGACGAGCGCCCCGGCCCGTTTCATGGCGGCGAGGGCCTCGAGGTGCGGCCGGGATGGCTCGAGCTCGACGATCCCTTGAAGGTCTTCGAGATCGTCCGGGAGAAGCTCCTCGTTCCCACCGAGGAACCGGAGCCTGATCCATTCCTCGGCCGAGGGATCCGCTTCGATCACGCGCCGCACGGCCCCGAGCAGCGTGCGTGCCGTGGGACGGTGCGCGAGCTGCCCTGCGTGCAAGAGGACGAGCCTCCCGCGGTCGCGATTCTCCTCTTCAATGGACGCGGCCGTGGGCGTCAGCCGGTCGACCCGGCGCCAGTCGTCCGAATCGACGCCGTTCGGAACGTAGACGAAGCGCTCCGGCGGAAGGCCGGGATATCGCCCCTGGTACAGAGCGACCATCGCCTCGCTCACGAGCGTGACTCGGTCGGCCGCTTCGACGACCGCGCGCTCGAGCGCGCGGTGACGCCCGTCGTGCCACGGCGTCGGCGGCGCGTACGTTACGCGCCCGACCCAGGGATCGCGGAAGTCCGCGATCCACGGGAGGCCGAAGCGCCGCTTGAGACCCTTCCCCGCCAGATGGGCGCTCTCCGGGGACGACGTGGTCCAGATCGCATCCACGCCTCCCGCCTCGATGCGCCGGGCCGCGGCTCGCTCCGCCTCCCGCGCCCACGGCAGATATCCGTCCGGGATGAGGAGCCACGACTGAAGCTTCCTCAATGCTTGAAACGAGCGCGGGTCGCGCCCGCCCTGCCGCCGCTCGACCGCCACGCCCCCGCCCGCGAGGAGCCGGAGCAAACGATGGGACGTCATCCCGCGTGCGCGGATCACTTCGGTCGAGTTGGGGACCTCCTCGAGCAGCGTGGGATCGAGGATCCAGTAGTCGGGATCGCGCGCGGTCACGACAGTCGAGGTCCAGCCCAGCGGGTCCAGGTAGCGGACGAGCTTCAGGGAACGCTGGCACCCGCCGCCGCCGATCGGCGGGAAGAAGTAGGCGAGGACGAGGAGCCGTTTCAAGCGGGGTCTCCGCGGAGCGCGCCGTTCCGCCCTGCGGCGGTGACCGCGATCGCGCGGAGCCGCTCCTCCGTCTCCGCGAGCGTGTCGTCGAATCTCGCGCCGGAGGTCACGGCGGCCCGCGCGCGATCGGCCATGGCGCCGGCGGTGGCCGCGTCGCGCGCGATCTCGGCCAACGCGCAGGCGACCGCCTCCGCGTCGCCGACCGGCACGAGCAGGCCCTCGCGCCGATGCGTCACCCACTCCCGGTTTCCGGCGATGTCGGTCACCACCGGCGCCAAGCCCGCGGCCATTCCCTCGAGGAGCGATTGCGATGTCGAGTCGGACCGGGAGAGAGAAACGTACGCATCGTGGCCCCGATAGAGCGCGAGGAGCTTCTCGCCCTCGACCCATCCGGTGAAGACGACCTGCTCCGCGATTCCCTCGCGTCGGGCGAGTGCTTCAAGGTCGGGGCGAAGCGGCCCGGCTCCGGCCATGGTCGCGCGGAAGGCGACGCCCTTCCGGCCCAGGATTCCGAGCGCGCGCACGAAGGTCGCGGGGTCGTAGAGCGTCTCGAGCTGGCGTGTCCAGAGGACGCGGAGCGCGCTGGACCCGGCGCGACGCGCGGCCCAGGCTTCCTTTGGCTCGAGCGCGCGGACGTTGACGCCCCACGCGCGCTTCCAGACCTTCTCGGGCTCGGCACCCAAGCGCAACGCCGCTTCTTCGAGATTCCCGGCATCGACGTGGATCAATTGCGCGCTGCGGAGCGTCCAGCGCGCCCGAGCGCGATGAAATGGCGTGCGCGTGGCGTTCCGGAGCAGATCGGAGCCCCAGCAGACGAGCATCCACGGGGTGGCCCCCGCCAGGGCGGCGAGGAAGCCGTAGCTCGGCAGGAAGTGCGCGACGGTCACGTCGGGACGGAACGCGCGAAGTTCCTGCCGGACCGCCTTGCGGGCGCTCGCGTAGCGGAGCGCCGAGATCGGCAGGGGCCAACCGACGACGCGCGTGGGCACGCCGGACGGCACCTCCGATTCGGTCGCCGTCAGCAGACGAAGCTCGTGACCGCGCTCCCGAAGCCCCTGCGCCCAGCGCCGCGTGTGCACCGCCGGGGCGTGCGCGAGGAGGAGAATCCTCACCGGCGTCCTAGGAGCGAAGTCGCCGGTGGAGGGCGCTTCGGCGCCCCGCGATCAGGACGGACCGCGGTCGCGCGCCCCATCCTTCCTTGAACCGGACGAGACCGGCGGCGCCGAGAGGCGTCGCGCCGAAGTTGTACTCGAGGTAGCCCGCCCCGCAGAGGGTCTCGAGGAGGCTCGCGATGAGGTAGTTGTTCGGGCGGAGATGCCACGACGACTCGCGCGAGACCGGGAGCCAGCTCATCGCGGTCCCCTCGTGGAACAGGTGGAGGCTCGCCGCGACGGCCGCCCCCTCGTGGAGGACGAGGTGGTACCGGGCGAGCCCGGCCGGCACGAGGGATTTCAAGATTCGCTCGTAGAGCGAATACGGCTTGGGCGTTCCGCCGCGGCGGCGAACGGTCTCCACCGCGATCTCGTAGAACGCGTGAAGATCTTCGGACGTCTCGGCGACGCGGATCGAGAGCGCGCTCTCGTCGGCCTGCCGGACGAGACGCCGCGTCGAGGGAGAGAATCCCTTCGCCACGCTCTCGTAGTCGCTCGAGAGCGCAAGCACGTGCGTGATCGATTCCTCCGGGCGGAGGTTGTCCGGGAAATCGCCCGCGGTCCCCTCGTACCAGGTGACGCGCGAGCGGGCCACGAGCCTCCGGGCCACTCGGGCGGCATACGCCTCCATGAGAAGGCGGCGCACCGCGGAGGGATCCGGATGCCCCTCGCGAACGATCGGCCCTCCGTAGGTTCCGAACGGCATCGACTCGACGGTCCGGAAGATTCCCCGCCGGCGGGAGATCATGCCGATCCCGCCCGAGTAGCCTGACGAATCCTGTACGACGATCGCCTCCCACTTGGAGCCTTTCCATTCTTCGGTCCAGAGCTTCGCCCAGGCCGAGGTGTGGAACACGGTCGCTTCCGGAGACGCGGCGACCAAGCCGTCCCACGCCGACGTGTCCGGCGGCGAGACCAGCTCGACTTCCGAGGCGACCCTCACCGCACGACCGCCGTTCGAAGAATTCGCGAGCGGTCGCCGGCCCTCAAGACGACGACGTAGACGCCCGGTGCGGCCGGTGATCCGTTCGCGAGGCGGAGGTCCCACACCTCGTTGTGCGCCGGATCGCAGCGGAAGCGCCGGATGAGCGCGCCCGTCAGGTCGCGCACTTCGCCGAAAACCTCGTCGGTGATCCCCCCGAGGCGGAGCGCGGTCGCGGTCGCTCCGAGCGGGCTCGGGTAGAGGTACGATCGGTCGCTGAACCCGCTTGAGCCCGCGCCCGGGAAGATCTCGGAGATGCCGTCGGAGGTTCCCGCCCAGAGGACGCCGCGGCCGGAGTCCCAGGCGAGCGACTGAACGTCGTCGCCGGCCAGACCGTCGAGCGCGCTCCAGCTCTCGACGACGCCGGTCACGGCCTCGACGCGGGCGAGGCCGCCGGACGTGGCGACCCAGAGGTTTCCGTCGGAGTCGAGGACGAGGTCTTTGACCTGGGGCGAGGGGAGCTTCGCGTTCGTCGCGGCCGTCGCCGCTGGATCGACGAAATCGTTGACCATGCGCACGAGGCCGCCGACGGTCCCGACCCATCCGGAGGAAGCCCCGGTCGTCACGACCGCGGTGGTCTGATCGCTCGGAAATCCGGTTCCGGTGTAGCGAAGCCAGCGGTCGTCGGAGTGGTCGGTGAGGGTTCCGTTCCCATCCCAGATGCTGAGCCCGCTCGTGGCCAGGGCGAACCAGCCGCGCCCCGCGGCGTCGAACGAGACCCCGCGTAGGTTGTTGCTCGCGATGCCGACGCCCGTTCCGCCCTGTGTGTTCGAAGGGGTCAGCGAGTCGAGGAGCGCCGCCGTCGTGCCGTCGAAGGCATAGGCGCCGTTCCCGTGCTCGACGCTCACCCCGAAGACCAGGCCGGTCGAAGTCTGCGCGAACGCGTAGAGGTTGGTCACGCCGAGGGTGTCCCATACTCCGGTCGCCGGGTCCCACCGCTCCGTCCGGGGCTTCGGGTCCCCGGCGCTGCAGCAGTGAGCGATCCAGAGCTTTCCGGCGCCATCGGAGAAGATGCCGAACACGCTCGCCTGCTGGAGGGAGCCGCCCGTCGAGAAGTTGGTGAGCTCGGTCCAGCTCTGCCCGTCGTAGTGGAGAATGCTGGGCTCCACGGAATTCCCGGTCGCGAACCAAACCCCGCGCGCGTCGGCCGTGGCGCGCTGCGTCCCGTTCACCGCCGGTCCGGGAGAGAGGTGGAGCTCCCAACCGACCGCGGGGCTCAGATCCTTGGCAAGCCCATTGTCGGTGGCGATCCAGAGCCTTCCGTCGGGCGCCGACTCCAGATCGTTCGCGCGGCCGTTGGAGAGTCCGACCAAGCCGAGCGCGGTCCAGCCGGCACCGGGGGAATAGCGGTACACGCCCGAGCCGGTCGTGCCCGAATAGAGGACGCCGCCGGTCGAGTGGAGGGCGATGCTTTCGCCCGCATGCCCCGCCGCGACGGTCGTGAAGACGCCGGCCGCGTAGCGGCGGGGTCCCGCCACCGTGGACGCCCAGAGCGTGTCGGCGTGGAGCTCGAGGTCCCGCACCGAGACCCCGAGCGCCGCCGCGCGATTGAGCCAGGTACCGCCCGCGAACGCAGAGAGGCCGGCGGAGGTGGCGCACCAGATCGTGTCGCCCACCATCTGAAACGCGCGGATGTCGTCGGCGACGAGCGCGCCTCCCGTGCTCGCGCTCGAATCGGACCGCCGGAGCGCGAACTGCCCGGTGATCGGGTTCTCGGTGAAGAGCGCGACGCCGCCGCTCGTCCCGACCCAGACGCTGTCGCCGTGGACATAGAGCGCCTGCACGCGATCGCTCGGCAGGCCGTCGAACGACGTGAGCGTCCGGCGGAACCCGCCGTCGGGACGGAGCCGCGCGAGCCCCCTGTCCGCGGTGCCCGCCCAGAGGGACCCGCTCGGGCTCGATACGACGCAGAGGATCCGGTTCGAGGGGAGGCCGCCCGGGGCCCGGATCAGCTTCGTGAGGGCACCCGTGGCCGGATCGGCGAAGACAACCCCACCGAACGTCGCGGCCGCGAGCCTCCCCTGCCACGCCGCGAGGCCCACGATCTGGTTCGAGTTGACGTGGTTCTTGATGAAGAGCCGCGTCGCGAAGGCCGTCCCGGGCCAGGCCGCCGCGAGCAGTACCGCGTGAAGCGCGGCGAGCGCCGCGCTCCGCCAGATCCGGATCGGCCGGCTCCGCGTCCGCTCGATCGGCATCAGCCCGCGCCTCCCGCCGTCGCCCTCAGGAAGATGCGCAGATCCTCGGCGAGCGAGAATCTCGCGAGGTACGCAAGCTCCGATTCGAGACGGGCCCTGCGGTCCGAGGCGGCGTCGCTCGAGGGAGAGACCACGCCCGGGCGAAGCGATTCGAGGGCGAGGCGCGCCCAGGCGGGGACGTCGGTCCAGCGGTCGGTCTCGTACGCGCTCCGCCCGACCCAGCTCCGCTCCCCGGACAGAACTTGCCGCCAGGCTTCGCCGGGCCCGATCGCCTCGCCTTGCGCGGCGAGGTATTCCCTGAGACGGCCCCAACGCCACGGCGCGACCAGAAACGACAGGGCGAGGTCGCTCACCCGCTTCCGGGCGCGGAGCGAGAGCCCGCGGCTCGGGGCGTAGAGAAGGGCCGCGCGGAGGGGGCCGAGCTTCCGCGATTCCCCGGCGGCCGACGCCAGGTGCGCGACCGATCCCGCCCAGTAGACCGCCGCTCCCGAATCGCGAAGGGACGCGGCCAGCGCGAGCAGGTAGGGAATCTCGTCGGACTCCGGCACGACGCATACGATCTGGATCCGCTCGCTGTCGACGAGCGCGCGGATGCGCGCCGCAGCCGCCTCCGGCGTCTCCTCCTCGCCCGACGGAGCCTCCGCGTGAAGGGGCTCGTATCCGTCCCGGCGCGCGGCCTCGAGCGCCGCGCGCGCGTGCTCGGCCTCCGAGCCGGAGCCGAGGAGAAGAACCCGCCGGAAGGCGAACCCTTGCGCCCGGGCGCCCGCGCCGAGGCGGGACAGGAGCCCGCGCGAGAGGAGAAGAAAAAGGAACAAGATTGGCCCGACGAGCAGGACCAGCACGCGCGAGTACCGTGGCATCTGGAACAGGAACGTGGCCGCCATGAGGAGAAGGCCGGCTTGGATCACCGCCTGCCCGATGAGGAAGCCGCGCTCGATCGCCTCGCTGAAGATCGTGCGGCGGTAGAGCCCGTTCATCGCCAGGGCCGCCACGGTCACCGCGATCGTGAAGAACAGGAGGCCGCTGTAACTCTGCATGGGGTAGACCGGCCGCTCGAAGTACGCATTGAGCGCGGCGCGGATCTCGTACGCGGCGAAGCAGGCCGCCGCGGCGGCGACGATGTCCGAGACGAGGGTCAGGAGCTGTACCACGCGGCGGCGATGCTGGCTCATGGCGTACACGATCGCGCTCCATTTCTCGGTGAAGCGAAGGAGCCCGGCGGCGTGCGCCCGGACCGAACGCGGCCGCCCCTGCGCGCTCGCCCGCGCGTGGTCGTGGACCATCCGCGACTCGGCGCAGTAGACGACCTCGAAGCCGTGGCGCCACATGCGCTGGCACCAATCGACGTCTTCAAAGTAGAGAAAGTACCGCTCATCCATCAGCCCCACGTCCCGCATCGCCCGGCGGCGGACGTACATCGCGGCGCCCAAGACCCAATCGACGGCACGAGTCTCCTCGTGATCCCATTCCGCCATGAGGTGCGCGCGCACCGTGCGGCTCCGCTCCGCGAGCGCTCCCAAGGGCACCCGGCGAAGGAGCAGCGTCCTCCAATTGTAGAATCGGCGGGAGGAAAGCTGAAGGCTCCCGTCGGGATTCAGGAGCCTGGGAGCAAGGATTCCCGCGCGCGGATGCCTCTCCGCCGCCCGCTCGAGGGCCTCGATCGAGCCGGGAGGGACCTGGACGTCGGGATTCAGGATCAGCACGTCCTCCTCGGACGCGGCCCGGATGCCCTCGTTCACGCCGCGTGCGTACCCGAGGTTCTTCCCGGGCGTGAGGACGCGCGCCGGCCAACCCGCCCCGCGCGCGAGATCGTCCAAGGGTTCGCCCGAGTTGTTCACGATCAGGATCTCGCGGAGCGAGGACGGCTTCGCGGCCCGCAGCGAATCGAGGAGCCGCGCGAGCGCCTCCCGGGTCTTGTAGTGGACCACGACCAGCGAGATGCCCACGCGGGGCCTCCTAGAGCGCGCCGAGAAGATCGAGGAGGCGCAGGCGCCAGACCATCCAGACCGCCTCGCGGACAATCTTGCGAGACATCTTCGAGCTGCCCGCGCGACGATCGACGAACATGATCGGGATCTCCTTGATCCGGAAGCCCTTTCTCCATGCCTTGAAGCTGATCTCGATCTGGAAGGCGTAGCCGTCCGATCCGACTCGGCTCCAGTCGATCGCCTCGAGAACGCTGCGGCGGAAACACTTGAACCCGCCGGTGAGGTCCTTGACCCGCATGCCGGTGATGACCCGGCTGTAGACGTTGGCGCTGTATGAGAGGATCAGCCGCGAGAGCGGCCAGTTGACCACCGTGACGCCGTGCAGGTAGCGCGAGCCCAGGACGAGATCGGCGTTCTCCAGCTCGCGGAGGAATTCTCCCAAGCTGTCGGGGTTGTGGGAGAAATCGGCGTCCATCTCGAACACGGCCTCGTAGTCGCGCTCGAGCGCCCACCGAAAGCCCGCCACGTACGCGGATCCGAGCCCCAGTTTTCCCGCGCGGTGCATCACGTGCACCCGCGGGTTGGCCGCGGCCAGCTCGTCGGCGAGTTCGCCGGTTCCGTCCGGGGAGTTATCGTCCACGATCAGAACGTCAGTCGGAAGATTCTGGGCGAAGACCCGGCCCAAGAGCTCGACCAGGTTCTCCCTCTCGTCGTAGGTCGGAATGATGACGAGCGCTTTCACTCCCTGGCCTCTGGAACCGCCGGAGCCGCCGCGGCGGGCGATCCGCCCTGGGCCCGTCGCGCCACCGTACGCCACGCCCCCCATCCCGCCAGGAGCAGGCCCACGAGCACCGACGCGAGCGAAATCTGGATTCCCGCTGCAAGCGCTCGCGGCGCGTACGCGAAGCGGACGCGGTGGACCCCCGGGGAGAGGGCCACCCCACGCATCAGGTAGTTCACGCGATGGATCGCGGCCGGCGCTCCGTCCACGGTCGCGACCCAGTCGGGATCGAACTCGTCGATCACGACGAAGAGCCCAGGCGCGGAGGAGGAGGCCAGGTACTCGGCCTCGTTGAAGTCGTAGCGAATCGTCCGGACCGAGTCGGGGACGCCGGGAGCGGAGACCGGCGAAGCGGCGGTCGGCTCGCTCCAGAGGACCTCCGCGTGCGGATCGAACCCGCGGGTCCGGATCACCGCGAGGGCGACCCCGTCGTCCCGGACCTGGCGGATCGCGTGGGCCACGAACGCCCGCGGGAGGACCCCCTCGACCTCGTACACCTTCACTTCCCCGTCGTGCCGCAGCGCGACGTCCTTGGTCCCGGGCGGAAACGCGCCGTCGGCGAGGATGTACTTCACGTTCAGGAGCCGGAGCATCTCGAACGACTGGATGCCGACCGTGTCCACGAACGCCTGGTAGAGTCGCGGCTTCGCCGGGTGATAGCCGAGAACCGACGCGATGCCGAACGCGGCCAGCCGGCTGTCGTCCCAGCGGAGCGGGAACACCCGGAACTGGGTCGAATCGGATTTGAGGAACGCGATCTCCGGCGTCTCGCGGAAGTTGTCGTCGTACTCGCGCGGCGTCGCGACCTGGGGATCGATGATCTTCCGGTCGATGGTCCAGAGATCGGCCGCGGTGACGCCCACGATCAGGAGCGCCGCGACGGACCGCGAGAGGCGTCCCCTCCGCGCCATCCCCACGAGGGCGAGCGCCGCCGCGAGGAAGAGCCCCGACTTGATCGCGTCGATGGAGGCCATGTCGAGCGCCATGCGCGCGTGGCTCGGGTCGAAACCCTGCCGGGAGCGAACCGCGTAGTCTCGAACGGCCGGGCCAAGGAGGTTGATCAGGAAGAGCACCCCGAACCCCGCGACGGCGGCGAGGAGCGCGCCGCGCATCCACGCCGAACCGGAATCGCTCCCCTTGCCCGCGGGATTCGAACGGGACTGGAGCGCGTTCGTGAGCCCGAGCGCGGCGAGCGCCGCGGTGGCGAACTGCACCAGGACCAGGATCATGACCGGGACGCGGAACTTGTTGAAGAACGGCAGATGGTAGTAGAGGAGCGAGTAGAGGGGCTGGAGGTGCTTCCCGAAGGAGATCAGGAGCGCGACCGCGGCGAGCGCGACCAGATACGTCCGGGTGACCCCTCTCGTGCGCGCGGCCCCATAGACCGCGAACGCCAGCGGGACGATCCCCATGTAGTTCGGATAGTCGGTGAACGGCATGCTGCCCCAGTACGTGCTCCCCCCGAAGCCGAACATGCTGGGGATCACGAAGGTCAGCATCTCGCGCGGATGGAACGACCACGAGGTCGCGTAGACGAGCCCCGCGCCCCCACCCTCTCCGCCGCCGCGCGTCGAGAGCTTCGCGTACTCATGAACGGGCAGGTAGAGGAACGCGCTCATCCCGAATCCGAGGGCGAGGCCGGCCGCGAGCCCGGCGAACGCGCGCACTCCCTCCGCCCGCCGGCCTTCTCGGAGAGCCGTGACGCCGAGGAACAGCGCGTAGAGGGTGAGCGCGATCCAGGAGTAGAAGACGATCTGCACGTGCGCGCGAAGCAGCTGGAACGCCGCCGCGAAGGCGAATCCCGCCAGCGCGAGCCACGAGCCGCGGCGCGCGAAGCGGTCCAAGAGCAGGAGGAGGAGCGGCAGGTAGGCCGCGGTCATGATCTGGCTTCCGTGCCCGAAAGCGCCGACCGCCACGAGATTCGGGGTGAGGGCGAGCGTGAATGCCCCGAGCAGGGCGCCCTCCGGGGCCGCGCCCGCGGCGCGCAGGAACGCGAGCATCGCGAGGCCGAGCAGAATGTAGTGGGCCAGAAGCCAGGTCATCTTCGGAAACCGGAGAACCTCCTGTAAGAAACCGAAGAGGGCGTCCGGCGGGTAGACGTAGGGCACGAAGGCGAGGCTTCCGAAGGTCGGCATCCCGAGGAAGTGAAACGGATTCCAGAGCGGATAGACGTGCCGGTGCACGAGCGCGTCGGTCGCGATCTTCGAGAAGCCGGCCGGCGCGACGGAGTCCGGCGAGACAAACACCTTCCCCATGGCGATCGGATACAAGAAGAGCAGAACGAGGAGCGCGACCGCCGCGTACGCCCAGGTCCAAGAGAACGGCTTCCCCTCTCGGTCGCCCGGCGAAGGCCCGCGCGCGCGGGACCCCGCGGCGCCCTTCCCTCCGGCACGCGCCGCCGGTCGCTTCACGCGGCGTCCTCCAGGCAGATCGCGGTGAAGCGGCGGGCGATCTCATCCCAGTCGTGCCGCTCGGCGAAGGCGCGGAGCGGCGCCCGGTCGGGCGGCGCGGCGAGAAGCGCCCGCGCCTCGCTCACGAATTGCTCCTCGGTCGATGCGACGCGGGCCGCCTCGGACCAGAGGTCGACCTCGTCGCTGAACCGGGTCGTCACGCACGGAACGCCCGCGGCCGCGTACTCGTACAGCTTCACCGGATTGACCGCCTCCGTGAGCGGCGTTCTCCGGAACGGGATGAGCCCCACGCGGAACGCCCCGACGATCGACGGGATCTCGGCGTAGGGCTTGGGTCCGATCCAGTGGAGATTCGGCGCCAGAGCCGCGGCGCGCGCGATCTCCTGCGCCGTCGCGGGGTGCGCCGGACCAACGAGCACGATCCTCGCCTCGGGGATGGCGCGCGCGAGCGCCGCGACCAGGGGAACGTCGAACCACGCATGGATCGATCCGACGTAGCCCAGGACCGGCGTGTCGGGCGGGCCCGGCAAGGTCGCGGGGTGGGACTCCGCCGAGCGGAACCGGGACGCTTCCACTCCGTTTCCCACGAGCAGCGATTCGCGAGCGCCTCCGCTCTTCGCGAGCGCCTGGAGCGGACCCGACGTGACGACCACCCGGTCCGCCCGGCGCAGCAGCCCCTCCCAGAGCGGCACGAGCCGCGGCGGGACCGGCGCGAAGTGGAGCGGCGCGTCGATCATGTCGTAGACGACCCGATCGGGCCGCCACGCGTCCAGCGCGGGAGCGCTCATGAAGTTCTGCACGAGGGCGAGCCGCTTGGCATTCGGGCGGAAGAATCCCCGGAGCCCGCGGGCCCACGCGCGCTGGAGCGCGAAGAACGCCGCCGTCGCCGGCGCCGAGCTCCCGAAGTGGTACGCCAAGCGCCGCAGCCTATGCGCTCGCGCGTGAAGGGGCAGGAATGGAAACGATACGCGCGCGATCCTGGGAGCGACCGGGACGGGCCTCACCGCGGGGGCGTGGCCAAGGGCCCACGGCTCCACGAAGAGAATCCTCGCGTCGCCGGGAATGCGGGTCGCGAGTTGTTGCGGCCGCTGCCAGAGGCTCCCCCATGGGATGTCACTCAGCCAGACGACGTCCCAGATGGGACGCACGTGGGCCTCCGTGATGGCGCATCCCATGAGGGTACGGGGCCGCGCAAGGCGAAGTCAAGGCGTAGGATGCGAGCGATCGTTGACCGGAGGCGCCGGCTCCCGTAGCGTGCCGCCGGTGACCCGCGATCTTCGAATCGCCATCGACCTCCGCCCGCTCGCGCTCGAGTCCGTTACGGGCGTCGGGGTCGTCATCGGGCAGATTCTCGAAGAGCTCGAGGGGGAGGGCGCCACGTTTGTGGGCGTCTCGAACCGCCCCGTACCCCATGGCCGGATTCCTCCGACCGTCCCGGTTCTCGTCCGCCGGGGCGCGGGCGGGCGGATTCGATGGGAATGGAATGCGCTGCCCCGACTCCTCCGGCGCATCGACCCGGCTCCCGATCTCTTTCACGCTGCGTGGAATCATGGGCTGCCGAAGGGGCTCCCCTTTCCGTCGATCCTGACCATCCACGATCTGATTCCCTGGCGCTTTCCGCGCGACGTCCCGTGGCCGAGGCCAGCGTGGCTCCACAGGGCGCTCTATCGCCGTGCTCTCTCCTCCTCGGCCCGCGAAGCGGCCGCGATCGTGACCGTGAGCGAGACGAGCCGATCCGACATCGAGGAGCACCTCCCGACCGCCGCGCACCGGGTCGAGGTCGTGCCGAATCCGCTCCCGCGCTGGTTCCGACCGGCGGAAGAGGCCGACGGCATGCCGCTTCGAGCCCGCCTGGCCGGCGGCCGCCCGTACTGGCTCTATCTCGGGGGATTTGACCCGCGCAAGGCGATTCCGACCCTGCTCGAGGCGGTTTCCCAGGCGTTTCCGGATCGTACGTCCGCCCCGATGCTGGCCCTGGCCGGCGCCCGGAACACGTATGCGCGCAGGTGCGAAGGGATGGCGCGCCGGCTTGGGCTGCCCGCCCGGTTCTTGGGCCACGTACCGGACTCCGAGCTGCCCGCGCTCTTCGCCGGCGCCTCGCTCTTCATCTACCCCTCGCTCCACGAGGGGTTCGGAATCCCGCTCCTCTTCGCGATGGCCGCCGGCGTACCGATCGTCGCGAGCGACGGCGGCTCGGTGCCCGAGGTGGTGGGCGACGCTGGCCACCTCTTCCCCGCGGGGGACGTCCGGGCCCTCGCGGGGATCCTGCGCGGGGCCGCGGCCGATCCGGATTCCCTGACAGGCTACGCGGCCCGGGGGCGCGAGCGGGTTCGCAGGTTCAGCGCGAAGGAGTTCGGGGAGCGAATGCTTCGGGTCTACGCTCGGGTGGCTTCAGGCCGAGGAGAATACGCGTGAAGTCGAGGAAGCCGAGGACAAGCGCGCGGCCCGAAGGGAAATCCGAGCGGAAGGCCGATCGCACGAGCAGGGCAACCGTCCAGAGCCCGTACGCCCCCCACGCGAGCGGGCGCTCCCACGATTCGGCGTGCCGCGTGAGGTAAAGAGCGCCGCTCCGGAGTCGAAAGTAGGCCTTGAGGGGGGTGAGCCCGCCCCCGCTCGTCACCGAGACGTGGTGCCACCCGCGCGCCGCGGGCTCGTACCAGAGGGTGAAGCCCGCCTCTCGCGCGCGGGCCGACCAATCGGCATCCTCCACGTAGATGACGAAGTCCGGATCGAGGAGGCCGACCGTCGTGAGCGCCCGGCGGGAGAGCAGCGCGGCCGCCCCGGAGACGTAATCGATCGGACGGGCGCCGTCCTTGAAGGCGCCGGCCGTCCTGTGGATGCCGCGGTGCCTGAGCAGGGCGAAGCCGCGCGACACGATGCCGCCCGCGAACCAGATCCGGTCGGGCGGGTCGTAGAAGAAGAGCTTCGGGCTCGCAGCCCCGCGCGCAGGATCGGCCGCGAGCGCCGCGCGAAGGGTCCCGAGCGCGCCGCGATCGAGCACGACGTCGTTGTTCAAGACCAGGATCGAATCCGCGCCTCCCTCGAGCGCCCTCGCGAGGCCCGCGTTCACCCCGCCCGCGAAGTAGCGATTCTCCCCGAGGGCCAGCACCTCGACCGAAGGGAACTCCGCGCGCACGCGCTCCGGCGTTCCGTCCGTCGAGGCATTGTCGACCACGAGCACGCGGTCCGCCGGCGGATCGAGGGCGAGAATCGAGGTGAGGCACTCCCGCGTATACCGGTGCTGGTTGTGGGCGAGCACGACCGCCCACGTGGGATCCGCGCTCACGGGGTTTCCTTGTACAGGTCGAGAAGCGCGTCCCGGAGCGCGCCCCACGAGAAGCGGCCGCGCGCGCGCTCCACCCCCTCCCGAAGCCTCGGGCCCAGGCCTTCCCCGAAGAACCTCTCGATCGCCAGCGCGAGAGCGCCCGGATCGGACGGCGGCACCAAGAGGCCGGAGACGTCGTCCTCGACGACCTCATCGAGCCCGCCGGTTCTCGTCGCGATCACCGGCACGCCCGCCCCGAAGGCGATCTGCACGATCCCGGAGCCGGTCGCGGATCGGTACGGCAGCGCGACGACGTCGGCGGCCGCGAAGTAGGTCGCCACCTCCTCGTTGGCGAGGTATCGGTCGACAACGGTCACCTTGCCTCGGAGCGCCGGGTCGTGAAGCGCGGGCTCGTACCGGGCGCGGGGCTCGTAGAACTCGCCCACGACGTAGCACTGATCCCATGCGTCGCCCCGCGCGAGACGGAGCCCTTCCAGGAGGTCCGCGAGTCCCTTGTATGGACGGACGTAGCCGAAGAAGAGGATCACGCGCCCCCGCGCGGCGATCGCGGCCCGGGCCGATTCGCGCGAGGGCGGGTGCTCGCTGAAGAATTCATACGTCGGGTGGGGATGAATGCGGATGGGGCCGCCGCGCACCCGGGCCTTGAGGCGTTCCGCCTCGGCCTGCGCGTGCACCATGAATCCGTCCGCCGCCAACAACCCGTAGTGCCGGAGCCAACGGTTGAGCGGCGTCGGTTCGTGGGGCTCGACGTTGTGGACCAGGAAGATCCGCTTGGGGCGGTCGCCGACGCGCGCGAGCCGCGCGGCCATGCCGAGCGACGGCCCAAAGAAGGGATGCCACCACGGCACGATGAGCAGGTCGGGACCGAGCTCGCGCAGCCTCATTCCCGCCCGCCGCCATGTCAGGGGGTTGATGCTGTCCAGGATCGGCTCGGGCTCGACCGGCGGCAGGAGCGCATCCGCGCTCCGGTCGAACTGGGTGACGCCAGGGAAGAGCAGGCCGGGGTAAAGCCGCTTGAAGGAGATGATATGGGTGTCGTGCGACTTCGCGAACGCTCGCGCGAGAAGGGTCGTGTAGTGGGCGATCCCTCCGCGGTACGGGTGGGTAGGCCCCAGGAGCGCGACCCTCATCGGCCGCGATCCCGCGCGAGTCCGGCCCTAGAGGCGCTCGCGGATCGCGTAGTGGGGCTCTTCCGCACGGCTTCCCGCGATCATCTCGCCCAGGAAGCCGAGCGAGAGGAATTGAATCCCGAGGATGACGAGAACGAGCCCGAAGAGGAGGCCCGGACGGAGCCTCAAGCCCTCGCCCAGGAACCAGGGCCAGGTGTAGCCCACCGTGAGAGCGGCGCCCGCCAGCGCGAACGCGATGCCCACCCGTCCGAACAGATGAACCGGCCGGTTGCTGCTCGTCGTCAAGAACATGACGGCCGTGAGGTCGAGAAATCCGTTCAAGAAGCGCGAGACGCCGAACTTCGTCTTTCCATGAATTCGCGGGTGGTGGACGGTGCGGATCTCCCCCACGCGAAACCCGCTCCAGTGCGCGAGGACCGGGATGAACCGGTGGAGCTCGCCCCGAAGGTGGATCGTGCGCGTGACCTCCTCTCGATACGCCTTGAGCCCGCAGTTCATGTCGTGGAGGGGCACGCCGCTCACCGCCGAGGTCACGGCGTTGAAGAGCTTGGACGGGACCGTCTTGCTGATCGAATCCTTCCGGTTTTGCTTCCATCCGGAGACGAGGTCGAATCCCTCATCGATCTTCGCGAGGAGCCGCGCGATCTCGGCCGAGTCGTCCTGCAGATCACCGTCCATCGTGACGACCACGCGGCCGCGCGCCTCGCGGAAGCCGCTCGAGAGGGCCGCCGATTTTCCGAAATTCCGCCGGAAGCGGATGGCCCGGAGCGCGGGAGTCGAGGGCGCGAGCGCCCGCAGCTGGTCGAACGTGCCGTCGGTCGAGCCGTCGTCGATCACGAGGATCTCGTAGCTCTTTCCGAGCGGCTTCAGATCCTGAACGATCTTCTCGACCAGGGGCCGCATGTTCTCGGCCTCGTTCAGGACCGGCACGAGCACCGTCAGGTCGAGCCCGGGAGCCTGGCCCGGCGCGGCGTCTCCTCCGACGTTAGCCATTCCGCTGCCACTCCCATTGCCGCCTCAACCCGTCGGTCAGATCGGTCCGCGGCTCGTATCCCAGATCGCGCCGCGCGCGCGACACGTCCGCGGAGGTGTCGCGGGGATCGCCCGGCGGCGGAGCGACCTGCTTCCGATCGATCGTTCGTCCCGTCACCTGCTCCATTCGCTTCAGCACCTCGTTCAATGAGATTCGATGCCCGCCGCCGATATTGTACGCCAGCTCGGGCGCGGGTCGCGTCATCGCGAGCATGGTGCCGCGCACCGCGTCGTCGACGTAGGTGAAATCGCGGGTCTGCCCGCCGTCCCCGTAGATCGTGACCGGCGTCCCGAGGCGGGCTGCCTCGAAGAATCCGTGAAATCCCATGTCGGGCCGCTGGCGCGGCCCGTAGACCGTGAAGTAGCGAAGGGCGACGACCGGGAGCCGAAAGGTCGCGCGGTAGGCGTGGAGGAGCGCCTCGGTCGACAGCTTGGTCACTCCATACGGGGAGATCGGCCGCGGCGGCTCCTCCTCCGGCGTCGGGAATCGCGCCGGAAGCCCGTAGATCGAAGAGCTCGACGCCACCACCGCCCGCTCCACCGCGTGGACGCGCAGCCCTTCCAGGAGCCGCTGCGTCGCGACGACGTTGTGCTCGGCGTACTCACGGAACGGCTCCCCCCAGCTCAAGCGCACGCCCGGCAGCGCCGCCAGGTGCGCCACGTGCGAGATGCCCTCGAGCAGGGGCTCGATCGGCGCCGTGCGAAGGTCCGACTCGACGAGTCGAAATCGAGGGTGCGCGAGCGCCCGGGCGAGGTTCGCGCGCTTCCGCGCCGGTGGGTAGTTCTCCGTGAAGGCGTCCGCCCCAACCACCTCCCATCCCGAATCCAGCAGCGCCTCGACCAGGGTCGAGCCGACGAAGCCCGCCGCCCCGGTCACCAGCGCGCGATTCACGCCTCTAGCCCTTCCCGGGGGGCCGGCCGCCGCCCGGCGAAGGCTTCCCCGAGAGGATGCGGAGCGATTCCTCGTACTGCTTCAGATACCCGGCGCCCTCGCGATCCTCGGGATGCGCGCGGATCCAGGTGCGGAGCACGTCCACGGCCTCCGAGTGCCTTCCCACCTTCCAGAGCGCCGTGAAGAGGGCGCTGAACCAGTCGAAGTACTGCTGGTTCAGCTCGGCCGCGCGGCGCAGCTCCGCGATCCCCTGCTCTGTGCGCCCGGACTGGAAGTACGTCACCCCGAGGTGGAAATGAAACTCCGGAGCGTCGGGGAAGCGCCTCACGCCCTGGAGATAGGTCCTCTCCGCCTCTCCCATGTTTCCCGCGTCCTCGTACAGCCGGCCGAGATATTCCAGCAGCCCGGGGAAATCGGGCGAGATCTTCGCGGCGTCCTGGAGCACGCGGATCGCCTGGGGAACCTTGCCGAGGAGCTGCAGCTGATAGGCGACCTGGAAATGGGCCGCCGTGTAGTTCTGCACCAGCCGATACGCGTTCTCGTCCTTGTAGACCGTGGTGTCGTAGTTCCGGTTCTTGTCGAGGAGTCCCTTGTAGAGGAAGACGCCGTAGAGATTGTGCAGCGTCCGTTCGATGTCGATCGTCCGCCCGGACTCCTGCGTATTGATGCGGAAGACGAGCGCCTCGAGCGTGAGCCGCTTGTCGAGCCCCATCTGGTCGGGGACCGTCACCGCGAGGTAGAGCGGCTTCCTCCACGCGTTCGTCTTGATGATGTCCTGCACCGCGAGGTCCTTCACCCAGACGATCTTCCCCGTCTTCTCATCCTGGTAGGGACCCATCACGTCCAGCTGCTGGTCGGTGAAGGAGATCGGGACCTTGGGCTCCTGGTCGCGCAGCTGGCGGATGTACCACGCCGTGTTGAGCAGGCTCAGGTTGACCACGCGGACGTCGCGGCGGACGTGCTCCACTTCCTGGATGTACCAGAGCGGGAACGTATCGTTGTCGCCGTTGGTGAAGACGACCGCGTTCCTCTCCAGCGGCACGAGCATGTTGTAGGCATAGTCGTGGGCGATATAGAACCCGGAGCGGTCGTGCGTGAACCAACCCGACCGCATCGGCAGGAGCGAAATTCCGATCAGGGCGACGGCTCCGAGTCCGAGGCCCAGCCGCGTCGGGGTCGATTCGGGCCAGGGCTGGAGCGCCGCGGGGGCATCGACGGCGGCCCCGTTCGCCGGCACCGGTCGGGGCGCGGGCGCTCCCGCCACGGCGGACGGCGCGAGCCCGCTCGCGAGGAGCTGATAGAGGGCGGTCGCGCCCATGCCCATCCAGATCGCCATGAAGTGATAGGAGTTCGTGAAGAAGTACTCGCGCTCCCGCACTTCGTGGTCGGTGAAGTTGAGGTAGAAGATCAGAGCGGGCCCCATCACGAGATGCACCGTGAGGAAGAACCAGAACGTCTTCCGGTCGCGCTGGTAATTCCACCATGCGCCCAGGAAAAACAGGAGGAATGGAATCGCGTTCACCGCCTTGACCCAGAAGGACGAGAGGTCGAGGCGGCCCAGCCGCTCGATCAGGTGCCACTGCTGGCCCACGTAGCGGAGGTACATGTGCTGGATCTGATACCAGACCTCGGCGCGCCGCTCGAACGGGTTGGCGGGGCCGTACTGCTTGCGGCTCAGGTACTCGAGCCACGTCGACAGGGTCCCCGGAGCGCCTTCGTTGATGTTCGGCATCTGCTGGCTGCGGACCAGGAGGAAGATCTGGACCGTGAAACCGATCAGGACGGCGGCCACCCACCAGGCCACCAGATTGTTCTTCACGTACGTGCGGTAGTTGATCACCGCGTAGAGAACGGCGATTCCCAGGACCGCCGCGAGCACGAATCCGGGGATGGGGATCTCGAGCGCGCCGGCCAGGAAGACCACCGCCACGAAGACCGCGAGGAAAATCGCGGGCAGGAGAAATCTGGGGTTCGAGAAATAGCTCGGGCGGGCCAGCATGAAGAGGACGAGGAGGCCCGGAGCGATGAGGACGGTCCCTAAGTGAACGCCCGTCGAGACGCCCAGGATGTACACGATCAGGACGAGCAGGTTGTCGTTCCCCGGCTCGCCCAGGTGGTCCCACCAGTTGAACGCCAGCCAGACCGTCAGGGCGATGATGCACGAGGAGAGTGAGTAGACCTCCGCCTCGATCGCGCTGTCCCAGAACGCGCTCACCGAGGCGAGGAAGAACGTCGCCACCAGCCCCCCCAGCTCGCAGCCGAGCCATTCGACCATCGAGCTGCCGGAGACGGTTCGGCGGAGCGCGCGCACGGTGAAGAGGAACGTGAAGAGACAGGTGAGCGCCGACGCGAGCGCGCTCATGAAGTTCACGCGCCACGCCACGGTCTCGATCGGGATGAGGGTGAGCAGCCGCCCGAGCATGGTGTAGACGGGATTCCCGGGGGGGTGCGGCAGGCCCAGGATTCGGGATGTGGCGATGAATTCGCCCGAATCCCAGAACGGGACCGTCGGCGTCAACGTGCGGATGTAGGCCAGGAGCGGCACGCCGAACGCGATCGCGGCGAAGAGGGTGTGCCACCGCTTCGTAGTGCTCAATCGATCCCTTTCCGGGCCCGTCCGCCCGCCGCGGCGGCCGCGCGCGCCGTTCTACGCTTCTCCAAGATTCCCTTCAGCGCGCGCCGTGGGGTGCGGGAGACGAAGATGAGCCCCCCGAGCAGGCTGATGCACACGGAGATCAGATAGGTTAGGAACGGGACCGTGAAGGCTTGCTCTTTCGTCATGCCGGCCATGTGGAATAGAACCACGCCGGCCCCCTCCCGGATCCCAAGCCCGTTGAGCGAGATCGGAAGGGAAACGAGGGCGGCGAGCGCGGGCACGAACAAAAAGTAGTATCCCACGGCGACGCGCACGCCAAGCGCGAGGCCCACCAGGTAGTGGACGAGGATCCGGCTCACCTGGACCACGACCGAGGCGGCGAAGACCAACCGGAGGACCTTCCCCTGCTGCTTGTAGCCGTGGAGATCGTCCATCAGCCGCCGGATCCCACGCTCGATCGTGCGCGCCCCGATGACGCGGAAGGGCCACTCGAACGCCTTGAGCACCGACCGGTTGAAGATGCTGAGAAAG
>Ga0066709_100000107_pt1 | contig 31560 bp, 29 predicted proteins | sample GraSoiAngelo_158_FD_79665 | JGI IMG/M metagenome (GOLD analysis project Ga0066709, IMG submission 79665) | Grasslands soil microbial communities from the Angelo Coastal Reserve, California, USA - 14_1009_16_30cm | ecosystem: Environmental > Terrestrial > Soil > Grasslands | place: USA...
AGCTCAGGGAAGAGGACGCCGGCATAGAAGAGCCCGAGCGCCTCGCCCGTGAGGTGCGTATTGGGTGAGAAGTAGAGCGAAAGGTAGCGTTCGATGTGCCGGGCCTGGGCCTGAATCCCGCCGAGCAGGGCGGCGGTCAGCCCGGCCGAGAGCGCCGGCGAACCTTCGAAGAGCATCAGCGCCCAGCACCAGGAGATCAGCCGGAACGCGACCTCTAGACTGCTCGCCCAGTTGATACCGATGCCGGGAGGATTCGCCCGCATCCACGCCTGCAGGTAGGTGCTGCCCATCTGCGCATAACGCTCATTGCCCGTGAATCGATACGCCTGTCCCAGATGAAGCAGCCACTGGTGGCGGTTGAGTTCCCACACCACTTTGGCGTCCCCGACGACCCCGGGGTCCCGTAGGTTGAGACGGCTCCAGTGGGCGTCGGGCGCGCGGTGGCCCGAGATCGGATCCAGGTGCCAGTCCACGGGATCGCCGAAGTCGAGCTGTCGATACCCCAGCAGGTCGAAGTGTCCCTGGCAGACCGCATCCGCCATCGACACAATCCGCGCGCGGATCTCTGGCCACCGCTCCATCCACTGGGAGGTGGCGTCGGCCTCTGCGGCACCCTGGAAGAAGCGCCTGGGATCGATGCCGCTCGACAGGGACCATGGCCGCGCCCTCCACCCTGCCCGACCGTTCACCGCCGTCCTGCGGTCTAGCCATTTGGACGCCTCCTGGCGGCCGCGGACAACGACCTCGGTGACCCCCATCTCCAGGACGCGTTCCAGCCTCATGCCTGCGGCTGACTCAGCGCCGCTCTGGCGTGGCCGTTCCCGGCGTACACGGCCCCCCACTCCTGACGTACGTGTGGCCAGGTGTAGCGCTCGACTTCGTGGCGGGCCCGACGTGAGATTCCGGCGGCCCAGGCGTGATTCTCGAGGAGCCTGACGACGGCTGACGCCATCGCGTCAGGATCCCCGGGCGGAACGGTCACGCCGGTCTCCCCGTCGCGCACCAGGGCGGCGAGATCGCCCGTGCTCGTCGAAACCACCGGCAGACCTGCCGCGAACGCTTCGAGCACCGACACGGGCTGATTGTCGACCACCGACGAGTTGACAAAAATGTCGGCCTCGTCGTGCAGACGGGGCATAGCCTCAGGCTCGGTCCGCCCCACAAACTGGATCCCGCGTGCGCCGAGCGTGGCGGCCAGGCGGCGAAGCGGCCCCTCCTGGCTGCCGGATCCCGCAATGCTCAGGGTCGCATCAGGGTAGCGCTCCCGCACCCGAACAAAGGCCCGCAGCGTGTTGTCCACCCGGTAATAGGGTTCCAGGTTGCGTGTGGAGAGCAGCCGAGGGCGCAGGGCCCGGCGCTCCCGGTAGACGAACTGCGACGTATCGACGATGTTATGGATCACGCACGCCCGGTACCCATGCCGGGCAAACACGGCCTGCAGATATTCAGAGGGCACCACGATCTCGTCTGCCAGCCGGAGCCAAGGATGCACGAGCGGGCCCCACCGTGCCAGGTGGTCAGCAGCTTCACCGCTGTGGTAATGGAGCACCACGCGTTTCCCCAGGCCGTGCGCGACCAAGATCGCCGGCAGCGGCGCCAAGACGAACGACCAGTACGAAGCGGAGAAGATGTGCACCACGTCGGCCTGCCGAACCTTGAGGAGCGTGGGCAGGTAGCACGCCTGGTTGACCACAGTCCTCGCGTACCGATGGCGCCGCAGCCAGCGGAGTCCCGCGGGGACGTGTGGATTGATGGGCACAAGCTGCACCTCGTAGCCTTCGCTGCGAAGTCCCAGGGACAGCGCCCGGGCCTGGATGCCATGCCCGCCTAACACCTCCAGCGTCGGCGCCACCAGCGCGATTTTCATCACGGAGCCCCGGGGTTACCCTCGCCGCACAGCGGGACGACGGCTGTCGCCGTTCGCCTCGGGACGGACGCCGGTGCTGCGCGATCCTGCGCCAATTCCCCACCAACTCTCGGCGAGCATCTTCCCCGGCGGGTCTGCCTGGGGGGACGGTGGGGACAGACGTTCAGCCGTGGCGCCGACCGGTTTTTTTAGGACGCAGAAGATCGTTCGGGTAAAGAACTCATCGAGTCTGGGCAGCTGCGCAAGCGCGGACAGATGGCGGGCGAGGGGAAACCGGTTCCCGCCAAAGCCGCGTTTCTCGAAGTGGACGACCTCAAACGGCAACGTCTTGAGCAGGTCGCGGAACCCTCGGACCGTCAGGTGGTTGAGGTAGTCGCCCCAGCGCGTCTGATCACGATAGGGGTTGGCGCGACGGTCCCCGGTCTGTGGATCGAACCAGTAGCAGGCCGGGATATACTCAGGCGACTCATACACCTCGGCCGCCGCGGTGAGGAGCGTGTCCATTGAGAACAAGACGTGCGGCCACGGGAAGACGATGATGTCTTCCAGATGCGCCCCGACTGGCCCCCACCACGGATCGAAATGAACGAGGAACACCCCCCCAGGCCGAAGGATGCGGGCGCATTCGAGAAAAATCTCACGCGGGGGATTGAGGTGCTCCACGGTGTCGATGCTGTAGAGCACGTCGACGCTCTCTGACGGCAGGGGAATGGCCGTGGCCGCGGACTGCACGAACGTGATCCGATCTCCATACGTCTCTCGCCCAAACGCCAGCGCGGTGGGGTCGATATCGATACCGATAGCGCTAAAATCCTCGCGGCGCCGAAATGCGTCCAGCAGGTAGCCGACAGAACAGCCCAGCTCGGCGACGACCTTGCCTCGAAACGAGGTGAACGGCGAAAACAGAGCCTCGTATTCTGGCACCTGGGAAATACGATCGGCAATGTAGGCCTCGGTGCTTTGAAAGCGTGTGGTCTTCTCCGTCCGAACGGCCAGCCTCTTTAGGGGGGTGTGGCGGAAGAGCCACAGCAGGGCCAAACACAGTCGCACCGCCACCCGCCTGCGCACCCGGTTCATTTTCGCTCCTTAGAATACGATGGGCCTCTCAGATTACGGATGCACTCGGCCAATCGCGTGCCGAGCCAGCCGGGCGCCAGGGCAACGAACGCCCGCGCGCGAAGGCGGCGCCATCTCAGCCATCCCTTCAGAGCGTCCCTGAGGCCGGACACGGCCACGATGAAACGGACCAGGCTCATGTCGTCAGCCACCCCGATCCGCCGGACCGCGAACGGGTCGCGGGTGCCGTTGTTCAATCCCTCGTCGATGGCGGTCAGCGCCGCCCGGTAGCCGGCCTCCTTCGCGGCGTCGACCGCTTCGTGCGAGAACTCTCCATGCGGGTAGGCGAGCCACCGGACCGGGCGTCCCGTGATCGACTCAAGCACCCGCTTAGACTCGGTCAGCTCTGCCGCGAGCTCCTCCCGGTTGAGATGGAGGAACGAGTCATGGGATGCTCCATGACCTCCCACCGCGATTCCGCTCTCGGCCATCTCGCGCAATTGTTTGGGCTGGAGCGGCCGGAAGATCCCCAGCGTGCGTTTCTTCACACCGAGCTCCAGCGCCAGCTGGCTGAGCAGGGCCTCCCGATGCTGAGGCGGCAGCCTCAGGAGCGCGTGCCGCAGCGCCTGGAGGGAGGCCACCTTGTCCCCGACCGTGGCCAATCGGTACCATCGCGGCGTGCCCCCCATCGGGACGAGGACACCCTGACGGTGGGTCGACGCCACCATGGCGGACAGCCGATCCCACCACAGGGCCCGTCTGGCCTGCAGAAAATCGGTGACAACAAACGCAGTCGCCGGGAGGCCGAGCCGCTTCAGCACAGGATAGCCATAGCGGTAGATGCTGCAGTACCCATCATCAAAGCTGATGGCGGCGAGCGGTCGCCCTCCTGCCGCAGCGGCTTCGCCGTCCAGCAGCTGATCCAGCGGCACCACCCGGTAGTGCGCGGCGATGTAGCGCATCTGGCGCTCGAACCGATCGACCCGCACGTGCAGGCGGTCGAAGTTCAGCGCGGGGTTGAGCGTGCCGTCGTAGAGGCCATGATAGAGGAGCACGACCGATTTTCGTCGATTCAGCCGGGCGGCGATCCACGACAGCCCCGAGAGAACGAAGGCCCACCACGCAACCTCTTTGAGAATTCGCATCATAGGCGTACCGATTGGCCCGAAACTCGTGCCCGATTGCCTCAGGGCGTGTCTGGACGCCACCCCAGGAGGAGACGTAGTCGCTCCGTCGTGGGCCGTCCCGTCTCGGCGTCGCGCAGCCCCCACAAGACCAGGAGGACAAGGTACGTCGTCATATAGCCCCCCGCTGTCAGCATCAGAAGCGGCAGCGGCCCGGTCGCCAGGTGCGCCTTGACTTCAAAGGCGACCAGGCTCGAGGCGGCTGCGGCGCCCGACACCGCGGCCAGGGCTCGCCAGGGCAGGAGGGCGGAGATTCTTACCTGCATGAGACGCTGGGCGCGCAGGAGTCCCAGGGTCTTCCCGATGCCCATCGCCAGAGCGGTCCCCAACACCGCGCCGATCAGCCCGAACGGCCGGATGAGTGCGGGGATCAGCCCGGCAATCAGGACCAGCTGGATCGCATTCACCACGGCGAGCGCGCGGGTGTCAGCATACACTAACAGCACGCCGTCCGCCTGCACCGCAGCGATCAGGATGATCGTCAACCAGACCATGAAGATCGGGATGCTCGCCATGTAGCGCGTGGTAAAGAGGAAGGGGATCAGTTCCCGCGCTGTCACGAAGAGGAGCCCTACCAGCGGGAAGAAGACAAGCGCGAGTCTGCGCGTGGTGTCATGCCAGATCGCCAGCGCGGTTTGCGGCCGATGCGCCGTAATCGCCTCTCGCATTCGCACTATCAACAGGTTCTTGGCTGGCGTAAACAGGATTTCGATCACTGGAATCTGGAGGCAGCCGACCGCATAGACGGCGAAGGTGGCCGCATCGACTAACGAAGCCACCACGTAGTAGTGGAGGTTGAGCACCAGAATCCACAGCGCCCCGCCGAGCTGAAACGGGAGTGCATAGGCAAGCTGCTGCTGGAGGGCGGCTCTGTCGGGCCGTAACTCGGACCGGAATTCCCGCCTCAGGTAAAGGAGCGTGCCCGCGAGTCGGATCGCGCCGAACGCCACCGCTCCGGCGAGCAGCCCCTGCAGCGTTCGTGAGACGAGGACCGGGACCACGAGCGCGACGGCCCGAACCAGATCGGAAAGGCCGTAGGCCAGTCCGGCGCTGCCGTAGCGCTTGCGAGCGGTCATCACAATCTCCAGCATCGTCGCGGGCAGCGTGAGTAGCAAGTAGACCCCGAGCAGTCCCGAGAGCCTTGCGAGCGCAGCGTTGCCCAGCCAGTGCGCGAGAAGCGGACCAGCCAGTGCGAAGAGGGTCAGACACGCCAGCCCGCTGCCGGCCAGCACCAGCAGCGCGTTTAGAACGTATCGTCCGCCGCGATGCGGCGCGGACGGCAGAAAGTAGAGAAGGCTTTCGGCCATCCCCAACTGGGCAATCGCCGCGAACGTCGCGTACACGACAAACAGCTGCTTGTATATGCCGAACTCCGCCTGATCGAAAATCCTCACCAGCACCAGGGGAGTGGCGAATGTCACGGCAAAGGCCAGCGCCCGGCCGGCCGTCAGCAGGAACACCGGACGGATGCTCCGCCCCGCCGCCAGGGTCTCCAGGTGATGATCCCCCCACCCTCGCTCCTTCTCCCCCCGTCCGGGCTCCGCTCTTCTGTGCATGTGCGCTCTATCTAGAAACTCAAGCACCATTCGCTCTCCAGCCGGGTCAGGAACACGTCACCTTCTAGAATGGTCTGCAGTAACTCCGGGTCCCGGGCGTGGACCAGCGTGGCGCCCCCCCGGTAATGAAAGAAGCAGTGTCGCGCGGAGAACGCGTCCACACTCCGTGGATCGATGCGGCCCACAAGGGCCACCATTCCCTCACGCCAGGCCTCCACGAAGAGGTGATCGAGCACATCGCCGATGCGCCCCTCCCTGGCCCCGACCTGCAGCACCTCTCCGATGCTGCCGCGACGCCCGCAGTACATGTACCACCCGGCGACCTCGCCGGTGCGTGTCCGCACCAGCACCTTTCTCAGAGGCTCGCAGCCCGGCTTGCGGGCCACGATGTCCATCAGCCATGCCGCCGTCCGGCCCTCGTACTCGGGCCGGAGCGCGCGGGTCCGCTCGAACTCGGCGACGCAGCTGGCCAGCATCTCGCCATCGAGGTCCTCCCCCGATGTGGCCGGCGATGGCGGGCGGAACAGCCCGGCCAGGGCACGCGTCAGGACGGCATCGGCAGCCCGGCCCAGGGCCACCGGCACCTGGGCTGGCAGGCGGCGCCCCCGACCCCACCGCGCCATCACGTACTCAGCTGGCCGGAAGAGACGGAACCAGTAGAAATTATACAGCAAGGTGGTTGCACCACCCAAGCCCTCCCACAGCCGCCGCGACATCTCATTTGCCGTATCGGCTAAGGTCAGGTCCTGGGAGCCCGAGAGCAGCGTGTTGATCAAGGCCAGCGCTGCCAGCGTGCCGCGCTGCTTTGGTTCCACCACGAAGTGCGCGGTGATCGCCGTCTGGATCGGTCGGCCCCGCAGCACCATGCGGCGAGGCATCACGCCCAGGAAGCCGATGGGCTCTCCGCGGTCGTCCTCATACACCAAAGAGGGCGAGCTGTCAGACGAGTGTGGCGCCAGGAGGAGCTCCTTGACATATGCTTGAGACGCTTCGAGCCCATTGGCCGTCCCCGGGGGAGGAGGAAACACCCGGCGGTGGAGATCCACCATGCGGGGAATATCGCGTTCTTCCAGAGCCCTGATGCGACCCATTACATCATCCGCACATGTTGCTTAGCGTTGTGGACTGCAGAGGGACCGAGGGCCGACGACGCCACCAGTCCCGGACTTGGGATGAACCGGGGGCCGAGACGCTGTGCCCATGCCTGCAGCTGCTCGACGATCGTCCGCACCCCCGCCCGGCGCGCATAGGCAAGCGGCGTGTCGTGGATCGGCGGCCAGCCGAGGCCCAGGACCGCGCCGAGATCGGCGTCGTCTGCGGAGGCCACCACCCCCTCGGCGAGACAATGGCCAATTTCATTGATCATCTGCCAGACGGGCCGGGTGGACACCTCAACGGCGGTCGGCGGTGCGCCGACCCTCCGGCGAATCAATGGGTACACACGAACGTCGACCTCCACGCCACCCGGATAGAGATAGAATCCCTTGGCGTGTTCATGGCGGCGGCCCTTCGATCCGACGTGCCCGGCCTCCAGGACCGGCCACAGGCGATGGAGGTCGCTCAGACGATCCCTGAGGTGGTGATGGATCGCCTGATAGATCCCGCGCAGGTTCTCGATCCCCACTGCATCCAGCAGCCGGAACGGCCCCATGGCCCAGCCAAAGGCGATCATCGCCTGGTCCACAGCATCCAGAGGGGCGCCCTCGGCGACGAGGGCGACCGCCTCATTAAGGTAGACGAGGAGAACTCGCGTCGTAAAGAAACCAGGCACGTCACGCGCCAGCAGTGGGGTCTTCTCCTGCCATCGGGCGAACGCGAGCGTTCGCTGCAGCGTCGATTCGCTGGTGGCCGCGGCCTGCACGATCTCCAGGAGCCGGTACCGGTGGGCGGGCCAGAAGTAGTGTGTGCCGATGACGTTGCCCGGGCGGCTGGCCCCCGACGCGATCTCGGCGATGGGGATCGACGAGGTATTCGTGGCGAAGACGCACTCTGGCGGCGTATGGGCTTCCACGGCAGCGCGCACATCCTGTTTGGCGGCGAGGTCTTCGGCGACCGATTCAACGACAAATGACGCGTCGGCGAGATCGGCGTACCTGGGCGTGATCTGGACGTGTGCCAGACCGGCCAGGGCCTCGTCCGCGTGGAGCCGTCCGTGTGTGACATCGGACGCGTAGTAGCGTTGAATCATCTGTGCGGCCCGTGCCACGCCCCCGGGACGAGGAGCGACCACGATGGTCGTCGCCCCCAGTCCCGAGAGCAGCCTAGCGATGCCCGCGCCCATCACGCCGGCGCCGACGATCCCGATCCGTGAGGGTCCCATGCCTCAGCGCGCTCCGTTCTTGGTGTAGTCATACCAGCGGTACGTCAAGGCACCCCAGGCCATCCCCGCACCCACCGACGGCATGACGAGCCACTCACCGTCCCGGAACTTCCCCTCGCGGCGGGCGTGATCTAACGCCACTGGGATGGAAGCCGCCGCCACGTTCCCGGTGGACGGATACGTCACCACGAACTTGGCCATATCCAGCTCCAGCCGCTGCGCCACTTCGCGCAGAATGCTGAGCGAAGCCTGATGCGGGACCACCCAATCGATCTCCTCCAGGGTCAGTCCGGCTCGCCTCACGGCTTCCAGCGTGCAAAACGCGGCGCGGTCAACGGCCCAGGTGTGGATCTCGGCGAACTTGAAGCGCCAGTAGTGGGACCGCTGATCGAGGACTTCCTGCGAGAACGGATGCTTGCCTCCGCCGCCTGGAATCCAGACGTAGTCCCCAAGGTGTCCATCCGATCCCGTGACGAACGACCGGACCCCGTGGCCGTTATCCACATGCTCATGGTGCAGGACGACGGCGCCCGCACCATCACCGAAGATGGTCAAGGGCATGAACTTTCTCGGATCGCTGAACTGGCTCAATGTATCGGCCGCGACCACGAGGGCGGTCTGATACCCCCGCGCGTCGAGGAGGCTACACGCCACGAGCACACTGTCCACGAACCCGGTGCACCCGGCGTCAAGCTGAATGACTTTGGCCTTAGACCCCAGATTGGCCTGGACGATATAGGCTGACTGGGGGAGGCGGTAATCGTTGCTGACGGTAGCCATGACGATGACGTCCACGTCCTGGGGATCCATTCCCGCGTCGTCCAATGCGCGCCGCGCCGCGGCCGTGGCCATATCAGACACGGCCTCACCAGGACCCGCCCAGTGGCGTGACACGGCGCCGTGGTGAGAGCGGGCCCATTCAGCCAGACCGAGATTGCCAGCCTTGGCGCGATCAAAATCCGTCTCCATGGACTCCAGCTCATCATTGGTGACGACGCGTTCCGGCAGGTAGCTGCCGACACCTCGGATTAGGTTGCCCATGATTCCCTCCATGCCAACGCCATCACGGCGTGCGACCACTGTGTCTGCGTCTCAGTGTCATCCGCCGTATTCCCACGGCGACGCCTGGATGGTCAGCGGCTTGACAGGCATCCGACACTGCGCATCAACGACCTCCATGATCACGACGGCGTGGTCGCCTCCTGACTCGATGATCCGCCTCACACGACATTCGACCCAAGCCCCCAGCCGGGTGAGGATCGGCACCCCGGTAATCCCATCGGCAAACGCCTCCCCGTTGATCTGTCCATCGCTGACCCGGGTCGGGGCGAAGAACCTAGCCGCCACGTCCTGATGGTCAACCCCAAGTACGTGCACCGCGGCGACGCCGCTCGCGGCCAGACACTTGAACACGTTGCTGCCCGGCCGCACCGCCGCCATGATCAGGGGCGGCCGGAACGAGATCTGCGAGATCCAGGTCACTGTGGCGCCGCCGTAGTCCAGGCCATGGCGCGATGTCATAATGTACATGCCGTTAGTAAACTGCCGTAGCGTGCGCCGCCGCATGTGCACGTCCATGGCCGTCCCGGTCGCCGCCGTCGCGCTCATCCGCCCGCCTCCGGCGTGCCGCCGTTATGGCTCCCTTTGCTGGCGACGAACTCGGCGATCCGCCCAATCGACCGGAACTGGTCGGGCTCCAGATCCTCAAGTGCGATGCTGATTCCGAATTCCCGCTCCAGCTGCAGCAGGAGTTCCACGAAGGCCAGCGAGTCGAGCACACCAGTTTCAAACAGATCGGTCTCAATCGCCGGCACCTCGACGTGGACGCTGTCGAGGATGATCTTGCCGATCCGCTCGTGTACAAGCGACAGCCCTGTCACTTCACAACTCCTTGTGCTCGGAGGCCAGGATGTCGAACAAGATCCGGTCGTAGGCTCGCCCATCGATGTAGTGGCACTGCCGCTGCCGTCCGATGAGGCGGAAATTCGTGGGCGCGCCGATGGCCACCGATGGGTTATGCTCGACAGCCCAGCTATTGATGGCGACCAGTCCGAGTTCGTGGAATCCCACCGTGAGCATCTTGGACACCGCCCGGGTGGCGTAACCCTGGCGAGCATAGGACTTCTCGCCCAGCACCGCCCAGACCGTGGCCGTCTTGAAGCGGCGATCAACATTGTGCAGACCGACGACGCCGATCGGTGTCTGGTCATCATCGGCCGTGAAGACGCGGAGCACGTTCGTCTCCCGTTGACTCATGACCTTGACCAGCAGAGGGGTCGGCGCCTGGTGGTCCGCGCCGAAATCCAGCCACTGGTAGTTTTCCTTCAGCGACAGCCAGCCCGCGACGAGGTCGATGAATTCTAGACTATCGACGGGTTTGAGCTTCACGCCTCTGGAACGTCTCCTGGAACGCCTCGGTGAGCCGGCGCCGATCAACCTTGCCATTGGAGGTTTTGGGGAGCACGTCGAACGCCAGCCAGCGAGACGGCAGCATGTAGCCGGGCACCACCCGGCTGAGTGCCTGGCGGAGCTGGACGGGTGTCACGGCCGCGCCTGGCAGAGGGGCATATGCGCAACCGATCGACACGCGTTCGAAGCCCGTCGTGGCGATGGCGACGACTGCACACTCCACCACCCCGTCTAGCGCACAGACCGCGGTCTCGATCTCGCCGAGTTCGATGCGGTACCCGCGGCTCTTGATCTGGGAATCGGTCCGGCCGAGGAAGTACACCAAGCCGTCCTCTCCCACCCGCGCCAGATCGCCAGTCCGGTAGATCCGATCCGCCGGATCGACGCTACGGGGGTTGGGCCGGAATGCGGCCCCCGTCCTTTCCGGATCGCGCCAGTAGCCGGGGCTCAAACCTACACCGCCCACGTAGAGTTCTCCCACCTCGTCCGCAGGCACCGGCCGGAGCTGCTCGTCGAGGACGTGGAGGGTCTCTCCGCCGCACGCCCGGCCGATTGGGATCTGCGCAGCCTCATTCTCCGGAGGGCCGGGCACCGTGTAATAGCTGCTGGCGATCGTCGTTTCAGTCGGTCCATAAAGGTTTGTGAAACGCACGTGGGGGAGCCGCCGCATCCAGTACATCAGTGCCGGGGTAGGAAACACCTCGCCGCACCAGAGCAGGCGTCGCAGGGTCGGAAAGTCGTTGGGGCGGACCACGTCGAACTTCGCCATGTAGCTCAGCACGGACGGGACTGAAAACCATTGCGTCAGCGCGGCCGACCGGATGAATGCCGCCAGTTTGTTGGGCAAGACGTTCAACTCAGGCGGAACGAGATGCAGCTCGGCGCCAGCGGCGAACGTCCCAAACAGATCGAAGATGGAGAGGTCGAAGTGCAGGGGCGAGTGGCCGGAGATCCGGTCGTTCGGACGCAAATCGAAGTAACGGACCGCCCACTCGATGAAGTGGATGACGTTTCCGTGCGTGATGATGACGCCTTTGGGCGCCCCCGTGGAGCCGGATGTGTAGAGCAGATGCGCCGGTTCGTGCCGCCCCGTGGATACCTCGGTGGGTACCCCGGGATACCCGTCGAGGTCGCGCGTGGTAAACTCCGGCCGGAACCGCTCCCCCTGGACGCGCTCGGGCGCGAGCCAGCCGATGCGGATGGATGCGCGCCACCGGTCGTCATCCATCAGGTCGTCCAGGAGCCGGACCACCGGACCCGCTGCCAGAATCCAGCGGGGTTCACAGGAGGCGATGATCTTGGCCAGCCGCGGCGCCGGGCTCTCCGGATCGAGCGGGACATAGACGCCGCCGGCTTTGTAGATGGCCACGATAGCCATGACCGCGACCGGAGATTTGGGCGTGAGCAGGCACACGCGGTCGCCCCGGTCGCATCCGATGTCACGCAGGCACCTAGCCAGGCGGGTAGAGCGATCGTCCAGTTCCCCATACGTCAGTTGTTCCTCGCCCAGCACTACCGCTCCGGCGAATGGGCGCTGGAGGGCCTGCCTCGTCACCCAGTGGTCCAGGCGCTGGACAGCCAAGGGCTCGCTCACCGTGTCACCATCTGCGCCACCCGCGCGAAGACCTCCCTGGTGTGTCGAAGGTCGTCAGTGCTGGTGGGGATATCGAGAATAAATGTGAGGTGCCCCAAGCCGACATAGCGGCCGACCTCGCTGGCCACCCGATCGTAACTCCCGACCAGATACGGACAGTTCGTCTGATAGTTCTGGAAGGGGACCATCCAGTAGGGGCCAGATCCGGCCTGGTCATCGCTGACGGAAAGCTGCTGATGCCAGGCGGAGTCCGAGACCTTTGTCGCCAGTTGCCGCGTCAGCTGCCCGCGACGGTCTTCCGGGAATCGCGCCTGGGCGATCTCCCATGCGTCTGCCTCACGTTCGCGGGCGATGATGCCGACCCGCACTCCAAAGGGGATCCCCGGCGGCGGTGCCGCTTCTTCCCCAGCCGGCTTGGGGTACTTGATGGCGGTCGCTCCGATCGCCCGCGCGGCGGCGAGACCCGCCTCGGAGGACCCGGAGATGAAAATCCCCGGGAACAACTCGGACGGCTGCGGCGGGGTGAGCTTCAGCTTGTCCACCTTGTAAAACTCCCCGGTGTGACTGACCGTGTCCCCGGCGAGGAGTTGCGTGATGATGGTCGTGTACTCGACCAGACGGTCGTATCGCTTGTCGTGCGGCGTGGTATCGCAGAGGGCCACCAGATCGTTTTTGAACCCCCCGGCCACCATGTTGAGGTAAACTCGCCGGCCGTGCAGGAAGGCCAGCGACGTCACCTGTTTGGCCACCGAATAGGGGTGCATGTACGCGGGCTGGACGGCGACCAGCGGGCAGAGGCTAGCGGTGTGCTGGACGATGAGCTGGGCCACGAGCCACGGGTCGACCTGGCTGTTGTCGGCATACACCAGGATGCCGGTGCAGCCTGCCTGGTCGCTCCACCGCGCCACATCGATGACGTGGCGGACATAATCCGCCTGCAGGGCGCCGCTAGACGCAGGACATGTCGAAAATAGCTCAACCCTGGGTTCACGGGCAGAAGGGCCCATCGGTCTCCTATCCTTTCCGGCCTGTCGCCACTTGGGCCGAGACGAGCATCCCGGCCGCGGCGTGTGCTTCGGCGTCGTACACAGCGCCCGCCGCGACGGCCAGCGCGGCCGCGAAATAAAAGTAGACGGAGTAAGCCCACGGATAGAACAGTGCGGCCACGGCAAAGGCGACAATCGCGATCCGAATTCCCTCGGCCAGAGGAGGGAGCTCCCCCAGCCCCGGTAGGCCGGCGCAGCGTTCGCGGACGCGTGCGGCGGTGCCGATGCAGCTCACGATCAGCAGCAGGTACAACCCCAACCCGATCCACCCCAGATCCATGCCATATTCCAGGTACACGTTATGGACGTACAGACACGGGGGAAACAGAGGGGGGATCCGATAGCAGAATCGACCGCAGTTTTCACCCCGTGGCCCACCCTCCCGAAGCGCGCAGGCGGCGATCACGTTCATCCCCAGCCCGGCGCCGAGCAGCGGGTGGCTGAGCGTGTACTCCAGTCCGATCCGGGTGAGGTCACTCCGCACCTGGGCGGAGCCGGTGGTGTCGCCCTCAATGTTGCCGATCGTGCTGAGGCGGTCCAGGTAGCCTGAGGGCAGCAGGGGGATTGCCGCGACCGCGAGCAGGAGCGCGGCCATGGCCCATCCCAGCTTGCCCTGTCGCTGGAATGTCCGGAGAAACAGAACGAACGTCGCCGCCAGGGTCAGGAAACCGCCCCGAGAGAACGTGACGACAATGGCGCTCACATCGAGCGCAATGAGCCCGGCCAGAACGCCTCGCACCATCCGCCGACGATTAAGCAGGAAAAGCCCGACCGTGAGGGGCAGAATGAGGTTCAGCACCAGGGCGAGCGTATTGGCGTCCGCGGCCAGCGGCGCATCAATTAACGCCAGGAAGCTAGAGTAGCCTGCGATGCGTCCCGCCACCATAGTGTGCGAGAAGAAGTGCGAGACCCCGCTGGCGGCCAGCGGCACGGCTGTCAGGCTGAGGACCCATGCGACCGCGCGCAGCCGCGCAGACGTGCTCACGGTGTTGCTGACGAGCCAGAAGACGCCCAACGCCTTGAGAAAGTCTCCGAGGAGAATCTGCATGCTCCCGGCCGGCCACAGGGAAAGGGGGAGCGTGACAATGGCCCAAGCGAAAACCGCACCAACCAGCCGCGTCTCTCGCGTACCTCGCGCCAGCGGCCGTCCTGCGGCGACTCGGGTCCAGCAGTGTGTCCCAATCGCGATGACGCCAATGAACAACGCGATCGGCACACGGCCGAGCCCGGGAACCACTGCCGCGGGTGCCAACAGCAAGATCACGATGAAGGCCAGCAGCGCCGCAAACGGCGCGGGGCTGTCCGGGGCTGGGGCGGCCGTCGCCGCCCGACCCGACGCGGCCGTCGCCGCCGGTCGCCACCACTCTACGACTGTACTGCCGACCACGCCGTTCACTTAGAACAAGGTGTAAATGAATGGCACCAGCGCACTGCTTTCCATGAAAATGACCAGGGCCGTCATCAAGATAATGACGACGACCAGGGGAGTCAGCCACCAGTGCTTCATACGCCAGAAGAAGGCCACAAGCTCGGTCGTCGTGGACACGGTAATCTTGGCAGCAGTCTTGATATCTCTCACATTCATGGTTTTCCTCCAGAAGGATCCGGGCCAGACCTCCACACGGTCTGGCGGACCGCCAGCGCTCTGCGTAGTGACTGCAGAAACCTCAATCGCGACTCCCTAACGGTTGGTCGGGCGATTCTATCACTCCCGGAATCTGCAGGAAGCGTGAGATCTCTGCGGCGACGACGCCGGCGCCGTCGCAGGTGGGGTGCGCCGTATCATTGAAGAGGTCACCTCTCCCTCGTAGCTGCCTGGCGAGGTCCAGGACTGGTACGCCGGTTTTTCGCCCCACCGCTCGGATCGTCTCGTTATACCTGCTGTACACGGTGAAGAACTTCTCGAGATTGTAGGTATAGGACGGCCAGTACAACTTCTTGATATCCTCTTCGCCCATCTGCGGATCCAGCGGACTCGGCAAGGTGAACAGCACCACGTGGGCGTGGTGCAGGTTGGCGAGGCCGATCATCTGTTCCAGGTTGTGCTGAAACACATACGGCACATAGGTCCGATAGGCACGGGCTTCCGCTTCAGGCAACCGACGCATATCCACGGAGAGCACGAGTGGGCGCAGATAGGCAAACACGACCTTGCGCCAAGCCTTAATGAGATACACATCGTACAAATCATAGGCGAACGTGCTCGTCACTGCGGACGCATCCGGCCTGCCGGGATCATGCTTGACGAGATCATTCCACCCGATGAGGACGGTGACGAGATCCGGCTGATACTGCAGCACCTCATGCTGGAGTAACCACAACGCATCTCGGGAGTTGTAGCCTTCCACCCCGGCGTTAATCACCTCAAACTTTCGGCCGGATGGCCCGGCATTGAGGAGTCGCTCTAACTGTGCCGGATACGGACACGCTTCCCCGGGCTCGCCAAACGTGACTGAGTCTCCCAGGGCGACAATGCGGACCACGCCAGCCGGCTTTTTCGGGCTGAACTCATGACCTCGGAAGCCTAGCGAATTCACCGCAATCCGTCTGCCTTGTCGGAGCGTCTCGACGTTAGGCACCAGGCGGATCATGCCGCTGCGCGCGTCCAATCGTTGGTATGGGTGGCGAAAGAAAAACGCCCACGCTCTGAGGCCGGCCTCGGTGCCGAGTAGAAGCACGATGGTGACCGCGGTGGTGATTGCCAGCCTCTTCATCGAAGATCCCCCTTACCGCGCACCCCTGGGGTCACGTTCACCGCTTTTCCACCAGGAAGTGCTCGAGCGCGAGAAGATCCATCCCGCTCCTGTGGAAGGTGCTGACCGCCTCCGCGGGGGTGTTCACGATCGGCTCTCCCTTCAAGTTGAAAGATGTGTTGAGGACGACGGGGATCCCGGTCGCTTGACCGAATGTCTCGATCAGGCGATAGTATCGCGGGTTCGTCGCCTTGAACACCGTCTGGAGGCGCCCCGTGCCGTCCACGTGGGTCGGGGCCGGGATGAGTGGTCGCTTCGACTCCTTCACGTTGACGACCAGCAGCATGAACCGCGCCGGGTAGTGACGCTCAGGATCCGGGAGATCGTAATAGTCCTCGGCGTGCTCGACCAGCACCGACGGCGCAAAGGGCCGGTAGGGCTCGCGGAATTTGATCTTGGTGTTGACGATGTCCTTCATGTCAGCCCGGCGCGGGTCGGCCAAAATGCTGCGATTGCCGAGGGCCCGCGGTCCCCACTCGAACCGCCCCTGGAACCAGCCCACCACCTTGCCCTGCTGCAACGCGTCGACGACGCGGTCGACCAGGCGGTCGTCATCCTCGACGTACTCGGAGCGGATCCCGGTGTCCGCGAGGAACTGCCGGATGCCCTCCTCAGCGTGCTGCTCGCCGAGGTAGGCATGGTCCATCACGAACTTCCGGGGATGACCGAGCACCTCGTGATAGACATGCAACGCGGCCCCGATGGCTCCACCGCCGTCTCCCGCGGACGGTTGCACGTAGATGTCCTCGAACGGCGTCTCGCGGAGGATCCGGCCGTTGGCCACGCTGTTCAGGGCCACGCCGCCGGCCAGGCAGAGGCGGCGCAGGTTCGTTCGACTGTGGAGCGCCCGCACCATCGTGATCAGGATCTCTTCGGTGACGTGCTGAATACTGGCCGCGATATCCGCATAGTGCTGGTTGCGCCGGCACAGCTCCTCGTAGTCCGGTGGGCGGTCGCCGAAATAGGACGGATATCCCGACGCCTGGGTGAAGAAGTGGCTCTTGGAGTCTCGTGGTGGACCAAAGAGCTGCTCGAATTTGGCCGTGAAGGCCGTGTCAGGTGACCGGTGGTAGGAGAAGTAGTCCATGTCGAGGGCGACGGCGCCGTCTCCACCGAGCCGGACGAGCTTCCAGACCTCATCTGCATATCGGGGTGTGCCATACGGCGCCATCCCCATGACCTTATACTCCCCCTCGTTCACCTCAAAGCCGAGGAATGCCGTGAAGACGCTGTAGAGCAGGCCGAGCGAGTGAGGGAATCGCAGCTCGCCCTGCAGCTCGATGTTCCGATCCCGGCCGACCCCGAACGCGGCGGTCGCCCACTCCCCAACCCCATCCACCGTGAGGATTGCCGCCTCGCGAAACGGCGAGCAGTAGAACGCGCTGGCCGCATGCGACAGGTGATGCCCGCTGAAGAGAATCCGGCCCGGAGGAATCCCCACCCGCTTCCGGATCAGGCCCTTCACCCAGAGCTTCTCGGCGAGCCACTTCACCATCGACTCGCGGAAGAGCCTCAACGAGGATGGAAAGCCGTGGAGGGTGGACATCAGGATGCGATCGAACTTGACAAAGGGCTTTTCGTAGAAGACGACCCAATCAAGATCTTCGCCGCGGAGCCCGGCCGTCCGCAGACAGAACTCAATCGCGTGGATGGGAAATCCGGAGTCGTGTTTGACCCGTGAAAATCGTTCCTCCTCCGCGGCGGCGATGACGATCCCGTCCTGGATCAGGGCCGCGGCGGCGTCGTGGAAGAAGCATGAGATCCCGAGGATATTCATCGCTTCTCGCTCAAAACTGCTGGCGCGCCGAGTCTAAGGGCGCCCCAGATCCCTGGCCTGCGGTCGGCGGATGCCAGACCGGCTTATCCTGGAGGTAGTCGCGGCGCAACCGCACCCGCACGACCAGGGCAAACGGGGCCAGGCAGGTGAAGTAGATGAACGCCATAACGAGTCGCGTCTGGAGGCGGGCGATCGCCTTGGCAACGATCAGCCACCCCCGCCAGAGGCGGGCGTAGGTCTCGCGCTGGAGGATCCGGTCCACCAGCCGGCGCGAGGGGGAGCCATCGTCGAAGTACCTGATCGTTCTATCTCCAGCGTGAGCCATGGAAGCCCTCCAGAATCTCTCTTGCCGCGAGGCCAGCCAACCTCCGCGCGAGTTGCCTGGGATGTGCCTTGTTCTCGTCCCAGATGAAGCGAAGAGAATTCGATTGCAACATATACAGATAATCCACGACTTCATATCCCGCATCTCGCAACATCTGAATCGCCAGATGCTTGGTGAAGTAGTGGAGATGCCCGAAGGCCGCTCGACACTCGATCAGATCGCGCCCCAGGATCGTGCGCGCAGAGATATCCAGCGGGATGTGAATGATTTTGTAACCACTCATCGGCCGGATGGCCCGGAGAAAGCTGAAATAGTCCTCGAGATGCTCCAGGACATCCAGTAGCAGGATGAGATCGAAGTACACAGTCTCGTGCCTGATGTCTCCCAGCGTGAACTGGAGGCGTTCATTGGCCCGTGTCGCGCAGAGCGCGAACGCCTGCGGCGAGATTTCGTGCCCCCGGAACGTGCACTGTGGATCCATGGCCTGCTGCAGCAGCCTCAGCACCTCGCCCGCTCCGCACCCCACATCGCAGACCGTTTTCGGTTCGAGGTGGTGCTTGGCCATCATGCGCAGCACGAACGTCGCTTTCCACGGGGATTCGTCCACATGCCACAGCGGGTTTCTCTTCAGATACTCCCCGCTGGTATAGAGGCTTGGAGCGGCCTCCGCGCGTTCGAGTTGGGCCACGGGTCACGCCACCCTCGACTGCTGGCGAGCCACAGCACTCGCCACGCGCTGCGCTGTGGGACGACACCCTGCCACGAACCGGTAGAGAGGGCCAAAGGCCCGCATGGAGGTCAGCCCCACAAAGTAGAGCCCGGGGACATTACTCTCGAACCATGGCGTCAAGACGGGGGTGGCCATCTCGGTGCGTATCTCCGCGCGCAGCGAAGGATGGAGCATCGTCAACTTGTCGATGTCGGCCCGGAATCCGGTGGCCAGGATCAGATGATCGGCTCGCACGGTCTGGCCATCCGAGAGGACGGCATCGACCTTCCCGTGCACGGGCTCCAGTCGCGTGATGGTGTGGCCCTCGTGCAGGACCACCTTGTCCACCACCCTGTCCCGGAGCCAATGAGCCGCCGCGGCCACGGACGAACTGCGGTTCCATCGGTCTCGGCTCGAGGGGGAGAGCCGGCAGAAAAGATAGGGCTGGTACTCCAAAAGCCAGTTTCGCCATCCCGGCGCGAGGCTGGCGGTGGGGGCCAGGATTCGCTCCAGCATGCGGCGCTCGTTGGCGCGATCGGGCGCCAGCCAGAGAATGGGCCGGCGGGCGACCACGTGGACGGCGGCCCCCGCCTCGTGCAACAACGCCGCATACTCGATGGCGCTCTGTCCGCCCCCGATGACGACCACCCGGGCCCCCCCGAAGCGGCGCATATCGCGTTGCTCGCAGGAATGCGACACCAGCCCGGCAGGCAGGCGGTCGTACGGCTGGGGACGATCGGCAAAATGGTAGAGGCCGGTGGCCACGATCACGGCCCCGCTCTGTACGGTGCGGCCGTCTTCCAGTGCCAGGACAAAGTTGCCACCCTGCCGCTGCACGGACGCCACATAGGTTTCATCGACGTCAGGCACTGCGTGAGACCTGAACCAGAGCGCATAGTCAAGAAACGCCTCCCGCGGCACCGGGTAACAAGGGTCATAGGATGAGGACTCCCGCAAGAAACGGCCAAATCCATACTGCTGGTGCGGATCGGATAGATTGGTAGCCCACCAGTGAGAGCGCAAGAACATTCCGTCGGGCATGTGTTTACGCCACAGTTCGAACGGCCTACCAAAAACGGCCACCCTCAGGCCCCGACCGAGGAGGTGCGCCGCCGTGGAGAGACCATACGGCCCCGCGCCCACGACCGCGGCGTCGTACTGCGCAACCGGCGCCCGCCGCCGCGAGCGCCCCCTCTCCTGGACGACATCCGCGGTGACCCTCACAGGAAATTCTTCCCCTTCATGGGAGCGGTGGAAGCGGTCCCCGGCCGCGCCGAGCGGGTCATCACCGTCCCCAGGTAGCGCGTGAAATCAGCGGCCGCCTTCACCGCGGGCACAGGATCCCGCCAATCCATACCGTCGTAGCCCATCGGCTTAAAAAATGAGAGCCCAAAGTCCAATATCGCCCGGCCCGGCGGCGCGACTCCAGGTCTGCCGCGCTCCCGGAGCATGATGATCGTCGTCATGAGATCGCCCCTAAGGTAGCGCATCCAGCAGCCGGTGCGATAGCGTTCGATTCGCTCAATCGGCCGCCCGCTCGCCCACTGGAACAGCAACCGAGGAAAATCTACCCCGGACCGCACGGCGATTTCTACCGACGCGGACAGGCGCGGGTTGATCTCCATCAAATGGAGCACGCCGGCACTATCCCGTCGAAACTCGACTTCGGAGTAGCCTTGCAGGTCAATATCCCGGACAAGCCGTTCGGCCTGGTCGCCGACGTCAGCGGGCATCGCAATGCTCTGGCGCAAGACCGACTCTCCCCCCAACGGTGGCCGGGTTCGCTGCGCCCATTGCGCGAAACGCGCATACACCTGGCCGTTGGCGTAGAAGAGACTGACCGCCTCGCGCCGTCCTGTCAGCAGTGCCTGGAACAGGGTGACTCCTCCGTAGCGTGTCAGCTCCGCTACGGCCCGCCGCGCCTCATCGGCGGTCGTTACCAGCCGGCAGGCGGCACGGACTCCCTCTTGTCCGTTCCAGAGCCACGACTCGTTCGGCTTCACCACCGCCGGGAGCCCCAGGTCCTTTAGCGCTTCTGGCACCTCGCTTACCGCGCCGACGCTAATGCTGCGCGGGACACGGATGCCCAGTCGTTCGGCAACGGCCAGGGTTCGCTGTTTGTCCACCACAATGCTCAATGGTGTCTCTCCCGCCAGGGCTATGCTGACTCGGGGCTCCAACCGCGCACGATGCCGGCGTAGCAGAGCCACGGTGCTGTCCGCTGAGGGGATGAGCACACCGACCCCTGGACGATGCATCACCTGCTCAATGCAGTCCAGGTAGGCATCGGTCCCCTCGACAGCGGGACACACAAATCCTTGCTGGCACCAGCGCGAAGAGAGCGTCGGTGTACCGCCGGACGTATCCAGCGCCGCGACCGAGAGCCCTTGGCGGCCGAGCGAGCGTACTGTGACGAGCGACTGTCTCAGCTGGGCGTCAAGCACCAGCGCGTCGAAGGCCATTCCCTTCTCCCTGAAGGCAGGTCCGTGCGATCCTCATCGCGGCGAGTCGCCGGCTCTCCCGAGCGCGAACACGAGGAGCACCCCTGCGACTCCGGCCAAGTCCAGGAGGAAGTCGCCGGGCGACAGATCCGGTCCTGTGACGGCGACCCTCTGCCATTCGGCAAGCGCCGCGAACGCGCCAGTGGCGGTGAACGTTAGGACGGCCCGCGTCCACAGGTGCGCCGCCAGTCCCTGGCCCCCCGAGATCGTCTGCAGAATGAAGAAGCCGAGGCCGGCATAGAGGGGCAGATGGTAGAGGCTGGCGGCAAGGTGAGCCAGCGAACCACCACCGGGCCCAGCGTTGGGGAGCGAAGGGAACCAGAAAAGCATGGCCAGGTATCCCAGCATCGGCAGACCGTAGCGAAATTCCAGTGCGATTCGGCGCCACCGGCTGGTGCCGGGCTGCGGCGGTCGTGACATCGGCGCCACAAATGTGACGAGTGGATCCCCCAAGATTGATTAGTGGGGGGTTGGCTCGTGCGTCAGTTGCAGCTCCAGCTCGCCGGAGGCAAACGCGGCGTCGGGGGAGCCGGCTCGGCCCGCGAGCGGGGCCGACCCAGGGAAGACCGCGATGCGACCCACATCGACCACGCGATCTTCCGCATCCACATCACGGGAGGAGAGGATCATCTTCACCGTCTGCAGGAGCACCCGGAGGTCAAGCCACAGCGACCGGTGTTTGATGTAGTAGAGATCGTAGCACATCTTTTCTACTTCTTCGTCGACGTCGTTCGCGTAGCCGTAGCGAACCTGCGCCCACCCCGTGAGCCCGGGCCGCACGGCGGTGCGCAGTCTGTAATAGGGGATTTTCTGGGCGAAGAGATCAGCGTTGCACACCGGGTGTGGCCGCGGGCCCACCAGGTCCATGTCGCCGCGGAGCACATTCACAAGTTGCGGCAGCTCGTCGAGCCACAGCCGCCGCAGCCACCGCCCGACACGGGTAATCCGATGCCCATTATCCCGCTCCCATTCCGATGGGGGGTGGTCCACAGGACGCATCGTGCGGAACTTCAGCAGCGTGAACGGCCTGCCGCGGAATCCGACGCGCAGCTGGGTAAAGAGGACGGGTCCGGGAGAATCGAGTCTGATGGCCAAGGCGATCAACCCCAGCAGCGGAGCCGTGGCCACCAGACCCAACGCCGCGCTGACGACGCTGACGCAGCGCCGCACCCACAGACTCAGCCGCGACTGGCGGAACCCGCCCGAGAAGATGAGGTGGCTGGAGGCGAGCGCTTCGATCGGGAGCTTGCCGGCCAATCGCTCGAACAGCGCCACGCCGTCGTGGACCGGAATCCCGCGGTGCACGCGGGCGTCCAGGAGCTCCTGGACCGGCAACTGTCCGCGCTGGTACGGCAAGGTCACCACAATCTCGTCCGGCTGGACTCCGTCGATGACGGCGTCGAGCCCGGCCAGGGACCCCGGAGTGTCTTGCGTCCTGACCAGACCGGTGTCGCGCTCGTCGTCGGTGACCCCGGCGACGGCATACCGGCAATCAGGCCGGGCTTGGATTTCTTCGATCAACTGCCAGGCCAGCAGGCTGGTCCCCACGATCAACAGCCGCCTCACGAAGCGCCTAGTGCGCATGAGCCGGTAGGCGACCGCCCGCAGTGGCAGCATCGGCCCGAAGATGACCGCCACCGTGATCAGCAGACCCGACTTCAGCGGGCTGGCCACAAGCCGCGCCGCGGGGACGAGCGCGGCGAACGCGACGGCCAGGAGGGCTACGGCTGTGAACGCCAGGACCACCCGGCGGAGCAACGCCCCGAAGCTGCGAACCGTCCGCAGATTGTAGAGACCGGAGGCGGCGAGACCCAGCGTGATGCAGACAGACAAGGCTGCGGCGGTGGCGACCGCTGCGAGGTCGAACCAGCCGCCCGGACGCCCGCGCCAAACCAGGAGCAGGCCGCTGGTCGTGGCAAAGATCACGCTACCCTCTAGGAGCGCCAGTATCAGCATACGCTATCAGTGTACGCGACTCGCATCGCAGGAATGCGCAAGGCCGTCAGCCGTTCAGGGTGCGATGATGACCGGGTTCTCGAACTGGAAGACCTTGCTGGTCTTTAGGTAGTCGCCGGCGACCCGGTTCCCGGAGTAGACGCGCGTCAGGCCCGCCGGGAATCCGTTGCCGCCGTCCCCCACAATACTGCCGCCCAGCACGATCGGATTCGGCATCGGCGTGAACCGCATAAACGGAGGAATCGTGTCACCCGACGCCGTCTTCGTCGTCCCCGACCCACCCGTGCCGACGCCGGATACGGTGAAGGTAGTGGGCGTAATGGACATGGTGATCGGGAGCGCCTGCTCGTCAAGAGTCTCAGCCACGACGCTGATGATCGGCACAGGCTCGGTGATGGGCGTTACGGTGGTGCAGACGCGCGTGGGGGAGCCGGCCAGATCCGCTTCCACCTGGGTGAGGATGCTGACCGCATTCCCCTCCCCCTCGGTCAAGTAGGCCTGGAGCAAGTTGCCCGAACCGGCCGTGACGACCTGCTGGGGGTTATGCAGGCCGTCGGTCGTGAACTCACAGATTGCGTTGGTCGCGGCGTTCAGCCGCCCGATTTTGTTCGCGTTGCTCTCGGTAAACCAGATATTGCCGTCGCTGTCGATCACGATGTCGTCGGGGTTCTGCTGCAGCACGACGTTCGACAACGTGTTGAACTGTACGAACGCGCCGGGGCTACTGGGGAGCGGCCAGAACGTGATCGTGTCGTCCGCCGTACCCAGAACGCCGTCGAGCCCTGGGTTGATGCGCATGATTGCGTCCCCGAAGGTCGAGTTGGCTGTCGTCGCGTAGGGGCGTCCGGCGGCGTCCAAGGCGACATACATAGGGTTCCCGCAGCTCGTGCCGTTGCAGGACGCCTGCATCTGCCACGCGGTCGCCATGCTGTCAGCTGGGTGGATGCGCGTGACCCGACCCTCCCAGGGCTGGGCGACGAAGACGTCCCCTGTCGTTTGGTCAACCGCCACTCCCCAGACCTTGCTGGTAGGCGGAAGGACAGGGTTGTTCGTCCCGTAGGCGCGAAAGAGATCGGTCCCGGCGATGTGCACGTACAGCGGTTTGTTCTGCTGCCCGCCGACCCACACGTCGCCCGGGCCAAATGATGAACCGAACGGGCCACCCGCTGTGACCGGCCCGCTGCGGTTCACGTCGATCGATGATGGGAAGCCGACGGCCCGGCCGTAAAAGACGAACAGATTCGTCTCGGGGTTCCAGTACATAAGGCCGGACGCGCCGTTGGGTAAGGCGCCGGCGGCGAACGTGGTGGCAATGGTGGGTGCGGACGTTCCGTGCCTCGTCAACCCCGCTTCGTCCACCTCCGATTCGGCGGGAAGACCGGCCAGCCCAGAGGTGTCCCACACTTTCACATTGCCCGGCCACGCGACAGCATTCGCGGCGAGCGCAACGAGCGCGGTGAGCGCCGCCGCCGCGGACCACAGTAGGCCTGCTCGACTCGTCAGGTGCACCGTCATCCCTCCCGATTTCTGTAGGAATTGGGCTGTGTCTTAGGACTCGGCATCGGCCAACCGACGGCCGACGCAGCGACTGCCTTACAATATCTTTTGGGACCACGAACGCGAAGACGTGTCACAGTAAATCCCGGATTTGCGCTCAGGAGAATCACTGTCAGTCGAAGGGATGAGCGACACGACCATTCGAACGGGCAAGCGGACCGAGTCACCTGCGTCTGCGCCACCCGAGGCCCGCCAGGATCTTGTCGCCCACCAACGTCCGCCAGCCATTGCCACGCCGTCCGTCCTGTCCACGATGGCCGTAGCCGTAGTAGTATCCGTAGTAGCGCGAGAGTGGCCGGTCGTCACCGTTGAAGACGATGCCGATGACTTTGCCGGGATCCATGACGTTTAAGGCATCTTCGAACAGCGGGCGGGGCGTCCGGTGGGCCGCCACCACCAGCACAAATCCATCCATACGGTCCGCGATCAGCCGGGAATCGGGAACCGGCACGAGCGGAGGCGTGTCCACCACCACGTAACCGTATCGTTGACGCGCCAGGTGCAAAATCTCCCCCAGCCGCGGAGATTTCAGCAACTCGTACGGCATGGACAGAGCGCGGCCGGCGGGAAGCACCGAGAGTCGGAACCGGGGATGCCGCAGGACCACGTCGTCCAGGGTGAGGTCGGGATCCTGCAGCAGATCGACCAGACCAGGTCTCTGAGTGCCCAGCCCCAGGCGATTTCCCACCGACGGTGTTCGCAGATCGAGATCCGCAATCAGGACCTGCGCCTCTGGGGCGTGGGCGAGAGCCCCGGCCAAGTTGATCGCTGTCGTGGTCTTCCCATCGCCGGCCACGGCGCTGGTGACGGCGATGAGCCGTTTCGCGGCGTGCAGCCGTTCTACCACAAGCTGCAGCGCCCTGTACTGATCGGCCTCGAACGAGGTCGGATCGACCAGGCTTACCAGGTGGCCATCCGGGGGGTCAGCATGCCACCCAGTCTCGCTAGTCGGCGTGGAGTGCTTGGTCACGTGAGATAACATGAGGCCCTCGCCCACCAGTCGATCAAAGGCGACCCGGTGTGAGCAGGTGAATCAGCATTTCGTTCGAGCGAGCGAGATAGGCTGAGGCGCCGCCCACGGCGGCGGCACACAGCGCGGTGGCGACAGAGGCGAGCCCCACGCGCAGCAAACGCGCGCGTGCATCCTTCTTCGTGACGATCGGCGGAATGGTCACCAGGACCGGAACGCTAGTGAAGGCACGCACGTCGTCGACCGAATGGAACGACGTGTCGCGCCCCTCGGCCAGCAGCACCGCTCCCACCGCGGCGCCGACGGAGAGCGCGAACCCCACCAGCAGGAGCCCGAGGCGGCGGGGTGCGACCGGCTTCTGCGAGGGCACCGCCGGATCAAGGATGCGAAACTCCCCGTCCTGGGGCCGCTGCGCGATCTGCTCGGCCACCTGTGCGTCTTCGTAGCGCTGTTGCAGCAACCGGTAGCGCTCCTGCAGCGCCGCGTTGTCCCGAGTAAGCTGCTGAAACTCCTGGACTTGGAGCGGGGCGGTCGCGACCCGCTGCTCGTAGGTGGCTATGGTGCTACGCAGCGATTGCTCCTCGCGGCGAAGCGAGAACAGTTGTGCGTCCACATCCGCCAGCGCATCCTTTAGTGAACGGGCCTCCGAGCCCGCCGGGGCCGTGCCCCCGCCGCTGTCTGCAGCAAGCTGGCGCTCAAGGCTAGCGATCTCTTGTTTGAGCGCGACGACATCTGGATGCTCATCGGTAAAGCGGGTGCGCAGGTTCGCCAGGTCCTGTCTGAGCTTGGCGAGTCGCGCCGGGAGCGTCGCGCCAGGGGTGCCGGGGAGTTCGGCCAACTGTTTGGCCAACTCGTCGCGCCGCGCCATACCCTGGACCTCCAGGTCGCCGACTGCGCGCAGCTTCGCGCTCAAGCGTTCCAGTGCCGCCAGGTTCACCATCTGCTCCTCTGGGAGCTCGCCGATGTGGCGTTGCTTGAATGCGGTGATCTGCTGCTCCTGTGCGTCCAGCTGTTGTTTGGCATCGTGGAGCTGGGTGCGCAGGAACTCGGTTGTTCCAGCCGTCTGTTGCTCCCGCAGTCTCGCGTTCTCCTCAACATAGAGTGTCGCCAGCGCGTTGGTGACCTGCGCGACCGTCTCGGGATTGCGTCCCACATAGCTGAGGTTGAGCGCGATTGTGGCCGTACGCCAGGAAACCATGTCCCGGATCTCTTGAAACTCCATCCCGATGTCGCGGCGCACCCTGGCCACGACCTCTTCCTCGGTCCCGCGCGACCGTAGCTCGGGATAGAGGTCAAACCGGATGGCGAGGTCGTACAGGGCCGACCGGCTCAGAATCCGTTGCATGATGGTGCGGAGCCTGGTCTCCAGTTCTGCGGCCGACGCCGCCTGCGCGGCGAAATCTCCCGTTACCTGAGGGTGATCCACGAGCACGGTCACCGTGGACTGATACATGTCGGGAAGGGTAAACGCTATCCCGATGGTGGCCGCCACCAGGATCAGGAAGACCAGTGTGGCCAGCCACTTCCGCCGGTGCCAGATGGCCAGCCCCGCCTCCAGGCTGCTGCCGGGCCTCGACGTTACGCTGGGCTGACCCATGTGCAGTCCACCTCGACCGCGACGCTGCGCTGAAGCAGATCGACCGAGAGCACGAGGAGCCCTTGCTTCGGGTTCTGCCGCACCAGAATACCCTCCACATCAGCGAGCGGTCCGCGGGTGATGCGGACGCGTTGCCCCTCGCGCATGTAGGCGTGCGGCAGCACCGGGACCCTGGCGTCGACCACCGCTTGAATCGTATCGATTTCACGGTCTGGGATCGCGGCCAACCGGTCCCACTGCTCCCCCAGGATGGCTACGAGGCCTCGGCATTTCCTGATCTCAATGTAACCGGTCTTATCCATGAAATGCCGGACGAACAAGTACCCCGGGAACATCGGCGTGTGGATGCGGTGGCGGACCCCGGCACGAGTGGACCACACCTCCGCGGTCGGCAGGAACGGGTGGAATCCCCGAGTTACGAGCTGGTCATAGACGAGCCGCTCGCAGTGACTGCGTGTCCACAGTGCATACCAGCGTGCACCCGCCGACACGAGGGCATGGCGCGACGCCTCATCGAGAATCGCCACGGATCCTCCAGTTGGCAAGGCTTCGCCCCCTTCGGTTTGTCCTAGATCGGACTCGAACCGCAAATGGTCACCAGCCCACTGTGTGATTTTCCCCACCTGACTCGCCGGCGTACCGGGCCAAGCCGGGCGGGCCTCCAGGGGTCAACGCTACGCTGGGCAAAACGCCGAAACTGGTGCAAAGAAGTCGGAACGAGCGACTCCCACTAGGTGAGGTGGACGGCGCCACTTGGATTGACGAGGTCCATGGTCAAGACCGGCGAGGGTGCCGGCCGTTCGGGGTCCGCCTCGCGCGCCGCCCGCCCCACCTGGTTCACTAATCGGCGTCCCGGCAGTACACCAAAGAGCTCCACGCCTGAAGGCTTACTGCCAAGGAGATATTTTCCCCATAGAGCCTGCCCGGTAGCCAAAAACGCATGAAACGTTTATCAGGAAATACCGGAGGTCTATTGGGGTAAAACCCTGATATGCCCTCTCCCTCTCGACGGCACCCGGTGCGGCATAACTCGACGGGAAACCGGGGGAGCCCTTCGTCCGGGCTCCCCCGGGGGTGTGCCATTACCAGCTCAGCACCTGCCGTCTAGGTAAACGCGAAGGGATCGGGCAGGCTGTCGCAGGATGGCGGGGCGCTAGGCGCCGTGTTCGACCGGTTGCCCTTGTGAAGCTGGATGTTGCCGCCCGACAGGAAATTCTGATTCAGATACACCAGCGAACCGTTGAAGAACAGCGCGATTCCGAACGCGTCAATGTCGCGGCCCGGCTCTCCCAGGTCCCGCATCCGGACGCGATACTGCACGGGGCCTCCCGCATTCGTGTCGGCGGTGCCGCAGATATCACGGGTGCCGCGCGGATGCCCGTTCTTGTCAGGCGGGTAGTCGGCGACCACGATGTACCCGGTGACATCCCGGGCGTGGACGTGGAAGGGCCTCTGTCCAAACGCTCCCCCGTGGTCGACGTAGTTCCCGTTCCCCCACCAGTCGCCGTTCTTCACGCCGCCGTGCCACCCGAAATTCGCCCGGGAACCCGGCACAGATGCGACCGAATACGGCGGCGGTGGGGTGAAGATGAACCCTCCGCCGGTGATGAAGTCAAGCCCAACCGGCCATGCGCCGGCGGGGGTCGCAAGAGCGACGATCAGCCCTCCGATCAGGAGGGAGACCGCAACTTTCGCCATGATGTTCCGCATTTTCGTCTCCTCCTGAGGGTTACGGCATCGCCGCCGACGCGGACGCAAGCGCCAGGTTGATGGATCCATCAAGCGTTGTGATGTGCAACGCCGTGACAGCGATGCCGTTTGCCGACTGCGTCACTTCGTTCAGCACGATCATGAGATCCCCCACGTAGACCGTCTGGTTGGGGTCTCCGGTAGGCACGATCGACACGCCATTTACGACCAAACCGTCCACCAGGGAATAGCCGTAGGTGGCCGACCCCGCAAACGCGTTGGCCATGACCAAGGCAGCCGAAACCGTGTCGCTTCCGCCCGCCAAGACCAGATCGCCAAGGGACGACGCTGACGCGACATAATCGCCGTTGCCAATCGTCGTGGCCTCCAGGGTGCCCGCGGTGCCGAGGCCCGCGATGCTCGCAGTGTCCAGGGACGCGGCGAGTGCGTCAGAGGCACTCGTCAGTGTGCCCGTGGACAGAAGCGTTGTTGTAGTCCCGGCGATTGTCACCACCGCCCCTGTGGCGCTCGTGACGTCCGGGGAAATGGTCGTCGTGCCGCTTCCCGGCAGTGGCACCGGGAGGGGTAATGGTAAGGGCAGCTGCGCGCTCGCCGGACCGGGGACCGCGACGAATACGGTCAGCCCAACGACGAGCGCCACAATGCCCACCCGCACATATCTCGTGGTACTCATATACCGGCCTCCTCTCATGTGGCAGTGATCTTCCGTTACAACTTTTAGAGCAGGCGGGCACGAACCAGTCGCGGGTAAATCCTGGAACGACGGGCGGAAGAATTACTATCTATCAAACGGCGGACGGAAAATACCACTCCGGTGCGGAGAGAGACCTGCAGTCATTGCCTGAGATGATTCAGGGTATTCCCCTTCAGTTCCTGACGTCGAACGCATCCACGACGATGTAAGCTTCGCCATGCGACGCCACGGGATCCGTGGCGGTGCCGGTCACCTCAATCATCAGCGTGTGGCTACCAGAGGCCAAACTACCAGAGGACCACATCGCACCGCTTGCGGCAGGCCGCGTGGGCGCATACGTATCGACCACGCCGACCTGAGCGCCGTCAAGGTACACGCGCGCGATGCCGCAGAACTCGCAGGGGAAGCCAATCCAGGTGACCCCCGTGCCCGTGAACGAGAGCATCGCTGTGGCGCCTGCGGTCTGTGATCCCACGATGATCCCGTTGCTCGACTTGACCCCGGTGAACGCATCGTCGAACGTCGACCATGCGCCGTCAGGAGCCAGGAGCGCGCCCCTCTCTTCAACACGCGTCACCGCGGCGCGAGTCGCGAGGGTCTGACTGACGGCGCCGAAGGCATTCAAATATCCGGCACCGACCTCATGGAGCGCGTAGGCCGGCATGGGTGTCGCACTCGCGATCAGGATCGTCTTTACCTGGTCGGGACTCAGTGCCGGATTGGCCTCCAGCATCAACGCCGCTGTGCCCGAGACGTGCGGAGTCGCCATGCTGGTCCCGCTGGCCACCGCGTACCAGACCGCATCAGTTCCCAGCCGGACGAGATCGACCGCGAAGAAGGTGTTGATCACGATCCCCGTCGTGGCCCGCGCCGCGGCGATGTTTACGCCCGGCGCGGTGATCGTCGGATGGTAAAGTGCGTCTCCGGGAATGCCGCGCGATGAAAAGTCCGCCAGCGTCGTGCCATCCTTCGCGCCCGCCGCGACACAGATCACCCACGGCGCGACACAATAAGGATTCAGGGTGTTAGGGGCCGGGCCCGCGTTCCCGGCGGCGAAGACGACCGCCAGACCGGCGTCATGAGCCGCCTTGCTGGCGACGTTGATGGGATCGTCTGCTGAAAAGGATCCCGTCGTCCCCCAACTGTTGGAGACCACGCGGATGCCGTACCGGCTGCGATTGGCCAGCACCCAGTCAAACCCCTCAAGTGCACTCAGGACGAAGAGGAGTTCTCCCGCTCCCACGCCGACCAGGTTAGCGCCGATGGCCACGCCCCGGTATTTCCCGCCCAACGCGGCACCGGTGCCGGCTGCGATCGATGATACATGCGTGCCGTGACCACTGGTGGTATCGGTGTTGGCGATCCCTTCCAGCACGATCGAGCCGATCCCGAAGAGATCGGGTGTGATCTTGACATTTTGAATGACCTTACTTCCAAATGGGAGGTCGGGGTGAGTCGCATCGATCCCCGTGTCAATTACGGCCACCGTGACACCCTTGCCGGTGATGCCGAGTTCATTCCACACCCGGTCCGCGCCGATCAGGGGGACGCTCTCGTTGAGAAAGTACGTGAGCTGGCGGTTGTCGTAGACGGACCGCAGCCCAGGCAGGCTGAGCAGGGAGATGATCTGCGCGCTCGTGCCGCGTACCCCGAGCATGGGCAGCACGCGGAACGAGACGACATTGACGCCGGTGGCGGTCACGGCAAGCAGATCACTTGCGGTGGGCACATGATCGAAGGTCAGTACGGCCTCCATGATCTGTCCGGGCGACCCCGTCTGCAGAATCTGCTGCATGATCGGATCAAGCGCGGCGGTGGAGACAATCGGCAGGGGCAAGATCGGTAGGGGCAATGGAATCTGCGCCGCGGCGAATCCGTTGAGGCAGGCCACCGCCGCGAGGGTCCACACCAGCACACGCCATCGGTTCCGCACGTCATCCCTCCGCGTGAGTCACAGTCGTGGTGATTATTTCCTGACC
>Ga0066709_100000108_pt1 | contig 31520 bp, 37 predicted proteins | sample GraSoiAngelo_158_FD_79665 | JGI IMG/M metagenome (GOLD analysis project Ga0066709, IMG submission 79665) | Grasslands soil microbial communities from the Angelo Coastal Reserve, California, USA - 14_1009_16_30cm | ecosystem: Environmental > Terrestrial > Soil > Grasslands | place: USA...
CCCGTCCTGCTCGTCCACGGGGGATGGGACCACGGGCGCATGTGGGACGGCATCGCCCCGAGGATCGCCGCCCTCGGCTACCACGCCGTCGCCATCGACGTGCGCGGTCATGGCGACAGCGGCCGGCTGCACACGAGCGGCACCTACTGGCAGATGTTCCAACTCGATCTCGCCCAGGTCGCCCGCCACCTGTCGTCGCTTCGTGGGCCCATGCGCGACCCGGCGTTGCGCGTCATCGGCCACTCGTTCGGCGGCGGGCTCTCGATGTCGATGGCGGCGGGACTGCCCGACCACGTGGACAAGGTCGTCAACATCGACGGCCTCGGTCCGCCGCCGGAGATGATGATCGTCGAGGACCATGCGGCATCCGCGTCGCAGTGGATCAAGGACGCGGAGCGCCTCTGGTCGGAGCCCGCGCGCGAGTACGCGTCGGTGGAGGAGATGGCCCAGAAGCGCAAGGCGATCAACACCCGCCTCCCCACCGAATGGTGCCGGCACCTGGCCCGCCACGGCTCGAAGCCGGGGCCCGGCGGCGGGCTGATCTGGAAGAGCGACCAGCACATGCGGCTGGGCTCGCCCGGTCCGTTCTCCGACGAGAGCCTGCGGGCGCAGTACGAGCGCATCCGTTGCCCGGTGCTCGTGCTGACCGGCACCGAGCCCGACCAGTGGAACGACCTCCCCGTCGCGGCGCGCGACGCGCGACTGGCCGCCATCCCCGACGTGCGGCATCACCAAATCGCCGGCGCCGGTCACTACGTGCACATCGAGCAACCCGACACGGTGCTCGCGCTCGTGGCCGAGTTCTTCGGCTCATGAGCGAGGACCGAAGCGAAGCGGAGGACCGCAGCTCCCATGTGGCAGGGCGGTCCAGCGGCCGAGGGACGAGGACGTTGGACCGGTGAAGGAGCACCGGTGAGCGCTCGGCTCTTCCTCCACGAGGTGGGTGACATCGACGGCGCCACGCGCTGGCGGGCGCTGGGCGCGGGCTGGCTGGTGCCCGACCTGCCCGGGCACGGAGTCGTCCCGCCCGAGGAGGGCGCGTACTACGCGCCGGGCGACGTCGCCCTCGTCGGCGTGCGGGCGCTCGCCGCCGCCGGGCTCGACGGTGAGCCTCCGCTGGTCGCGGGCCACGGTTGGGGCGCGTTCGGCGCGGAGCTGCTCGCGGCGGCGGGCCGGGCGTCGGCGCTCGTGCTGGTCGACGGCCTCGGCGGCCCGTGGGTGTCACGCAGCGAGCTGATCGACGCGCAGCACGCGTGGGTGCGTGCCGTGCTCGCCGATCCCGCCGCGCTCGCACCGCCACCTCCCGGCGCGCTCGACCCCCGCCTGCGTCACGGCTTCCCGTCGATCTGGGAGCGCACCTTCACCGAGGCCCGGCGCCTTGCCATCACCGTGCCGGTGCTCGCGCTCGAGTCGCCCGCGTCGGTCACTCCGACCGACGAGCGCGGCTCGCGGGTGGCTGCGTTCGGCGGCGACGCGCGCGTCGAGGAGATCGCCGAGGCGTCGCCTCAGGCCGTGCTCGCGGCCTTGAGCGCCTGGTCACGCGCCCAGCGGTAGTCGGGCTTGCCCGACGGCGAGCGCACCACGTCGTCCACCAGCACGAGCGCACGCGGCACCTTGTAACCCGCGATGTGGGCGCGGCAGTGCTCGGCGAGCTCGTCGAGCGTCGGGCGTTCGCCGTCGCGCGGACGCACCACCGCGACGACCCGCTGGCCCCAGCGAGCGTCGGGCACCCCGACGACGACCGCGTCGAAGACCGCGGGGTGGGCCTTCAGCGCGGCCTCGACCTCCTCGGGGAAGACCTTCTCGCCTCCGGTGTTGATCGACACCGATCCGCGACCGAACACCGTGATGGTGCCGTCGGCTTCGATCGTGGCCATGTCACCGGGCACGGCCCAGCGCACGCCGTCGATCACCGGGAAGGTGGCAGCCGACTTCTCGGGGTCCTTGTAGTAGCCGAGCGGCACGCGGCCGCGTCGAGCGAGGCGGCCCACGACCCCCGACCCGGGCGCGACCGGCTGCAGGTTCTCGTCGAGCACGGTGGTGTCGTCGTTGACCGCGAAGCGCGGGTGGGCGCCGGCGCTCCCCGCGGTCGCGACCATCTGGCCCTGGCCGCCGGTCTCCGACGCGCCGAACCCGTCGATGACGAGGGTGGTCGGCAGCAGGCGGACGATCGCGTCCTTGAGCGAGGGCGAGAGGATGGCGCCGCCGGAGAGGATCATGGTCAGGGATGACAGGTCCCACGGGCGCTCCTGGCCCGCGGCCTCGAGCGCGTCGACGACCGGGCGGGCGAACGCGTCGCCGACGATGACGAGGAACGACACCCGTTCGTCGGCGATGAGTTGGAGCAGCCGCGGTGGGTCGAGGTGGTGGTCGGGCGAGATGACCACGCATCCGCCCGCGTAGAAGGCCCAGAACGCCACCCAGTGGGCGGTCCCGTGCATGAACGGGCACGCGGGCAGCGTCCTCCCGCCTCCCCGGCGCGCCGCGTCGACGATCAGCTCGGGACGCTCGATGCCCGGCCCACCGGGGTTCCCACCCTGCAGCGCGCCGAAGAAGATGTCCTCGTGCCGCCACAGCACCCCTTTCGGCATGCCGGTCGTGCCCCCGGTGTAGAGGATGTAGAGGTCGTCGCCCGAGCGGGGACCGAAGTCGCGGTCGGGTGACGCGGCTGCGAGCGCTTCCTCGTACTCGACGCCCTTCGCCAACGCGACACGCAGCTGCGGCACCTCGGCGCGGATCAGATCGAGGGTGGAGGCGAACTCCGGCTCGTGCACGACCGCCTTGAGGTCGGCGTCGGTGAAGAGGTAGCGGAGCTCGTCCTCGACGTAGCGGTAGTTGACGTTGACGGGAACCGCGCGCAACTTGAACGCGGCGAGCATGCCCTCGAGGTACTCGTTGCCGTTGTACATCCACAGGCCCACGTGGTCGGCCGGCCCGATGCCGCGCGCCGCGAGCGCGTGGGCCAGCCGGGTCGCCCGCTCGTCGAGCTCTCGATACGTGAGGCGGACGTCGCCGAACACGACCGCCTCGCGCTCGGGCACGGTGTCGCCGACCGCTTCGAACAGGTCGGCGAGGTTGAACGTGATGTTGTCGGCGGTCATCGGTCGCGCCGAACGTAGCCGTAGCGCGTAAGTTGCCGCCATGACACAGAACCAGCTGATCTTCGGGGCGTTCGTGCCCCAGGGGTGGAAGACGGAGCTCATCGGTATCGACGGGGCCGAGGCCAAGTGGGCCAAGGCGGTCGAGATCGCGGTGCTGGCCGAGGAGCTCGGCTACGACTCGGTCTGGGTCTACGACCACTTCCACAACGTGCCCCGCCCGGTCAACGAGGCCGTGTTCGAGTGCTGGACCACCGTCACCGCGATCAGCCAACGCACGTCGCGCGTGCGACTGGGCCAGATGGTGGGCTGCTCACCGTACCGAAACCCCGGGCTGCTGGCCAAGATCACGTCGAACGTCGACGTCATCAGCGGCGGCCGTCTCGACTGGGGCATCGGCGCGGGCTGGTACGACCACGAGTTCAAGGGCTACGGGTTCGAGTTCCCCGAGGCCAAGGTGCGCATCGGGATGCTGCGCGAGACGGTCGAGATCGTCCGTTCGATGTGGACCCAGCCCCACACCATCTACGAGGGTCGCCACTACAACCTGCAGGGCGCGCAATGCGACCCGAAGCCGTTGCAGGACCCGCACCCGCCGATCTGGATCGGCGGCGGCGGCGAGCAGCTCACCCTGCGCGTGGTGGCCCGGCACGCCGACCGGTCCAATTTCGGTGGCAGGCCCGACGAGTGGGCGCACAAGGCCGAGGTGCTCAAACGCCATTGCAAGGACGTCGGCCGCGACTACGACGAGATCGTGAAGACGATCTCGGGCGAGGTGTTCGTCCGGGAGACCGAGCAGGAGCTGGAGGCGGACTGGAAGGGATCGCTGTGGGGCGAGCCGTTCGACGCGTACCGCGCCGGCAACCTCGTCGGCACGCCCGAGCAGGTGTGCGAGAAGATCCAGGCCTACGTCGACCGCGGTTGCACGGGCTTCGTGCCCTGGAACAACGACTACCCGTCCGACGTCACGCTGCGTCTGTTCGCGGAGAAGGTGATGCCCGAGTTCCGGTGAGGGCCGTACGCGACGTGCGGGCTACGCGTAGTAGCGGTACACCGCCTGGGCGACGCACGCGGGCTTCGTCTCCCCCTCCAGCTCGAACGTCAGGTCGATGGTCGCCTGCACGCCGCCCCCGCCGACGTCCTCGACGCCGGCGACCTGCGCGCCCATCCGCAGCTTCGAGCCGACCGGCACCGGGTTGGGGAAGCGGAGCTTGTTGAGCCCGTAGTTGAGGCCCATGGCCATGCCCGTCACGTTGAGCACCTCGCTCATCAGCCAGGGCGCGAGCGAGAGCGTGAGATAGCCGTGACCGATGGTGCGCCCGAAGGGGCCGTCCTTGGCCCGCTCGGGGTCGACGTGGATCCACTGGTGGTCGCCGGTGGCCTCCGCGAACGCATTGATTCGGTCCTGGGTGATCTCGTGCCAGTCGCTGTAGCCGAGGTGGTCTCCCACCGCGGCCTTCAGCCCCTCGATGCCGTCGATCGTCGTCGCCATGGCGGCAAGTTAGATCACAAGTCGAAGCTGCCGCCCGCCCGCCAGTAGAAGCCGTCGCGTCGCTCGAGGAAGCCGTCGTCGACGAGGTACCGGCGCAAGGTGGCGTAGTCGCCGTGCACCTTCCCGATCGTGAGGTTCACCGCCCGCTCGGGATAGATCTCGCCCGGCTCGAAGCGCTGGGCCAGCCAGTCGAGCACCACGAGGCGCTTGCCGTGTGACGCCGGGATCGAGGTGAGGCGTCCGTCCTTGACGAAGCGGCGCAGCACCTTCGCCGCCTCTTCTGGCGCGTCGAACTCGTCGTCGGGGACGGCCTTGGCCCGGGCCGCGGTGAGCCCGGCATCGCGGAGGCGCGCGGTAAGCAGGCGGTACCGGCCGTCCGCGTCCTCCACCAGCCCGCCGTTGACCAGACGGGTGAGCGCCTGTCCGACGGCCCGCGCCGGCAGTCCGGCGCGCTCCACCACCTCGGCGCGCGTCTCGGCACCGAGCGCCAGCGCGGCGACCACCTTGAGGCGGCGTTCGTCCGCGAGCAGGCCGAGCAGCCCGGTGGCGTCGCCCGAGCGGTCGTCAGAGCTGTCGTCCGATGGCATGGCACGACAAACGTAGGCTGCGCAGGATGGATTTCGACGACACGCCTGAGGACGCGGCGTTCCGGGGCGAGGCGCGGGCATGGCTCGCCGAGCACGTGGGCCCGTTCAAGGTCGATGCCGACCGGGGCGGCGAGTCGCTGATCTTCGCCGACGTGGAGGACACCGAGTACGTCGAGCGAGGCAAGGCCTGGCAGAAGGTGCTGTTCGGGGGCGGCTACGCCGGGCTCGGGTGGCCGACCGAGTTCGGCGGGCGCGGGCTGCCGATCGGCCAGCGCATCGTCTGGGGCCAGGAGGCGTCGGCCGCGGGCGCACCTCCCACCATCAACGTCATCGGCGAGGGGATGGCAGGGCCTACGATCATCGCCCACGGCAGCGAGGAGCAGAAGCGGCGCTACCTCGAGCCGCTGCTGCGCGGCGAAGAGATCTGGTGCCAGCTGTTCAGCGAGCCCGCGGCCGGCTCCGACGTCGCCGCCGTCACCACCCGGGCCCAGCGCGACGGCGACGAGTGGGTCGTCGACGGCCAGAAGGTGTGGACCTCGGCCGCCCACTACGCCGACTTCGGCATCCTGCTCACGCGCAGCAACTGGGACGTCCCGAAGCACCGTGGCTGCACCTACTTCATCGTCGACATGAAGGCGCCGGGCGTCACCGTGCGACCGCTGCGGCAGATGACGGGTGGTGCCTCGTTCAACGAGGTGTTCCTCGACGGTGTGCGGATCCCCGATACCCAGCGCGTCGACGCGGTCGGCAACGGCTGGGCCGTGGCCATTACCACGCTGATGAACGAGCGACTGTCGATCGGCGCCAACCTCGGTGGCAGCTCCTTCGGCTACGACCGCATGATCGGCGAGCTGCGGGAGCGGGGCGTGGCCGACGACCCCCACGTGCGCCAGCTGGCGGCCCAGATCTACATCGAGTCGAAGTGCCTGCAGTACCTCGGCTACCGGGCGGTGTCGAAGCTGATGCAGGGCCAGATCCCCGGGCCCGAGGGATCGGTGGCGAAGCTCCTGCTCGGCGGCACCGCGCGCAAGGCCGACCGTTTGCTCGACGCCATGCGCGGCCCGGCCGCCACCCTCCACGACCGCTTCACCGATCTCCAGCTCTTCATCCCCGCCATCGCCATCGCGGGCGGCACCGACGAGGTGCTGCGCAACATCATCGGTGAGCGCGTGCTCGGTCTGCCGGGGGAGCCCCGTGTCGACAAGGATGTCCCCTTCCGGGAGGTGCCCGTCGGCACGCTGGGCTGAACGCGTCGTGCGCGTTCGGTTACTTGAACCAGATGCGCTGGTAGTCGCGGCTCTGCGGGTGCAGGAGCAGCGCGACGAGCGCGATCTCGAACATCAGGTTGATGATGCTGTAGCCGAGGATGCTCGACCCGCTCAGGAGTCGCAGCACGAAGGGCAGGAACGCCATGGCCACGCCGACGCCGTAGCCCCACTTCTGCTCGTTGGCGATGCCGAAGCCGCCCGCCGCGCTGCCCACGATGATCAAGAGCCCGAACACCGAGAAGAGGCCACCGAAGATCGCGGTGAACGCGGCGTTGAAGTAGAGCAGGAACACGGCGATCTGCAGCGTCTGGGGCTGGGAGGGGTTCACCCACCGGCGGGTTTCCATGGGTGACAGTCTGGCAGCAGTCGTGCTCGCGGCCGGGGCAGGTGCCCGGTTGCGGCCGTTGACCCGCATCCGGCCCAAGGCGCTGTGCCCGGTGGGCAATGTGCCGCTGGTCGACGCCGCGATCGAGCGGGCCCGGCGCGTCACCCCGGCCGTGGCGGTCAACGTGCACCACGGGCGGGCGTTGCTCGAGGCCCATCTGGCCGGTCGGGTCCATCTCTCGATCGAGGCCGACCGGGCGTTGGGCACCGCGGGCGCGTTGGGCAACCTGCGGACGTGGCTCGCCGGGCGCCCCGCGCTCGTGCTCAACGCCGACGCCTGGCACGAAGCCGACCTCGCCCCCTTCGTGGCGGGTTGGGACGGCGAGCGCGTGCGACTGCTCGTGGTGGGAGACCGCGCCCTCGGTCCGAACACCTCGGTCGTGGCCGCGCTCCACCCCTGGTCCGACGTGGAGCGGCTCGACGCGGAGCCGTCCGGCCTCTATGCGCGCTCATGGCGCCGGCACGCGAGCGACGGACGGCTCGACGTCGCCGCGTACCACGGCCCGTTCCACGACTGCGGCACGCCCGCGCGCTACCTCGCCGCGAACCTGGCCGCATCCGGAGGTGCGTCGGTGGTGGGCGCGGCGGCGACGGTGGCAGGGGAGATCGACCGCTGCGTGGTCTGGCCGGGCGCGGCGGTGCGACGCGGCGAGCGGCTCAGCAACGCGATCAGGGCCGACGAGCGGACAACGGTGATGGTGCGCTGACCTCGCCCGCGAGCTGGCCGCACGCGGCCGCGATGTCGGTGCCGCGGTTGCGGCGCACGGTCACGTTGACGCCCAGCTCCCGCACGCGGTCGCGGAACTCGCGCACGCCGGCAGGGGGGGTGCCACGGGTCGCGAAGCCGGGCGTCGGGTTCAGGGGGATGAGGTTCACGTGGGCGCGCAGCGGCCGCGCGTACGCGGCCAGCTCGGCGGCGTCGGACGGACGGTCGTTCACGCCGTCGATGAGCGCCCACTCGAACGAGAGGCGCCGGCTCTTGGCGCGCAGATAGTCCTCGCACGCAGCGTGTAGCGCCGCGAGCGGGTAACGGCGGTTGACGGGCACCAGCCGGTCGCGCAGGCCGTCGTTGGCCGCGTGGAGCGACACGGCAAGGTTGACGGGCAGCCGCTCGCCCACGAGCCGGCGGATGCCGGGGACGATCCCGACCGTCGACAGCGTGAGGTGCCGGGCGGAGACACCCATGGCGCCGTGGAGGCGCTCGACCGCGGACCACACCGCGTCGTAGTTCGCGAGCGGCTCGCCCATCCCCATGAAGACCACGTTCGACACCCGCCGGGACGCGGAGCGACGGCGGGCCCACACGATCTGCTCGAGGATCTCCCCGGTCGTGAGCTGCCGGTCGAACCCGGCCTGCCCGGTCGCGCAGAACCCACAGGCCATCGCGCAGCCCGCCTGGGTGGAGACGCAGACGGTCGTGCGCGCCGGATAGTGCATCAGCACCGTCTCGATCGCGTGCCCGTCCGGGAGGGCGAGCAAGAGCTTCACGGTCGTGCCGCCGTCGCTGACCTGCTCACGCGCCAGGCTGAGCGCAGGTGGCAGCGCCTCGGCCAGCCGCGAGCGGAGCGCGCGGGGGAGATCGGTCATGGCCTCGATCTCCACGTTCCGGCGGTAGAGACCGTCCCACACCTGTGCCACCCGGTACGGAGGCTCACCGGAGAGCTGCGACGCCAGCGTGTCGCGATCGACGTCGTAGCGCGTGGCCATACTGTCGAAGCTAATCGCCGCCGTTCAGCCAACCGCGCCGGGCGCGGTAGCGTTCCCGTCGATGGCCACCTCTCGTGAGGTCGTGCCGCAGCTGCGACCCGAGCATCACCACCGCGACATCCAAGGCGGCGCGGCGCGCGCGGCCATCTTCGGCGTGAGCGACGGGCTCGTGTCGAACGTGTCGCTCATCCTGGGGATGGCGGGCGCGGCGTCGACGCGACCCGGCATCGTTCGGCTGGCCGGCCTGGCCGGTCTCATCGCGGGATCGGTGTCGATGGCCGCGGGCGAGTTCATCTCGATGCGGGCGCAGCGTGAGCTCTTCGAGCGGGAGCTCGACATGGAGCGGCGCGAGATCCGTCGCCGTCCGTTCGTCGAGCAGGTCGAGCTGGCCGACATCTACGAGTCGCGCGGGGTCGAGCCGGAGACGGCCATGCAGCTGGCGGGCGAGATGATGCGCGACCCCGAGCTGGCGCTGGAGACCCATGCCCGCGAAGAGCTGGGCATCGACCCGAGATCGCTCGGATCGCCCCTCCGGGCAGCGGTCTCCTCGTTCGTCACCTTCTCCCTCGGCGCCCTGGTGCCGCTGCTGCCCTGGTTCTTCAGCCGCGGCACCGCGGCCACGGTCGCGTCGCTCGTGCTCGCGGGCCTGGCCGCGATCGGCGTCGGCTGCCTGCTGGCCCGCTTCACCGGCCGTTCGCGGCTGTTCACCGCATCGCGTCAGCTGGCGTTCTCGATGGTGCCGGCCGCGATCACGTACGGCATCGGCACGGCCGTCGGCGTGGGGGTCACGTAGCGCCGTTCGGCGAGGGCGCCCCCCCGGGCCCGTCGGCGGATTCGGGCGCCACGTCGATGACGTAGGCGCGGTCGACGTGGTCGACGGTGAAGCCCAGGTCCTCGTAGAGGTGGACGGCGGGCGTGTTGGAGCGGTCGACGTAGAGCATGCCCACGGTGATGCCCCGCGCGTGGAGCGAGTCGAGGCCGGCGAGCACGAGCGAGCGGCCCAGCCCCAGCCCCTGGAAGTCGGGGTCGACGGCGACCACGTAGATCTCGCCGAGCGGGGGGTCGTGGTCGTCGTGCACCTTGGTCCAGCAGAAGCCCGCGAGCCGGGGCGGGTCGCCGCGTTCGTGGAGGAGGAAGCCGGTGGGGTCGAACCACGGCTGCTGCTCGCGGCTCTTGAGGGTCTCGACGTCCCAGCCGCCCTGCTCGGGGTGCCACTCGAAGGCGCGGTTGTTGACCTCGAGCCACGCCGCCTCGTCGCACCCGGGCTCGAAGGCGCGCAGCTCGAGCTGCCACGGCTTGCCGACGGGCAGGGAGCGTCGCATCTGCAGCAGCTCGCGCCCGGAGGTGAAGCCCGTGCGCCCGGCGATGAGGTCGTGCTCGGAGCGGGGCTTGGGCACCCAGAGGTGCACGTGGCCCCCGCCCTCGCTGCGGACGATGGCGAGCGCCGCTTCCACGAGCGTGGTGCCGATCCCGGCCGCGCCTTCGCGATGGTGGGGGTCGACGACGAACTCGAGCGCCCACGACTGCGATCCCTTGGTCAGCTGGGCGAAGCCCACCGGATGGTCGTGGCCCGGCTCCCACGCCACCAGGCCCGCGAAGCCCTCCCGGCCGCCCTGCACCAGATCGAGCCACTGGTGGTCGCCGAGCGGTGCGTGGCCGTCGGCTGCGGTGGCCAGCTCGACGAGCTCGGACACCGCGTCGATGTCGCCCTGCGCCATCTGGCGCTTGATCTCGAGTCGGGCCACGGGCGAAGGGTACCGGGCACGCGCTCGCGGTCGGGGGTCTAGCCTCCGCGTCTGTGCCCCGGCCCCGCAGCCCGAGGGGTCGCGCCCGCGAGACGGTCGCCCGGTTGGCCCGGGAGTACCCGGGCTCGGCGGCCTCCCTCTGCGCTCTCCGCCACGACGGCCCGTTCCAGCTGCTCGTCGCGACGATCCTGTCCGCGCAGACCACCGACGAGCGGGTCAACCTGGTCACGCCCGCGCTCTTCGCCCGCTACCCCGGCCCCCACGACCTCGCGGCCGCCGATCCCGGCGAGGTGGAGGAGCTCATCCACTCCACCGGCTTCTTCCGCGCCAAGACCCGCAGCCTGGTGGGCATGGCGACGGCCGTGGTGGAGCGCTACGGCGGGCAGGTGCCGAGCGCGCTGGACGACCTCGTCACCCTCCCCGGCGTCGGGCGCAAGACGGCCAACGTGGTGCGCAGCGTCGCCTTCGACGCGCCCGGGCTGCCCGTCGACACCCACGTCGGCCGGCTCACCCGTCGGCTGGGCCTCACCACCGAGACCGACCCGGTCAAGGTCGAGCACGAGGTGGGGAGCCTGGCGCCGCCGGCCGAGTGGGGCGCGCTCAGCCTCCGGCTCATCCTCCACGGCCGGGCGGTGTGCCGGTCGCGCAAGCCCCGCTGCGACGTGTGCGTGCTGAACGACTTCTGTCCGTCGGCCTTCGCCTGACCACGCCCGCTCACACTTTCCTCATATCGGCCTGATTCGTCGCTCATGGGTGCCTTCGATCCTGAATGCGCCAATCACGCCCGCCCCGTCCCGGAGACAGGAACATGCTGAAGCGGAACATCGCAGTGCTCACCATCGGCGTCGTCGTGCTCGGCACCGGCGCCTACGCATGGGCACAGGGCGCGCCCCAGCGACCCACCACGACCACCCTCGAGCCGGGGAGCGCACAGCCGAAGTCGCGGCCCGGAGGGGCGCGCGGCGAGGCGCGACGGGCCCGTCGCTTCGCGCGCCGAGCCATCCACGGCGACCTGATCGTCCGCAGCAGGCAGGGCTTCGAGAACGTCACGTTCGACAAGGGCGACGTCGTGCGCCACAGCGCCACGTCGATCACCGTGAAGCGGGCCGACGGCGTCGAGGTCACCAAGACCATCGACGGGTCCACCCGGTTCAGGGGGATCCAGTCCGCCGACGGGATCGTCGACGGCCGGCCCGCGCTCGTCGTGGCCAAGGGCGAAACCGCCGTCCTCGTCGCCCAGCGGTCGGGCGACGCGCCGGCCCGCCCGCGGCTTCGCGATTCGGGGAACTTCCGCCGCCGGGGGACTACGGTTGTGGGAGGTGGGGAACAGGTACCCGCCACCTGACCCCCCTGGCGGTGTCCCGGGTTCCGCCGCCCGGACCGCCCGCTGACGGCGCCCCCAGGGGCGCCGTCAGTCGCGCCGCGTCGCGCGAGCGTGCGCGAGGCGGCGGACCGCCTCGCGCAACGAGCGCTCGACCTCGAACAGGTCGCTCGCGAGCAGGTCGTCCTCGGTGCCGGCGAGCGGCTCGGCGATGGCGGCCACCCGACTGGTGAGCTCGTCGAGCGCGGTGGTCAGCGACGACAGCTCGGCGAGAAGGGACGGGCTGGGATCCCCTGTCACACGGGAGCTGCGCTCCTCTGCTCCGCTTCGGTGCTCGCTCACCGGTCCACCATCCTTCTTCTCCGCCCTGCGCGCGCTGCTTCTAAGGCCCTCGCTCGGAAAGCCCGGTCTACCCGCGAACCGGTGCCACTACCATCGAATGGCTCATGCTCACCCGGCTCGACCTCCGTGGCCTCGACGGCGACCTGCGCTCGCGCCTGCCCCGCCCGCACGACAGCGAGGCGGCGCCGACCGACGCGGTGCGCGAGATCCTGGCCGAGGTGCGCAAGCGCGGTGATGCCGCGGTGCGCGAGTACACGCAGCGTTTCGACGGCGTGGCGCTCGACGACCTGCGCGTCGAGCTGGCAGAGCTCGCGGCGGCGCTGCGCGCGACACCGCCCGAGTTGCGCGAGGCGCTCGAGGTCGCGCAGGCCAACATCGTCGCGTTCCACCGCACGCAGCTGCGCCGCGACGGTCGTCACGAGCGCGACGGCGTGGTGGTGCGGGAGCGCCGACGCCCGGTCGACCGCGCCGGTCTCTACGTGCCGGGCGGTCGGGCCCGCTACCCCTCGACGGTGCTGATGACGGCGATCCCCGCGCGTGTCGCGGGCGTGGAGCAGCTGGTGCTGTGCGTGCCGCCCGACGCCGACGGGCGCGTCGCGTCGGTCACGCTGGCCGCCGCCGCGCTGGCGGATGTCGACGAGGTCTACAGCATCGGTGGTGCCCAGGCGGTGGCGGCCATGGCCTACGGCACCGACACCATCGGGGCCGTCGACGTGATCGTGGGCCCGGGCAACGTCTGGGTGGCCACGGCCAAGCGTGAGGTGGCGGCCGAGGGGGTGGTCGGGGTGCCGTCGGCCTTCACGGGCCCGTCGGAGGTGGTCGTGGTGGCCGACGACACCACGCCGCCCGCGCTCGCCGCCATCGACCTGATCGTGCAGGCCGAGCACGGCCCCGACGGCCTGGCCTGGCTCATCACCTGGTCGGAGCGCACGGCCGACGCCGTCACCCGCGAGGTCGCCCGGCGCGTGGCCGCCTCGCCGCGACGAGCCGACATCGAGAGCACCCTCACGGGCAACGGTTACGCGGTCGTCGTCGACGGGCCCGACCAGGCGATGACCGTGGCCAACCTGATCGCGCCCGAGCACCTGCAGCTGATGAGCGCCGACCCGGAGATGCTCGTGCCCCTGGTGCGCAGCGCAGGTGCGGTGTTCTGCGGGTGGTACGCACCCGCGTCGGTGGGCGACTACGTCGCCGGGCCCAGCCACGTGCTCCCGACGTTCGGCTCGGCCCGCTTCGCCGGCGCGCTGCGGGTCGACGACTTCCTGAAGCAGCTGCACGTGGTGTCGGTCGACGAGGCGACGCTCGCGCGCCTCGCACCGCACGTGGCGGCGATCGCCGAGGCCGAGGGGCTCGTGCACCACGCCGAGTCGGTGCGACTGCGGGGCGAGCTGTGAATCCCCGCGACGACATCGCGCTCATGGAGGGCTACCACTCGCCACAGCTCGACGTGAAGGTGCGGCTCAACACCAACGAGTCGCCGTACCCGCCGCCGCCCGCGTGGCTCGACGCGTTCGTCGACGAGCTCCGCGGGCTCGACTTCAACCGGTACCCCGACCGCGACGCGCTCGACCTGCGCGCCGCGATCGGGGAGCTGCACGGGTTCGGCCCCGAGCACGTCTTCGTGGCCAACGGATCCAACGAGGTGCTGCAGTCGCTCTGCCTGGCGTATGGCGGTGCGGGGCGGTCGGTCGCGGTGTTCGAGCCCACCTACGCGCTGCACTCGCACATCGCGCGGGTCACGGGCACACGTGTGGTGGTGGGCGAGCGCGACGACGGCTTCGCGCTCGTCCTCGACGAGGCCGAGCGCGTGCTGCGCGAGACGTCGCCCGCGATCGTGTTCCTCTGCTCGCCGAACAACCCCACCGGCATGATCGAGCCCGACGAGGTGGTCGACGGCGTGCTCGCCGCCGCGCCGGGCCTGGTGGTGATCGACGAGGCCTACGGCCAGTTCGCCCCGCGCTCACACGTGGGGGCGGTCTCCGACACCGCGCCGCTGGTCGTCACCCGCACCTTCTCGAAGACGTGGTCGCTGGCCGCGCTGCGTCTCGGCTACTGCATCGCGCCGGTCGAGGTCGTGCGCACGCTCGAGCAGGTGGCGCTGCCGTACCACCTCGACGCGGCGAAGCAGGTGGCCGGCCGTCTGGCTCTGCGCCACGTGCCCGAGATGGAGGCGCGCGTTGCCGCGCTCGTCGAGGAGCGGGGCCGGCTGACGGCCGGCCTCACCGAGCTGCCGGTCGACGTGTGGCCGTCGGGCGCCAACTTCCTGCTGTTCCGCCCACGCGCGGTCGACGGGCAGGTTGCCTGGCAGGGACTGGTCGACCGGTCCGTGCTGGTGCGCAACTGCGCATCGTGGCCCGGGCTCGCGGGATGCCTGCGCGTCACCATCGGCACGCCCGATGAGAACGACGCGTTCCTGAAAGCGCTCGACGAGGTGTTGTCGTGAGCGCCCGTCGTCGCGCCACGGTGTCGCGGAACACCAAGGAGACGTCGATCGACGTCGACCTCGACCTCGACGGGTCGGGCGTGGTGGCCGTCACCACCGGCCTCCCGTTCTTCGACCACATGGTTGGCCAGCTGGGCAAGCACGGCGGCTTCGACCTCACGGTCAAGGCGGAGGGCGACCTCGACGTCGACGCCCACCACACCGTGGAGGATGTCGGCATCGCGCTGGGCCACGTGCTGGGTCAGGCTCTGGGCGACAAGACGGGCATCCGCCGCTTCGCCTCGATGTCGCTGCCGCTCGACGAGGCGCTGGTCGACGTCGCCCTCGACCTGTCGGGACGTCCCTTCCTGCACTACGAGGTCGAGCCCGGCCGCGAGCCGCTGGGCAAGCCGCCGTTCGACCCGCAGCTGGCGGAGGAGTTCTGGCGGGCGTTCGCCACATCGGCCGCGATCACGCTGCACCTGCGCCTGCGCAGCGGCAAGAACCCCCACCACATCCTCGAGGCTTCGTTCAAGGGAGTGGCCCGTTGCCTGCGCGACGCCGTGCGCATCGAAGGCGGGGGGGTGCCCTCCACCAAGGGCACGCTGTGATCGCGGTCCTCGACTACGGGATCGGCAACCTGCGCTCGGCCCAGAAGGCGCTGGAGCGGGTGGGCGCCGACGCGGTCCTCACCGACGACCCCGCCACGATCGGAGCGGCCGACGGGGTCGTGCTGCCGGGCGTCGGCGCGTTCGGGCGCTGCATGGAGGCGCTTCACGCCACCGGGCTCGACGAGCTGGCGTGGCGCGCCGTCGACTCGGGCCGCCCCTTCCTCGGCGTGTGCATCGGCATGCAGTTGCTGTACGCCGCGTCCGACGAGGACCCCGGAGTTGCCGGCCTCGGTGTGCTCGAGGGGTCGGTTCGACTGCTTCCCGACACCGTGAAGCGGCCCCAGATGCAGTGGAACGTGCTCGAGCACGACGGCGCGGCGCGGATGCTCGCGGAGCTCGATGACCCGATGTGGATGTACTTCGTCCACTCCTACGCGCCGGAGATCGGCGCGGACGTGGTGGCCACGTGCGACTACGGCGGTCCGGTCGTCGCCGCGGTCGAGCGGGACAACGTGTGGGCGACGCAGTTCCACCCCGAGAAGTCGGGGTCGGCCGGGCTGCACCTGCTGCGCAACTTCGTGGCTGTGTGCGAACGCGCCCGCCGCTTCTGATGGACCTCTACCCGGCCATCGACCTGCGCGGCGGACGCGTGGTGAACCTGGTCCAGGGCGACTTCGGGCGCGAGACCGCCTATCGCGACGACCCGGTCGCGGTCGCCAAGGAGTACGAGGCCGCGGGCGCCCCGTGGATCCACGTGGTCGACCTCGACGCGGCGCGGAGCACGGGCCACAACCGCGAGTTGGTCGCTTCGATCGCGGCCTCCGTGCAGACGCCGGTCCAGTGTGGCGGCGGGGTGCGCGACGATGCCGCCGCGGAGGCGCTCCTCGACGCGGGTGTGCGCCGGGTCGTGATCGGCACCGCGGCGGTCGAGGACCCCGACCTCGTCGGGCGACTGGGCGCGCGTCACCCCGGCCGCGTGGCCGTCGGCCTCGACCACCGCGACGGCGAGGTGCGCGTGCGCGGCTGGGTCGAGGGCTCGGGGGCGCGGCTCCTCGACCTCGTGACTGCACTCGCGGCGACCGGCGCGGCCGCGGTGGTCGTCACCGACATCGGGCGCGACGGCATGCTCGCGGGCACCGACGTCGACGGGTTGCGCGCGGTCGTGCGCACCACCCACCTGCCCGTGATCGCGTCGGGCGGTGTGGGCTCGCTCGACGACCTGCGCGCCCTCGGCGGCACGGGCGTCTCGGGTGTCATCGTGGGTCGGGCCCTCTACGAGGGCGCGTTCACCGTGCAGGAGGCCGTCGCCGCGCTGCGCTCGGTCGATGGCAGGTCGGTGTGAGGAGCACCCGGGTGATCCCCTGCCTCGACGTCGACGCGGGGCGCGTCGTCAAGGGCGTCAACTTCGTGAACCTCGTCGACGCGGGTGATCCTGTCGAGCTCGCCGCCCGCTACGACACCGAAGGTGCCGACGAGGTCGTGTTCCTCGACATCACCGCGTCGTCGGACGCGCGCGACACCATCGTCGACGTCGCCCGGCGCACCGCCGAGCAGGTGTTCATCCCGTTCACCGTCGGTGGAGGCGTGCGCACGGTCGACGACGCCCGGCGCCTGCTCCGCGCCGGCGCCGACAAGGTGGCGGTCAACACGGCCGCCATCGCGGACCCGGCGCTCATCACCGCGACGGCGAGGGAGTTCGGTGCCCAGTGCGTCGTCGTGGCCATCGACGCCCGCCGGCGGCCCGCCGGAGGCTTCGGCGTCTACACCCACGGCGGGCGCAACCCCACCGAGCTCGACGCAGTGCGATGGGCCGCCGAGTGCGAGCGGCGCGGAGCGGGCGAGATCCTGCTCACGTCGATGGACCGCGACGGGACGCGCGACGGCTTCGACCTCGAGCTCACCCGCGCGGTCGTCGACGCGGTCGGTGTTCCCGTCATCGCGAGCGGCGGCGTCGGCACGCTCGAGCACCTGGCCGAGGGCGCGCTCGAGGGCGGCGCCGACGCGGTGCTCGCCGCATCGATCTTCCATTTCGGCGAGCACACCGTGCGCGCCGCCAAGGAGCACCTGACGTCGCGCGGCCTCGTCGTCCGCCCGGCCTGACGTCCTGAGGTCGCTTCTTGTCTACGACAAGAAGTGGTTGATGAACTCGACCGCGAGCTCCACCACGCGGTCGGTGCGGCCCACCAGGAAGTGGTCCGCGCCCGGCACGACCTGGATTCGGGTGTTCGTCCACGACGCGACCACCTCGGCCGCGGACTCGGGCGAGCGGAACTGGTCGCGCTCCGGCACCACGAGCAGTGTCGGGCGGGGGTCGGTCGCGGCCGCCACGTGCTCGGCGTGGCGCAACGGCGGCGCGACCGCGAACCAGCCGGCGTGGCGCGCGTCGTAGACCGCGAGCGACGTGTCGGCGCCGAACGACCAACCCCCGAGCACCAGCGGTAGATCAAGTCCGAGCCCCTCCAGGGCGTCCAGCCCGGCGACCACGTCGAGGCGCTCGGCCCGGCCGTTGTCGTGCGTGCCCTCCGACGCGCCGACGCCACGGAAGTTGAAGCGCAGGGCAGCCACACCGGCCGCCGGTAGGCCCGCGAACAGCGCGCCGATCACGATCGAGCGCATGTTCCCGCCGTGGAGGGGGTGTGGATGGGCGAGCACGACCGCGGCGTGCGCGCCGTCGGGGACCTGCAGCTCACCCTCCAGCGTGAGCCCGTCGGCGGTCTGCAGCTGGACGGTTTCGATGGCCATCAGCTGCGAACGGTACCGTCGAGGTCATGAGCGAGGCGGCCGAGAAGCAGCCCATCAAGATGGTCAACGACCGGATCCTCGTGCAGATCCCGTCGGCCGAAGGCGAGCGGAAGTCGCGCGGTGGCATCTTGATCCCGGCCACCGCCCAGGTGTCGAAGCGCCTCGCGTGGGCCGAGGTCGTCGCCGTGGGGCCCCACGTGCGGAACCTCGAGCCGGGCGACTCGGTGCTGTTCAACCCCGAGGACCGCTACGAGGTCGAGGTCCGCGGCGAGGAGTACCTGATCCTGCGCGAGCGCGACATCCATGCCGTCGCCTCCGAACGCATGGACGGCGGCACCGGGCTCTATCTCTGACGGCGACGGCGACAATCCCGCCGGGCAACGCCTCGGCCGCCACTACCATCGCCATCGTGCTCGAGGAAGACATCGCCGAGGTCGCGTTCAACGCCGACGGCCTCGTCCCCGCCATCGTGCAGGAGGACGGCACCGGCAAGGTGCTCATGATGGCCTGGATGAACGAGGCCACGCTGCGCGCCACGCTCGAGACGGGGCGCATGACGTACTGGAGCCGGTCGCGCCAGGAGCGCTGGGTGAAGGGCGACACGTCCGGTGATCGTCAGTGGCTGCGGCGGGCCTACTACGACTGCGACGGCGACGCGCTGCTCTTCGTCGTCGAGCAGGACGGCCGTGGTGCGTGCCACACCGGTGAGCGCACCTGCTTCTTCCGTGCTTTCGAGCTGCCGGCCCTCGCGACACCGGCCTCCGAGACGCGTGACGACCACTAGTCCGTCGCGCGACGACTTCCGGGTCCTAGCGCGCAAGTACACGGTCGTGCCCGTGTGGCGTGAGGTGCTGGCCGACCTCGTCACACCCGTTGCCGCGTTCCTGCGCCTCGTGGGCGACGGGCCCGGCTTCCTCTTCGAATCGGTCGAGCACGGCGAGCGGTGGTCGCGGTTCTCGTTCGTGGGCCGCAACCCGTCGGCCACGATGGTCGCGCGGGGCGGTCGTCTCTCCGTCGAGGGCACCTTGCCGGAGCGCGTTCCGCGCGATCGCGGCGTGCTGCGGGCGGTCGAGGAGCTCCTCCGCCTGTACCGCTCGCCGTCACTGCCCGATCTGCCGCCGCTGCACGGCGGCGTGGTGGGTTACATCGGCTACGACGTCGTGCGCGAGGTCGAGCACCTGCGCCACGTCCCGCCCGACGACCTCGGCTTCCCCGACGCGGTGCTCTCGGTGATCGGCCAGCTCGCGGCGTTCGACCACTGGCGCCAGCGGGTCACGCTCATCGAGAACGTGATGGTGCCCGACGGCGGCGATGGGCGACCGGCCGCGGACGACGCCGCGCTCGACCGGGCATACGACGACGCGGCCCGCCGGCTCGACGCACTGGCCGCCGACGGCGCCCGCCCACTCGCGGAGCCCGTGGTCGAGCCGCCCCGCGTCGACGATCCGCTGCCGACGGTGCGGTCGGCGATGGGCTCACGCCCCTACTGCGACGCGGTCGAGGTGGCCAAGGAGCACATCCTGGCGGGCGACATCTTCCAGGTGGTGCTGTCGCAGCGCTTCGACCTCGAAGGCGGCCTCGATGCCGAGCCGTTCGACGTGTACCGGGTGCTCCGTCAGGTCAACCCCAGCCCCTACATGTACTTCTTCCGACATCCCGAGGTGACGGTCGTGGGCTCGTCGCCCGAGCCGATGGTGCAGCTGCTCGAGGGCAAGGTGATCTCCCGTCCCATCGCAGGCACCCGGCGACGGGGCCGCACCGACGCAGAGGATCGACGCCTCGCGGGTGAGCTCAGCGAGCACCCGAAGGAGCTGGCGGAGCACATCATGCTCCTCGACCTGGCGCGCAACGACGTCGGTCGGGTCGTGCGGTTCGGCACCGAACGGGTGGACGAGATGATGACGCTCGAGCGTTACAGCCACGTGATGCACCTCACCTCACAGGTGTCCGGAGAGCTGGTCGAGACCAAGGGCCCGATCGACGTCCTCCGGGCCACGCTGCCCGCGGGAACCGTTTCGGGTGCCCCCAAGGTCCGGGCGATGGAGATCATCGACGACCTCGAGCCGACCAAGCGCGGCCCGTATGCCGGCGTGGTGGGCTACTTCGACTTCTCCGGCAACCTCGACACCGCGATCGCGATCCGCACGATGTTCGTCACCGCGGCCGGGCGGGCGTCGGTGCAGGCGGGCGCGGGCATCGTGGCCGACAGCGATCCCGAGGCAGAGGACGAGGAGTGTCGCAACAAGGCCGCCGCGCTGCTGGCGGCGGTCCCCGCGGCGCGGCGCATGGGGCGGGTGCGCGATGGATGAGGCGAAGGCGGACTACCACGCGCTCCGACACGACGTGGGGGCCGTGTGGCTCGCGCGCGACTTCGTGCAGGTCGCCGGCCCCGAGGGCGAGGCGTATCTGCAGGGCCAGCTGAGCCAGGACGTGGCAGCGATCGCGCTCGCGTCCTCGGCGTGGTCGTTCCTCCTGCAACCGCAGGGCAAGGTCGACGCGCTCGTGCGTGTCGTGCGCCACGCGCCCGACCGTTTCACGCTCGACGTCGACGGCGGCTTCGGCGACGCAGTGCTCGCCCGCCTCCTCCGGTTCAAGCTGCGCACCAAGGCGGACATCGAGGCGCTCGACTGGCGCTGCCTCGCGCTGCGGGGGCCGCGCGCCCACGAGGTCGCGAGCGACGGCCTGCCCACCGACTGGCCCGGGTTGCCCGGCGTCGACCGGCTCGGCCCCGATCCGGCCGTGCCCGAGGGAGTGCGGCTCTGTGCGCGCGACGCCTACGAGGTCGTACGCATCGAGGCCGGCGTACCGGCGATGGGCCACGAGCTGACCGAGCGCACGATCCCGGCCGAGGCCGGTCAGCACGTGATCGACCGGGCCGTCAGCTTCACCAAGGGCTGCTTCACGGGCCAGGAACTGGTCGCCCGGATCGACTCGCGCGGCGGGCGCGTGCCGCGGCTGCTGCGCGGTGTGGTGACGGACACGGGCGCCATCCCGCCGGAAGGAGCCACGGTCGAGGTCGACGGCGCCGCGGCCGGCACGCTGACGAGCGTGGCCCCGTCGCCCGGCGGTGGCGCGGTCGCACTCGCGTACGTGAAGCGCGACGTCGCTCCGCCGGCCGCTGCCGCGATTCGATGGGACGGCGGCGAGCGGGAGGGCGGCGACGCCCGTGCGCGACTCGAGGGACTGCCCCTCGTATCGTGACGGGGTGCGGCATCGGCTCCTCGTGTCACTGCTCGTGGTTGCGGCCGGTGTCGTCGCATGCGCCAAGACCAGGGAAGAGGCGCTGCCACGCGTGCCGCCGACGGTGCCGACCACCAGCACGACGGTGATCGACTACAGCACGGTGCCGCTCGGCGCCGTCGCGACCAAGACCACGACCACCGTGAACCAGGGCCCGGGCCGCGCCCGCCTGTCCGGGACGGTCGTGGGGCCCGACGGCCCCGTGCCCCTGGCCACGGTGCGCGTCGAGCGACTGCAGGACGACGCGGTCGTCTTCAAGGGCGACATCTTCACCGACGCCACCGGCAAGTGGCGCACCGGTCGGCTGGTGGGTGGCCGGTGGCGGGCGCGTGCGTGGCGGGCGCCCGACCTGGCCGACGTGAATCCCACGACCGTGTTCCTCGAGGCCGGCCAGGCCAAGTCGGTCCCGCTCACGCTCGATCGCTTCGGGGCACCGGCGGTGACCGCTTCGATGGCGCCTGATCCTCCGATGCTCGGCGCGAACTCCAACCTCGTCGTCGCGGTGAGCACCGCGTCGGTCGACGCCGAGGGAATCGTGCGGAGCACGCCGATCCCGAACCTGCTGGTCCAGCTGGTCGCGCCGAACTTTCTCATCTCGAACATGAGCCCGTTGCCCACCGACGCCGACGGACGCGTGGCCTGGACCGTCCTGTGCCGGTCGCCGGGACCATCGGGCCTGTTCGTCAACCTCCAGAACGGCTCACCGCAGCCCATTCACGTGGGGGACTGCGTCGAGCCGCCGCCCCCGCCGCAGCCCCCGGTCCCGCCCGCGTAGGGGTCGTCGCCCAGCCGGTCAGGCGACGATGACCGCCTGCGTCTGCGTCGACCGACTGACGAGCTTGCCGCGGTCTTCCGTCACGTCGGTCTGCACGACGATCGTCGTGCGGCCGACGTGCACGGGCGCGCTCGTGATCCAGATCCGCCCGGCCCGGACGGCGCGGAAGAAGTTCGTCTTCGACTCGATGGTGGCCGTGCCGGCGCCGGGCGGGAGGTTCAGCGCCGCGCAGACCGCGCCCATCGAGTCGGCTGCGGCCATGAGGAAGCCTCCGTGCAACATCCCGGCCGTCGTGCAGCGCTCCGGAGACCACGCGGCGCGGGCCCGCACCTCCTCCGGTCTGGCCGAGACGATCTCGAGGCCGAGCTCCTTCGCGAACGGCATCTGGTCGTGCGCCATTGCCGTGGCGGCGGTATCGGTCGCGGCGTCGGGCTCGTCCATCGGCGCGACGCTAGTGGTCGCTCGGTCGTTCCCTCAGGCACGCGCCCAGGGCTTGAGGACCACCACCATGCGGGCTCCGTGACCGTCGGCGGGCTCGGCGCGAACGGTCGCACCCATGGCGTCGACCAGCTCGCGGACGATCGAGAGACCGAGGCCCGACCCCACCTGTCGGGCGGGCGTGCGCGTCGACGTGAAGAAGCGTTCGAACACGCGGGGCAGATCGTCCGCGGGGATCCCGGGGCCGTCGTCGGCCACCCACAACACGACCGCGCCGTCGGCGCGCGCCGCGCCCACGGTGATCGCGGCCGATGCGAACTTCAGCGCGTTCTCGACCAGGTTGGCGACGACCTGCGCCAGCCGGTCGGGATCGGCGGTGGCCAGCAGGGCGCCGTGGCCGTTCGTCACCACGTCGAGCTGCACGTGCGCGTCGTCGGCCGCGGGGCGGAAGCCCTCGGCCGTCTCGGTCACCACCTCGGCCACATCGGTGGCACGCACGTCGAGCGAGAAGCGCCGCGCATCGAGCTTGGCCAGCTCGAGCAGGTCGCGCACCAGGCGCTCGAGGCGACGCGACTCGGCGGTGATCACGGCCGCAGCCTGCGCGTTGTCGGGCGCCTTGCCCTCGGCGATGGCCTCGGCGAAGCCCCGGATCGAGGTGAGCGGGGTGCGGAGGTCGTGCGACACCGCGAGCAGGAACTGCCGCTCGAGCCCACGCGAGCGCTCGAGGGTCTCGGCCATCGAGTTGATCGACCGTGTCAGCGTCGCCAGCTCGTCGTCGCCGCGAGGCTCCGGAAGGCGCGCGGACAGATCGCCCGCCGCGATCCGGCGGGTGGCCCGCTGCGCATCGCGGAGTGGGCGGGTGAGACGAGAGCCCAACACCGAGGCAACCGCGACGGCTGCGCCCAGGGTCACGATGGCGGCCAGCGCGAACCACCGCCCGCCCGAGCGGAGCCCGGTGTCGGGCTTACGCGTGAGGACCACGACGCGCGCCCCCGGACGGGTGGAGGGGACGCGTGCCGCGGCGAAGACGAGGTTGCCGTGCGCGCCCGAGACCACACGACCGGCGAGCAGCGCCTCCAGGTCCAGGTCGCTGTCGGTGACACCCGCGGGCAGCGCGGTGGCGCGGTTGCCCAGGGCTCCGAACGTGACGACCTCGGCTCCCTGGAGACGGAGCGCGCGCCGGAGGAGCTGGGTGACCGCGGGACGGCGCGTCCCCTGCAGGCTGGTCGCGACGTCGACCACCCGCTGCTCGAGGTCACGGCGGGTCTCCCGGCGCGCCCCGAGCTGGGTCAGCACGAGCGTTCCCACGCCCGCCAGCAGCAGCGCACCCGCGATCATCCCGACGATGGCGACGGTGAGTCGCCGGGTCATGTTGGCTCGATGCAGGCGCGCTCAGTCGAGGCGATAGCCGACACCCCACACGGTGGAGAGCGGCAGCGCCTCGCCGAGCTTCTTGCGCAACTGCCGCACGTGCACGTCGACCGTGCGCTCGTCGCCGTACCAGTCGGGTCCCCAGACACCATCGAGGAGCTGCTGGCGCGTGAGCGCGAGCCCGGAGTTCTCCGCGAGGAACTTCAACAGGTCGAACTCGCGCGTGGCGAGCGCAACGACCTGACCGTGCACCCGTACCTCGCGCCGGGCGGCGTCGACCTCGACGGTGCCCACCACGATCTCGGCTCGCTCGCGCACGGGCGCTTCGGAGCGGCGCAGGATGGCGCGTACCCGGGCCACGAGCTCGCGCGGCGAGAACGGCTTGGTGACGTAGTCGTCGGCGCCCATCTCGAGCCCGAGCACACGGTCGATCTCACCGTCGCGCGCGGTGAGCATCAGCACGGGGAGCCCGCCGTCGGAGCGGAGCTTGCGGCAGACGGCCAGCCCGTCGACCTCGCCGGGCAAGCCCACGTCGAGGATGACGAGCCGCGGCCGCTGGTCGCGCACCGCGCGCAGGCCCGCCTCGCCGTCGCGGGCCTGGACGACCCGGAAGCCCTCCTCGCGCAGATAGAGCTCGACGAGATCCGCGATGTTCTGGTCGTCCTCGACGACGACGATGGTGCCCGCCGCGCTTCTCTGGCCATCGGTTCGCCTGCCCGTCGGTTGCCCGCCCATCAGACGGATATCGTCGCGCTACCCGTGTGAGGAAAGTGTGAGCCCCGGCTGAGCATTCTCGACGACATCGTGGCGGCCCACCGCCAGGCCGCCGCCGCCGACGCCCGCTCCTTCGACGCGCTCGTGGCCGATGCGCGCCTGCTCCCGCCCCCCCGGCCCTTTCGCGACGCGCTCGCGCGTGGGCACGCCCTGATCGCCGAGGTGAAGCGCCGCTCTCCGTCGAAGGGTGAGCTTGCCCCCGACCTCGTGCCCGGCGTGCTCGCAAAGGCGTACGAGGCGGGCGGCGCCGCCTGCCTCTCGGTATTGACCGACGCGGAGTTCTTCGGTGCGCTGCCGACCGACCTGGGCGAGGCGCGCGCGGCATGCGAGGTACCCGTCCTCCGCAAGGACTTCACGGTGTCCGAGCGCGACGTCTGCGACGCCCGCATCATGGGGGCCGACGCGGTGCTGTTGATCGCAGCTGCGTTGAGCGATGACGAGCTGTCCCGCTTCGGCGCGGTGGCGCGCGGGCTCGGGCTCGCCACGCTCGTCGAGGTGCACACGGAGCACGAGCTCGAACGCGCGCTCGCCGCCGGCGCCGACCTCATCGGCGTGAACCAGCGCGACCTCACCACGTTCGTGGTCGACGACCGGCTCGCGGCCCGGCTGCGCGAGCACATACCCGACGGCGTCGTCACCGTCGCCGAGTCGGGCATCCGCGACGGCAGCGACGTGACGCGCCTGTTCGCGGCCGGCTACGACGCGGTCCTCGTCGGAGAGTCGCTCGTGACCTCGCCCGACCCCACCGCCGCTGTCCGACAGATGCTGAGAGGAGCGTCCTGATGCGCTGGACCCTGCCACCCGAACGTGTCCCCGCTGCCTGGTTCAACGTGATCCCGCACCTGCCGACCCCGCTGCAGCCACCGCTACACCCTGGCACCAAGGAGCCCGTCGGCCCGGACGACCTGGCGCCGTTGTTCCCGATGGCGCTGATCGCCCAGGAGGTCTCGGCCGAGCCGTGGATCGACGTCCCGGGTGAGGTGCTCGACGTGCTGCGCCTCTGGCGGCCGACGCCCCTCGTGCGGGCCCGCCGGCTCGAGCAGGCGCTGGGCACGCCCGCGCGCATCTACTACAAGGACGAGTCGGTCTCGCCCGCGGGCTCGCACAAGCCCAACACCGCGGTGCCGCAGGCGTTCTTCAACCGCGCCGAGGGCGTCACCCGGCTCACCACCGAGACCGGTGCGGGCCAGTGGGGCAGCGCGCTCGCGTTCGCGTCGCAGCTCTTCGGCCTCGAGTGCAAGGTGTACATGGTGCGCGCCTCGTACCACCAGAAGCCCTACCGGCGGGTGCTCATGGAGCTCTGGGGCGCATCGGTGGTGCCGTCGCCCGTCGACGACGACGAGCACCCGGGCTCGCTCGGGTCGGCGATCAGCGACGCGGTGCGCGATGCCGCGGCGCGCGACGACTCGCACTACTCGCTGGGGTCGGTGCTCAACCACGTGCTGCTGCACCAGACCGTGATCGGCCTCGAGGCCAAGGAGCAGCTGGCGGCCGCGGGCGAGGAACGGCCGGACGTCGTGATCGCGTCGTGCGGTGGCGGTTCCAACCTCGGCGGCATCTCCCTTCCGTTCGTGCCCGACGACGGCGTGCGCGTCATGGCGGTCGAGCCGTCCTCGTGCGCCACGCTCACGTCGGGCCGCTTCGACTACGACTTCGGCGACGTGGCGGGCATGACGCCGCTGCTGCCGATGTACACCCTGGGTCACGACTTCATCCCGCCCCCCATCCACGCGGGTGGGCTGCGGTATCACGGCGACGCGCCGATCATCAGCAACCTGGTGCAGGCGGGGCGCATGGAGGCGGTGGCGTACCCGCAGGGCAAGGTGTTCGAGGCCGCCGTGCAGTTCGCCCGCACCCAGGGATCGGTGCCCGCGCCCGAGACCAGCCACGCCATCTGCGCGGTCATCGACGAGGCGCTGCTCGCCAAGGAGGAGAGTGCGGAGCGGGTGATCCTCTTCAACTACTCGGGTCACGGCCTGCTCGACCTGCAGGCCTACGACGACTTCCTGAACGGCCGCCTCGACGCGAGCACCTGACGCAGTGGGCAACGACTCGGTCGTCTTCGACCGCGCCGCCGCGTTCTACGACCGCACACGCGCGCTCGCGCCGGCGACGATGGACGCCGTGGTGGCCCGTCTCGCGCGTGAGCTGGCGGGCAGAGGCCCGGTGCTCGAGCCCGGCGTCGGCACCGGGCGGATGGCGCTGCCGCTCGCCGCCGCGGGCGTCGACGTGACCGGCCTCGACCTGTCGGAGCCGATGCTGTGCGAGCTGGTCGCCAAGCGCGACAGTCAGACGCGAGGGGCCGGCGGGCGCGTGCCGCTCGTGCGGGGAGACGCGACCCGGCTGCCGTTCCCCGCCGGCGCGTTCGGTGGGGCATATGTCGTGCACCTGCTCCACCTCGTGCCCGGTTGGGCCGCTGCCGTCGCCGAGCTCCTGCGCGTGGTGCGACCGGGCGGCGTGGTCCTCGTCGAGATGGGCAACACCGGAGGCGGGGTGGCAAAGGAGATCAACGAGCGGTTCGAGCGGGCGACCGGCATCGAGCGCCGGCATCCCGGCCTCATCGCCGGTCCAGAGCGGCTCGACGTGGAGATGGCAGCACACGGCGCCCGTCTGCGTCTGTTCGAGCCCGTTGTCGAGGAGCGGACGATCAGCCCCGACCGGTTCATCGCGCGGCTGGAGGACAACGTCTTCAGCTGGACCTGGGCGCTCGACGACGCCACGCGGCACCGCGCCGGAGCGGAGGTGCGGGCATGGGCGCTCGAACGGTTGGGCTCCCTCGACCGGCCCCAACCCGCCACCGTCACGGTCGCCTACCGCGCGTACGACCTGGCTTGACCGGGTCGTCCGGTAGCGTTCGACCGTGTTCGTCAAGGTGTGCGGCACCACGAGCGAGGAGGACGCGCTGCTGGCGGTGGCCATGGACGCCGACGCCGTCGGCTTCGTCTTCGCCCCCTCGCCGCGGCAGATCTCGCCCGCGCTGGTGGCCGACATCGTCAAGCGCCTGCCACCGGAGATCATCACCATCGGCGTCTTCCGCAACGAGTCCCCCGCGCGTGTCGTCGAGATCGTCAACAAGGTGGGCCTCAAGGGTGCGCAGCTGCACGGCCGTGAGACGCCAGAACAGGCGCGATGGGTGCGCCACCGGATCCCCGTGCTCATCCAGGCGTTCGCGACCGGTGATCCCGCCATCGAGGGGGCGGCCGACTACGGCGCCGACGCGGTGCTGCTCGACGCGCCCACGCCCGGCTCCGGTCAGGTGTTCGACTGGAAGCTGGCGGAGGGCGCCCCCGACGGTCTCCGCCTGATCCTGGCCGGCGGTCTGACGCCCGAGAACGTGGGCGACGCCATTGCCGCTGTCCATCCGTGGGGTGTCGACGTCGCCACCGGTGTCGAGTCCGAGCCCGGCCGCAAGGACCCCCGCAAGCTGCGCGCGTTCGTTGCCATCGCCCGCGCCGCCGCCACGCCGCAGTACGAGAGCCACCGCGACGGTCCCTTCGATTGGCAGGAAGAGCTCGACCTGTGACTCCCAGTCCCGAATCAGGCCGCCGACAGTCATGACGTTCATGGCCGAGCCCACGCCCCAGGGGCGCTTCGGCGAGTTCGGCGGACGGTTCCTGCCCGAGGCGCTCGTGCCTGCGTGCATCGGGCTGGAGAAGGCGTTCCGGTCGGCGGGGGGCGATGCGTCCTTCCGCGAGAGCTACGCCACCGTCCTGCGCGACTACGCGGGCCGGCCCACGCCGGTCACCGAGTGCCGGCGCCTCTCCGAGCAGCTCGGCGTGCGCGTGCTGTTGAAGCGCGAAGACCTCACGCACACCGGGTCGCACAAGATCAACAACGTGATCGGGCAGACGCTCCTCGCCCGGCGCATGGGAAAGCCGCGTGTCATCGCGGAGACGGGCGCGGGCCAGCACGGGGTCGCCACCGCCACCGCGTGCGCCCTCTTCGGGCTCGAGTGCGTCGTCTACATGGGCGAGGTCGACATCCATCGCCAGGAGCTGAACGTCTTCCGCATGAAGCTCCTGGGCGCGGAGGTCGTGCCGGTCTCGTCGGGCAGCCGCACGCTGAAGGACGCGATCAACGACGCCATGCGCGACTGGCTGGCGAGCGTCGAGACCACGTACTACTGCCTCGGATCGGTGATGGGCCCGCACCCGTACCCGTGGATGGTGCGCGAGCTGCAGCGCGTGGTGGGCGAGGAGGCGCACGCGCAGTGCCGCGCCATCCTCGACGGCGCCGACCCCGACTACGTCGTCGCGTGCGTGGGGGGAGGCTCCAACGCCGCGGGCACCTTCGCGGGCTTCGTCGACACCGGCGCGCGCCTGGTGGGCGTCGAGGCCGCCGGTGGTGCGGCCGTCGGGCGGGGCGTGCCGGGCGTCGTGCACGGCTCGAAGTCGTTCCTCCTCCAGGACGAGCACGGCCAGGTGCTCGAGGCGCACTCGATCTCTGCCGGTCTCGACTACCCGGGTGTCGGTCCCGAGCACGCGCACCTCGCGGCGTCGGGCCGGGCGACGTACGAGTCGGCGGGCGACCAGGAGGTGCTCGACGCGCTCCAGCTGCTGGCGCGCACCGAGGGCATCATTCCCGCCCTCGAGCCGGCCCACGCGGTCGCCTGGCTCGTGCGCGCCGCGCGCGCCGGCACCGTCCCCGCCGGGTCCACGGTGCTCCTCACCATGTCGGGTCGCGGCGACAAGGATGCCGAGCAGGTCATGAGCCTGCTGCGCCCGAGGTGACGCGGTGACGATCGAGTCGACGCTGCGGGCCCGCCGCGACGCGGGACACAAGCTCCTGGTGCCGTACGTGACCGGCGGTCTCGGGCGCGACTGGGTCGACGTGGTCCGCGCCGTGGCCGCGGCCGGCGCCGATGCCATCGAGATCGGCATCCCGTTCTCCGATCCCCTGATGGACGGCCCCGTGGTCCAGGAGGCGACGCGTCAGGCGCTCGAGCTGGGGGCGACGCCCGTGGGCGTCGTCGGAGCGCTCGGGGCTGTCGACGCGGGGGTGCCGCTCGCGGTGATGACCGCGTACAACATCGTGTTCCACGCCGGGCACGAGCGCTTCGCGCGCACGCTCACGGCCAACGGTGTCACCGGCGCCATCCTGCCCGACCTCCCGGTCGACGAGCTCGGCGACTGGGGTCCGACCGCCGCGCGCGCCGGCGTCGAGACGATCCTCCTCGCCGCACCGACCACGCCCGACGATCGCCTCGCGCGCATCTGCGAGCACTCGCACGGCTGGGTGTACGCGGTGGGGGTGCTGGGTGTCACCGGTGAGCGCGATTCGCTCTCGGCGAGCGCGTCCGTCATCGCCAAGCGCTTGAAGGCGATCACCGACAAGCCCGTCCTCGTCGGCGTCGGCGTGTCCACGGCCGAGCAGGCGATCGAGGCGTGCGAGGAGGCCGACGGCGTCATCGTGGGCAGCGCGCTCGTGCGACGGTTGCTCGAGGGTGCCGGCCCCGAGGGCGCGGCGGCGTTCGTGTCCGAGCTCCGTGCCGGGATCGACCGCGGGCGAGGTTGACGAACCGCGTGGCGTGCGAGCTCTGCGAAGCGGCGCGCATCACCCCCTGGCACCACGAGGACGACGTGTGCTGGGTGGCGGACTGCGAGATCTGCGACGTGCCGATGGTGGTCTGGAAGCAGCACGGCCCCGAGCCGCCGCCCGCCGATCGCGAGCACATGCTCGGCCGACTCCATGTGGTGGCGACGGCGCGGTTCGGAGCCGACGGCTACCACGTCGACGCGGTGATGCGCCAGATCCCCGATCACTTCCACGCTCACGCGCGCGACCCGCACTGGTGGTCGCGTCGTTTCGGCGGCGCCCGGCGCTCGGGGCTCTGAGTCGCCGCCCCGGCGTCAGCCGGTGAGGATCGCCGGGAGCTCTGCGACGCTGTCGATGATGTGGGTGTGGGGCGCCCGCTCGAGCTCGGCGCGATCGTGCGCGCCGCTCAACACGCCCGCCACCACGCCGGCGCCCGCTCGGGTCCCGGCGAGGAGATCGCTCGTCGTGTCGCCCGCGACGGCGACGTCGCGCACGTCGTCGACGCCGAGACGGAGCAGTGCGCTGAGGATCATGTCCGGGTACGGGCGGCCGCGGCCCGCGTCCTCGGGCGAGAGCGCGAGGTCGATCGAGCCCCGCCAGCCCAGCGCGTCGATGATGCGGTCGCGCGTCGACGCGCTGAAGCCGGTGGCGAGGCACAGGCGGACGCCGGCCGCGCGGAGGTCGGCCAGCGCCGTCTCCGCTCCCGCGATCGGCCCGATCTCGCCGCGGTCGACTGCCGCGTCGAACGCCCGCTCGAAGCGGCGGTTCGCCGCCCGCGCCGCTTCCTCGTCGCCGTCGAACAGCGACCGGAACACGACGATCTTCGACTGACCCATGGTCGCGCGCACGTACTCGAGCGCCCGCTCGGTGCCGTCGCCGAGCTGCGATGACACTGCGTCGATGAACGCTCGCTCGACCGCGCCGTCGTCGCTCACCGTGGTGCCGGCCATGTCGAGCACCGCCAGGCGGATCACGCGTCGAGCCCGGCGAAGGTCTCCTCGGCAACCGCCGGCGCGAGCGTCATTCCCCGGCCGCCGAGCCCGGTGACGATGACCACGTTGTCGCCGGGCACGCCATCGACGAGGCCGGCGCGGTGGACGACCCGGTCGTCGGTGGACTGCGAGTACACCCCGGCCCACCGCCGCCGGACCGGGGGCAGCGGCGCGCCCAGGATGCGTTCCGCCCGCGCCAGCAGGTAGGCGTACGCCTCTTCCTGGACCGCGAAGTCGAACGGCTCGTCGTAGGCGTGGGTGTCTCCGATGGTGAGCTCGCCGTTGGCGCGCTGCACGAGCAGGAGCTGCATGTGGTGACGCGCCACGATCTCGACCGGTGGGTGGAGCCCCGCGAGCGAAGGCAGCTGGAAGGCGGGGTAGTAGCGCAGCGAATCGCCGTCGGCGATCGACGTGGCGAGGGCCGGTTGGAAGCGGGCGGTCTGGCACATCTGGAGACGGCAGCGCCGGAGTGGCGCGCCGGTCAGGTGTCGGGCGGCCACGCCGTCATAGGCGTCGCCCGTCGCCAGCACCACGACATCTGCTCGATGGCGCTCGCCCGTGTGGTCGACGACCTCGGCGCCGTCGATGCCGACCACGTTGCGGTTCGGAAGGAACCGGTACCCGCCGCGCGCATGGAGGTGGGCGCGGATGGCGGGCAGCGCGAGGCGGGGCTCGA
>Ga0066709_100000109_pt1 | contig 31490 bp, 35 predicted proteins | sample GraSoiAngelo_158_FD_79665 | JGI IMG/M metagenome (GOLD analysis project Ga0066709, IMG submission 79665) | Grasslands soil microbial communities from the Angelo Coastal Reserve, California, USA - 14_1009_16_30cm | ecosystem: Environmental > Terrestrial > Soil > Grasslands | place: USA...
CGTCGTTTCGCCCTCGTTCAGGCCGACGCCAGGTTTGAGGTGCAGTGCGGGCACCGCTTCGCCTTCGCCGGGATCGCCGTCGCGCACCAGGCGCACTCCTTGGTCGGCGCCGCCGCTTGGGCCGCCGGATTCGGGAACAGGTGGTTGACCTGCCGGACCAGCATGAAGACGGCGAACGACACGATGACGAAGTTGATCACCGCGTTCAGGAAGATGCCGTAGTTGAGCGTCGGCGCGCCCGCCGCCTTCGCGGCGGCGAGCGTCGGGAACGACTGAGCGGAGAGGCTCACGAAGAAATTCGTGAAGTCCACACCCCCGAGCAGCCGCCCGATCGGCGGCATGAGGACGTCGTTGACGAGCGAGGTGACGATGGCGCCGAAGCTCGCCCCGATGATCACGCCGACGGCGAGGTCGACGACATTGCCACGCATGATGAACGTCTTGAACTCGCTCAGCATGAGCCCTTCCTCCTACCCCAGATGCTGCTTGAGGAACTCAAGCGTCCGGGTGCGCGCCAGCTTGGCGCTGGCCTCGTGATAGCTTCCTCGTTCGTCGCAGTTGAACCCATGTTCGTCGCAGTTGAACCCATGGCCGGCCGGATAGACGTTCATCGGTACGTCCGGATGCTACAACGGGCGGCCGGAGAGCGCGAGGGGCGAGGTACCTCGGGAGGTTAGACGGACGAAACGTGCGCGCCCTCGGGGGCGCGCCGCTCGAGATCCGCCGATCGGGCCGTCGAGGCCTGGGCCTCCCGACCGGGACGAAGTCGGTAGAGGACCTCCTCGGCAACGAGCCAAAGGGGAAGGCCGAGCACGACAACGTACGCGATCAGGTTTTCCAGTGCCATGGTTCGTCCTCCTTGGCGGTGAGCGCATCGCATGGGTCGTGCCATCCCGGATGTCCCGGAATTACCGCTTTGCCGATCGGCGGACTCCGGCAAGAGCGGGCGAATCGCCCGATCCGCACGGTAAGCTCGCCCGACCGGTTCCCTGGTATCCTCTAGGCTCCGGTGAGAGGAGATCGCATGCGAATTCCTATCGCGCTGGTTGCGGCTCTACTGCTGACGGGCTGCGGCCCCCTCGACCTCCGCGGAACCGAGTGGAAGAAGGCCGGCACCATGTTCCAGGAGGTGTCGCTGGTCGAGGTGGAGTGTGCCCGCAAGGCGTTCGAGATCGGCCCGGGGCCGGATCTGGTCCTTGGGGGCCTGCTCGACGTTGGCCGTATTGCGGTCCAGGAGTCGAGGCAGGCTGGTGCGTTCAGCGATTGCATGACGAGCGCAGGATATCAGCGCTCGAGCTGACCACGATGCGTGCGGCGCTTCACCAGGGTGCTCGGACGTTCACGACCGGCGAGGCCGAGAGCATCCCGGCGGACCGACTGCTCGCGGGCGAGGCCAAGGCCTCGGACGGCACTACCGAGGGTCGGATCGAGTTCCAGCTCGGGCAGTGATGACCTTCAGCGAGATCCGCTACGACGTCGAGGACGGAGTCTGCACGGTAACCCTGAACCGCCGGGATCGGCTCAACGCGGTCACCGCGACGATGCTTGGCGAGCTCGGCGAGGCGTGGGATCGCGCCGACGCCGACGACGCCGTGCGTGCGGTCATCGTGACTGGGGCCGGGCGCGCCTTCTGCGCGGGCGCCGATCTCGGCGCCGGCGGCGCGACATTCGATTATAGGCGCGCCTCGGCCGGCGGGGCCCCAGCCCCGCGACGGCCTGCAGCGCGCACTGCCGGCGCCGGCTCGCGTGGCCGGTCCGCTTCCGCCGAGGACCACCGCGACGGCGGCGGCATCGTCACACTCCGAGTCTTCGACATGAAGAAGCCGGTGATCGCCGCGATCAACGGGCCCGCGGTCGGGTTCGGAATCACGCTGACCCTGCCGATGGACATCCGGATCGCATCCACGGCGGCGCGCATCGGCTTCGTCTTCGCGCGCCGCGGCGTCGTGCCCGAGGCCTGCAGCACGTGGTTCCTGCCGCGGCTCGTCGGGATCAGCCAGGCCGCCGAATGGATCTACACCGGGCGCGTCTTCAGCGCCGAGGAGGCGCTGGGGGGAGGGCTCGTGAGCCGCGTCGTCGCGCCGGACGCGCTGCTACCGGCGGCGCGAGAGCTTGCGCGCGAGATCGCCGAGAACACGTCCGCGATCTCGGTGGCGCTGGCCCGTCAGATGATGTGGAAGCTGCTCGGCGCCGACCATCCGATGGACGCCCACCGCCTCGACTCGCAGGCGAGGTTCTGGACCGGCCGCTCCGCCGACGCCCGGGAGGGCGTCACCGCCTTCCTCGAGAAGCGTCCGGCACGGTTCACCCTGCGGCCGAGCGTGGACCTGCCGCCCTTCTACCCGTGGTGGCGGCCGCGCCCGTCCCCGTCGTCACGCGACTGACCACGGACGCGCGTCGACGTCGATAAGAGATCGTGATAGGTCCGATCACGAGAATTCACTCGCCTCGTCGGCCCTTCGGTGGCAGAGCGGAGCCGTTCGATCAGGTCAGCGAGACTGCGTCGACTTCCACTGCGCGACGTTGCTCTCGATCTGCCGCGCGTGGTTTTCCAGATGGTCGGCGTAGATCTGGAGCCAGTCCTCGGCGGTGTAGCGCCCGGACTCCGTGTGGTGGCCGACGCGCGTCCACGCTTCGTCGGGCAGGCCGCGGATCAGCGCTGCGGTGCTGGCGCGCACCGCCTCGACCACGGCGAGCGCCGGCTCGAGCGGCAGATGGTGATAGTCGAAGACCCCCGCCCAGTTGTCCTGGTCATAGCCCTGGATCGTCGGGGTCCTCTCGGCGACGACGAACCGGATGCGCGCGTAGGCATTCGTCTCGGAATCGGCGCAGTGGCAGACGATCTCGTGCGCCGACCATTCCTTCGGGGCCGGACGCCACGTGAGGGCCTGCGGGGGGACTTTGGCCAGCGCCCCGCGCAGGCGGGCGGGACCATCGGCGTACTGCTGGATCAGGGCCTCGCGCTTCGCGCGATCGAGCGGCATCGTCAGCGGCCTTCGAGCTTCCGGCGGAGCACCTTCGCGACCGCCTCGGGTGCGAAGCCGAGCTGGAGCAGCGCCTGGCCCGAGTCGAAGTATTCCCGGTAGGCCGAGATCTTGCCGTGCCCCAGCTCGAAGAGGCTCATGCCCCGGAACTGGATCTTCCGGCCGGCGCTCCGCGGCACCGCGTCGGTCACGACGTAACCGAAGGTCCACTCCGCGGCTGCCCGCTCCGCCGACTCCACCACGACGTCCATGGCCCACGTGTAGTCGCGGCCCTCGCGGAACATGCGCTCGAACATCGCGCGGAGCCCGGCATGACCCCGGTGCTCGCCGTAGAAGGTGTCGTGATAGGTCGCGCCCAACGTGAAGCAGGCGACGAGCGCGCCCACGTCCTGCCGGTTGAACGCCGTGGTGAAGTCGCCGACGATACTCATCGCACTCACTCTACTGAGCGCTCGGGACCCGCGCAACTGCGGACTTATCGGAACGCCCGGGACAGAGTATGATCTCCGTTACCGTCTACGCCCCACCATTCGGAGCGGAAAGGAACAGGCCATGAGCATCAAGCGTCACGGCGTCGGGCCCCGGCTCTCCCAGGCAGTCGTCCACGGCGACACGGTGTACCTGGCCGGCATGGTCGCGGCGGACCCGTCGGCAGACGCCAAGGGTCAGACCCAGCAGATCCTCAAGAAGATCGACGAGACGCTGGCGGCGGTCGGCAGCCACAAGTCGAAGATTCTGTCCGCCACCGTGTACGTCGCCAATATGGGGATCTACAACGACATGAACGCGGCCTGGGACGGCTGGGTCGACCCCGCCAACACGCCGGCGCGGGCGACCGTCGAAGCGCGGCTGGCGTCGCCCAAGTACCTGGTCGAGATCATGGCCGTCGCGGCCATCTAGTCAGCGCCAGGCGCGACTACAAAGTAAGGAGACCGTCATGAGAGAAGCCGTCATCGTCGCCAGCTCGCGGACGCCGCTCGCCAAGTCGTTCCGGGGATCGTTCAACCTGACGCGCCCCGACGACTTCACCGCGCACTGCATCAAGGACGTTCTCGGGAAGGTTCCCCAGCTCGACTCCAAGGAGGTCGAGGACGTGATCATGGGCTGCGGCCAGCCGCACGGCTCGCAGGGCCACAACATCGCCCGGGTGGCGGCGATGCGGGCGGGCCTGCCGGTCACTGTCGCCGGGCTCACCCTGAACCGCTTTTGCTCCTCGGGGCTCCAGGCGATCGCGATCGCGGCCAACTACGTCATCAACGACGGGGCCGACGCCATGATCGGCGGCGGCGTCGAGTCCATCACGATGGCCAAGCGCGACAGTGACCCGAACCCGTGGGTGAAGGAGCACCTCCCCGGCGTCTACATGGTCATGGGCGACACGGCCGAGGTCGTCGCCAAGCGCTACAAGATCACGCGCGAGACCCAGGACCGCTACGCGCTCCTGAGTCAGCAGCGCACGGCGCGCGCCCAACAGGAAGGGTTCTTCAAGGAGGAGATCGCGCCGATGCACGTCACGCGCGGCATCCTCGACAAGCAGACGAGCGCGGTCGTTGGCCAGGAGCCGTACTACTGCGAGAAGGACGAGTGCAACCGCGCCGACACCACGCTCGAGGGATTGCTGAAGCTCCCCCCGCACTTCGACAAGGACTCCGGTCAGGGCACCGTCACGGCCGGCAACTCCTCCCAGCTCTCCGACGGCGCCAGCGCGACGCTCGTGATGTCGATGGACCGCGCGAAGGCCCTGGGCATCCGGCCCAAGCTCGTCTTCCGCGGATTCGCCGTCGCCGGCTGCGAGCCGGACGAGATGGGCATCGGCCCTGTGTTTGCGGTGCCGAAGCTCCTCAAGCGTCACGGCCTCGAGATCGCCGACATCGACCTGTGGGAGCTGAACGAGGCGTTCGCCTCGCAGGTCGTCTACTGCCGTGACCGGCTCGGCCTCGACCCGGAAAAGCTCAACGTCAACGGCGGCTCGATCTCGATCGGCCACCCGTTCGGCATGACGGGCTCGCGCATGGTCGGCACCATCGCCAACGAGATGCTGCGGCGCAAGGCGCGCTACGGCGTGGTGACCATGTGCATCGGCGGCGGCCAGGGCGCCGCCGGGCTCTTCGAGGCGTGCAGCTGAAGACACTCTGCTTCGCCTGAACGAAACGCGGCCGCGAGAGATTCGGCCTCCGGCGGGCTCTGCTATGATCAGGAGCGCGCGTTGTGAGGAGGCCTTCCTGAATATCTCGATTCCGCCACTCGTGTTGCTCGCCATGGTCGCGGCCGGCTGCTCGACGGCGACCGGCCCGACCCCGGCGAGCGCGCCGGCCGCTCCTGCACGAGCCGCTCAGACCGAGAAGTCTCTCCCGAAGGGCACGCTCGATCCGCGGGAAGCCCAGGCGCGCGTACACCTCGAGGTCGGCCGCGCGGCGATCGCCCGGGGCGACATGGCGGCAGCCACGATCCTGTTGCGCGAGGCGCTCCGCTGGGAGCCAGAGCTGGTCGAAGCCCGGGAGAGCCTGGCGCGGGCGCTCTACGGCATGAGCGATCTGGACGCGGCACTCGACGAGCTGCGCGGGCTCCTGCGTCAGCGGCCCGATGCCGTCCAGGCTCGACTCACCCTCGCCACGGTGCTCATGGCCCGGCAAGACTGGTCATCGGCTCGCACCGAGCTCGAGGCGGTCCTCCGGCAGCAGCCCGATCTTGTCCAGGCGCACTACAACCTCGGCGCGGTGCTCTATGCCATGCGGGATCTCAATGGCGCGATCCACGCATATCGGCGAGGTCTCACCCACAGCCCCAATCACCCCGACGTTCGTTACAACCTGGCGCTGCTGCTGACGGTCGCGCATCGCGGTGCCGAGGCGACGCCAGAGTTCCTGGTCGCGGCGCAGGCCGGCCACGCACGCGCACAATACTTCGCGGGGATGGCGTATGCGCGGGGCTTCGGCGTCGATCGCGATCTGAGTCTGGCCATCACGTGGTGGTCTCGCGCCGCGGAGCGCGACGTCGGCGAGGCTCAAACCGTGCTCCGCGATCTGCGGCAGACCGCGCTGGGCCGGAGCGGGCGCACGCCGACCGAGCACCAGGCCGCCGAGCAGGCGTTTCGGGACCATCGGCTCGCGCTGTGGAATGAGTTCCCGGAGCTGGCTCGAGCCGGGGCCGACGATACGGTCGGCGCGGCGCTGCTCCGGCAGGGCCGGGGTCGCGAGGCCGTGCGAATGCTGATCCGCGAGGCCTCGGCGTTCAGCGAACCGGCGCAGGGGCTCCTCGAGTCGCTCTACGACCACGGCGTCCAGGGACAGCTGCCCGCGCACGATCCGCGGATCCTGGAGTATTTCAAGACCGCCGCCGACGAGGGCCTGGTCCGCCCGCGGATCACGCTCGCGCGATTCTACGCGGCGGGCCTCGGCGTGCCGAAGGATATGGCGCGCGCGATCGACCTTCTGAAGGCCACTCCCCACGAAGACGCTCAGCGCCTCCTCCAGGAACTCTCGGCGGCCGGCGAGGCCGTTCCCGTGCCGACCCGTCCCTAGGGCGCGCGCACCCGCGATGAAGACCGTGGCGCTGGCCGCGGTGATCGGCCTCGCAGCCACCCTGGTGGCCATCGGTGTCCTGGCTCTGGGGGGCGCTGGAGCGAGCGCGCTCGAGTGGTCGATCTACGACGGCTGGCTTCGCGCGCGCGCCTCTGCGCCGGTGCGCTCGGCGCTGGTGATCGTCGTCCGCGACCCGGCCAGCGAGGCCCGGTTCGGTACCGGCCCGTGGGACCGTGCCGTGCTCGCCCGAGTCATCACGAGCCTGTCGCGCGCCGGCGCGTCCGTCGTCGGCGTCGACGCCCCTCTGGGACAGCCGAGCGCGCCCGGCCACGGCGGCGCGTCGAGCGATGCGATGTTGAGTCAGGCGATCACGCTCGCGGAAAACGTCGTGTTCCCGATCGCACTCGAGCTCGCCGATGGGCGCGCGGCGGGGGACGCCTCCGCGGCGATGCCCGGGCACCGATCGTGGCCGGCCCTGTCCACGACGTCACGGGAATTTCCCGAGGCGCGACCGCTGGCCGCATTGATGCCAGGGCTCGCCCAGTACGCGAAGGGCATCGGGCACACACTGGCGCCTGCCGATCTCGACGGGGTCATCCGGAGAGTGCCGCTCTTCGTCCGCGTCGGCGATCGAGGCGTGCCGGCGTACGGGCTCGCGCTCGCCGCCGCCTTCGCGAACGTCGACCGCGCTCGAATCCCCGTCGACCGGCGAGGACGGGTGCTGATCGGTGCTGGCCTGTCGGAGGTTCCGCGCGGCCTCGAGGTCGTCCCGTTCGGCGACGCCTGGAGAGCCATCGAGGAGCGACAAGGTGAGAAACTGCAGAGCCTGGTCGCCGACCGTATCGTTCTGCTCCTCGTCGCGCCCGCGCCGGGGAGCGAGCGGCCCCCGCTCGGCCTCGCGTCGAAGCCGATCGTGATCCAGGTGAATCTGCTCGATACCATACTGGCCAGGTCCTGGCTGAGCGAAACGCCGCCCGCGGGGGCCGCGCTCGTCGCCGTTCTCCTCTCCGGGTTGGCGGCGTGGCTATGGCTGGCGCTTCGGTGGTGGAAGGCAGCGATCGGCCTCGCCGTCCTGGCGCTCGGCTACACCGCGGGTCTCGTGCTGTCTCCGTCGGCGGTCGGCGTCCTGCTCCCCCTGGCGGTGCCGCTGGGAGCGGTCGTCGTGTCCTCGGTGAGCGCGCTGCTCTGGAACCAGCTCTCGTCCACCCACCGGATTCGCCATCTCGAAGGCGAGGTCGCGGCGATCCGAGCGGCTCTCGTGCGTCAGGAATCGTCGGTGGAAGGGCTCGAGGAGGACCTGGAGGCCGCGCGGGCCGCGGTCGCTCGATCGACCGGCGGCGAGGAGGCGTTGCGTGCGCAGCTCGCCACCGCCCGAGCGCAGGAGGAAGAGACGCGCGCCCGGCTCGAGCGGCTGGAGCACCAGTCGCGGATGCTGGGCGGCGCCGCGGCGCCGCTCGGGGACGCCGAGCAGCAGCGGTTGCGTCACGAGTGCGAGCGCGTCGGCATCGTGACCCGCGATCCCGCTGTTCTCGCCGTCTTCCGGGATCTCGAGAAGGCCGCGCGCTCATCCTTATCGATTCTCGTGACCGGCGAGCCAGGGACCGGCAAGGAGCTCTTCGCGCGGGCCGCCCACCGCCTCAGTCCGCGCGCCGACGGCCCCTTCGTGGCGGTCAACATGGCCGCGATCCCTGCCGACCTGTTCGAGAGCGAGATGTTCGGCCACGTCAGGGGCAGCTTCACCGGCGCCGTCGGCGACCGGAAGGGGCTCTTCGAGCAGGCGAACCGGGGAACGATCTTCCTCGACGAGATCGGCGAGTTGCGGCCCGAGCACCAGAGCAAGCTGCTCCGAGTCCTCCAGGACAAGAGCTTCTACCGGGTCGGGGCGACACGCCCAACGACCGTCGACGTGCGCGTGGTCGCCGCGAGCAACCGCGATCTCGAGCGGGGCATCGCGGAGGGGTGGTTCCGCGAAGACCTCTTTTTCCGGCTGAAAGGACTCGTCGTACGGCTGCCTCCGCTCCGCGAGCGGAAGGCTGATATTCCGCTGCTCGCCGCTCGTTTCGTCCAGGACGCCGCCGCCGAGGTCGGACGTCCGCCTCTGCCGCTATCGGCCGCAGCCCTGGCCGCGATCGAACGGCGCGACTGGCCAGGCAACGCCCGCGAGCTGCAAAACTGCCTCCGCCAGGCCCTGGCCCTCGCCGACGGAGTCGCCATCGCCGTCGAGGACCTTCGGCTTCCGTCTCGCGAGCCCGGCCGGGACGACTCCGGCAGCGATGCGGCCGTCCTCGCCGCCTTGCGCCAGAACGGGTTCGACATGCAGGCGACCGCCCGCGCGCTGGGCTGGGACCGGAGCACGGTGACGCAGCGGCTCAAGGGGCTCGGCTTCCGCTCGCTGGTCGAGTCGGACGGCGACCGGGCCAAGGCCGCGCTGGCCCTGGCCGGCGACCCGACGCTCGGCCCCACCGTCGAGGTGAAGCTGCGCGAGTACACCGAGCACCTGCTGAGGGTCGTCGAGGGCTTCAATTCTCCCGACGACGCGACCGCCGCGTGCCGGCGGCGCTTCAAGAACCTCCCGGAGCGACACTTCCGCTCGCTGGAGCTCCTGGTCCGCCAGCACTTCGAGCGCCGCTCTCCGGCCGCCACGGTCCGACCCGCGCGAAGTCGTGAGGGGAAGAGCCCCGGGTGATGCGGGGATGCGGGGCTTCCCCGCATCCCGCTTGATCGGCCCGCCGTCGACTCCGCTCGCCAAGTCTCCGAACTCGCTGCGATTCCGCAATCCCCGCTCCGTCGTCCGGCATGGCGTGCGCGTTGCTCTGGGATGTCGGCCGGGCGCCGTCCGCATGGGGCGGATCGCGGCGGCCCGATCAGCGAGACGCGAAGCCGTCTCGAGCCAGAAAGGACAAGGGCAATGGCCGACACACAGCAGCGGACGACCGAGATGGGTGGTGTGAAGGAGCTGGTGATCCTCGTCGGGGTTCTCCTGACGGTGATCGCGGGAGCAATAGGAACGTACTGGGTTCGCTCGAAAGGGGTGGAGGCGGCGCCCGAGTCGAGCGCCGTCGCAGTGAGGCCGTCCGGGGAGACGACGCGGCCCCGCGCGATGGTCCCGGCGCCGCCCGCCGGCGTCTTCCACGCCGACGTCTACTTCGACTTCAAGAGCACGCGCCTGCGCGCCGATGCCGCCCGCGTGCTCCAGGAGACGACCGGGCTCGTGGATCTGGCAAACGCCTGGGTGGTGCTCGTCCAGGGCTATGCCGACCGCCAGGGCCCGGCTGAGTACAACCGCACCCTCGCTCAGCGGCGCGCGCAGGCGGTCAAGCAGTTTCTCGTCGAGCTCGGCGTCCCCGAGACCGCGATCAAGGTGGTGACGTTGGGCCAGGACGGAGCCCTGTGCGACGACCCGGGCAAAGAATGCCAGGAGCTCAACCGTCGCGTGCACCTCGAGTTCCACAAGCTCGCCGCCGCGGCTCCCGGCGCGCCGGCGGTAGCCAGGGCGAGCGCCAGCGATCGGTCGCAGGTCGACTCGACGTCGCCCGCCGGCGACCGGTAATCCGGTCGATGAGCCGCACCCCGCGGCACATCGCAGGTCTGATCTTCGCGCTCTTCCTCTCCGGCCTGGCGGCCACCGCCAGGCCGGAGAGCGCCGCTCACTTCGTTGTAAGGCCTCGCCGCTGAAGCGGCCCGGCCATGCGTCGTTTCCACGCTACGCTCCGGTTGGCGTGGGGACTCCTCCGTCGAACCTCGGCGGCGCTATTCGGGCGGATGTCCTGGGAGGCCCCGGGCTGGCTCTACTGGCTCGTCGTGACGGCCAGCCGGGTCGGGCGGCGTCTAGCGGCCCGGCCAGGACAGACGGCTGGTCTCGCCGGAGCGATCGTCGTTCTCGCCGGCGGCGGATTCTGGGGCTACACGTGGTGGCAGGCAGGCCCGGCCTCGGCCCGTGCTCGTCACGTTCACAGTGAGCGCGCCCGAGCGCACGGAGATCGAGAACGACCGGAAGCCCAATCTCCTGATCGTCACCTTCGACCGCTCGATGGCGCCGCTCGCCAACGTCGGCAAGGAGGTGACGGGCGGCATCGGCATCAGCCCCGCGCTGGCCGGCACCTGGCGCTGGACGTCGGACACGATCCTCAGCTTCCAGCCCAGGGATGACTGGCCGATCGGCGCGCTCTACACGGTGACGTTCGACAGGAGCGCGCTCGCTCGCGAGGTGCGTCTGGCCGAGTACCGGTTCACCTTCGAGACACCGGCCTTCGTGGCCACCCTGGCCAACGCCGAATTCTTCCAGGATCCGGTCGACCCCGCCTCGAAGAAGGCCGTCATCAGTCTCAACTTCAGCCACCCCGTGAGCACGGCCGAGCTGGAGAAGCGCATCGAGCTGAGGCTCACCGGCCAGTCCGCCGGCATGCTGGGCGTGGGGAAGCAGACGACGAAGTTCACGATCAGCTACGACAAGCTGAAACTGAACGCCTATATCCACTCGGCCGCCCTGCCGATTCCAAAGGAGGACACCGTGCTGACCGTCACCGTCGACAAAGGCGTGGTGGCGGCGCGCGGCGGCAAGGCGAGTGACCAGGTGCTCACGCGAGCGGTGAGCGTTCCCGGCCTCTACAGCCTGCGCGTCAGCCGTGTCGGCCCCACCGTGGTGAGCAACGCGGCCAACGAGCAGGAGCAGGTCCTCGTGGTCGACGTGTCGGCCGCCGTGCACGAAAAGGAGATGCACCGGAGGATCTCGGCCTGGGTCCTGCCCATCCAGCATCCGCAGTCTCCTCGCGAGCCGCTCCAGAAGCGCTACGACTGGCGCGATCCGAGGGAGATCACCGACGCGATCCTCGCCCAGAGCACGCGGCTCACGCTCGAGCCCATCGCCGCCGAGCGCGAGAGCGTCGAGACCCACTCGTTCAAGCACCGCGCCGACGTCGGGCGCTACGTCTACGTGCGACTCGACCGGGGCCTGCGCTCGTTCGGGGGCTACATGCTCGGCGAGCGGGTACACGCTCTCGTGCAGGTCCCTCCGTTCCCGCCCGAGCTGAAGATTCTCGGCCAGGGCTCGCTCCTCGCCGTGAGCGGCGAGCGCAAGATCGCCATCCTGGTCCGCGATTTGCCGGGCGTGCGCATCGAGATCGGCCGCGTGCTGCCCTCGCAGCTCCAGCATCTGGTGTCGCAATCGGCGGGCGACTTCGCCCACCCCCAGTTCGGCGACCGGTTCGGATCGGACAATCTGGTCGAGCGTTTCGAGCGGAAGGTGCCGCTCTCGAATCTGCCGCACGGCCGCCCCTATTACCACGCTCTGGATCTCTCGGACTACCTCCCGCCGACGGCGTCGAACGCCGCGGCGTCTTCCTCCTCACCGTGCAGCGATACGATCCCGCACAGGACCTTCCGGCCGACGGCCAGTTTGCCGACCGACGGCTCGTGCTCCTGACGGATCTCGGCATCCTCGTCAAGAAGGCGTTCGACGGCACCCAGGACATTTTCGTCCAGTCGATCCATTCGGGAACCCCGGTGACGGGAGCGACGGTCGACGTCATCGGCAAGAACGGCCTGGTCGTCCTCATCCGTGGTCAGGGGCTCGATCCCGGGGAAGGGGGGCGCGCGATCCCGACCGCGCTCGCGCGCGTCGAGGTCTGCGTCACGAGCGGCGACCTTCCCAACGCGCACTGTCGCGAGCGGACGACGACGTGGTTCATTCCGGGCAAGTCGCCCATCCGCGTCAGTAGCCTGCATCGTTCCGTCATCGTCGACACCCGCACGGGCCGCGCGGTCTGCGCGGAAGGACCGCTGACGCGGCGCGAGGTCTACGAGTCCTGGCCCTCCGACATGCTCCGACTCTTCCGCGAGGCCGGCATGCCGCGGCGCGAGCCTCCCCGGGTGCCCGCGTGCGACCGCAGCGACGCGCTGGTCGACGCGACGGCCCCCCAGATCGCCTCACCTGTGCGCGGCGCGGTCTACACGATTCGCCTGTCGAAGCCGATCGCTATCGACTTGCGGGCCACCGATTCGTCCCAGACCCTCTACTGGTTCGCCGACCAGGGGTTCCTGGGGCGGACCGGCTCGGCGGAGAGTCTGGCCTGGAACCCGACCCGAGCTGGACGATACACGGTGCGCGTGCGCGACGAGACCGGTCGCTCGGACGGGCGCGATGTGAGCATCGAGGTCGTTCCGTAACCGTCGGCGCCTCACGCGCCGACGGCGCGAACTGTGATATAAGACGCTCGGGCCGCATCTTCCCCCGAGGAGACGCGACGGTGCTCAAGACGCTCGCCTGGGTGTACGCCGCGGGGTTCGTGGGCGTCTTCCTCATCACGCACGCGCCCGGGCTCACAGACGCCCAGGGTTATCTCTTCGGCTTGTTCAAGATCGATCCCATCGACGACATCGTCCACCTGCTCTCCGGTCTGGCCGGCGGGGTCGTGGCGATCTGGGCGCCGGGCGCGATCCGCGCGTACCTCAAGGCGATCGGCGTCCTCTACGGACTGGACGCGGTCGTCGGTCTCACGCAGTCACGCGGATTCCTGGACCTCAGCCTCTTCACGCAGGGCGCGGGCGCGCCCGATTTCAGTCTGACGAACGTCCTGGTGAACCTGCCGCACATCGTGCTGGCCGGGATCGCGCTGGCGTTCGGGTTCGGCAAGAGCCCGTCGCGCGTACGTAGTGCCGCGTAGGTCGCGACCCCGCCGACGCACCTGGACCCTCGTCAAGCTCGCCGTCGTGATGGTGGCCGTGCTCGGTTTGATCGCCCTCGCCATTCCCGCCCGCTTCATCGGCGTGCACTGCTTCAGCGTTCGCAGTCAGTCGATCAGCCGATCGCCGGAGCTCGTGCGCGCCACCTCGGACGTGCAGGGCTATACCCGGAGCGAATCGTCGACCTTTCTCACCCTGCCCGAGTGGTACATCGTGTACAGCGCCGAGGAATACGCGTCGTTCGTCCGATCGCGCGCCCCCAGCGCGTTCCCGTACTTTGCCGCCATCGGGCAGTACTGGCGCTACTACGAAGCGATGTGCCGGGTCACCAGGCGCGTCTACCCCTTCGACGCGGGCGTCCATCTCATGCTCGGCGTCATCGGCCTGAGCTTCTCGATCGAGTACGGCGTCAAGGGCGCATACGAGAACACGGTCGGCGTGGTCACCGAGGGAATCGGCTTCTATCACACCGAGGAAGACGTGTTCGCGCGCAAGACCGCGCGCGAGTACGCGGCGTTCATGCACACGACGCCATGGTACGAGTTCCCGTTTGCGAGCAAGCTCGAGGCGCTCTGGAAGGAGACCCCGTTCTGGGGACTCGACGCCGTCCGCAAGTGGGAGCGGCGGCTCGTCCTGAGCGTCGAATACGCGATGAAGGCGGTGTACGCCGGGATCATCCGATGGTCCACCGGCGCCGTGTATCGGCCGGAAGACCTGGTGATCCACGCCTGGATCGACGATGCGCCCGAGCGCATCTTCGCCGACGGTCGGATCAAGAAGATCAAGGCGGTGGCCCCGCGGTCGTACATCGTCACGCTCCCTCGCTACGAGGCCTTCACGCAGGTCGTCGTCGCGTTGGCGAAGCAGGGCGTGCGGTTTCGCGACGTCGCGGGGAACGACGAGATTCTCCTGACGGCGATCGCGCCGGGCGCCTGGGACGATCGTCTCGGAACGGCCGAGCTCCTGTTCAGCGAGAGCCTCTTGACGAATCCGGCCGCCCGCCGGATCGCCGTGAGAGCGCCCGTGGCCTCGTTGCACTTGATCCTGGCCGACTTGCCGAGCCGCGGCGTCACCATCGAGCACCTCTACGACTACTGAATCGGGGGCGCCTCTGACGAGGTCCGCGCTGGGCATGGTGCGGCGGCTGATCGCACGGCCGCTCGTGATCGCCCTGCTTTGCGTGGTGCTGATCGCCTTCGTCGCGCTGCGGAAGGCGCTCTACTACGCCGCGGACCCCACGGGTGACAAGGACTGCCCGCCCCCGGCGCCCGGCGGGGCCGATCCCTCCAGGCCCGCCCGGATCCAGCTGGCCGCGCCCGCGTCACTGGTCTGGGTGCAGCGGGGCGGGACGCTCAACGATGCGAGCTGCCTCAGCCGGACACCCGTCTACGGCGTCGTGGCGGTGCGCGAGGTCGACGACGTGCGCGCGGCGCTGCACTTCGCCCGCGACAACGGACTCAAAGTGTCGGTGGCGGGCGTCAGGCACAGCATGGGCGGGCAGGCCTTCGCCCGCAACGCGCTCGTGCTGGACATGACGCGGCTGAACCGGATGTCGCTCGACGCCCAGACTCGGACGTTGACGGTGGAGAGCGGCGCGACCTGGCACGCCGTCCAGACCTTTCTCCACCCGCGCTTCGCGGTGACCGCGATGCAATCGACCGACATCTTCACCGTCGGCGGCTCGATCGCCGTGAATGCCCACGGCATGGACCACCAGGCCGGCTCCGTCGGGCGGACGATCCGCGCGATGCGCGTCATGCTGGCTGATGGCTCCATCCAGCACGTGAGCCGGACCGACACCCCCCGCCTGTTCAACCTGGTCGTGGGCGGCTACGGCCTCTTCGGAGTGATCGTCGACGCCGATCTCGACGTGACCCCCAACGTCGTCTACCGGTCCGAGCGTCGCGTCATCCGCTACCGCGACTTCCCCAGCGTCTTCGACGAGCAGATCCGCGGCGCACCGCACTACGGGCTGATGTACGGCCACCTCTCCACCGCGCCTCACTCGTTCCTGGACGAGATGCTGCTCTACGCCTACCGGCTGGAGGACGTCCGCGGGGCGACGATCCCACCGCTCGGCGAGGTCCGCGCCGTGCGCCTGCGGAGGCTCGTGTTCAACCTGGCCAAGCAGGGGACGCTCCCGATGCGGCTCAAGTGGCTGGCCGAGAAATACATCGAGCCTCGCCTCGAGTCCTGCCCGGTGAGCCGGAACCAGGCGCTGGCCGAAGGCGAGGCGTGCCTGGTCTCGCGGAATCACCCGATGCACGACTCCGTGCGCTATCTCAAGAACGCCCTCGACGGCGAGACCGACATCCTGCACGAGTACTTCGTTCCGCGGAGCCAGTTCGTGGCGTTCGTCGACGGCGTGCGGAGCGTGCTGCGAGCGCGTCGGGCCAATCTCTTGAACGCGTCCGTGCGCGTCGTGCATCGGGAGGACAACGTCCTCACCTACGCGCCGGCCGAGATGTTCGCCCTGGTGCTCTACCTGAACCAGACCACCGACGCCGCCGGGCACGCCGCGATGCGGGGGCTGACGGGCGAGCTGATCGATCTCGCCGTGGGTCTCGGCGGCACGTTCTTCCTGCCCTACCAGCTGCACTACTCCGCCGAGCAGCTCGGGCGCGCCTATCCCGGCATCAAGGAGTTCGTGGCGGCCAAGCGACAGTACGACCCCGGGGGTCTGCTCACGAACACGTTCTACGAGACCTACGCGCCCCGGGTGGGCGGCTAGCCGCGCGCGGCGATCAGCGCCCAGGCGGAGTCGGCGAGCGGGCGTGCGCGCCGGCCGCGCTCCTGCGCGTTCGGGTCGTTCGCCGTGCCCGCGACGACGCGGCCCATGATGCCCTGCGCGATCGCGCCCAGCCGGAACATCGCGAACGCAAGACAGAATTCCCAGTCCGCGATCGCGGCGCGGCCCGCGCGCCGGCAGTAGGCCGCGACGTACTCCTGCTCCGTCGGAATTCCGAGCTCCGCCAGATCCTTGTCCGCGAGACCCTCCCATTCGCGCGTGAAGCGATACGGCAGACAGTAGTAGGCCAGATCGGCGAGCGGATGGCCGAGCGTCGAGAGCTCCCAGTCGAGGACGGCGACGACGCGCGGCTCGGTCGGATGGATGATGACGTTGCCGAGCCTGAAGTCGCCGTGGACGAGCGCTGTCTCGTCGCCGGGTGGGATGTGCTCGGGCAGCCACGGGATGAGCCGCTCCATCGACTCGATCTTCTCCGTCTCGGAGGCGCGGTACTGCTGGGTCCAGCGGTGAAGCTGGCGCGCGAAGTAGTTGCCCGGCCGCCCGAAGTCGGCGAGGCCGAGCGCCTGCCAGTCCGCCGTGTGCAGTCGCGCGAGCACGTCGATGAGCGACTCGTAGATCAGGCGACGCTCCCGCGGCGTCACGCCCGGGATCGCCGGGTCGGTGATGACGCGCCCGTGCACGCAGTCCATGATGTAGAACGCCGTGCCGATGACCGCCTCGTCCTCGCACAGCACGAACGTGCGCGGCACGGGGAAGCCCGTCTTCCCGAGTGCCGTGATGACCCGGTACTCGCGGTCGACGGCGTGGGCGGAGGGCAAGAGCTTGCCCGGGGGTTTGCGGCGCAGCACGTACTCCCGGCCGCCGGCCGACAAGTAATAGGTCGGGTTCGACTGGCCGCCCCGGAACTGCCGCACCTCGAGCGACCCCCCGAAACCCTCCACGTGCTCGCGCATGTAGCGCGCGAGCGCGCCGACGTCGAATCGGTGCGCCTCCCGGACTTCGGCGGTCTGCGCGATCATCCCTCTCGATCTCCTCCCGTGCGCGCGCCAGTATAATCCCACTCGCGGTCTTTCCACTTCCGGAGGACGGCTCACGATGGTCGCGCGCAGGACGATCCCATGATCCGCGAGGTGCCGGGACGCCGGCCCCGCATCGATCCGGATGCGTACGTCGACCCGCAGGCCGCCGTGATCGGCGACGTGACGATCGCGGCCGGCGCGTCGGTCTGGCCCTTCGCGGTGCTGCGCGGCGACCAGGACAACTACGTGACGCTCGGCCGGAACTCGAACGTCCAGGACAACTCGGTGTTACATGTGACGCCGGAGTTCCCGTGCATCGTCGGCGACAACGTCACGATCGGCCATCGCGCGGTCGTCCACGCTTGCCGGGTCATGAACAACGTGCGCATCGGCATCGGCGCCCTCGTCCTGGACGGCGCCGTGATCGAGGAGGGCGCGCAGGTCGGCGCCGGGGCGCTGGTGCCACCCGGAAAGATCGTGCCCGCGGGCTGGCTCGTCATGGGCGTGCCGGCGAGGCCCGTGCGCAAGATGGACGCCGCGGAGCTCGAGGACATCCTGAAGAACGCCCGCGACTACATCGCCCTCTGGCACCGCGACTACCGCCCCCGCTGACCCGCTCGTGCCTCGTTCGAAAAAACATGTCGAAACGGCCACCGCGCGTGGAGCCGGGGCGTCGGGCGGGCGCGGGCGGTAGGGGTTGCCCGGACCCGTTCCCGCAACGCGGCGACGGGAGCCGCGCTCCGAGGTGGAGCCCAGCCGCCGCGGAGCAGCGCACGCGTGCGGCGTGGTCCGGGCGACCCGCCCGACGCCCCGGCGCGCACTAGTGGCCGTTGCCCCTGACTGCTTCGCCCATCGCTACGGCGAGATTGTGCCGCGCGCCCTGGAGCCGCGGATGGACGGCGAGGGCGCGCCGGAACACCGCCGCCGCCTCGCGGTGCCGGCCGAGCGCCATGTAGCAGAGCCCCTGCCCCGACAGCGCCCCGAAGTGGTGCGGGTTGCGCGTGAGCGTCTCCCCGCAGTCGGCGATCGAGCCCTCGTAGTTCTCGGCCACGTAGCGGACGGTCGCGCGCTTGTTCCAGCCTTCCGCGAACTCCGGGGCGCGGGCGATCACGCGGGCGAAGATGGCCTCGGCACCGGCGAGATCCCGGCGCTCCATCACCTCGATACCCTCGCGGATGAGCGCGTCGACCTCGCGGTCGCCGGAGCGGTGCCACATCTGCCACAGCGCGGCCTCGGCACGCGCCGCCGCGCCCGAGTCGGTTCCGATCAGAGCTTTCAGCGCCTCGGCCTCCGTCATCGCGCCCCCAAGCTTGCGTCGAGTCGGCGCCGAGAGCAAGATGGGCGCCGACCATGACGGGACGGTTCATCGGGAAGGTCGTGCTCATCACCGGCGGCGCCGGCGGCATCGGGCGCGCCGCCGCGGTGCGCTTCGCTTCCGAAGGCGCCCGCGTGGTTCTCGTCGATCTGGCGGCGTCGGCACTCGTCCACAGCGTAGCCGCGGTCGAGAAGACGGGCGCCGAGGTGCTCGCCGTGGAGGCCGACGTGTCGAAGCTCGCCCACGCCGAGCGCTACGCCGACGCCGCCGTCAAGCAGTTCGGCGGGATCGACGTCTTCTTCAACAACGCCGGAGTTCTCGGCGCCCTGAAGCCGCTCGTCGACTACCCGGAGGAAACGTTCGACCGCGTGATCGCCGTCAACCTGAAAGCCGTGTGGCTCGGGATGAAGGTGGTGGCGCCGCTCATGCGCGGCCGTCACGGCGGCGTCATCGTGAACACCGCCTCGATCGCGGGGCTCCGCGGCTCGCCGAACATCATCGCCTACACCGCGAGCAAGCACGCCGTGGTCGGCATGACGCGCGCCGCGTCGCTCGAGCTCGCCCGCCACGGCATTCGCGTCAACGCGGTGTGCCCGGCGCCGATCGACACGCCGATGGCGCGAGAGCTCGAGACCGAGGTCAGGCGCGAACGGCTCACCGCCACCATCCCGATGCGTCGCTACGGCGCGCCCGAGGAGGTCGCGGCACTCGTCGCGTTCCTCGCCAGTCCCGACGCGACGTACATCACCGGCGCGATCTATACCGTCGACGGCGGCGCGATGGCGTGATCGTCGCCGTCACCGGCTCGAGCGGCTTGCTCGGGTCGGCGCTGGTCGCCTCCCTCGTCGCGGACGGTCACGAGGTGATCCGTCTCGTCCGTCGCGAGCCGCGACCGGGCGAGCCGGCCCTCCGCTGGGATCCGCCCTCCGGCGCCATCACCCCGGCCGGCCCGGCGATCGCCGACGCCGTGGTCCATCTCGCCGGCGAGAACGTCGCGGGCGTCCGATGGACGGCGGCGAAGAAGCAGCGCATCCGCGAGAGCCGCGTGGGCTCCACGCGCCGGCTGATCGGAACGCTCACGCGCCTCGCCAAGCCGCCGGCCGTTCTCGTCTGCGCCTCCGGGATCAACTACTACGGGAGCCGTGCCGACGAGATCCTCGACGAGGACAGTGCGCGGGGCTCGGGGTTCCTGGCCGAGGTCTGCCGCGACTGGGAAGCGGCCACGGCGCCGGCGATCGCGCGTGGGATCCGCGTCGTCAATCTCAGGATCGGCGTCGTGTTGAGCCCCGCGGGCGGCGCGCTCGCCAAGCTGCTGACGCCGTTCAGGCTGGGCCTGGGCGGCGTCATCGGAGACGGGGCCCAGTGGATGAGCTGGATCGCCCTCGACGATCTGATCGGCGCGCTCCGTCACGCGCTCGCCACCGACGCCTTGCGCGGACCGACCAACGCGGTCGCGCCGACGCCTGTGACCAACGCCGAGTTCACGCGGACGCTCGGTCGCGTGCTCGGGCGCCCGACTCTCTTGCCCGCGCCCGCGTTCGCGCTGCGTCTTGCCCTCGGGGAGATGGGGGACGAATTGCTGCTCTCGAGCCAGCGGGTGACGCCGGCGCGGCTCCAGTCCAGCGGCTACACGTTCCACCATCCGACGCTGGAGGGCGCCCTCCGCTCCGTGCTCGGCCGCCCGCCTCTTGACCAGAAGTCCGTTGGGCCGCGGAGCTCGTGATAGCCCTGCTTCAGCCGCGGCTGGCACCAGCGCAACCGCGCGAGACTGTCATTCGTCAGTGGCCGTGCCCCGGCGCCACCGCGGCGGCTCTCCTTTGAGATAGCACACCGTCAGCAGGACGATGATCATCACGGCGAAGAACACCAAGAAAAGTGGGAGGCTGCGGCCAGCCAGATACGGGCTGGCCGGCAGGATGACGGCCAGCCAGACGGTCAGGAACAGCCAGCCTTGCCAAGTCTTCGGCGGACCCCAGCCCCAGCCGTAGCGCTTCGCCGGGAACCAGTACTCGTGATCAGCCCTGGCGCCGGAGTCACCGCGCTCGCGTGACAATCTCGTCTCCTCGCGTTCCCGCAGGGCCTGATGCCGGCAGCGGATTAGCGTCTCCATGCTCCGCGCAACGGTCGCCCGGAACATTCACGCCGGACTTCGCGGGCTGCGTGTCAGGAGCGCGGCAGGCGGGGCGGCTCGGCGCAGGTGCGCTCGACCTCGTCGACCGTCTTCGGCGTGCCGGCGGTGAGGACCTCGCAACCGACGTCGGTGATCAGCACGTCGTCCTCGATGCGGATGCCGATCCCGCGCAGCTCCTTCGGCACGGGATGAACGACCGTCCCGACCTTCGCCTTTTCCTCGTCCTCCATCTTCTTGGCGGCGGCCACGCCCAAGCGGAGGCGGCGCTCCCACATCTCGTCCTCGCTGTACTCGCGCAGGTGGAACGTCGCCGTCTCGCGCTCGGGGTCGAAGTAGAGGCCGGGCTCCACCGTCAGCACCATGCCGGGCTCGAGCACGCGGGATTTGCGGCCGATCTTGTAGTCGCCGACGTCGTGCACGTCCATGCCGAGCCAGTGGCCGGTGCCGTGCATGTAGAACTCGCGGTAGTGGTGCATCGCGAGCGACTCTTCGACCCCGCGCGGCAGCGCGCCGAGCGCGACGAGCCCCTCGGCGAGGACGCGACGGGCCGTGTCGTGGATCGCCTCGTAGCGGTTGCCCGGCCGCGCGGCGGCGATCCCGGCCAGCTGGGCGCGCAAGACGACCTCGTAGACCGCGCGCTGGGCTGCGGTGAAGCGGCCGTTGACGGGGAACGTGCGCGTGATGTCGGCGGAGTGATAGCCCCACTCGCACCCGGCGTCGATCAGGAGCAGATCGCCGTCCTCCATCCGCCGGTTGTTCTCGCTGTAGTGGAGGATGCACGCGTTGTGGCCGGAGGCCACGATCGACGGGTAGCCGTTGCGGGGCGAGCCGTTCACGCGGAAGACGTACTCGAGCGCGGCCTGCACCTGGTACTCGTAGAGCCCGGGCCGCGCATAGCGCATCGCCTCGACGTGCGCGTCGCGGCTGATCTCGCAGGCCCGGCGGTGGCGCAGGAGCTCGGCGGGCGAGCGCCGCAGGCGCAGCTCGTGGAGGATCGGGCCGGGGTCCTCGATCCGTACGGGCGCCGCGTGGCCCCGGGCCCGCGCCGCGCGCAGGTCGCCGACCAGTCGCGTGACCCGGCTATCGAACGCGCCGCTGCCCAGGCGATAGAAGACCACGGGCCGGTCGACCATGTATTCGCGCAGCTTGCTGTCGAGCCGATCGATCGTGTAGGCGGCGTCGGCGCCGTAGGTCGCGATGGCGCCCTCGACCCCGGCCCGGCGGCCGTTCCAGATCTCCATCTCACGGTCGCGCGGCCGGACGAAGAGCACGAACCGCTCCTTGGCGTCGGCCGGGTTGAAGACGGCGACGGCATCCGGCTCGTCGAACCCGGTCAGGAAGAAGAAGTCGGAGGCCTGGCGGAATTCGTAGTTGACGTCGTTGTTCCGGCGGAGCTCCTGGGCGCCGGGGATGATCGCCAGCGCGTCGCCGATCGCTGCCGCGAAGCGTTGCCGCCGCTCGACGAAGGGGGCTGGATCGAATGGGCTCATCGGCGCAATAATACAACGGCGAAGGGGGAGCGTCCCATGCACGTCGGAATGGCGGCTGTCTTCCAGAACCCCGGCAGGGCGCGCAGCGACCGCGAGGTCTACGGGTGCGAGCTGAGGCTCGCCGACCTCGCCGAGCCGCTCGGCTTCGAGTCGATCTGGGGCGTCGAGCATCACTTCACCGACTACACGATGTGCCCGGACGTGCTCCAGTTCCTCACCTACATGGCGGGACGCACGGAGCGTGCCCAGCTCGGCTCGATGGTGGTCGTGTTGCCGTGGCACGACCCGATGCGGGTCGCCGAAGAAGTGGCGATGCTCGACAACATCTCCGGCGGCCGGCTCATCCTGGGCCTCGGGCGCGGCGCCGGCAAGGTCGAGTTCGACGGCTTCCGCCTCTCGATGGACGAGTCGCGCCAGCGGTTCGTCGAGTCCGCCGAGATGCTGCTGGGCGGCCTCGAGACGGGCTACTGCGAGTACAGCGGGACGTTCGTCAAGCAGCCGCGCGCGGCCATCCGGCCGGCGCCCTTCAAGTCGTTCCGCGGCCGCACCTACGCGGCCGCCGTCTCGCCCGAGTCGCTGCCCGTCATGGCGAAGCTCGGCGTCGGCATCCTCATCATCCCGCAGAAGCCCTGGAAGGAAGTCGCCCGGGAGCTGGAGACCTACCGCTCGCTTTACCGCGACGTTAACGGCGTCGACGCGCCGCCGCCTGTCTCCGCTGGCTGGACGTTCTGCGACGAGAGCGCCGAGCGCGCCGAGCAGATGGCGCGTCGCTTCATCGGCGGCTACTACCAGACCGTCCTCGACCACTATCAGTTCCAGGGCGATCATCTCGCGCGGACCAAGGGCTACGAGTACTACGGCAAGATGGCCGAGAAAATCGCGCAGTACGGAACCGACACGGTGGTCGACTACTTCATGAACCTTCAGGTCTGGGGCACGCCGGCGCAGTGCTACGAGAAGATCCTCGACATCCACGCGCGCACCGGCATGAGCCACTACGTGGGCGTGTTCAGCTACGCCGGTATGCCGTACGAGGATGCCGAGCGGAACCTGCGCCTCTTCGCGCGCGAGGTGATGCCCGCGCTCCAGAAGCTGGGCGCCGCGCCGCCGACTTCTGGCCGGGCCGAGGTGGTGGGGCGAGCGGCGACGCCCGTGAACCTGGGGCTTCTCGGCTCATGACCACACCCCTGACCGTCTATCTGCCGTTCAATCGCGATTGCCTGCGCGGCGCGTTCGTTCCGGCCAAGCGCGGCACCAAGCCGCCGACCGAGCGCGGCAACTGGCTCATCGTCCAGCACCAGAAGCTGCTCGTCGTCCCCGACGGCGAGAGCTTCCGGCTTCCGACCGGCATTCGCCCGGCGAAGCTCGACGGCGCGCTCGGCGAATCGCTCTGGCTGGGGACGCTCGGCGGCGACACCGAGTGCTGGGTCGCGGCGCTGCCGCGCGATGCCGTCGTGCCGGACGAGTTCCAGCGTGAGACCCTCGTGCCGATGCAGGGCACGCGCCTGCCCGACGATCTGCTCTCGCTCGGCGGCATGGCCATGCAGGCCCTCTGGTGGGAATCGACGAGCGGCTTCTGTCCCCGCTGCGGTGACCGAACCGAGCGCCTCGAGGGCGAATGGGGCAAGCGCTGCCCGCGCTGCAGGTACGAGCACTACCCGCACCTGCATCCGGCCGTCATCGTCGTCGTCCGTGACGGCGACCGCGTGCTGCTCGCGCGGAAGTCCATCTGGGCGCCTAACCGCTATGCGCTCGTCGCCGGCTTCGTCGACAACGGTGAGTCGCTCGAGGGCGCCGTGGCGCGCGAGGTGAAGGAAGAGGTCGGAGTCGACGTGACGGACATCACGTACGTCGGCAGCCAGAACTGGCCCTTCCCGAGCCAGCTCATGGTCGGCTTCGTCGCCACCTACGCGGGCGGCGAGATCAAGGTCGATCCGGAGGAGCTGGAGGACGCACGCTGGTTCCCCTGCTCGAGCCTGCCCGGGCTCCCCTCGCGCCACAGCATCTCGCGCTTTCTCATTGACAACTTCGGTCGCTGACTTGTCCGGAGGGTGGATCGGCGATTCCGTGCTACCTTCGCTCCACCACAACGTCTTCGAGGAGGCGCTCATGCCAAACCGGGTGAGGGTCAATCTCGCGAATCCTGCGGAGCTACTCGAGCTCCCTGGCATCGGACCTGAACAGGCCCGGGCCATTCTCGAGTTTCGCGCCGAGCACGGGCCTATCCAGGATGCGGGTCAACTCGCGAGAATCCTGCGTGGGTGGCCCGTCGCCGAGGCGATCTGGGAGCAGGTGGAGTTCGATCCCGCGGAAGGCACCGCTCCCGAAGCGCCAGGCGCGTAGACGACCAATCGGCGTACCGCTTCGGTCGGTGGAGTAGCGAAGGAGGTCAACCATGGTGATTCGCATTACTTGGGGCAAGCTTCGGGCGGGCGCGTGGGGCGAGTTCGAGCGTACCTACCGGGAGAACGTCCTCACCAAAGGCAAGTCCCTCAAGGGCCTGCGCGGCCGGTGGCTGGCCCAGGACGAGGCGGACAAGGACACCGGATTCGCGGTGAGTCTGTGGGACAACACCGCGGACATGCAGGCCTACGAGCAGAGCGCGCTCTACCGCGAGATCATGACACCGCTCCAGCCGTTCTTCGTCGGTGAGTACAAGACCTATCGCTGCGACGTGAAGTACACCGACGTCGGCGCGTAGTCGCTGGTGGGCCGGGCCGGGCGGTGCCGAGCCCGCTCTCGTTCCCCGAGCTGAGCGTCAGTCCGACGAAGCGCCGGCGGGGACGGGAAGCTCGGCGCCGCAGCTCCGGCAGGTCCGGAGCGCCCGGCTCGCGTTGAACTTCTGGATGACCTCGCGCAGCTCCACCTCGATGTTCGCGCACGAGAAGGTCGCCTCGTGGAGCTTGCCGCCGCAGCGCTCACAGAACCACGCGAGCCGATCCAGCTCATCGGCTCGACGCTTGCGCTCGATGACGAGCCCCCAGGTGTCCGCCGGACGGATCGGGCAGTGCGGGGTGCCGGCTCGGCAGAGCATGACTTCGCCCTCGCGCACTTTGATATCGCGCGGCTTCCCGTCGGCGTCGATGCACCGCACGGTGATGTCACCCTTCAGCTGGTAGAAGATCTCGTCGCCCGGGTCGATGTGGAAGTCGTTCCGCGCGTTCGGCCCGCGGATGATCTGATAGATGAACTCGCTCTCGGGAAAGACTTCCTTGTTCGCGACCGGCCCGCTGAACTGCTCCTTGTGCTCATCGATCCACCGCATCAAATGCAGCGGCGCAATATTCGCCATCCCGCCCTCCTGTGAACGTCCGCCATCCTACGCCTGAACGTGCGCCATCCTACGCTCCGCCTCCACCACCGTCTACTGAAGCGCCAGCGGGTGTGGGTCAGGCGGGCGGGAGCCACACTCGTGCAAAACGTCTAACGTTGAACCTCGGCGACCCACGCGGTCGTCCGCCCGCCAACGGTGAGATAGCGGATGCGCTCGCCGCGCACCGTCATCGGGCGCCGATCGCGCTTGCTCCAGCGGGTGTGAAAGAGCCACTTCGGAGGGAACCGGTCGCCGTCGGCGCCGAGGCGCACCGCCGTGGTCAGCACCGAGCGCAACCGGGCGCGGAGCCGCCCGATCTCCGCCGCCGTGAGCGTGTGCGCGCGCCGGCGCGGGTCGATGCGAGCCTGGTACAGCACCTCGTCGGCGATCCAGTTGCCGACGCCCGCCGAAAACGACTGGTCGAGCAGCACCGCCTTCACCGGCGCCGCGCGCTCGCCGAAGAGCGCGGCGAGCCGGCGAAGGGGCGGCAGCTCGCGGAGCGCGTCGAAGCCCAGCAGGCTGATCGGCGGCTCGGCCGGTGGGTCGTGGCGGAGGCGCACGCGGCCGAGCCGCCGCGCGTCGCGGAACACGACCTCACTCCCGTCGTCGAGAACGAGGTGGAGCCGGCAGAAACGCGGCGGCCAGAGAGGCTCGTGGTTGCGGCGGCCCTCCATCACGAGCCGGTGGCGCCGGCGGCCGCGGACCTCGATCCCGCCGGCCATCCCGAAGTGAAAGCACGGCCAGGGGCGACGATCGAGCTCGAGCCAGAGGTGCTTGCCGTGGCGCCGCGCCGCGACCACGCGCCGACCGAGCAGGGCGCGACGCACGCGCGCCGGGCTCACGCCCTGGAACACGATGGGATCGTGCGCGCAGCGGACGGCGACGATGCGCCGCCCGACCGCCGCGCGGGTGAGCAGGCGTCGGGCCGCCTCGACCTCGGGCAGCTCGGGCATCGGGCGGTAGTGTACGATGAAGCGTCCCGCGAGCGGGGCGGAGACGGCCGACCGGCGCACGTGATACGCTTCGGCCTTAAACCCGACGAACCCGAGGAGCCGGCGATGGCACGGATGACCGGTGGCGAAGCGATCGTGAAAGCTCTGGCCCGCGAAGGCGTGCAGGTGGCGTTCGGGCTGCCCGGCGTCCAGCTCTACGGCATCGTCACCGCGTTCCGCGACGAGCCGATCCGCTTCATCACCGTGCGTCACGAAGGGTCTTCGAGCTACATGGCCGACGGGTACGCGCGGGCCGGCGGCGGTATCGGCGTCGCCGTAGCCGTACCCGGTCCCGGCCTCCTCAACGCGTCGGCGGGCCTCAACACCGCCTATTCCGCCTCCTCGCCGGTGCTGATGATCGCGGGCCAAATCCCGCGCAACCAGATCGGCAAGAAGATCGGTGTGCTCCACGAGCTCGACGACCAGCTCGACGCGCTGGCTGGCTCCACCAAGTGGCGCCGCAGCATCCACCAGGTCGCGGACGCGCCGAAGATCGTTCACGAGGCGTTCGGCCAGCTGCGCAGCGGGCGGCCGCGGCCGGTCGTCATCGACATGCCGTGGGACACGATGGAAGAAGAGGTCGACGTCACGCTGGTGGACGGCGGGCATCCGCCGCGCGCCGCGGCACCGGGCGCCGACATCGATCGGGCGGCAGAGATGCTGCTCCGCGCGGAGCGGCCCGCGATCTACGCGGGCGGCGGCGTCCACCTCTCGGACGCCCACGAGGCGCTCGCGGCCGTGGCCGAGTACCTCCAGGCCGGCGTCGTCGAGACGGCGGAGGGCAAGGGCGCCATCAGCGATGCCAACGAGCTCTCGCTGGGCGCCGGGCTTTTCCCGAAGAGCCCCCTGCGCCGCTACCTCGACGCCGCCGACGTCGTCCTCGCCGTCGGCAGCCGGTGCGCGCTGGCGATGTTCCAGCCCGAGCAGCAGGTGATCCAGATCGACGCCGACCCCGAAGAGATCGGTCGCAATCACAAGAAAACCGCCGGCCTCGGGGGCGACGCGAAGGCCACGCTGGAGAAGCTGCTCGAGCGGCTGCGCGCGGGCGGCAAGCCGCGCGCCTCGCGCAAGGCCGAGTATCAGGCGCTGCGCGCCGAGGTCGGCGGCCTGATGACCCAGGAGCCGAACTCGTCGATCCTCCGGTCGCTGCGCCAGGGGATTCCCGAGGACGCGATCGTCATCGCTGGCATGACGCAGATGGGCTACTTCTCACGGCCCTTCTTCCCGGTGTACCGCCCGCGGACCTACATCACGTCGTCCTACTCCGGCAACCTCGGATTCGAGTATCCGACCGCGATCGGCGCCAAGGTGGCCAACCCCAACCGCCCGGTGGTCATGATCGCGGGCGACGGCGGCTTCCTCTATTACGCCCAGGAGATGGCGACGGCCGTCCAGCAGCAGATCAACGTCGTCGCGGTCGTCTTCAACGACAACGCGTACGGCAATGTCGCGCGCGACCTCGACGAGCACTGGGGTGGCAAGTTCGGCGCGGAGCTGCACAACCCCGACTTCGTCCGGCTCGCCGAGGCGTACGGCGCCGTGGGCCGCCGCGCGAAGGAGCCGACCGAGGTGGGCAAGCTCATCGCCGACGCGGTCCAGATGGATCGGCCCGTCCTCATCGAGGTCCCGGTGGGGCGAATGGGGCGACCGGTGTTCTTCTCGCCCCTCAAGACGCTGCCGCGCTATCAGCACTGAGCACGGCGCGGCCGCTGAACTAAGGAGAGCCCGATGGAATTCGAGTACTCGAAGAAGACCAAGATGTACATGGAGCAGCTGACCGACTTCATGACCAAGTACATCTACCCGAACGAACGGGTTTTCCACGACCAGCTCAGTGCCGCGCCCACCCGCTGGCAGATCCCCCCGATCATGGAGGAGCTGAAGGCGACGGCGCGCGAGCGCGGGCTCTGGAACCTCTTCCTGCCGGAGAGCGAGCGCGGCGCTGGGCTCACCAACCTCGAGTACGCGCCGCTCTGCGAAATCATGGGCCGGTCGCCGATCGCGCCCGAGGCCTTCAACTGCTCGGCGCCCGACACCGGCAACATGGAGACCATCGAGCGCTACGGCTCGCCCGAGCAGAAGAAGCAGTGGCTCCAGCCGCTGCTCGAGGGCAAGATCCGCTCGGCGTTCGTCATGACCGAGCCCAAGGTCGCCTCGTCCGACGCCACCAACATCGAGTCGTCGATCGCCCGCGACGGCGACTCCTACGTCATCAACGGTCACAAGTGGTGGACGTCGGGCATCGGCGATCCGCGCTGCAAGATCCTGATCTTCATGGGCAAGACCGACGCGAAGAACCCCGATCGCTACAAGCAGCAGTCGATGATCCTGGTGCCGCGCGACACGCCGGGCATCAAGGTCATCCGGATGCTGACCGTGTTCGGCTACGACGATGCGCCCCATGGCCACGGCGAGGTGCTCTTCGAGAATGTCCGCGTGCCCGCCTCGAACATGCTGCTGGGCGAGGGGCGCGGCTTCGAGATCGCGCAGGGCCGCCTGGGCCCCGGCCGCATCCACCACTGCATGCGCCAGATCGGCGTCGCCGAGCGGGCGCTCGAGCTGATGTGCAAGCGTTCCCAGAATCGCGTGGCGTTCGGCAAGCGCCTGGCCGAGAACGACATCACCCTCGAACGCATCGCGCAGTCGCGCATCGAGATCGACCAGGCCCGGCTCCTCGTCCTGCACGCGGCCTACATGATGGACACCGTCGGCAACAAGGCCGCCAAGCAGGCGATCGCCGAGATCAAGGTGGCCGTGCCCAACATGACGCTGCAGGTGGTCGAGCGCGCCATGCAGCTCCACGGCGGCGGCGGCGTCAGCCAGGAGTTCCCGCTGGCGTCCATGTGGGCCCACTCGCGGACGCTGCGCTTCGCCGACGGGCCCGACGAGGTGCACCGGCGCCAGATCGGCCGGCTGGAGCTCCGCAAGCACGGTTAGGGGCGCCGCGCCAGCTCCCGGCAAGAACGCCCGACGCCCCGGACCGTCCCACGGCCGGTTTCCCCTTACGACGGCCTGGCGATGGTGGACGAGGGGAGGACCGGAACCTAGCCCGGTCTCCCTACGGAGACGCCCACGAGTTCGTGCTGTTCCACCGGCGGCGGTGAGGGCCGCCACCGCGCCTTCCCAGTCCCTCCGACGGTGTTTTGTCGGAACGATCCTCTCCGCGGCCTCCTCTCGAGACACGCGGGACCTGACGCCTCGTCTGGGGCCCGGGCCGGAACCCCAGAAGGATCGCCGTAGATTCTCTGGCGACCGCGGACTCTGGCACGGTCTCACCCTCGGCTCCCTGACTCGGGCTCGCACCGCGCTTCAAACGGGGGTCTCTCGTGTGACTCTCGCGTTGGTCCACGCCGCCGGCCCGACACTGGTCGTCTCTATGCGGGCGGCACGCGTCCATCCTCAATGCGGGGTGAAGAACGGGAGCCCCGGCGCGAATGGCCATCTACGCGTGGCGCACGGTCGGGGGCTCACGCCACCTTTAGGGGATTTTCCGGAAATAGGGATTTTCCACACAGCGATTACATGACCCGCCTGATTGGAAAGCGCGGACTCTCCGCCTAGGGTACCCCCCACAAGCAGGAGATGCCCTGCTTGGCCGATACCCACGTTCGCTCCCGAATGGTGTCGGCGCCGCGGGCCGGAGCGACGGAGAACGCCGTGGTCGACCAATCCCACAGCGGAAGCCCCGTCGCGATGGGTCTGCTCGACGCTTCCCCGATCGCTGAGCCCCGGCGACCGGCCGAGCCTCCGCCCATGCAGACGAATCACGGGAGTTCGCCGACGAGCGGAGAGACGAGTCGGTGGAAGGCGTGGGACGGCTTTCTCGAATCGAATGCCGCGACCGGATTCATGCAGTCCTCCTGGTGGTCGGACTTTCGCAGCACGACCGGATGGCAGTCCTTCGGGGTGATCCTCAAGCACGAGGGCACGATCGTCGGTGGCGCGACGGTGATGAAGTTCGACTACACCACCGACAGCTGCTTCTACTACATCCCGGAAGGCCCGGCCCTGCCCGAGACCGAGTCGAGTGCGGAACAGGTCTTTCAGAAGATCGTCGACGCCATCGAGAAACGGCGGGCGAACGAAGCGCTGGCGGTCAGCCACCTGCGCATCGAGCCGCGATGGCAGCACGTCCCTCCCTTTGTGCGCGGATTTCACCGGGCCAAAGCGTTCATGGAGCCGCGCAACACTATCTGTATCGACCTGCGGCCTTCGGAAGAGGCGATCCTCGCCCAGATGAAACCCAAGGGACGCTACAACATCCATGTCGCGCAACGACACGGGGTGTCGGTCGTCGAAGACGCTTCGTCACGGGGCCTCGAAGACTTCTTGACCATCTACGAGGATACGATCCGGCGCCACGGCTTGCGGGGAAAACCTCAGCGTTACTTTCGGACTCTGATTCCCCTGCTCTCAGCCACGAGGCGCGGCTCGGTGTTCTTCGCGGAGTACGGGGGCCTGAGACTGGCGACCGCGCTGGTCGTCTACTTCGGCCGTCGGGCGACCTATTTCTTCGGGGGATCGCTCGTCGTCCACCGCAACGTCATGGCGCCCTATCTCCTGCACTTCGACATCATGCGCCGGGCGCAGGCACGCGGCTACGAGTCGTACGACCTCTGGGGCGTCGCCCCGGAGGGCGAGCCCGACCATTCATGGAGCGACATCAGTGTCTTCAAGCGGAAATTCGGAGGACAAGAGCTGGCACTCGTGCCCACGCTCGACTACGTGTACGACCCCGCCGCCTATGAGCGCTACACGGCTTGGCATTCCTAGAAAGCGTGGGTCCGAGGGAGAAGCACGGCGGTGGCTGATCCAGCCAGCTCGAATGACACGTCTCGCGCCGTACCCGGTCGGCGCGGCCCCAGCGACCGCTCTGGTCGACGCTGGGCTCATCGCGGCCTCACCGAAGCCTAGGCCAGAGAGGAGGTGACCGTTGGCAGGAAGAGATTGGGACCGGGGCTGACAACCGTTCTGAGGCCCGTACTGGAATGTACAGGAGAGAACCATGCTGTTGACGCTCGAAATCGAAGAACTGGAGGCGCGCATCGCCCCCGGCCTGGTGTGTGCTCCCAGTGACGGCCACGCCAGCAAGGACGACCACGGCAGCAAGGCCAACGCCGGCAGCAAGGACGACCACGGCAGCCAGGGCGACGCTGGCAGCAAGGACGACCATGGCAGCTAGGTCGACGCCGGCAGCAAGGATGACGGCGGCAGGAAGGGCGACGCCGGCAGCAAGGATGACCACGGGCACAAGGGCTAGGCCGGCAGTGATGGGATCGGGGGCAGCTAAGCCAC
>Ga0066709_100000114_pt1 | contig 31275 bp, 26 predicted proteins | sample GraSoiAngelo_158_FD_79665 | JGI IMG/M metagenome (GOLD analysis project Ga0066709, IMG submission 79665) | Grasslands soil microbial communities from the Angelo Coastal Reserve, California, USA - 14_1009_16_30cm | ecosystem: Environmental > Terrestrial > Soil > Grasslands | place: USA...
CGGCGTACGCGTGGATCGTGGCGCCCGGCCTGACGTCCGCATTCTTGTCGACGCGGTGCGCCCAGAGGATCTGCTGGGTGGCGGTCATGCGGCGTGCCTCGAGCGGATTGGGGAATACGATCGCCGGCTTCCGTCCGCGCGTCGCGGCGTAGTCGCGACGCCCCATCGCGATGATGCCGCCGCCCGCACGGATCTCCTCTTCCTTTCCGGTGAGCGGCTTGGGCTCGTAGCTCTTCCCCCGGGTCACGTTCCGAAGCGCGCGCGTCTCGACGTCGAATTCGAGCTGGTCGCCGTCCTGGGCGTCTTCTACTGCCTCGAGGCTCTGCACGACGTGGAGGCCCAGGTTCAGGGCATTCCGGCGGAAGATGTCGCCCATGTTGGCGCCGCAGACCACGACCATCTCGAGGCCCGCTTCCTCCGCGATCCCCTTCAGGCCCGCGGGCGACATCTCGCGCGAGGAGCCGATGGCGAAGCGGTCGCCGGCGATCAGGAACGTCTCGCCGGAGTGAACGCGCTTGCGGAAGCCCGGCATCAGGTGGCGGAAAGCGCCCGCCTTCCAGCGCTCGTCGAGGCTGGCGAGGCTCTCCGAGACGCAGTCGTCGGCCGGGGTGATCTGGTCGGTGTCGATCGCGTCGAGCTTTTTCCCGGGCCGCTTGGGGTCCCAGAAGATGAGGGCGCGGCCGCGAATGGTCTTCATGAGGAGAGTGTATCGCGCCGCGCGGCGGCGCCGCTACCCGGTGCTCGGTGCGACGGGCAGCTTATCGAGCGCCGCGAATGTCGTCGAGGGCCCGCTCGAAGGCGCTTCGCACCGAGTCGAGGGCCTCGGTCTGGAGGGCATCCTGGATGCTGGATTCCGCGCGAGGCGACTTCAGCTTCTGAAGCGATCCGGCCGCGGCGCTCCGGACGCGGAACCAGGGATCGCGGAGCAGCTCGATCAGGCGGCTCTCGACGCTCTTCTCCAACGTTCCCAGCTTTCCAAGCGCCTTCGTCGCGGCCTCCCGCCCCTCGTTCTTGAAGCGCGGCTGCGTGTAATCGAGAAGGATCGGGATCGCGCGCCCCTCCTTGAGCCCCGCCATCCCGTCGAAGATGAGGAAGCGGAGCATGTCGCGGTGGCTCTCGCGGCCGACCTCGGCCTGCAGCGCCTCGAATGCTCCCGGTCGTCCGATCTTCGCGATGCCGAGGAGCGCGACGCCGACGTTGAAGGACGATGTCTCGGAGCTCACGAGCCGCTTCAGCCGCTTCTGGGCCGAATCGTCGCCGATCCAACCCAACGCCCAGATGATCGCGCGCCGCACCCGCGTGTGCTGGCCCTGGGCCAGCGGCGCGAGCCGCTCGGTGAGCCCGGATACCTTTCGCCCGATCTCGCCGAGCGAGACCGCCGCGGCCATCCGAACGCCCCAGAAGCGATCCCGCCGAACGGCGCGGAGGAGGGCGGCGATGACGCGCTCGTCGCCCCGTACCGCGAGCTCGCGGGCGCAGCGGATCCGCTCGAGCACGAACGGGGAACGCGCCAGACCGAAGAGCAGCTCCTCGCTCGAACGCGGGAATTCCATCTGCTTGAGCACGTCGTGCTCGGGATCGAGCGCGACGTAGCGCGGCCGCGCGGGCAGCGGAATGTGGATCGTTTCCCGCCGGCCGTGGACGTCCAGATTCACGCGCAGACGCTTCCCCGCCGCCACGACCTCGAGAGTCATCGGAATCCGGAAGATGGGCGTGACATCATCCGTGTCCTGAACCTGCTCCACGGTGAGGAGAAGGCTCTTCGCCGCCTCGTCCCAGAGGCGGCTCACGCGAAGCTCCGGATGGCCGCCGCGGTTCGTCCATTGACTGAAAAACCAACCGAGGTTCCGACCCGTCTCGTCCTCGAAGGCGCGCCTTAGGTCCGCGGTCTCGACCGGGCCGAACGCGTGCCGCTTGAGGTAGCCGCGGAGCGAGCGGCGCCAGGCGGCGTCTCCCAGCACGGCCCGGAGCATGTGGAGGACGCACGCCCCCTTCTCGTAGAGGTGCCGGTCGAAGATCGCGGTCGGATATTTCCAGCGCGTCTCGACGAGGGGGCGGCGGTAATCCTCGCCGTCCTCGGTCAGGTAGGAGCACATCTGCTCCAGACGGGCGAAATCGGCGTCGTCGCGCCCACCGTCGGCCTCGCGGTAGACGATCTCCGAATAGGTCGCGAACCCCTCGTTGAGCCAGCCCTCCGACCAGTCGCGGCAGGTCACGAGATCGCCCCACCATTGGTGGGCCAGCTCGTGGGAGATGAGGGAATCGTAGCTCTCGTCGAAGGAGTCGTTGGCCGACTGGAGCGCCCGCTCGAAGAGCGTCGTCGCGCTCGTGTTCTCCATCCCGCCATAGGTAAAGTCGGCCACCGTGGACTGCGCGTACTTCGGGTACGGATAGGGGTATCCGAAGATCTTGGAGAAGGTCGCGATCATGTGCGGGGTCTTTCGAAGGAGGGCGCGACCCTCTCGCTCCATGCCGCGCGGCACGTAGCCAAGAAGCGGCACCTTCCCGGCGCGATCCTTCAGCTCCGAGTATTTCCCGACGACCAGCGAGGTCAGGTAGGCGGGATGAGGCGTTTCCTGCCGCCAATGAAACGTCACCGTGCGGGCGCGGGGATTCTTCCGCCGCGCGACGAGGCGGCCGTTCCCGATCGCGCGGTAGCCCGCGGGGACGGTCGCGATCATCTCAAGGGTGGAGCGGCTCTCCGTGCTCTCGAGGCAAGGGATCCACCAGTGCGTGTCGTTCGCTTGTCCCTGGGACCACCCGGAGAGCTGACGATGCGGCTCCGCCTCGGTGGGGCCGATGAAGAAGAAGCCCTTCCGCGGGCTCGTCGCGTAGGCGACCTCGAAGGTCGCGCGCCCGCCCGCTCTAAGCGGCCGAGGAAGCGTCAGCCGAAGCGTGTCTCGATCCGACGAGTACGGGAGATTTCGCCGACCCGAGCGAACGGACTCGAACCGCATTTCCGTCGCGTCGAGGACGACGTCGCGAAGACCGTCGCGGAGCGCCTCGACGGTGATCGTGACGCGGCCCCGGAGCTCCCGCTTCTCCAGATCGACCCCGAGCTTCACCCGACAGTGTCGAACGTGGAAATCCAGATCCGAGCGCGGCGAGTGTGGAGCGTTCCACGGCTTCCTGCCGGTCGGCGGGAATGCATCGAACGGGGGCGTGTCGAGCGCCGCCCGGCGTCCGAGAAATATGGGATGGAAGAACGGATCATGGACCGGCAAAGAACCCCCCAATTTTGTTGGAACCACAGCATCGTCACCGACTTGGGAGGGCGTGTCAAGGAGCGCCCGCTTCAGGCTAGAATGGCCGGATGGACCTCGCATCGACTTGGGGATCGGTCTTCCGCGTCTTCATGGAAGCCGCGATCGAGATCGTGCCCTTCTTCCTTCTCGCCGTTTTCCTCGGCTCGCTCTTGGAAGAGTTCGTATCGGAGCGGACGATTGGGCGCTTCCTGACCGGTCGCCAACCCGGAACGATGCTGCTCGCGTCCGTGACCGGTGCGCTGATTCCGCTCTGCACGTGCGGGATGGTCCCGCTGGCGGTCTCGCTCCGCCGGCGCGGCGGCGATCTCAAGCACACGTTCGCGTTCCTCACCGCCGGCGCCACGGTCAGCGTCCCGGTGCTCCTCTTGACCTGGAAGGTTCTCGGGGCCGAGTGGATGCTGGTCAGGCTCCTCGCGTCGGTCCTCTTCGGCCTCCTCGTCGGCTACGCGGGGATCGGGGTGCTGCGCGGATCGGCGGCGGAGCCGCTGCCCGGCGCCTCACCCGAGGCTTCTCCGAATCCGCCGGCGCGATCGCGAGCGGCGTCCGTGTGGCGCCGGTTCTGGGGCCAGATGAAGGAGTACTTCCCCTGGGTCGTCGCCAGCCTCGCCCTGGCGGCGGTGGTGGATACGCTCGTTCCCCGACATTGGATCCACGTGCTCTACGGCCAGAAGATGGTAGCCGGCTCCCTGCTCGCCTCCCTCTCCGGTATCCCGTTCTATTTCTGCTCGGGCGCCGAGCTGCCCCTCGTGCGGGAGCTCATCGAGAAAGGAATGGGGACAGGGCCCGCGACCGCGATGCTCCTCGCGGTGCCGATCGTGAACATCCTCACCTTCGGCGTCGTCTCGAGGTGGTTGGGCGCGCGGGGGGCGCTCGCCTACTTAACACTCTGCGTCGCGTCCTCCACCGTCCTCGGCTCGATCACGGGCTTGCTCTGGCGGTGAGCGCGGCTCCGCTCGCCTTCGCGCCGGCGCTCACTTCCGCGGCGGCTGGCTCGGACGCAGCTCGACCCGGCTCGGCAGCGAGCGGGACGGATGGCGGAGAAGGTCGAGCATCGCCTGCGCCACGTCCGAGGCCGCGAGCTTCCACTCCTGCGTGGGATCGGGCGATCTTCCGTTGAAATTCGTGTTCACGCTGCCCGGCATGATGTAGCTGACGCGGATCCCGTCGTACCGCACTTCCTGCATCAGGGCCTCGGACATCCCGTTCACGGCGAACTTGGAAGCGTTGTACGCGGTGGCGGTCGGGAAGGCGTTCTTCCCGGCGAGGCTCGAGATGTTGATGATGTAGCCTCCGCCGCGGCGCCGCATCCGGGGAATCGCCGCGCGCGAGCAGAGGAAGACGCCGGTCACGTTGGTTTCGATAACCCGGTTCCACTCCTCGAGCGTCATCTCCTCCAAATTCTTGAAAAGGCCCACGCCCGCGTTGTTGACCAGGATGTCGACCCCGCCGAAGGCGCTCTCCGCGGCGCGAAAAAGCGCGTCGACCTGGGCCTCGAGCCGCACGTCGCAGACCTGCGCGGCCACGCGCTTGGGGTGCGACGCCATGAGTCGCTTCCCCACCGCCGCGACCTCGCCCTCGTTCCGGGCGGAGACCACGACCTTCGCACCCGACCCGAGCAACGCCTCTGCGGTGGCGAGACCGATTCCCTTCGTGCTGCCGGTAACCACGGCTACCTTGTCCCGAATCGCTTCATCGCTCATTTCCCCTCCATGCCGAGCCCGTCGCGGAGCGCCGCGGCAAGCTGGCTCAATCGTCCCGTGAAAAAATGGTCGGCGTCCGCCACGAAGCGCGCCTCGACACGGCCATGCGGCTTGAGCCGCGCCACCAAGGCCAACGCGTCTTCGCGGCTACCGTATTGATCGTGGTCCCCCTGGACGATCAGCATCGGCGCGGGGGGCCGGGTCAGAAAATCGAACGTGCGCCCGTCGATGTTCACGGTCACCGGCATCCCGAGCGCCACGAACTGCTCGAGGTGATCGTCCTGGATCGCCCACCTGGCTCCCACCCACGACCCGAACGAGAAGCCCGCGAGCCAGAGTGTCGGCAGCCCGGTTTGCGCGCGGGCGTACGCCGCGGCGGCTGCCACGTCGCCCACCTCGCCGTCGCCGCCCGAGTACCCCCCCTCGCTCCTCCCGACCCCTCGAAAATTGAAGCGGAGCGTCGCGTGCCCGGCCTCGGTGAGCACCTTGTATACGGTGTGGACTACCTTGCTGTGCATCGATCCCCCGTGCGCCGGATGGGGGTGCGCGATGACCGCGGCGGGGAGACCGCGCCCCGGATCGCACCAGAGCCCTTCCAGGGCCCCCTCGGGTCCGGGAAATTTCACGGTCGTGACAGTGAGTGCGCTCGTTCGCTCCTCCTGGTTGACCCGCGCGGCCCCGTAGGGCGGCGGCGTCCAATTCCAGCGTGCCGGCCGGTCAGTCTCTCCGTTATAATGTGGGCGCTCAAGTCGCAAAATCCCTACTCGCGGAGGTACCCTGGGTGGCGCTGCGTGTCGAAAACCTGACGTTCTTGGGACTTAACCGCACCGACCTTCTCGAGCTCTACCGGCTCATGCTCCTTTCTCGTCGCCTCGACGACGAGGAGATCAAGCTCAAGAAGCAGAACTTGATCTACTTCCAGATCAGCGGCGCCGGACACGAGGCCGTGCTGGTGGCGGCCGGCAAGGCGCTCCGATCCGGGTCCGACTGGTTCTATCCCTACTACCGCGACCGCGCCCTGATGCTCACCCTCGGCATGACCCCCCTCGAGATGCTCTACGAGGCGGTCGGCGCCGCCGCGGACCCGAACTCGGGCGGCCGGCAGATGCCGTGCCACTGGGGCCTGAAGCGCGCCAACGTCGTCTCCCAGTCGAGCCCGACCGGGACACAATTCCTCCAGGCGGTGGGCTGCTCGGAGGGCGGACGCCTTCTCGCTTTGATGCATGAACTTAAAGAAAGACCACCGTATCGTGAGGACGAGGTTGTCTACGTCTCGGCCGGCGACGGCACGACCAGCGAGGGCGAGTTCTGGGAGGCGATCAACACGGCCGCCACCGACGCGCTCCCGGTCCTCTTCCTGATCACCGACAACCAGTACGCGATCTCGGTGCCGGTGGAGGCCCAGACGCCGGGCGGCGACATCGGGCGCTGCATGAGCTCTGTCCCCGGTCTTCGCGTGATGCGGGTCGACGGGACCGATCCGCTCGCGTCCTACCAGGCGATGGTCGAGGCGGCTCAGCATCTGCGCGCGGGGAAAGGCCCGGTCCTCCTGCACGCGATGGTGATCCGCCCGTACGGCCACTCGATGTCGGACGACGAGCAGTCGTACAAGCCGCCGCGCGAGCGCGAGGAAGAGGCGAAGCGCGATCCGATCACGACCTACCCGAAATATTTGATCCGCGAGGGGCTCGCGACCCAGGAGGCGATCGAGCAGATCCAGAAGGACGTGGAGGCGGAGATCGCCGAGGCCGAGGCCCAGGCGCTGAAGGCGGCGAAGCCCAAGCCGGAGACGATCTACGACCATCTCTACTCGCCGACCGTCGATCCGACGAGCCGCGCGTTCGAGACCGAGCCGCGCTTCGAGGGACAGCCCGAGACGATGGTGACCCTCATCAACCGCTGCCTCAAGGACGAGATGACGCGCGATCCGCGCATCGTGCTCTTCGGCGAGGACGTGGCCGACGCGACGCGGGAGCAGAATCTGGAATCGGTGCCCGGCAAGGGCGGGGTCTTCAAGGTCACCTACGGACTTCAGAAGCAGTTCGGCAAGGACCGCGTCTTCAATTCGCCCTTGGCCGAAGCCAACATCGTCGGCCGCGCGATCGGGATGGCCACGCGCGGCGTCAAGCCGGTTGTCGAGATCCAGTTCTTCGATTACATCTGGCCCGCGATGATGCAGATCCGGAACGAGCTCTCGATGCTGCGCTGGAGATCGAACGGGGACTTCTCCTGCCCCGCCGTCATCCGCGTGGCGATCGGCGGGTATCTCCAGGGTGGATCGATCTACCACAGCCAGTCGGGCGAGAGCATCTTCGCCCACTGCCCGGGGCTCAGGATCGTCTTCCCCTCGACCGCGGTGGACGCGAACGGACTCCTCCGCACGTCGATCCGCTGTGACGACCCGGTTCTTTTCCTGGAGCACAAGCATATCTACCGTCAGCCGTACGCGAAGGGTCCCTATCCCGGACCGGACTTCATGGTCCCGTTCGGGAAGGCGCGTGTCGCGCGGGAGGGGACGAACATCTCGGTGATCACGTGGGGAGCGACCGTGAACCGCGCGCTCCTCGCCGCGCAGCGGCTCGAGGCGGAAGGAATCAGCGTGGAGGTGATCGATCTTCGCACGCTCCTCCCCTTCGACCGGGAGGCGATCCAAAAGACCGTCGAGAAGACGTCGCGCGCGCTGGTGCTCCATGAGGACGTGCTCACGGGAGGCTTCGGCGGCGAAATCGCCTCGATCATCGCCGAGCACCACTTCGACTCGCTCGACGCGCCGGTCCGGAGGATCGGCGCCGCCGACACGCCGGTCGGCTACGCCCCCGACCTCGAGGCCGCGATCCTGCCCCAGGTGGACGGGATCACCGAAGCGATCCGGTCGCTGGCCCGCTACTAAGTCTTCGGCCGATCCGCCGCCGGCGCCCGAGCGGCCGGTCCGGCCACCCGCTCCAAGCGCTCCCCCACCCGGCGAACACGACCCTCCTCGATCAGCTTCTCGAGGTGCGCACGCAGGGTTTTGAGGGCAAGCTGCGGCGCGGCGTCCGGCGAATCGGCATAGACCTTGGCGACAAGCTCCTCCTCCCCGAGCGGTCCCTTTTCGAGCGCGCGCAGGACACGCCCCTCCCGGAGCCTTCGATGCTCGATCAGAGTTTGTAGAGCCCGCTCGACCCCCCGGTTCGGAGGGCCATGACCCGGGATGAGCGTCCTCACGTCCATCGAGCGGATCCGCTCCAGGGACGCGATGTAGTCCCGCATGTTGCCCTCGGGCGGATCGATCACCACGGTTCCCAGCCCGGAGACCAGGTCGCCCGCGACGAGGGTCTTCGAGGTCTCCTCGAAGAAAGCCAAGTGGGAGCGCGAGTGCCCCGGCGTCTCGAGCACGCGCACCCGCCGCGGGTGGCGTCCCTGCAACTCGATGACGTCGTCCTCGTGCAGCTCGCGATCGATCCGCGCGCGGTCCTGAACGAGCGGGTGCGCCCAGACAGGGATCCCGTAACGCTCGCGCACGGCCTCGACGCCCGCCAGGTGGTCCCGGTGGCGGTGCGTGAGCGCGATCGCGAGCGGCTTCCTGCCCGGGAGGAGCGCTTCATCGATCACGCGGTAGAGGGCGGCGAGCTCCTCCGGGTCCGCGCTCCCGGGATCCACGATCAGGACATCACCGTCCCCGATCACGACGGCGTTGGTGTGGGTCGCCGGCGGCAGGGTCTCGCTCTTCTGGGGAACCATCGTGATCGCGGGCCGAACGTCGACGTGGCGCGAGGGGACCTCGTTCGCCTCGGGAATCTGATGAAGCCGCGCCGGCAGATCGTGCTGGCCCTCCGCCAGGACGCGGATCGCGTGAAGGGTCGGCATCGCGAGCACGACCCGATCCTCCTCCCAAAGCTGAAGCGCCCGGGACGGCTCGACCCACTCCCCCGACTCGAGCTCACCCGGCCACACGTCGGGGGCCGCGGCAGTCTCCAGTTCCACGAAGAAGAAGTTCGTGTCGAATCGCGCCCGGCTGAAATGAGGCGTCACCCAGCGGCCGCATGGGACGTAGACCGAACGGTCGAGCTTCAACCCCCACGTCCCGACGGTCGGCCAGAACTCGATCTTTCCGTCCAGAAGGTCGCGCCTCACACGCCGCTGTTCTTCGAGCGGCGGGGGCGATCCGCGGAATCCGACGAGCATCCCGGTCTCCTCGAACGTCTCCCGCGCCGCGCAGCGGGCCATCGTTTGCATGTAGGCGTCGGGACCGCCGTCGATCGGTCCGTCCTCGCGCGCGAGGCGGCCGCCGGGAAACGAGTGAAATCCGCCGAGGAACGGGTTCGCCTCCGAGCGCCTCACCCAGAGAAGCTGAAGCGGTTTCCCTCGGTGTATCGCGATGATGCTCGCGGCGGGGCGAAGCGCTGGCGATGCGGGACGAAGCGCTGGACCGCCGCCGCGGTTGTCGCGGCTCATTCGAGCAGGACCGGCGGGAGCGCGCCGCGGAGGGCCCGGATGTGGTCGGGGCCGGTTCCACAGCAACCGCCCACGATCTGCGCGCTGCTCCGGACCCACGCCTGGGCCATCTCGGCGAACCGCCCCGGCGTCATCGCCGGATCGAAGCTCCAGGCGCCGCGCTCGAGATCGGGCGCCCCGGCGTTCGGATAGCAGCCGACCGGGAGATTCGTCGCGCGCGTGATCTCGTCGAGGCACGCGCCCGCGATCTCGGGCGGCGTGCAGTTGACGAGGATCGCGTCGGGCTCGAGCGCTTCGACGGCGTGAACCGCGTCCCCGAGCGCCTCCCCGCTCCAGATCTCCCGCGGGCTCCTGCAGATGAAGCTGACCAGCACCGGGAGCCTGGCCCCCCGGGCCCCGCGGAGCGCGGCGACCGCTTCGGCGACCGAGTTCATCGTCTCGATCAGGAGAAGATCGGCTCCCGCGCGCTGGAGCCGCTCGGCCTGCTCGCGGTGCTCCCGCTCGGCCACCCCGGGCGGCGGGGCGAGCTCGGGCCGGTAGCAATCCTCGAGCGGGGCGATCGAGCCGGCGATCCAGACCTCCCGGTCGAGGCCCGCGCGCTGGCGGGCTTCCCGGCAGAGCGAGATCGCGAGGGCCGTGAGACGGTCCGCCTCCCCCTCCATGCCCGCTTTCAGGAGGGCGCGCGGGGTCGTCCGGAAGGTGTTCGCGGTGAGGATCTCGGCCCCGGCGCGAACGTACTCTTCGTGGATCTGGCGGACCGTGTCGGGAGCGTCCACGAGCGCCTGCGCGCTCCAGAGCGGGAGCCGCGTCGGGACCCCGCGCCGCTCGAGCTCGGTCCCGAGCGCGCCGTCCAGGAGAATGATCTCTCCGCGCGTGAGGCGCGCTGTGAGCGGGTTCTGAGGGATGGTCGTGGTCATCGGCGAGGCGGACTTCCCAGCGCCTCGGGAGGCGTCAGCCTCCCGCGGAGGCTTCGTCCGGCGGGTTGAGCCCATGGAACTGCATCAGCTCCTCGATCACGGCGCGGCGGCGGCGGAGAATCGACGTCATCGACGTGTAGCCGTACCGGAGGAGCTGCTCCCTCTCGGTATAGCTCATGGTGTGGTGGAGGAACATCATCGCCTCGCTCGAGGAGGGCTCGATCCGATAGAGCTTCACGTCGGGATACTCGGCCTGGCAGCGGCGGAACTCCCCGTCGAGGCGCACGCGCGTCTCGATGCGGGATGCCTGATCCTGGATGAACGACATGCCCTTCTCGCGGATGGTCGCGCACTTTCCGTCTCCGCGCGGAAGGCAGACGGTCTGCCGGTCGTTCGAGATATTGACGAGCGGGTTGATGATCAGGATCGTCGAGGCGCCCGCCCGGACCGCGACGTCGATGTGGGCCACCTTCCCGGTCGAGCCGTCGATGTAATCGCGCCCCTCGATCGTGACGGGGCGAAAGAGGAGCGGAATCGCCGAGGAAGCGGCCACGACGTGCGAGATCGGAACCTTGGAGCCTTCGACGTTCGAGAAGATGCGCCGGGTCCCCAGGTCAAGATCGGTCGTCGGGATGTAGAGCTCCTTCGCCAAGTCGTCGAAGGAGTCGGTCTTTCCGTTCGCCTCCAGAACCCGCGAGAAGAACTTCTTGAAGTTGTCGAGCGAGAAGACGCCGGCCGGCAGCCGCTCCTCGACGTAGTGCATGAACTCGAAGGGCGACGGGCGCTGGCCGATCTTCACGCACCGCACGAAGTAGCCCGGGATCGACAGCACGACCCCGAAGAAGGAGCCGAGGATCGCCCAGCGATTCACGTCGTACATGTCGCCGCGCCGGAACTGAAGGGCGGGGTCGGCGTCCGTGAGGAGTCCCCAGTAGATCTTTCGGGCAGGGATTCCCTTGGCGAGCAGGGCGGAGATGGTAGCTCCCGCGCTCACGCCGATGTAGATGTCGAACCCGGTGCTCGAGAAATCAAAGCCGAGGAAGTCGTCCAGGGCGGCAAGGCAGCCGATCTCGTAGAACGCGCCCGAGAGCCCGCCCCCGGAGAGGCTGAGGCAGATCTTCTTTCGGGCCGGGGCCGCGCCCCCACGAGGGCGAAACGCCGCCCAGCCGGACCGTGAGGGGTTCTCGGCCCGGCCGGTCGAGCGGCCGGGATCGCTTTCGGGTGGCGTCATGATCTCCGAGGATACCGGAAAAGCGCGCTCACGATGCGGTCGCTAAGCGCGGGTGCCGCGACGTTCAAGACGGCGAGCCATTGGTTCCGAGCGGGGATGTAGATCTCGGCGGAGTGATGGCGGAGCGCGCGCTCGATTCCGAGAGCAACCTGATCGGTGTCGAGAATCGTCCCCGCCGGTCCGATTCCAAGCGCGCGGTCCCGTCCCGCGCGATCCAGAAACGGGGTCTCGACCGCGGCCGGGATCAGCAAACTCACCCGGATGCCGAGGGGGCGCAGCTCTCGCCGCCATCCCTCCGTCAGGCCGACGAGGCCGAACTTGCTCGCGTTGTAGTAGGAGTAGTAGGGTGCGGCGACCCTTCCGGCGAAGCTCGCCACGTTCACGATCGCGCTTCCGCGGCGGGCCTTGAGCGCGGTGAGCGCGGCGCGCGTCATCCGGATGGCGCCGCGCAGGTTGACGGCGAGCTGCTCCTCGATCTCGTCATCCGTGGCTTCGTCGACCGACCGGAGGTATCCCACGCCGGCGTTGTTCACGAGCGCGTCGATGTGGCCGAAGCGCGAGGTCGTCTCGACGACTGCGCGCAGGGCGTCCACGGTACTGCAGACATCGCCGGGAATCACGAGCGCCTCACCCCCCGCGCCCTCGATCTCCTTTGCCAGAGCGCGCAGCGGGTCCGGGTGCCTTGCGAAGAGGGCCACCCGCGCGCCGCGCCGCGCCAGCCGGAGCGCGGCTGCGCGCCCGATCCCGCCCGACGCGCCGGTCAGGAGGACCGCGCGGCCCTTAAGATTCACTCACCGGACCCCGGCCATCGCCGGCTCGGCCGCTGCTCCGACCGAATCGGACGGCGCTCCGCCAGGCATCAGATGTCGCGTAAACCAGTCGCGCATGACGTGGAGCCGGGCCACGCGGCGCGACGGCGTTCCGCCCCTCGAGAGACCGTGGCTCTCGTCGGGGAAGAGCACCATCTCGACCTCGCGGCGCATCGCCTTCAGCGTCTTGTAAAGAATCTCCGCCTCCGATATCGGGCACCGCTGGTCTTGAAGGCTGTGCGTGATCATGAGCGGCGTCTTGATCTTGTCGGCGTATGCGAGCGGCGACTGCCGCCACAGGGCCTCGGAGGTCATGTTCCAGGGCTCATCCCCGAACTCAGAGGGCGCACCCCCCAGATCGTCGCTCGCCAAGAGGAGGGTGGAGATCGTCGTGACGCAGCGCTGGGTCAGGGCGGCCCGGAACCGCTCCGTGTGCCCGACGACCCAGTTCGTCATGTAGCCGCCATAGGAGCCTCCGGTCACGCCCAAGCGCTCGGGATCGACCTCCGGGTGGCGCTTCAGCGCCTCGTCCACCACGAGCATGAGGTCGTCGAAGGCGGGCCCGCCCCAATCCTTCACGATCGCCTGATTGAAGGCTTCGCCGTAGCCCAGCCCGCCCCTCGGGTTGGAGAAGACGACATAGAAGCCCGCGTTCGCGAACATCTGGAACTCATGGAAGTAGCAGGCGCCCCACTGGACGCGGGGGCCGCCGTGGATCTCGAGGATCATCGGGTGCTTCTTCTTGGGATCCGCGTTCGGCGGTTTGAGGATCCATGCTTGGATCTTGTGCCCTTCCGGCGCGCTCACCCAGAATTCCTCGGGCTGGACGATCGTGAGCGACGCGAAGAGCTCCTTGTTCGGCTCGGTGATCGGCGTCATCGCGCGACGCTTCGGATCGAATCGCGCGATCGTGCCCGCATCCTTGTGTCCGCAGCGGAGGACCACCAGGTCGTCGGCGCCCTTCGACCCGACTAGGCCCATGATCCGGAGCGCCCCCTCGGTGAGACGCTCGGCCTTTCCGCCCGTGGAAGGCGCGGCGTAAAGATGCACGGAGCCGGTGTCCGTCGATTGGAAGTAGACTGTGGACCCGTCGCGGCTCCAGACCGGCCTGGCCGACTCGTGGAAGTCGTTCAGATCGCTGCCCATCACGTCGGCCGAGACGCGGTCGAGGTCGGGCGTCAGATCTCGTGCGGCGCCGCCTTCCGCGGACACGACCCAGACGTGGTGGTTGTACCAGCCCCACCAGTCGTTCTCCTTGGCGTGACCGATGAAGGCGATCCGCTTTCCATCGGGAGACCAGGAGGGGCTCGAGGCCACGCCCGGCTGCGGCGTGAGGTTCTTGGGCTCTCCGCCCGCCGAGGGCATCACCCAGACGTCGGAGACGACGTAGAAGTTGTAGTCGTTGTCCCGGTCCCTGTTCGCCGCGAACGCGAGCCACTTGCCGTCCGGGGACCAGACCGGGGGCTCGTGATCGACCGGGCCCGAGGTCAACGCGCGCACTTCCCGCGTCGCGACGTCGAGCACGTGGATGTGCGAGCGGGCCTGAGGCAGGAATCCCTGTCCGTCGAATTTGTAGCGGAGCCTCGTGATGTGCCGGTAGCTCGGCGGAGGCGGATCCTTCTTCTCGGCCTTCGCGTCCTGCGCCTTCTTCAGAGGCGTGCTTCCGGGCAGGTGCCCCGTCTCGGGCGGATCGCTCGGCGTGTAGACGAACGAGATCCGCGCTCCGTCGGGCGACCAGGCGAGGCCGCCGACACTGCCGTCGAGATCGGTGAGCCGCTCCCCCTCGCCGCCGTCCAACGGCAGGCGGTAGATCTGCGCTCTCTTGTCCTTCCGGTTCGAGACGAACGCGAGCCACCGTCCGTCGGGGCTGAACGCTGCCCCCATGTTCTTGTTCTCGCCGAAGGTGAGGCGGCGCGGCTCGCCGCCCGCCGCCGGAACGAGCCAGAGATGCGATTGATAGTTGTCCTTCTCGGCATCGATCGTCCGGATCGTGTAGACGATCCGCGATCCGTCCGGCGAGACGGTGAGCGCGTCGACGAACTGGATCTGAAAGAGATCCTCCGGTTGAAGCGTGCGTGGGGTGGGCATGGCTCTCTCCTTGGTTTCTATCGCTTGCCCGACTTGAATCGGGCGATCTGTTCCTTCAAATAGTTGTCGGTCGGCGTGAGAGCGAGCGCCTTCGTCTCGACCTCGATCGCCTTCGCGGCGTCACCCATCCGGAAATGAACCTCCGCCAGCGTATCCAGAATCCCGGTCTCCTTCGGCTCGAGCGCGACCGCCCGCTCGGCGGCGGTCAGAGCCTCCGGGAGGTACATGTCGCTCGTGGCGCAGGTCCATGCGAGACCGTTCAAGCTTGAAGCGTCGTTGACCCCGCCGGCGAGCGCCCGGCGCAGCGCCTCCCCCACACGGTCCCGCTCGACCTTCGCGAGATCCCTCCGCCCGATCTTATCGTACGACTCGGCGTACCGGAGGTGTGCCTCCGAGAGCTTCGAAGCCTCGAGGATCTGGAAGACGCGGTGAAGCTCTCGGATCGGCTCCTTGTGATCCTCGACCCGGAGGTCGATGTAGCGTGTCCTGTATTCGGGATAATCCGCGCTCGGGCGCACCACGAGAAGCGCCGCCGACTGCATCCCCCGCTTGTCGCCGCCCGCGGCCTGCCCCGCGTCGAGCGCGGCCAGGAGCCTCGAGGCAAGCTCGCCCTGCGTGGAGAGGAACGCCCGCTCCATGTCCGCGACGACCGCCTCGCCCGCGAGGATGTTTCCCTGGATCGAGTAGCCCCAACCGGTGCGATGGCCCGCCCACGAGGAGCAGTCCTTCCCCGTGTGCGCGGCGCTCCGGCCCTGGACGTCCACGACGCCGACCTGGCGGTGCACGCTTCCCGAGTCGGAGTCGAGGAGGGCGCGGAGCACCTCGGGCGCCGACTTTCCCTGCCGGAGCAGCGCGAGCCCCATCGGGCCGAACGACTCGTTGGTCGATGCCTGGGTCGCGATGCCGCCGACCCCCGCCTCCGCCCACGGCACCGCCATCCCCACGCTGAACGCCCGGGACTGGACCGCGACGCCCACCTCCTGCGTCACCGAGTCGTACGCGACGATGGAGAAGGTCGCGGACGCGCACGGCGCCAGGAGCGAGGTCGCCGCCGCGGCGAAGAGAATGATGGAGGCGGCGCGGGCGGCGCGGGCGGCGCGGGCGGCGCGGGCGGCGCGGGCGATTGGGCGGTCTGTGATCGCTCTCACTTGCGGCCCGCCCGGAACCGCTCGATCTGCTCCTTCAGGTAGGCGCTCTTGGGGTCGAGCGTCGCCGCCCGCGACTCCACCTCGACCGCCTTCGCGGTGTTCCCCGCGCGGAAGTGGACCTCGGCCAGCGTGTCGAGGATGTCGATATTCCTCGGCTCGATCTCCACGGCGCGCTCCGCGGCGCGGATGGCGTCCGACAGGAAGATATCGTGGGTGGCGCACGCCCACGCGAGCCCGTTCAGGAGCGACGCGTCCCGCTCTCCGCGGGCGATCGCGCGCTTCATGCTCTCTCCCACCCGCTCCCGCTCCATCACCGCCAGGTCCGTCCGACCTTGAGCCTCGTACTGGGCCGCGTAATTCAAGTGCGCGTTGGCCAGGTGGAATCCCTCGAAGATCTGCCACACTCGGCGCAGCTCCTGGATCGGCGTCTTGTGATCCTCGACGCGGAGGTCCACGTACCGGACGTTGTACTCCGGGTGGTCGACGCTCGGCCGGACGACGAGGAGCGCGGCCGACTGCATCCCGCGCTTGTCGCCGCCGGCGGCCTGCGCCGCCTCGAGCGCGGCGATCATCCGCTCGGCCAGCTCGCCGCGCGATTCGCGGTACGCCTGGGCCATGTTCGCGACCACGCTCGGACCCGCCAGGATATTCCCTTGGCAGGCGAAGCCGGGACCCGTCTCCCCTCCCGCCCAATCGAGGCACCGCCTGCCCGTCCAGTTCACGGCGCGTCCCCTCGCGTCGACGATCCCCACCTGGCGCCCGTCCCAGAGCGTGTCGGCCGCCGCCAGCGCCCTCATCACGTCGGCCGCCGGCATCCCGGTGCGGAGGAGGGCGAGCGCTTCCGGTCCGAGCGTTACGTTGACGTTCGCCTGCGTGGCAACGGCGCCCGCGCCAGCTTCCGCCCAAGGTACCGCGGTCCCGACCGAGAAGTACTTCGACTGCACGGCAACGCCCACCTCCTGCGTCACGGAGTCGTAGGCCACGATCGAGAAGGTGCCGGTCTTGACGTCCGCGAGGGCGGACGCGGCCGGGAGCAGGGCGAGCGGAAGGGCCAGGAACAACGCGGCGAACACGCGACGGCGGATCATCGATCTACCCCTTGATAGGTGGGTCGGCTCGGGTCCAGCAGTAGCGTTCGAAGGTACCAAAAAGTCCACCGGGCCGGGCTCAAATTTCCTGTGGACTCCCCCCGACCAGCGGCGTAGCGTCATAGTTGTCGTCGTAAGAGCCCCCGGCCCCCCGCCCGACGCGAGGGGCCGGATTGCTTTTTCGGGGAATACTCCCTGGCTGCCGGACGTAGGTACCGGTGCGATGACGACACGCGACGAAGCCCTGGCCCGATCCGGCCGCCGATTCGACCCCCGCTGGTGGCAAATCTGCTGTCTTTCCGCGCTTTTGACGTACGGCATCTTCTGGCTTTCCTTCGACGTGCCCCCGACCCAGATCGCCGCCACGATCGGTACGGCCCTGGCGGTTCAGTGGGTCCTGACCCGAGCGCTCAAGATCCCCACGTTTGAATGGAAGAGCGCGCTGATCTCGGGGCTCGGCCTCTGCTTCCTGTTCCGCGCGAACGAGTGGTGGCTGGCGGCGGTGACCGCGTTGATCGCCATCGGGAGCAAGTTCTTCATCCGCTGGCACGGGAAGCACATCTGGAATCCTACGAACATCGCGCTCGCGCTGATGATGCTCGTCCTCCCAGCCCAGGCGTGGGTTTCGCCCGGCCAATGGGGGAGCGGGCCGACGCTCGCCTACGCCATGGCTTGCGGAGGCGCCTTCGTCGTGAACCGCTCCGCGCGCAGCGACACGAGCATCGCCTTCATCGCCGCCTTCGCGGCGATCCTCTTCGGCCGGTCCCTCTGGCTGGGCGAGCCGATGACGATCCCGCTCCACAGGCTTGAGAACGGGGCGCTCATGATCTTCACGTTCCACATGATCTCGGATCCCAAGACGACCCCCAATACGCGTGCGGGACGGATTCTGTTCGCGTGCCTCGTCGCGGCGGGGGCCGCGTTCGTCGCGTTCGTCCTCTTTCGGCCCAACGGGCCGATCTGGGCCCTCGCGGCGCTCGCGCCCGTCGTGCCGCTGATCGATCGCTTCCTCCCCGGACCACGTTACGACTGGAAGCGCCCCGTGACCGGACCCCTCTGGAAAGGAGATTCCCGTGAACCGATGGCTGCTCGCGCTCGCGATCTGCCTGGCGGGCGCCTTGTCGGCGCCGGCCGCGTATAGCTTCTGTGGATTTTACGTCGCCCGAGGCGACGCGAAGATCTTCAACCGCGCCTCGAAGGTCGTGATGGTGCGGGACGGCACCCGGACCGTCCTCACGATGGCGAACGACTTCAAGGGCGAACCGAAGGAGTTCGCGGTGGTCGTGCCCGTGCCGACATTCTTGGAGAAGGGGCAGATTCATATCGGCGACCGGGCCGTGATCGACCACCTCGACGCCTATTCCGCGCCGAGGCTGGTGGAGTACTTCGATCCGGATCCATGCCAGCAGATGGCGTACGAGATGAAAGGCAAGGCGTCGGCGATGGCACCCATGGCGCTGTCGGATCGGGCCGATGCGCGCGCCAAGGCGTTGGGCGTCAGGGTGGAGGCGACCTACACGGTGGGCGAATACGACATCGTGATCCTCTCCGCGAAGCAGAGCGGCGGCCTCGAGACCTGGCTCCTCGAGAACGGCTACACGCTGCCCCGCGGCGCCTCCGCGGTGCTCGGCGGCTACATCAAGCAGAACATGCGCTTCTTCGTGGCGAAGGTGAACCTCACGGAGCAGGCCAAGCTCGGCTTCTCCTATCTGCGTCCGCTCCAGGTCGCCTTCGAGTCCCCCAAGTTCATGCTCCCGATCCGGCTCGGCATGGTGAACTCCAACGGGCCGCAGGAATTATTTGTATTCGCGCTGACCCGGGACGGGCGCGTCGAGACGACCAACTATCGAACGGTGCGGCTCCCCGAGGGGATGGACGTGCCCGAGTACGTGAAGGATGAGTTCCCCGCCTTCTACCGCGCCATGTTCGCCGAGCAGGTCCGAAAGGAGAGCGGCGAGGCCGTGTTCCTCGAGTACGCGTGGGATATGGGATGGTGCGATCCCTGCGCGGCCGATCCGCTCTCGCAGGAGGAGCTGCACGGGCTGGGAGTCTGGTGGATCGGCGATCCGAGAGGCGATGCCGCCGGGAGGATTGGGTTAGTCCCGCCGGTCGGAGGCGCGCAGCAGGTCTTCATCACGCGGCTGCACGTGCGTTACGACAACGCCCACTTCCCCGAGGACCTGGTCTTCCAGCAGACCGGAGACAAGTCGAATTTCCAGGGCCGCTTCGTGATTCATCACCCGTGGAAGGGCGGCTCGGAATGCCCTGGGATTGATTCCTACCTCACCGAGCTCCGAGGCCGCAGAGCGAAGGAGGCCGAGAATCTCGCCACTCTCACCGGATGGTCGATGGAGCGCATCCGGCGGAGGATGAATCTGGACGGGGACTGGTCCGCGCCGGGCGACGAGCAGAAGTGGTGGCAAAGGATGTGGCCCTCGAACTAGCCGGGGAAAGAACTAGCCGGGCGAAGGAGAGGAGCGAGCGATGAAATGGCTCACTCTCGTGGTAAGTGCCCTCTTGGCGGGCGGCGCGGCGGCGCCGTCCGCCCAGGCGTTCTGCGGCTTCTACGTGGCGCAGGGAGACGCCAAGATCTTCAACCACGCGTCCAAGGTCGTGTTGGCGCGCGACGGGAATCGGACCGTCCTCACGATGGTCAGCGACTTCCAGGGAGACCCGAAGGAATTCGCCGTCGTCGTGCCCGTACCGGTGGTCCCTGAGAAGGGCCAGGTGCACATCGGCGACGCGGCGTGGGTCGATCACCTGGATGCGTACTCGGCGCCGAGATTGGTCGAGTACACCGATCCGAATCCGTGTCCCGAGGCCGAACCGCATTACAGAGGGGGGCTGGCCCTCGAGATCGCAGGGGACGCGATCGCGCTCAAAGCCGGGGTCATAGGTACGAAGGGCTCAATCAGGGTCGAAGCCCAGTACAAAGTCGACGAGTACGAGATCGTGATCCTCTCGGCCACTGAGGGTCGCGGCCTCGATCAATGGCTGAAGGCGAACGGATACCGAATCCCCGACGGCGCCCCGGCGGTCCTCCAGAGCTACATCAAGCAGGGGATGTTCTTCTTCGTCGCGAAGGTGGACGTCCAGGAGCAGAAGCGGCTCGGCTACAACTACCTGCGTCCCATCCAGGTCGCCTTCGAGTCCCCCAAATTCGTGCTGCCGATCCGCCTGGGCATGGTGAACGCCGATGGACCCCAGGAGATGTTTGTTTTCACCCTCACGCGGCAGGGTCGTGTGGAGGCATTGAACTACCGCACGGTCAAGCTCCCGACCGGCATCGATGTGCCGGAGTTCGTGAAGGGCGAATTCCCCGACTTCTACCGGCTCGTGTTTGCGGACCAGCACCGGAAAGCGGGCGAATCGGGCGTATTTCTCGAGTACGCCTGGGTGGTTGTGCCCGGCACTCCCTCATGCGACCCGTGCACGGCTCCCTACCTCACGGCGGCAGAGTTGCGCTCCCTGGGCGCGTTCTGGATCGCGGCGGGACCCGGACCGCCCGGCGACGCGGTCCTCACGCGTCTCCACCTCCGCTACGACGGGCGGCACTTCCCCGAGGACCTGCAGCTCATGATGACGGCCGATCGGGAGAACTGGCAGGCAAGGTACGTCCTTCATCATCCGTACCGCGGCCCGGAGGAATGTCCGCAGTTGGTCGAGTACAGAAAGGGCGTCTGGGAACGCCGCCGAAAGGAGGCGGAGAACTACTGCAGCCTGACCGGCGCCCGGTTCGACGGCATCCGCGCCAAGATGGGCGTCGACGAGCGGTGGTCCGAGCCGAATGAGTCCCTAGTTTGGTGGGAACGGCTCTGGAAGTAGCCGTCACCGCTCTGGCGGATTCTTAGAGGCGGGGCGCGATCTTCTCGACGGCTTCCTTCGAGGTGATCACCGGATACACCTCGAACTCCATGAGGTCGCTCCAGCGAGCCATCCAGGCGTCGAGGAGCGACCGGTCATGGGTTTCCATCAGCTGATAGCAGCGCTCGAGCTTGTCGTCGATCCAGCTCGACACGTAGGCCAAGCCATCGGGCATCATGCGTCCGCTGTCCTTGAAACGCCGATAGACGGGGGCGGCATCCTTGTTCTTGAAGCGCTCGACCACCATGTAGAGGGTCCTCTGCATGGGCGGGCCGAGCACGAGCCTCAGCGCCCGACCGTCGAACGGATCTTCGCGAGATGGTGAAAGCTGTGCCGGACCGCGTGATCCTCGAGGAAGAACTGCGCCGTCAGGGGCGCATCGGCGTTGAGCGAGACGGGCGCGGCGTTATCCAATTGCTCGTCGGAGAACGAGCGTATGGCATCGGCGGCGACCTTGCTGTTCCGCCGCAGGAACTCAACCGCCTCCTGCTTCGAGACCGCGGCGTGCTCCTTGGCGTGCTTCGCGTTGATGTCCGCCACCGCGTCCCAGGTCACGCCGGCAATCGGCTTCCCTGCCCCGAGGGTCTGGGCGAGCTGGATCTCGATCGGGTACATGTTTCCGACGTGGTGCACGATGACCCCGACGGGCCGCCCGTCGTGGGGGATCTTCATCCGCCATTCCGCATCTGAAAGTGCCTCAGCAAATTTCGCTAGATTCGCTGCCCCTTGCTCCAGCCGTTCCGCGAGTGCCTGCGCCCGCCGTCCCATTGTTCCCTCCGGATCTTACAACGTAGGTTGAGGAGTTGAAATGCCCGCCGGTGAGTATAGTGCCGCTCCCCGCCGCCCGCTAGAGGCGCTCGATGTGGTCCACCGTCAGCGTGCAGACGCCGAAATCCTCCTCGACGAGCCCGCTTAGAAGGAACGGCCGCGTGCTCGTAAGAAGGTGGCAGAAGCGGCGGTACGCGTCCGGGAAGAGCGTGGCGTCGTAGATCGCGGTCGTGTCCTCGAAGGCGATGAACTCCATCGGCTCCTTGTCTTTCGTCTGGACGAGCTTCGAGTTCACGTGCCAGCCGAGGATCCGGACGCGGCGGCCCGCGTGGCGGTCCAGGTCGCGGGCCGCGATGACGCCCCGGCCCCGCATCGCGTGCTCATAGGGCTCGAGCGGATGAGCGCTCAGGAGAAATCCGAGCGTCTCGACCTCGTGGCGGAGGACGGTTTGGCGATCGTACGCGGGGGCGCGGGGCGCCTCGACGGGCGGGGCTTGGAAGAGCTCGGGCGCGGGCTCGGCTGCCCGCCCATCGAGGCAGAGCTCCCAGAGCAGCTCGGGCCTCGTTCGTCCGCCCGCGATCGAATCGATGGCGCCCGCTTTCACGAGCAGCTCCGCGTCGCTGGGGCGAAGCGGCACGCGGGCGCGCAGATCCGCGAACGACCGGAACGCTCCCCCGCGCACCCTCTCGGCGAGCAGCGCGTCGAGTGTATCGTGGTGGAGCCCCTTGAGCTGCATCAGCCCCACGCGCACCTCACGCCCCTTCCCCGTGTAGGCGCGCTCGCTCGCGTTCACGTCCGGAGGCAGGATCGTAAGCCCCATCCGCCGCGCTTCGGAGATGTAGGCGAAAGTCGTGTAGTAGCCGCCCTGATTCGAGATCACGGCGGCGATGAACTCGGCCGGGTGGTGCGCGCGGAGCCACCCTGACCGAAACGACACGAGCGCGTAGGAGGCGCTGTGCGGCTTGCAGAAGGAGTAGCCCGCGAAGGAGAGGATCATCTCCCACACCTTGTCGATCACCTCGCGCGTCGCGCCGCGCGCCGCCGCGCCCGCGTAGAACTCGGCCTGGTACGCCCGGAGCGGCTTCAGCGGGCGCTTCTGGCTCAGCGCCTTCCGGAGCCCTTCTGCCTGCGCGAGCGAGAGCCCCGCGAGCTCCATCGAGACCTTGGTCACGTCCTCCTGGTAGCACATGATCCCGTACGTCTCGTCGAGCGTGTGCGTGAGCGCGGGGTGGAGCGGCTCGTACGCGCCGCCGTGGAGGCGCCGGACGTATTCGCGGATGAAGCGGTTCGCGGCGGGGCGGATCATCGACGAGTGGATGACCAAGTGGTCGAAGTCGCCCACGCGCGCCTTCCGCTGGAGCTGTCGCATGGAGCACGACTCGACGTAGAAGACGCCGATCGTCTCCCCGTCCCGCATGAGCCGCTGCGTCTCGGGATCCTCGATCGGGTTCCACGTCCGCTCGTCGATCGCGAGGCCGGTGTTCCGCGCCACCGCCGCGACCGCGTCTCGGATCACGGCGAGCGACCGGTTCCCAAGCAGGTCCATCTTCACGAGGCCGTAGTCCTCGACCTGGTCCTTCTCCCACTGGACGATCGGCACTCCCTTGGGCGCGATCTCGACCGGCACGTGGTCGGCGAGCGAGTCCGGCACGAGCACGACGCCGCCGCTGTGCACCGAGAGGTGGCGCGGGTGCCCCTCGAGCGCGACCGCCTGGGCGAGGATCTCGGGCCACGGCGGCTCGAAGTCGACGTCCTTGAAACGAGGGCGCCCGTCCAAGCGCTCGACCGGATCCTCGAGCCCCCAGTACCCGGCAAGCCGCTTCGTCACGTTCATGATCTCGGCTTCGGGAAGGCCGTAGACCTTCGCGATCTCGTGGATCGCTCCCTTGGCGCGGAAGCCGACGTGGTTCGCGACCATCGCCGCCCGGACGGGCGCGCCGTTCTCCTCGAGCACGGCGAGCTGGATCGCATCCCGCTCGTCCCACGCGAAGTCGACGTCGATGTCGGGCGGGTCCTTCCGCTCGGGCGAGAGGAAGCGCTCGAAGAAGAGGTTGTGCCGCACCGGGTCGACGTGGGTGATCCCGAGCAGGTAGGCCACGATGCTGGCCGCGCCCGAGCCGCGGCCGCAGGTGCGGGGCGTGCGGGACGTGATCGCCTCCACGATCAGGAAGTAGTCGGCGTAGCCCTTCTCGCGGATGATCGCGAGCTCGCGGTCGAGGCGCGCGCGCACGGCGGGGGCGGGATCGCGGCCGTAGCGGTGGAGAATTCCCGCCTCGCAGCGCGCGTGGAGGATCTCAAAGGCGTCTCCCCGCTCGAGCGGATACGAGGGAAATACGGTTCGCCCCATCGGCCAGTCGGCCGCGCACTCCTCGCCTAAACGCATGGCGTTCTCCAGCGCCTCCGGCGCGTGCGGGAAGCGCGCCTCCATCTCGGCGGCGGACGCGAAGGTGCGCGCCGACTCCGCGAGATCGTGGGACGGCACGCGGTCGAGCGTTGAATTCCGGTCGATCGCGCGGAGCACGTGGTGGAGGTGGTGGGCCTCGCGGTGGACGAAGTGCACGTCGTTCGTCGCGACGCAGGGGATCCCCTCGGAGCGAGCCCATTGGCGGAGCGCGCGATCGCCGCGCCCAGGGACGAGCTCGGCGTACGTTGGGAGCGCGTCGCGGAGCGGGGCCAGGAGCGCGCGGTCCTCCGAGAGGAGGACAAGCCCCTCGGCGTGGGCTCGCGTCGAGGCAGCAAGGGAAAAGGCGGGATCGAGGTGCCGCGCGGTGAGGACGCGGCAGAGCGAGCGGTAACCCTCGCGGCCGCGCGCGAGGAGAACGGCGCGCGCGGGGTGCGTACCGTTTCCATCGGCGTTGCGACCGCCGTTGCCATTCGCGCCCGCCGCCTCCACGACCTCGGCACCGGCGATCGGCGTGAGTCCGGCCTCGGCGCAGATCTGGCGGTAGAAGACGAAGCCGTAGAGGGCGTTCGTATCGGTCAACGCGAAGCGGTCCATCCCCCGCTCGCGCGCCGCTTGCGCCAGGGCCTCGAGCGTGTCGACGCCCCGCATCAGCGAGTAGTGGCTATGAACGTGCAGGTGGACGAACGACAAGACCGTGCGCCATCCACGCGGCGGGGACGAGCGCCTCCGTACCGAAGCGGGCGCGAACGCGGTCGAGGGCCGCCTCCAAGGCCCCCACACGCTCCACATCGAATGGCGCGGGGGACGCATCCCTACGGGCGCTTGTCCTCGCTCGCGCTTCGCGCGAGCTGCGGAGGCGCCCTGCGGGATCGTCCCCCGCGTCCTCCCACAGAGAGAGTTGTGTCGCCATTGCCGGCGCCTCCGCTGCCTCGATGCGCAGGCGGCGGATGCGGACGCGGCGGGTGACGGCCCGGTCGAGGAGCGCGAATGCGGCCGCGCGGAGCGCATGCTCGCTCGCGGTCGGGGTCGCGAGCGTTTGGCGCGCGCTGCCCCCGCGGCCGTCCGTGTATGAGATCGAAATCGCCAGCACGCGCGCTTCGGCCCCGCGTGAGCGGAGTCCCACGCCCAGCTCGACGACCAGGCGCGCGAGACGGGCCGCGAGAATACGACGGTCGTTCGTCTCCTGACCCAGTGTCTCCTCGGCAACCGCCACGCGCGGGGGCGCCGCCGTGCGCCGGGGCGCCGCATCCAGCCCCCGCACCTCGCGCCAGAGCGCCCCGCCCGCCGCCGCGCCGAGCGCGGCCAGGAGCTGGGGGGCGGTCAACGTCTGCGCGTCGCGCACGGCGCGGATGTTGAGGAGATCGAGGCGCTCGGCGACCGCCCGCTCGCGCGCCGTCGGCAGCACCCGCACGGCCAGCGGCGCCAGGAATGCGACCTCGCTCCCGGGAAGCACGTCGAGGAGCTCGCCGTCGGGAGCGAGCACCGACGCGGCCACGCGGCTCACGAGGCGCGTCGCGCCGATCCCGAGCGTGGGATGGAGGCGAAACGAGCTTTCGACGCCCCGCCCCGCGGCGGCCGCTCGGTCGCGGGCGTCACCGTGCGTGCGTGCGACGCCTGTCAGATCAAGGACGAATCGGCCCGATGGTCGCGCGCTCCCCTCTTCGGCGAACGGGGCGAACGGCGAGAGCGCCGCGCGGACCGAGGCTGAGATACGTGCGTAGAGATCGGGGTCGGGCGGAAGCGCGATCAGGTCGCGGCAGAGACGCCGCGCGACGACGAGGGGCGTACCCGGGTGAATGCCGGCGGCCCGCGCCTCACGCGACGCGGCAGCGACCCTCGGGCGCGGGGAGTCGGCCGGCGCGAGCGCGAGCGGGCGGCCCACGAGCTTCGGGCAACGGAGACGCTCGGCCTGGATCGCGAAGGAGTCAATGGCGACGTGGAGGATGGTGGATTCCATGGCGTACCTGTCCGGTGGTGGCGCCTACGCATAGCTTCGGAGGAGTCCCACCAGGACGCCTCGAATCTCGACGCGATCGGCCGACACGCGCATGACCTCGAGCGCAGCGTTGGCGGGGTGAAGCTCGACGCGATCGCCCGTGAGGCGGAATCGCTTCAGCGTTGCCTCCCCGTCCACGACCGCGACGACCGTCTGCCCGTTCTCGGCCCGGCGCGCGCGGCGCACCACGACGATGTCGCCATCGTGGATCCCGTCCTCGATCATCGAGTCGCCGCTCACGCGGAGCGCGTAGCGCTCGCCCGCGCCGGTCATCGCGGCCGGGACCGCGATCTCCTCAGGGACCTCGACCGGCTCGATCGGCCGTCCCGCCGCCACCACGCCGAGGAGCGGGATGGTGCCCCCCCCGGCGCGGCGGGCAGGCGGGGCCAGCCACCGCTTCGCGTTGTGAGGCGCCGGCGCCAGGTATCCGCGGCGACGGAGCTGCGTGACCAGCTTCGCGACCGCGTTGAGGGAGGAGACGCCGAGATGGCGGCGAATCTCCTCATAGGATGGGGCAAACCCCTTCCCGCCACGGAAAGCGGTGATGAAGTCGTAAGTGACTCGCTGTCGGGGCGTTAGCAGGACTATTCCCTCTCCGATCTCGTTCGTCTCTGAAGACCTTCGAATCCTCATGCCGGGTTGCCCGAGGCGGCCGCGCGGCGCCCTGTGGCGGCCGTCCGGGAACCCTCCGTGAGGCGGTACGCTAGGCGCGCCCCGCGGATGATGTAGAGAGCGTAGGTGAACAAAAGGTGAAAGTCAAGAGGAAGCAGAATTCAAGAAGCCCGCCCGACTTCGCCTCCAATTTCTGAGTGCCCCCGTGGGGGACGGGAGTACGCTCGAAGGCATGAAGCCCCGCGATAGCCGGCACCCAGATGGAGGTCTGCATGAGGCAATTGTTACTACGGGTAGCGATCTACTTGCTTCTGGCCTCTCCTGCGATTCCCAACCGGGCCGCAGCGCAATACCTTTTCATGGACACCAACGGGGATGGCAGGTGCGACTTTGAGGATTTGATTCAAAGCCCGGTCGACACGATCGACGTATGGCTCGACACGAGCCAGGACGGTCACGGCTCCCCTGCGGTGTGCCCAACCGGTGGAGAGATGAGCATCAGTGGCTATGAGCTCGTCCTCCGCGCGGATACTTACCCGACAGGATCGGTCGCGTTCGGGGTGTGGACGAATCTCATCCCTCAGTTCACTTCCGACCTGGGAACAATCCAGGAGGGCAACCTCTTGCGGGTTGGGCATGCCTCGTTGGGCTCGACCACTAGCCTGCCCGCGGGCAAATATCTTCTGGGCAGGGTTTCCGTTCAGTTCTTCTCGACGAAGTGCAAGAGGGTCGCACCGGCCAACACGGCGGTGATCGGCCAGGAACAGTACGAAACCAAGTTCTACTCGCTGTGCCCAGGCGCGGCGGGGGACTACCAACTCCGACTCGGATCGGACTTCGGCGATTATTGTGAGGTCGGCGACCTCTGCGATGACGTCAAGGGAACGACCTGGGGCAAGATCAAACAGCGGTATCACTAGAGTCGCAGCGGCGGGACGTGGAGGCACCGGATCGCCTCCACGCGCCCTCCGTGGACTTCCTCGACTTCCTCCGGCGGGCACGCGCCTGCTAGGATGCAGGCGTGACCCCGACCACGATCTCGGTCTTTCGCGAGTAATGGCCAGCCTCGCGGTGCAGCTTGAGCCCTGGACGCACATCATGATTCATCACTCGGCAACGGAGGATAGCCAGACCCTCTCCTGGCAGGCGATCCGTCGATTTCATATGACCGACCCGGAGCACCTCTGGGCTGATATCGGCTACCACGCCGGCGTCGAGCTCGTGTTGAAGGAATACGAAGCGCTGATCGGCCGCCCACTCGATCGAGTCGGGGCGCACTGCCCACAGGGCGAAATGAACAACAAGGCCATCGGCATCTGCCTCGTCGGGAACTACGATGCGGCGCCGCCGCCTCAGAAGGCGCTCGAGGTCCTAGGCGATCGGCTCCTGCGGCCCCTGATGCGTCAATGGCACATCCCACCTCAACGCGTCGTATTTCATCGGGACTTTAATCCGACGAAGACCTGCCCCGGCACGGCGTTCACGCGGGAGCTCTTGCTTCGGTACATCCCGGGGGGGATCGTGTGAGGAGGTCCCCCCCGTGAACCCGACCACGATCTCCCTCTTTCGGTCCTTCCGCTCGCCGCTCCCCGAAGTCTGGATCCATCTCACGCGCCAGGAGCACCTCGCGCGATGGTTGGGTATAGCCGAGATGGAGCTCCTGCACGACGGCGAGTTTCACCTCGAGACATGGAACGGGGACGGCGCGACGGGCCGCGTGATCGCGATCGCCCCTCCCGTCCGCCTCGAGCTGGCGTGGCGCCCGACCGCGCTCTCGCCGGAGAGCCACGTCGTCCTCCGCCTCGAGGGCGACGGCCCTGGCTCGCGCCTCACGGTCACGCACGACGGCCTGAAGAGCGAGCCGGAGCGCCGAGCGACGCGCCAGATGTGGAAGGAGGCGCTGGCGGCGCTCCGCGCACTGCTCCACCACGGAACCGACGGGCACGAGTGGGGCGCCGGAATTCCGGTCACCGCGCGCGCCACGGTGTCTCGACCTGCCCCGGAGGTTTGGCCACTCCTCTCGACAGGACCCGGCATCGAGAAATGGGTCGCCCACGTCGAGCGGTTTGACGGCCAGGCTGGCGGGACGTTCCGCCTCACCTCGAAATTTCACGGTCGCGAAATCGTGGAGGAAGGAAGGATCGAGGAGCTGACGCCCGAGGCGCGGATGGTGCTATCGTGGGAGTGGATGGGCGAAGGGTGGGGCGCGCCGACCCGCGTCGAATTCTCGATCGAGGTCGAGCCGCAGGGCGCATCGGTCCTCATCGTGCACTCGGGCTTCGACCGGATCGCCTCGGAGCAGCGCCTGGCGGCAAGGAAGAACTACGTGGCCGCGTGGCCGGAAGTACTCTGGGACTTGAAGCAACTGGTCCCGCCGGCCGCCGCGTAGCGCCTCAGCCCGGCCCTCGCCGCACCGCCCGCCCGCTAGACCTGTAGGACGATCTTCCCGACGTTGCTGCGCGATTCGAGGATTCGGTGCGCCAATCCGGCCTCGGAGAGCGCCATCACCCGGCCGGGCGCGGGATCGATCTCTCCCGCCGCCGCCCACTGAACCAGCGTCTCGAGCACGCGCCGGGCGAGCGCGGTGTTCTCCATGAGCTTCTTCAAGTTGACGCCGTAGAGGCCGCGGCTCGGCGCGAGCAGATCGAGGTAGGTCAGTCGGGGAGCACGGAGGAAGAACGCGATCGCCCCGAGCCATCCGCGATTCGAGATCTGGCCCACGCCGGTGCTGACCACGCGCCCTCCCGGCTTCAGCGCGCGAAGTCCATCCTCGATCGAGCGTCCGCCGATCGAATCGAGCACGATGTCGAACGCGGGACCGCCGAACAAGCGCTTGGAAAGCTTGTGGACGCGCGTGCGGCTCGCGGGGACCACGTGTTTCACGTGCTCCGCGATCAGGCGGCTGCGCTTGAAGTGGGTGCTCGCCGCCGCGACGATCTCGAGGCCCGCCCGGCGGGACAGATCGACCGCGGCCATGCCGACTCCGCCCGCGGCCGCGTGGATAAAGACGCGCATCCCGGGCTCGACCGGGCCGGTGCGATAGAGGGCGATGTACGCGGTGCCGTAGTTGAGCGGAAGCAGGACGGCCGACTGATACGGGATCGAGTCTGGGATCGGGAAGACCTGCCCGGCCGGGACCGCGACCTTCTCCGCGTACCCGCCGTTCGAGTGAAACGCGAGCACGCGCTGCCCCTCGCGGAGCCCGGCGACGTTCTCGCCGACCCGGATGATCTCTCCCGCGGTCTCATGTCCCATGATGTACGGAGGCTTCGGCGCCTCCGGGTTGAGTCCTTGGCGCGAGAGGACATCCGTGAAGTTGACGCCGGCGGTCCGGACCTGGATCAGGACGTCGTGCGGCCCGACCTCGGGGTCCGGGCAGTCCTCGAGGATCAAGCTCTCGGGTGGGCCGGACTTCCGAAGGTAGACCGCGCGCATCGATCCGTTCGCCGTCGTCACCGCGACCGCGCCTTGTCGGTGGAGGTCGATCGCAACCGCCCCGCGAGCTCCTCCACGCGCGCGCGCAGGAGATCTCGAATGCGGCGCACCTCGTCGATCGGCTTCCCCGAGGGATCCGGAATCCCCCAGTCCTCGACCTTCCGGCCGGGATAGTCGCAGAGGGCCGGGTCGTCGCAGCCCATCGAGACCACGACATCGGCGCGGGCGAGCATCTCGGCGTCCACCTTCCTCGGCTTCCGCCCCACGAGATCGATCCCGACCTCGCGCATCGCGTCGATGACGATGGGATGGACCGCCGCGGCGGGGCTCGAGCCGCCCGAGACAGCCGCGTACTCCGGAGCCACCTGCTCGAGGAGGGCCTGCGCCATCTGGCTTCGCCCCGCGTTCTGCCGGCAGAGGAAGAGCACTGTCATGGAACGACTATACCCGATCGCGAAGTCCTATCGCCGTCTCGAAGATTCCGCGCCACATCGCCGCGGTGAGCTTGCCTGTGCTCGTGTTCTGCTGGCTTGGGTGGTAGGAGGCGAGGAGCCAACCGCCCTCCGGAAGCGCGACGCGCGCGCCGTGGGCAAAGACCGGCCGCGGATCGAGATCGGGCTGCCCGAGCGCCCGCCGCGCCTTCACGATCGCTTCAAAGCCGATCTTCCCCAGCGCGAGCCTCACGTGGAGCTTCGGAAGCGCGCGCATCTCCCGCACGAGATACTCCCTGCAGCGGTCGAGCTCGGCGGGCTCGGGCTTGTTCCCGGGCGGCGCGCATCGACCCGCGGCCGTGATGTATACCCCGTCGAGCGTGAGGCCATCGCCGGCGCGCAGCGCATCGGGCCGACTCGCGAGCCTCTGTCGAAACAGCTCCCCGTAGAGCCACTCGCCGGAGCGGTCTCCGGTGAACATCCGCCCCGTTCTGTTCGATCCGTGCGCCCCCGGCGCGAGCCCCACGATGAGGAGCCACGCTTCCGAATCGCCGAACCCGGGCACCGGCCTCCCCCAGTAGGTCTCATCGCGGTAGGCGGCGCGGCGCACTCGGGCCACCTCGGTGCAATACTCGCGCAGTCGCGGGCATCGTTCGCAGGCGGCCACGTCGCTCGCGATTCCTTGGAGCGCTCGGGCGTGGCGATTCGGCGGCATATCTGGGAATATAGCCGCTTCGTCGATCGATCCCGGAGGGTTCATGGATTTGAAAGACTATTTCGAGGCGACCTGGGAGGCGCGTGGCCGCCTTCTCGCCGCGGCCGCCGACCTGAGTCCCGAAGAGTGGACTCGCGATTTCCCCTTCTCATGGAAATCGCTCCGCAACCTCTTCGCCCACGTGATCGAGGTCGAGGGCTCTTGGATCGGGAAGAACATCGAGAAGGGCAACTGGAAGTATCCGGACGAGGATGAGATCGCGCGCCGGTTCGCGACGCCGGAGATGGCCCGAGCGCGTGGGGACGAGATCGCGAAGATGACCCGCGAGGTACTCGCCGCCTACATGCCGGCCAGGCTGCGCGAGATACG